>Ga0182024_10026034_pt1 | contig 10296 bp, 12 predicted proteins | sample P32metaG_FD_120480 | JGI IMG/M metagenome (GOLD analysis project Ga0182024, IMG submission 120480) | Permafrost microbial communities from Stordalen Mire, Sweden - P3-2 metaG (Illumina Assembly) | ecosystem: Environmental > Terrestrial > Soil > Wetlands > Permafrost | place: Sweden: Stordalen...
CCGCGAGGACGAGGCCCGCAAGGCCGCCACGGAGATCGCCGCAGAGCTGCGCGCCCGCGCATAAGGCTCCACTCTAAAGCTGAAAGACCGGCCGGCCTAAGGTTGAAAGACCAGACGCACCGTGGACTCACGCTCGTTCCATAACTGCTCCACATCGCGCAGCGGCACGGTCTGGATCGCCGTGCGCAGCGGATTCACGGACATCGCAGCGAAGAAATCTGTAATGGCCGCGCGGATCTGATCCAGCGACGCGCTGCCGAAGCCGCTGCCCAGCAGCTCCAGGCCAGAGCTGCGCAGCGTGGCCGCAGGCAACGGAATCGTCTCGCCTGCACTCGATCCGATCTGCATGTAGCGCACCCGCGGCGTCGCTTTGCTCAGGCCCTTCTGCGCCAGGGCCTCCAGCGCAGCCTGTGCCGGAGCGCCCCATAGATAGTCCAGCACCACGTCCACGCCACCGGTCGTGATCTCGCTCCGCAAACCGGCGACCAGCGCGCCGTGCTCCTGGTCGAGGGAGACAATCGCGTCCGCCCCCAGGTCCTTCAGTTCCTCCAGCGCCCGGGGATTGCGTCCCGTTGCAATCACTCGCTTTGCGCCCAGCCGCTTCGCGATCTGCACCGCAAGCTGTCCGGCGACACCGGTCGCGCCCAGGATCAGCACGTTCTCTCCGGTGACAAACTTCGCTCGCGCCGTCAGCGCGACCCACGACGACATGGCTGGATTGGCGGTCCCTGCTGCGGTCACGTCGTCGATGCCCTCTGGCAGCGGGATGCACATGGATGCCGGCGCCAGCCCGCGCTCGGCGAAGGTGCCGAACGGCGCGCGCGCCACTCCGAAGTAGACGCGCGTTCCGTCCTCCAGCCGGCCCACTCCGTCGACTCCCGCAACAAACGGCAGCGCACCGGTGCTGCCGTAGTGCGTCCCCGAAGCCAGCAACTTCACGATGGGATGCAGCCCCGCGGCGGTGATGGCGACCAGCTTCTCCCCCTCGTCCGCGATGGGGTCTTCAAATGTTGCATAGCGCGGGGGCGCATTGTAGGCGTGCACAACGGCGGCGTTCATGCGGGTCTCCTGGCAGATTCGCTGCTCTGCTGCATGCGCAACGGCGCCGTAGCTCAGCAGCGCAGAGGCCCAGCATATCGCAGAGTGCTTACGATTTCAGCCGGGCGAAGAAGGGCAGCTTGGAGATGTCGTTGAAGATCACCATCGCCGCAAACAGGATGATGCACACGAACGCCACCTGGTAGATGCGTTCCTTGATCGGCATGGGCAGGTCGCGCCGGAAGGCGCTCTCCACCAGCAGCAGGAAGATCATGCCGCCGTCCAGAATGGGGAAGGGCAGCAGGTTGAACATCGCCAGGTTGATCGAGATCATGGAGATGGTCCCGATCAGCGGCATCCATCCCTGCGCCTCGGCCGCCTCGTGCACCACCTCGCCGATGCCGATCGGCCCGGAGAGCTGCTTGACGGAGATGTGCCGTTCGAACATCCCCTTGATCACGTCCACGATCAGCAGCGAGTTCTTCTTGCTGTAGGTCCACGACGCGGCGACCGACGCATCGAAGGAGAGCTGCTCGACTTTGGTGGGCGGCTCAAAGGCGCGGAAGCCGAGCAGCCATGCCTTGGTGCCGGAGCCGTCGCCGGAGTCGCTGAGCTCAGGCTTCACCGTAAGCGTCAGATGCTGCCCGTTGCGCAGCACCTCGAGCACGGTGGGCTTGCCTTTTTCGTCCCCCAGGTACCAGCGCAGCGCTTCGACGGAGCGGATCGGAAGGCCGTCGACCGCGACGATCAGGTCGTTCGGCTGCAGGCCGGCGCGGTCTGCCGGGCTGCCGGGGGTAGGCGCCTTCACCTTGATCGGCGTGTCCTGCATCCTGGGGACAAGCCCCAGGGCGATGGCCGACTCGATCGAGAAGGTGTCGGAACTCCCTTTGAAGGGAAGGTAGAGGGTGGTATCGGTGCGCTTCCCGTGATCGACGAAGGAGAATGCGACCGTCTGGTTCAGGTTGAGCTGGGTGTGCTGGAAGACGTCGTCCCAGGTAGGGTTCTGGACCGAGTCGAAGCGGACAATGGTGTCGCCGGAGTGAATGCCGGTCTTTGCGATTGCCGTGTCGGGTGAGATGTAGTCGGTGACCGCCGGGCCGGACTCGTACGCATTCACCTCGTTGTGCAGCATGTAGACGCCGGTCATCAGGCCAAAGGCCAGCAGGAAGTTGGCCGCAGGGCCAGCCAGCGCGATCAGCATGCGCTGCCAGCGGGGATGGTTGTTCAGGTCGCCGGGGTCGTCGGAGGTCTCTTCGCCGGGAATCTCGCCCGCCATCTTCACGTAGCCGCCGAGGGGCAGCACGTTGACGCGGTATTCGGTCCCGCCGCGCTCGAAGCCGAAGATGCGCTTGCCGAAGCCGATGGCGAAGGCCTCCACGCGCACACCGCACCACTTGGCCACGACGAAGTGGCCCAGCTCATGGATCAGTACCATGAGGCCCAGCACCAGAAGCAATTGAACGACGGTTACGATCATGGAAGGGAAGCGGTCCTTTTGGTTGCTGCTCGGTTATTCTCCGGCGGGCAAGTGAACGTCTGGTACTCGAATGTGGGCGGTGAACCTCGAAGGATAACCTCGACCCCCCCCGAAATCAGGCGCGGGCTGGATGTGCGGCATGACGCAAAATCAGGCCCTGAGCGCACTCCCTGGCTGCCTTATCCGCCGCCAGCACCTCCTCAATAGACGCGGGAGCGTGGGGCGCGGTCTCGGCCAGCACCTCCTCAATTGTACGTGCTATGCCGGGGAACGGTATGCGACCTTCGAGGAACGCAGCCACGGCAATCTCATCGGCCGCGTTCAGCGCGATGCAGGCCGCCGGGCCGGACTCCGCCGCCTCATACGCCAGGCGCAGGCAAGGGAAGCGCGCGGGATCGGGCGGCGCGAAATCCAACTGGCTCAATGCGGCCAGATCGAAGCTGAGCTGCGGCGCCGCCGGCCGCTCTGGATAGGCCAGCGCATAGAGAATCGGCAGCCGCATGTCGGTGACTGAAATCTGCGCCAGGATGCTGCCGTCGACGAACTCCACCAGCGAGTGCACCGTCGACTGGGGATGGATGATAACCCGCACCTGCGCCGGCGGCAGGTTGAACAGGCGGCAGGCCTCGATGATCTCGAAGCCCTTGTTCATCATGGTGGCCGAGTCGATGGTGATGCGCTGCCCCATCACCCATGTTGGGTGCTTCAGCGCCTGCGCCGGGGTAATGTGTTCGAACTCGGCCAGCGGCAGCGAGCGGAACGGGCCGCCCGACGCCGTCAGCCAGATCTGCTTCACCTCCTCCGGCCGCCCGCCGCGCAGGCACTGGTGGATGGCATTGTGTTCGGAGTCGATGGGCAGCAGCGCTGCGTTATGCTCGCGCGCCGCCTTCAGGATTAGCTCGCCGGCCGCGACCAGGCATTCTTTATTCGCCAGGCCGATCGTCTTGCCCGCTTTGACCGCGGCGTAGGTTGCCTCCAGCCCGGCTACGCCCACGATCGCCGAGACCACGAAGTCGACCTCACGAAGTGTCGCCACATGCACCGTCCCACGCGCGCCCCACACCACCTCGGTCGCATTGCAGCCGGCCTCGCTCAGGCGTTCGGATAGTGCTCCGGCCAGCTCTTCGGTGGCCAGCGACATGACTTTGGGCTGCCAGCGCAGGCACTGGGCGAAGGCCTCGTCCAGATTGTGCCCGGCAGCGAGCGACACCACCTGATAGCGGTCGGGAAAGGATTCGCAGATGGAGAGAGTGCTCTGGCCGATGGAGCCGGTCGAGCCAAGGATGGCGAGCTTCTTCACTGCTCTATCTTCGCAGATCAGGGGCTAAACTCGCGCGCTTTCAACCGGAGCGGCGGGCTATTGCTGCGGCATGCGCGCTTCGAGCGAGGCCAGACGCTCTCTGATGCTGATCGAATCGTCCAGCTTCGCTGCAAGCTGACGAATCGCTTGCGCCGTATTCTCGAGCCCGGAACGAATCGCCAGCTCCAGCTTATCGTCCCGTAGAACCATCTCCGAACGCAGTGCGTCTGCGGAGGTCTTGGTCTCAGAGCGCAGACTATCCAGAGATGTCTTGGTCTCAGAACGCAGACTATCCAGAGATGTCTTGGTCTCAGAACGCAGACTATCCACTGAAGCCTTGACGGCCTTCAGCTCAGGCACGAGGAGGTCCTGCATGACCTCGCGCAGTGATTCGACGATGTTCTTGCCTGCGATCGCCATATGGCAATCTTACCATCTGCCCTAGAACCTTCTCTTTCGGTGCGCGGCTATTGTCCTCCTACCTCCCGTCGGCCATCTCCTTGCGCAGCGCATCCACTGACTCGCGCAGCGCGCGGACCTCCGGAACAATCTCGTCCTGCAGCAACTTGCGCATCGGCTCGACGACTGTCCGCTGATTGCTGTTCTCGCTCTTGCGCATCTGCCTCAATAAGAAGAACCAGAGGCCAAGCAGAAGCACGAATGGCGCAATATTCACGAGCAGGCTTACCCAGATGTTTCCATGAAGAAAGCCTACATACCGCAGTGCCTTCTTGCCATCAGAATCGTCCCAGCCCGAACGCATCCTTCAGCAGCAGCACGCACCACAGCACAGGCGCGGCCAGCAGCAGCGCGTCGATGCGGTCTAGGATGCCGCCGTGGCCGGGCAGCATCGAACCTGAGTCCTTCACTCCCGCGCCGCGCTTGATCGCCGACTCCAGCAGGTCGCCCAGCTGTGCGGCCAGGTTGATGATCACCGCCAGCACCGCCGACTGCCACACCGGCTCCAGGATGTGCAGCACCGTGTTGCCGCGCGCGGAGAGGAAGTCGCCCAGATAGACCACAGCCAGCCCGGCCACCACGCTGCCCGCGACCGAGGCGATCGATCCCTCCCAGGTCTTGTTCGGGCTCAGGCGCGTGAGCTTATGCCGACCCAGGCTGCGCCCCACGTACAGCGCCGCAATGTCGCCCGCCCACACGCACACCATCAGGAACAGCAGTAGCGGCTTGCCGTCATCGCGGTTCCAGATCATGGGCAGCAGAAGCATGGGATACGCCACATACACCAGCCCGAAGAGGCCCAGCGCCGTATCCGGCAGCACCCGGTCGAGCGCGCCGCGAAATCCGGTCCACGCCATCAGAGCCAGGGTCAGCAGGCTCAGCACCGGCAACTGCGCCTCGATAGGCCGATAGTGGGTGAAGTAGAACAGCAGCGCGGTCGCCACCGCCATCCACCAGACCGGAATGCGCGCGCCGCCGGCGTTGGCCAGGACAAGGTACTCGTAGACCGCGAGTTCGGCGACCAGGCCCGCAGCCAGGGTGAGCATCCAGGGCTGCCCGAAGAAGATAAGGGCGACGACGATCAGGATCAGCAGGATGGCGGTGAGGATTCGTTTCATGAGCCTCCAGCAGGATACATGCCCCCCGGCGGAGCAGCCCCCTCAGAAGCTGGAGTTGTGTCCGCCGGACGACAGTTGCGGCACGAGTTAACTCCTTTTGTCGCGCTCGGGCACCCCAGCGAGAAAACCCTCAGGCCTGTGGAAGGCGTCGTAGTGCTCAGACCGGAAAAACCGGATCAGCCAACCAGCAAGGAGTGCACTCAATTGGCGCAATACAGGGGTACTGTCAAGTGGTTCAATAACGCGAAAGGCTACGGCTTTCTCGGACGTGAAGACGGCGCGGACGTCTTCGTGCATTACAGCTCGATACAGGCCGACGGATACAAGAGCCTGAAGGAAGGCGACGAGGTCGAGTTCGACATTATCGAGGGCACCAAGGGACCGCAGGCGGACCAGGTCGTCCGCGTGCGCGACGCGGTGGCAAGAACCGACGCTGCTGCCGCATAGCAGCACTGCAGACTACGCGCGACCCCTCGGGCGTAGCATGTGGTTGGATCCAGGCTCGCTGGGGGTGGAGACTCTCGGCGTAGCTCCAACCCACCGTGTCTATGGAAAACATTGCCATCGCCCGGCTGCTGGACGAGACCGCAGCCCTGCTTGAAATCGATGCGGCGGACCCGTTCCGCATCCGCTCCTACCGCCGCGCGGCCGAGGCAGTGGAGCAGCAGACCACGCAGCTCGCCGCGCTTGCCGCCTCCGATCCCAAACTGCTGCTCGCGATTCCCGGCATCGGCAAGGGCATGGCCGCCAACATCTGCGAACTGGTCGCGACCGGCACCATGCCCATCCGCGCCGAGCTGCTCACCAAATACAAGCCCACCATGCTGGAGTTGCTGCGCCTCCCCGGCATGGGCCCCAAAACCGTCGCCCTGGTCTGGTCGGCGCTCGGCGTCTCCGATATCGACGCGCTCGAGGCCGCCGCCAAGGAAGGCAAGCTGGCCGAGCTGCCGCGCATGGGCGAGAAGTTCGCCGCCAAGCTGCTCAAGGGCATTGAGGACTACCGCCGCAACTCCGGCCGCTTCCGCATCGACCAGGCGCGGGCCGAAGCGGAGCGCATCTCCGCGCTCATCTTTCAGTTTCCGGGAATCGAGGAGATCACGCCCGCCGGCTCGCTGCGCCGCGGCCGCGAGTCGGTCGGCGACCTCGACCTGCTGGTCACCGGCCCGGCCTGCGAGCCCGAAGCGGTCGCCGCTGCCGTCGAGCACGTCGCCACCTTGCCGCTGATCGACAAGCTGCTGGCCCGTGGCCAGAACAAGGTCAGCTTCACACTGCGCAGCAACCTGCAGGTCGACGTCCGCCTGCTCCCGCGCGCCAGTTACGGCGCCGCGCTGCAGTACTTCACCGGCTCCAAGCACCACAACGTCGCCCTGCGCCAGCGCGCCATCAAGCGCGGCCTCACGCTGAATGAGTACGCCCTGCTGCGCCTGGAGGACAACTCCATCGTCGCCGCTGCCACCGAGGAAGAGATCTATAACGCTCTGGATCTCGCCTTCATCCCGCCCGAACTGCGCGAGAACGGCGGCGAGATCGAGGCCGCCGCCGCGAGCTTCGCCGCTCAGGAATCCGGCGGCCTGCCGCAGCTCATCGCCCTTACCGACATCCGCGGCGACCTGCACATGCATACCGAAGCCACCGACGGCTGCGACACTATCCGCCAGATGGCCGAGGCGGCGATGGCGCGCGGACTCGCCTACATCGCCATCACCGACCACTCCAAGAACCTCGCCATGACCAACGGCCTCGACGACGCGCGCGCTCTGGCCCACGTCAAGCGCATCCGCCAGGTAGATGGCGAGCTCAAGAAGGAACTGAAGGGCCGCATCCGCGTGCTGGCGGGCATTGAGGTCGACATCCTCGCCGACGGCTCGCTCGATCTCGAAGACGCCACCCTCGCCCAGATGGACATCGTCATCGCCAGCGTGCATTCGCACTTCAACCAGCCGGCCGAAGAGATGACCGCCCGCGTGCTTCGCGCGCTCGAAAACCCCCACGTGCGCATCCTCGGCCACCCCACCGGCCGCAAGATTCTCTCGCGCGAGGCCTATGCGCTCGACGTCGAGCGCGTTCTGCAACGTGCGGCTGAACTCGGTGTCGCCGTGGAGCACAATGCCAGCCCGTCCCGCGCCGACCTCAGCGACCTGCACCTGCGCCGCGCCCGCGAGCTGGGCTGCAAGATCGTCGTCAACACCGACGCGCACGCAACTGAAGAGCTCGACCAGATGCGCTACGGCATCACGCAGTTGCGCCGCGCCTGGCTCACCGCCGCCGACGTGGTCAACACCGCGCCCACCGCCGACGCGCTGCTGGCGAAGCTCCGTCCCAAGCCGTAAGTGGACGTTCGCGATAACCGCGCGGCAGCAGCGCTCGGTTCGCGCTATGCTTTTAATTCTGTGGCCCTCACCGCAACCACCTCCGGCACCGCGGCCGATATTCGGCCCGATGCGCGCGCCCACGCCGCCACCGCCGCTGCGCCGTATTCTCTCGTCGCCGACTACGCCGAGCTCTTCAAGGCGCGCGTCTCCACCATGGTGCTCATCACCTCGGCTGCCGGCTTTTACCTCGGCAGCCTGCGCTCCGGCATCAGCCCCTTCAACCTCGGCGCGGTCAAGGCCCTCATCGGCATCACCGCCGTCACCTGCGGCTCCAGCGCGCTGAACCAGGTGCTCGAACGCAAGACAGACCGCCTAATGCATCGCACGCAAGCCCGCCCCGTGGCCGCCGGGCGCATCAGCCTGGCGCACGGCCTGCTCATCGGCTTCCTCGCCACCTTCTCCGGCTCGCTCTACCTCGCGCGCGCGTGCAACCCGCTCACCGGCACGCTCACGCTGCTCACCTGCGTCGGCTACGTCGCCATCTACACGCCGCTCAAGCAGGTCAGCCCCATCAACACCTTCATCGGCGCGTTCCCCGGCGCGCTGCCGCCGCTTATCGGCTGGACCGCCGCGCGCGGCATGATCGAGTGGCCCGCCGTCGCCCTCTTCGCCATCCTCTTCCTCTGGCAGTTTCCCCACTTCATGGCCATCGGCTGGATGTACCGCGGCGACTACGCCCGCGCGGGAATCCGCCTCACCGCCACGCAGCCCGATCAGCGCTACGCCGCACGCTCCAGCGCCGTGCAGGCCGTCTTCTACGCCGTGCTGATGATCGCCGCCGCCGTGTGGCCCTTCGCCCTCGGCGTCGCCGGACGCGGCTACGTCATCGCCGCCGTGCTGCTCTCGCTCGGCTATCTCTGGTTCGCCGTCCGCTTCGCGCGCGCCGCCTTCAGAGCGGCCGCGCAAGACGATTTCAGCGATCTTCGCGATCGGGATGAAGCCGCGCCCTCCGCGCTCCAGTCCGCGCGCCATCTTCTTCGCGCCTCGGTCATCTATCTCCCGCTGCTGCTCGCCGCCATGATGCTCGACGCTCGCGGCCGCCTCCTGTTCTAAGAAAGAGCCTCATGCCCGCAGCGCCGCACAAGTCCGCCCACCTCCGCACGCCGCCCGGAGTCATCGCCGGCATCCTCATCGTCTCCGCCGCGGCCAGCGCGCTCATCTGCTGGCTGGTCTACTTCCACGCGCCTACGGACGTCGCCGGCACCCAGCTCCACTCCCTCCCGCTGGTCAACGCCATCCTCAACGCGCTGGCCACGGTCGCGCTGGTGACCGGATACCGCGAGATCCGCCAGCGCCGTGTGCTGCACCACCGCGCGTCCATGGTCTTCGCCTTCTTCTTCTCGTCGATCTTCCTGGTCTGCTACCTGGTCAACTTCACCCTCCACGGCGAGACGCATCTGCCCATCCCGCACCACGGCGCGCTGTGGAACACCTATGCCTTCGTGCTCTTCGCCACGCACATTCCGCTGGCCATCGTCGCGCTGCCCTTGATCCTGATCACCTTCTTCTTCTCGCTCACCGGCCGCTTCCACGCGCACAAGCGCATCGCCCGCTGGACCTTCCCCATCTGGCTCTACGTCTCGGTCAGCGGCGTCTTCGTCTACTTTCTTCAGGCCGTCATCCACAAATAATGCATCGTGACACCCGCCAGCTTCTGCGCACCGGCCTCGCCATCTTCCTCACCGGAGCGCTCGCGGCGCTGCTCGCGCTCACCGTCTTCGGCGGCATCACCCGCCAGGGCCCACATACCAACTCCGGCTGGCTCGCCCTGATGGTCGCCATGGGCTGCCTGCCCACCGGCACCCTCACCCTTGCGCTGGCCATCTCCAAGGTTATCGGCGAGCGCAAACGCTAGCCTTCTCCACACCGCCCAATCTGCTATTCTCATCCTTCGCAACCACACCACTCCGGAGCAGAGAAACATGGCCAAAGGCGTCAACAAAGTCTTCCTCCTCGGCAACGTCGGCAAAGACCCCGAAATCCGCGCCACGCAGAGCGGCATGACCATCGCCAGCTTCACCCTCGCTACCGCCGATCGCCAGAAGGACTCGGCAGGCAACTGGCAGGACAAGACCGAGTGGCACAACCTGGTCGCCTTCCAGCGCACCGCCGAGATCGTGCGCGACTACGTGAAGAAGGGCACCCAGCTCTTCATCGAGGGCAAGATCCAGCAGCGCTCCTGGGACGACAAGGAGTCCGGCCAGAAGCGCTACAAGACGGAGATCCTGGTCAACGAGCTCTCGCTACTGGGCAAGCCCGGCGGCGGCGGTGAAGGTGGCGGCAGCTATTCGCGATCATCTTCGTCGTCCTCCAGCAGCGCCGCGGCGCCGGCTGCCGCGCCCGACTACGCCGAGCAGGGCATCACCGACGACGACATCCCCTTCTAGCCAGCAGCGCCAAATGACTCCTCGACACGCGCCCGGTCGTGACCGCGCCGACGCGTGCGCGCAAGACCAACTAAACTATCCCCATGCTGGATGAAGCGCAGTTCCGCCGCGAGTCCGACCGCGCCCTCGAAGCCCTGAAGCAGGC
>Ga0182024_10026035_pt1 | contig 10295 bp, 9 predicted proteins | sample P32metaG_FD_120480 | JGI IMG/M metagenome (GOLD analysis project Ga0182024, IMG submission 120480) | Permafrost microbial communities from Stordalen Mire, Sweden - P3-2 metaG (Illumina Assembly) | ecosystem: Environmental > Terrestrial > Soil > Wetlands > Permafrost | place: Sweden: Stordalen...
CGGGTTTCCCGGCCCGCACTGTCCAGCCTGCTTAACGGCAAGGCTGACCTTTCCGGGGATATGGCGCTCCGCATTGAGAAAGCCTTTGGAGTGAAGATGGACACGCTGATGCGAATGCAAGCCTCCTACGACATTGCCCAGATCCGGAAGCGTGAGAAACAAATCCATGTGCGGCGGATCCACGAGGTAAGCCCCCATTCACGGTTTGTCCCGAAGCTTGCAACCACGTTCGAATCCGCAAAGCCATTTAAAGAAGAAATCTAAGAGAGGAATCGCCACGCCGGAGAAGGATACCCGGTCATGGAGGTTCGCTAGACGGCCCAGTTCTGGATCTTCAGCCCACGCACCCGCCGAAATTCGCTTTCATTGTTTGTAACCAGTGTCAGCCCTGCAACCACGGCATGCGCAGCAATCCAGAGATCGTTATTTCCGATCATCTCCCCTTTCGCTTCCAGCTCCGCCCGAATCGATCCGTATGCTTCGGCCGCTGCTTCCGGCAAGGAGAGCGCGGGCAGCAAATGCACGAGCTCACGCAGCCGCTCAAGCGCTGCCTCCCGTTGTTTGCTCTTTGCTGCGCCATAGAGCAACTCGCCGTAGGTAATGACCGAAAGCGCGGCTTCCCCGGGACGGAGCTTGCGGAATCGGCGCAAAACTCCTTCCGGCCTTTTTTGCCGGATGTAAATACAGATGTTCGTGTCCAGGAGGTAGCGAGGTTCCATTACAGTTTCTTTCGTTTCTGCGGTTGATCCCTGTCGCGCGCAATAACGACAAGATCATCCGGCAAACCAGCCAGCAGATCGAATGCTCGCTCCATGGTGCCGTCCTTTTCCCGCAGGACGATCTCGTCCCCTCGCCGAAAGATCTCCACTTCCTCGCTCTTCAGTCGAAATTGCTTCGGCAACCGGACCGCCTGACTGTTTCCGGAACGAAAAACCCGCGCAGTACCCATGAACCAACTAACCTCCAACAATGTATATACATCAAGTATACACGCAGTTCTTTTCGTCTGCAAGGCATGGTGGCGGAAGTCGCCGATTATGCATCTTTTAACCCCAGTCTTCTGCTTAGCGACCAAGCGCTGCATGAACTTGGGCCCTTCCTTGTTGTAGGCCTCGACCCCCTTCGTGCAGCAGCATCTCGCCGACTCGGATTCGGTTGGTCGTTCGCGGTGCAACCGGTCGCGGTGCAACCGGGTTGCACAAACTTGGGGCCCGGTATGCTGTTCCACGCAAGACCAATGCCGACGACAACGGCCGCATTGGTTGAAGCCACGCTCGGGCAAAGGTTGAACCAAATCGAGCATGGAAGGGGATATTTCTCTGGAAAAATTGTCGGCCCCTGGCCGGTGAGTTCATGTTTCCGTTCACAGCAACTGATGTAGAAGGCCATCCAATAGTGCAGACGATTACAACGCGTAACATGCTAACACCACTTATGTGAGAGTATTTTTGAGCGCATCAATTTGCCTATCAAGACGAAGACGGGACGCAATTGACCAGATGGAGTGGGTTAAGTATATAGTTGACTATCATTTTACTCCGTGCAGATACTGTACCGCTTGAATTGTGTTCTTGGGCTTGGAATGGCGACAGCGACCACCAACCCGAGCTTTGAAGGGAAAACTCGGTCTACCGGGATTGTAGTACCTCTCTGCCCGCCGGGGCAGACCTCTTCGAGCTCCTCCACAGATCATCCTGCGGATTCCCAGCAAGAACCATCGCAGCGCGAAACGTTGCAGTTGTTGTTGGCGTTCTTGGCGCTGCACGAGCAGGTGCGACGGAGGAAGACCCTGGAAACTCGCCGGACCGGGGACGATGGTGCTGTTCCCGAAGCGGAGCTTGAAGAGGAAGAGCAGTTCACTGTGGATGAAGTGCTTCAACTCGTCGCAGACAGAGCAGTAGAGATCACTGGCGCGGACGGCCTGGCGATTGGGCTGGCGGAAAACAACGAGATTGTTTTGCGTGCGGCGGCGGGTACGGTCCGGCCCGACTTGGGTGCGCGCATCAACCGCGATTCGGCCTTCGCCGGAGCCTGCTTCCGCACGGCCCGGATCTTGAGATGCGACGACACCGAGACGGATGCACGGGTCAACCTACAGGCGTGCCGGGGCTTGGGCGCACGGTCCATGGTCGCGGTGCCGCTGTGCGGGCGGAAGCGCGGTATTGGGCTGCTGCAGGCGTTTTCAGCAAAGCCGTTCGGATTCAATGACAGCGATGTCCGCAACCTGAGCTTGCTGGCCCAATTGGTGCAGGGAGCACTCCTGCCGGAGGATGAGGACCGCTTTGAAGCGTTCGCGCAGGTCGCGTCAACGAGGTTGGAGGCGGCCTCGCCGACGCCGGAAACCTTGCTCACTGCAATTGTGCCAGCACAGGTTGAATTAACTCAGGCTGCGCTTGTCATTGCCAGGAAGCTTCTGGAAGAAGTTGACGAGGTCACACCCGCACCCACGGCGGCGATTCTGCATGAACCTACAGTCGACCCGGAGGAGACGTCCTCGGAGTCCGAGCCGACTGTCGCTACCGAAGTGTCCGCTGAACCCGATGACGATCGCTTCACAGGGACCGCGTCGGTCGGGGCGACGAAGTTGGAAGCGGCTCCAAGCGAGCTGGGAACCATGCCCGTCGCTGAACCCGAGATGCCAGCCGAGAAACCGGATAGCGTGACCCGCCGGCCTGGCATGCTGGTTCTGCTGGTGTGCATTGTCATTGCCTCAGCATTCGGCGGAGGACTCTGGTGGACGCTGAAGCCGTCGCAGTTGGCCCACAAGATGGTGCGGACGGAAGAGATGGCGCCGAAACCGATGGGCAGCGCGGCGAAGGACGCGCCGTCTGCTCCCTCCGCCGGGACAACAGCGAATCTCGCCAACATCGATCCGGGCGCGACTTCCAATGGAAGCCAGGCGACTAATTCACCTGCCAAGCCGCGGGAATTATCGAAGTTTGCCATGGTCACCGGAATCCAACACTGGTCGTCGGCGGATTCGAGTACGGTGGTTGTCAATCTTGAAGATCAAGTGCGGTATAAAGCGCACCGCCTGGCCAACCCTGATCGCATCTATTTCGATCTGCACGATACTCAACTGGCTTCCAACCTTGCCTGGACATCAATCGAGGTGGGCGATGCACTGCTCAAACGCATCCGCGTGGCTCAGGCCGTGACCGGCATGACGCGCATTGTGCTGGAGACGAAGGCCAAGACAGATTTCTCGGTGAGCCTGGAGCCGAATCCCTACCGGTTGGTGGTCGAAGTGCGCAAGGTCGGGGCGAGCCCCAAGGCTTGGGGTCCAAGCGGATTAGGGGTCGTAATCCAACCCACGGGTCGACTTAGCCTTTTCACCGATCCATCTCGCTCTATCGCATTGTCGGCAAGTGTGGGCGAAACGCGGGCAGGAAAAAATCGTGTTCAAAATTGTGTTCAAATGGGCACGCCGCTTTGATCACTGTAGCACCCGACAGTGCTCAGGCCCGCTAGGGTGGCCCACCCAAGGTGTGGTCCAATGTCTGCAGGACGTCGCGTAGAATCCGTGCCAGGTTTTCAATTTGCCCAAGATCCGGCTGAACGCGCTGGAAGGCGACTAGTGCCCAACAAAGTCGCGGACCGCTCTCAAAAACTGCTCGGGCTGATCCACGAACATCATGTGCCCACTGCTGGGCAGGATGACGAGTTGAGATCTGGCGATCTTGTCGTGCATCTCCCGCGACATTCTTGGATCGCTCTCGTCCTAATGATCACGGGCAAACCTTCCCATAACCTGGTAAGGAAAGGTTTGCCGACAGGCCCGGAAACTGTCTTGACCCGTCCACGCTTTCCCCGGCCCAAGCAAGTCTTCCGGGTTCGACACTCAGGCCCGAGGCGGCCTTCGTTGACTCGCGGATGCCACATTCGTAAGATGAAGCGACCCGAAAGCAGGGCATCCCGCTGATGATCGGCCAAACTATCTCTCACTACCGCATCGTCGAGAAGCTTGGCGGCGGCGGGATGGGTGTTGTCTATAAGGCTGAGGACACGCGGTTGCATCGCTTCGTCGCCCTCAAGTTTCTGCCCGAGGACGTTGCCCGCGACCCGCAGGCGCTGGCCCGCTTTCAACGCGAAGCCCAAGCCGCATCGGCCCTAAATCATCCAAATATCTGCACGATTTACGACATTGGCGAGCAGGACGGACAGGCATTCATCGCCATGGAGTTTCTGGAAGGGATGACGCTGAAGCATCGCATCGCCGGAAGACCCATGGAGACCGATGTTCTGCTCGGTTTGGCGATCGAGATTGCCGACGCGCTGGACGCAGCCCATTCCGAAGGTATCGTGCATCGCGACATCAAGCCGGCGAACATCTTTATTACCAAGCGCGGCCATGCGAAGATTCTCGACTTTGGGCTGGCCAAGGTGACCGCTGGCGGAGCAAGGACAACACCCGGAATAGACGCAACCGAAACCGGCGCGGTGGAGACGCACCTGACCAGTCCGGGGATGGCGCTTGGCACCGTGGCTTACATGTCGCCTGAACAAGTGCGAGCCAAGGAATTGGACTCCCGGACCGACCTGTTTTCATTTGGCGCGGTGCTCTATGAAATGGCGACGGGAACGTTGCCGTTCCGGGGTGAGAGCTCGGGAGTGATCCAGCGGGAGATTCTGGATCGCGCCCCGGTTGCGATCGCGCGAATGAATCCTGACTTGCCCGCAGAACTCGAACGCATTATCGACAAAGCGCTGGAGAAGGATCGCGATCTGCGTTACCAGCACGCTGCCGATATGCGCGCCGACCTTAAACGCGTCAAACGAGGGACGGAGTCTAGCCGCACAGCGGCACCCAGCGGAGTGGATGCGACCGCGGTCTCAGGTTCGAGTGCAGTCAGCGTACAACTCACCCGTTCGTCAGCAAGCGGCGTAACGCCTGTTCTGGTGAGCGGGACAGCGCAACCGTCCCATACCAGCAGTTCGGCGGTGATCGCGGCCGCGAAGCAACACAAGTTCGGGCTGTTGGGGGGAGCGCTCGCCACTCTGGCCGTGCTGGCTGCGGCGGGGTTTGGCGTTTACTCGATGCTGCATCGCGCTGCGCCCGTTCCATTCCAAAATTTCAGCATCTCCCAGGTTACGAATTCTAACAAAGCAGTGGTCACAGCAATATCTGCCGACGGGAAATACTTGCTCACGGTGATGGATGACAAGGGCCTGAACAGTCTATGGCTGCGCAATGTGGCGACGGGAAGCGACACGCAGATCGTCCCACCCTCGGCCACCATCCCTAATGTCGCGTTCTCGCCGGACGGAAACTACGTCTATTTCCGCAAAGCCGAAAACAGCATCAACAGCGATTTCAGTATCTATCGCACGCCGGTGTTGGGAGGCACCCCGACAAAAGTGGTCGACGACGTCGATAGCGCCGTCGCGTTCTCGCCGGACGGTACTCGCATGTCGTATTTCCGCGCCAATGATCCGGAAACAGGCAAATTGCGGCTGCTTAGCACAAAGTTAGATGGCAGTGATGAGAAGGTACTCTTTGATAAGCCGCTGAGCTACCTCCCGCGTTGGCTAGCGTGGTCTCCCAACGGCAAGACCATCGCCTATCCCGACGACCCGCGGGGCGCATTTGGGGCCGTGAGTTTGTTCGACGTGGGGGGTGGAAAAATAAAAACAATCACGTTCGCCGATAAAGAGATCACGGCAACGCAGTGGTCCATAAGCGGCGATGGTTTGTTTGTCACTTATCGGCAAAAGGGCCCAGACCTCGGCCGCATCCAAATCGGGTTGATCTCGTTGCCGGATGGCCAGGTGCGCGCCATCTCACATGACACGAACACCTATTCGACGTTGTCGTTTTCAGCCGATGGAAAGACGTTCGCCACCGTCCAACAAAAATCGGTGAGCAATCTCTTTATCTTGACGGGTGCGGGCAGCGCCTTGGCAGATGCCAGTCCGCTGGTGGTGAATGGAGAAAAAATCGGCAGTTTCAATTGGGCCTCCGACGGCGCTCTCCTGACATCCGACTTCGCGCGCCTGTTGCAAACCGATATTTACGGGAAGAATCCGACTGTACTGGCGAGTGATCCCGCCGCCGGAATCCTGAGTCTGTCCACATGCGGAGCTAAGTCCATCGTGTTCCCGTGGGCATTTCACGGCGGGACGAATTCCATCGACATTTGGCGTGTGAATGCGGATGGCTCTCATCCCGCACAGTTGACGGATGGGAGTAACGACGCCTTTTTCCAACCAACCTGCTCCGGCAATCACAGTTGGGTTTACTTTTTCAGGGATGTAACGAACCTATGGCGCGTCCCGCTGGATGGATCTGGGAAACCGGAGGCGATTCCTGGCAGCGCCGTTCCTCATGCCTTCCAAGCGGGCCGGGGAATGGGCATTTCACCGGACGGGAAGACGCTGGCGTATCTGATTAAATACTTGGCGGAAACGGAGGTTGGCAGCATCAAGATTGCGCTGCTGGACCTGGCAACCCTAAAGACTCCGCGGTTGTTCGATGCCAATCTGAACATTTCCGCGGGCCCGCAATTCACTCCCGATGGTAAAGCGGTGGCCTATCCAGTACGCGAGAATGGTGTGGATAACGTGTGGATTCAGCCTCTGGATGGTTCTCCCGGCCACCAGGTCACCAAGTTCAATTCAGAGCAGATCCTGTCGTTTCACTGGTCGTCGGATGGCAAGAATCTCGGCGTTCTGCGCGGCCATACCGACTCTGACGTTGTCCTTCTGCAAGAATCCAAGCCATAGATTGTCCCTTCAACTTGTTGACGAGATCTAGGCGCTGCATGAACTTGGGTCCTTCCTTCTTGTAGGCCGCGACCCCCTTCATGCCGCAGCATCTCGCCGACTTGGGATTCGGTTGGTCGTCGCAGTGCAACCGGGTTGCACAAACTTGGGGCTCAGTACGCTGTCCCACTCAAGACCAATGCCGACGATAACGGTCGCATGGGTGCCGTCTTCGGGAGCACTTGCGGTTGCTCCGCGAGTTCGCCGCGGGGCTCAACTTTGAGAAGTGGGTTATACAGGCAATCGCCCGAGGCGTCATGCCCTGCTGCACGTAGAGAGGAACGCGAGGGCGCTGAGCTGCGGCTTGCGGTCTGCGTCCATGTCAGAAGGCGACGCGAGTCGGCTGCGCCGCTAACGCTTGAATAAAAAGCGAAAGAGGCCATCGAAAGCGTGTGGGTCAACTTTCGCTACGGCGGCCGCCCTTTGCGGGCATGGCGACACCTTTTCGCCCCTCAAGCTCGAGGCATTGTTCTAGCAGCAATTCAACCTGCTTACTCAGAGACCGGCGCTCATGTTTCGCCATCTCCGCCAATCGTGACTTGAGACTTGCCGGCACCCGAACTAACAGGGCGACTCTGGGTTCCGCCATGGCTACAAGCAAAAATAGCAGGATTCAACAATTTTCGATATGCAACGTTTTGATACGTTGTGATACACTATGTTTCAGGAGAACGATGATGGCAACGCTTAGCGCTGGTGACCGAAAACTTTTACGGCAGAATCTTGGTAACGCGAAGAGACAATATCCAGACCTTCCAAAACAACAACTCTCAGTTCTGCGCGATCTCACAGCCACGCTCCATCTGTCGATATTCCGGGGTGAACTCCTGTACTTCAGCGGAAAGTGGTACGTGAGTCACAGTGGTCTGCTACGAATAGCGCATCGAAGGCGGTGCGTTGGGATAGATACCGAGATCGAACAACACACAACGGAAGCTTCAGTGGGTCGCTGGGTTTTCAGAGCCACGGTTCACAAATCCAAATCGACGAGCTTTGTCGGATACGGCGATGCCGATCCGTCCAACATTTCGTCACTCGTCCGCGGAGCAGAGATGCGTGTAGCCGAAACCCGTGCCGTGAACCGGGCCTTGAGAAAAGCCTACGGCATCGGCATCTGCTCGATCGAGGAAATCGGTTCGTTCGCCGAACCAGCGCAACCCTCCCGGGAGACGAAAAAGATCTCGCCGCAACCTGCCAACGGAAATTACGGCGGCCCGAAAGTTCGCGACCGCCTTTGCCAGATTATTCGGCAGCATCAACTCGATCCCAACCTGGTCAAAGCCTACGCAACCGATTTCTGCGGAACTGCGACATTGCGCGAAGCGACTCGCGAGCAGGTGGAAAACTTCGTCAAACTTCTCGCCGACTGGGCAGAGAAAGACCGTAATGCCCTGCTCTGCCAGCTCAACAGCTATCTCGGCCAAAAGGAAGGTGCCGCATGAAACGCCAGATCACTGGCTTACACGCCGCCGATCGCTGCGCTGCGCACCAGATCCCGGAAGGAGTCTTCCTGGTTCGAGTACAAAAAGTCTATTTTCGCCGCCAAGCGCAAAAGCCCTACTACACGCTCAGTCTGGCCATTCTTGAACCGAGCCGGTTTTCCGGCCGCCTCCTTTCGAGCCGGCTGTATTGCAACCCGAAAGCCCTGTGGAAACTAAATTGGTTCCTGCTCGACTTTGGCTACGACACGGAGCTGCTCGGACGGGATGAGGTGGATGAGACTCAGCTCGTCGGTCTGAAGGGCGTGGTCAAGATCAGCCACATAATTTTGAACGATGCTTCCCTGCTCCGGCTCGACGGCTTCGCTCCTGCAGAACGATGGGAAGATCTATCACCGGCAAATCTGGACAGCCCGCAGGTGGCCTGATGACATACAGCTACACTCAGATCAGTCAGTACCTAACCTGCCCGCGGCGTTATCGACATCGCTATCTTGACGGGTGGAAGGAGAAGGGTACGCGTGCGGCGATGCTCTTCGGCCGCGCCTTCGAACGCGCCCTGGGCGCCTACTTTCGCCGTGAAGATCCCGGAGCAATCCTCTTCGCTGAGTGGTCTGCCTGTCAGAGCCAAGACTTGCAATACTCCGACCGAGACTCGTGGGATCGAATGCTCCAACAAGGAATCATGTTATTGGAGCGGTTCTGCCAGGAGGATCGTATCCAGATTCCTGAACCACACCAAAACCTGCAGATTAAATTCACTCGGCGATTTGCCGAAAAGAACGACTTCGTCGCTTATGTCGATGCCATTGGGGAACTTGACGGCACTCCCTGTTTACTCGAGTGGAAAACCACTTCGAGCCGTTACCCCGAAGAACCCGAGGGACTGCTGGCCCTGGATCCGCAACTCGTCTGCTACTCCTGGATCACTGGTATTGCGGAAGTCGCCCAGGTGGTATTCGTCCGCAAGCGCCTGGTCGAGGTTCAGTACCTGCGAACGACCATCACCGACGAACAGCGCCAGGAGTTTGGTCACTTGGTGGAGGACACGATCGCGAGAATTGAGTCCGCGCAGTTCCTGCCGCACAGCGGCATTCGCTTCCCACAGAATCCCTGCAGCAGCTGTCCCTATGTGGGCCTCTGTCTGGGACGACAGGAAATGGTCCACGCAAACTTGGTACGGCGTTCAGGAGCAGACAGTCTTGACTGGCTTGACGAGCTTAATTACTAGGTACCCACCGATGCCCCCGAAGTTGAATCGCCGCCGAGCCCTGTTCGTGCTCACGAAAATCGACGAGATTCTGGCTTGGGAGCAGCGGAAGGAGGGAGAAAGAGACACCAAGTTCGTCGAGCTGGGGCGCTATCTATGCGAGGTGCGGGCGGAACAGTACTGGAGGCTGGAGAACTTGAAGTCGTTCGATGACTTTCTTGAGAGGCGGTTTCCGGGTTCGCGGCGGAAAGCGTATTATCTGATGTCCATCCACGAACACCTCCCGCCACAGGCAAGAAAGCAGCTGAAAGAAGTGGGCTGGACGAAGGGGCTGGAGTTAGCGAAGCTCGCGAGGCGGGACAGGCAGCACTTCGATAGTGCAACCTGGTTGCACCGGGCACGTGAAATGCCCAAGGAGCAGTTTAAGCAGGAGGTCGAGAAGGAACTGACTGGGCGGGAAACGGAGCCGTGGGAAATTATCTACTTCAAACTCTACCGAAGCCAGATCCCGGTCATTGAGCGGGCCATCGAAACGGCAGCTCTGATGTTGGGCAGCGACAGATCGCGAGCCTACTGCCTGGAGATGATTTGTGCGGACTTCCTCGCCGGGGCCAACCTGGACAATGGGAATCCGGAGATGCTTTTGTATTCGATGACGAGATTCTTCAAGTTCTTGCCCGGAGAACAGCAGCAGGCATTTCTTGGAGGCCTGATCGAGAAGGCGTCATGAGCCTGATGCGGCCTGACCCTCCTCGCTTACGGCTGGATCCGACGTCATACGAGGCGCTGCGACAAGCAGTTCTCAAGCGCGATGGATGGCGATGCCAATCATGCGGCACGATGTCGAACCTGGAGGTCCACCACAAACAGTTTCTCAGCCACTC
>Ga0182024_10026036_pt1 | contig 10295 bp, 9 predicted proteins | sample P32metaG_FD_120480 | JGI IMG/M metagenome (GOLD analysis project Ga0182024, IMG submission 120480) | Permafrost microbial communities from Stordalen Mire, Sweden - P3-2 metaG (Illumina Assembly) | ecosystem: Environmental > Terrestrial > Soil > Wetlands > Permafrost | place: Sweden: Stordalen...
CGCCCCGCATGTGGAATCCGCGGCTTAGTTGAAGAGCCGGTCAAGAGGATTCGGCTTTAAAGGCAGCGCCTCCAGGATCGAAGACCATGCGGGGCGAAATCGCGATTCGCTTCACTCGGAGGGCTTCGGGTGTATTAAGGTGACAATCCCGGGGCCAAGATCATACCGTTTCGATAACCGCAAGAGTTTGAAGTGGCCGAGAAGCCTGCCCCAGCAGCGAGGAGGAAGTCGCGATACGAAATGTAGCGCGCGGAATGTTTTGGGCCTTTCTGGTAATGCTTTGCCTGGTGACATGGTCTGCTCGCGGCCAGCAGAACGGCGGGGCCGCCGGCATCGCGGGCCGCTGGAGATGTTCGGGATGGAAAGGATCGGAGAATAGTTCCAACGGAGGCGGCTAGGTGTATGCTGTGTGGCGGATGGGAAGGCAAAACGGGAATCCTGGATCATAGGAGTGATCGTGCGTAGTTTTTACTCGGGTCGGAGATTTAGCTCGCTCGAGGTGCTCCTCGTTGCACTCTTTCTGAGTGCTCCGATCTCCTTGCACGCGCAAAGTGGATCCTCGCCGCAGTCGCAGCCGGGACAATCGGCGGCCTCCGCGCCGCTTTCAGCGCAATCGCAAGATCAGAGCACGCCTCCTTGCTCCAACGGTCGTCCCATTTTGAAACGAGGCCCACAGCCGGCTCTGCCTCCCTGTCCTGACCCGCCTCCGAATGCGTCGGCCCCTGCGGACTCCGTACCCAGGCATCCCGCCGAATCCTTGATCGAAAGGGCCAGAGAGACGGCGTTCGAGTTTTCAGAGAAGCTTCCCAACTTTATTTGCCAGGAGTTCATGTCGCGGTTTACCCAGCGAGGCCGGCAGGAGGAAATCCCGCTCGACGTGGTTTCGGCTCAAATCATTTACGAGGACGCGCAGGAAAGTTATAGCAACGTGAAGCTCAATGACCGCCCCACGGACAGGGCCCTGGAGGAAATCGGTGGGTCCTGGTCCACCGGAGAATTTGCGAGCACACTGCTGGACCTTTTTCACCCCGATACGGACGCGCTGTTCCGGTCCGGCGGTGCGTCTTCCATTTTGGGTTTCAGTGCCGAGGTTTACGACTTTGAAGTGCGGAGTGAAAAATCACACTGGATGTTGCATGCCGGCTCTCAGACTCTGGCTGCGGCTTACAGAGGCTCCGTATGGGTGGATCCGAAAACCGCGCGCGTCCGGCGAATCGAGATGCAGGCCCGCAACATACCGTCAGATTTCCCGATGGATACGGTCGAATCCGCGGTTGATTATTCGTACGTGTTGATTGGCGAGACATCGTTTCTGCTTCCGGTCCATGCCGAGAGCTTGGGTTGTCAACGGGGTACCAGCGACTGCAGCCACAACGTCATTGACTTCCGCAACTATCACGAATTCAAAGCCGATATCAAGATTGGTAATTGATTTCGCTCGTGCCTCTCATCAGTGGGCGACTCGCCCGTGCCGACCCGAGTTCACGCACCAATCTCCGCCTGGAACCAACGCCGCCGCATGGGCTTAAGCGCGAAATGAGCGTTAAAAAGCCGAATGCCCCGTACAACCTACGTCCTTGGTGAAAAGGGCTGCACAGAGGTGTCGGACAGCCCAGCCTGTAAAAAAGATGCTTGGTCCCTACCAAAACACTGCAGGATGCGTGCAATGGTGAAGGATGGTGGGGTAAGCGGCGGCTGCTTCGAGTTCGATGCTGGCGAAGGACAGCGCAGTCGAACCATGATATCGCCTGAATTCGGATTTGATCTGTCGCTCCATAGCTGTACCAAGTACCTCAATGGGAATTCTGACATTGTAGCGGGTGCCGTAATCGGTCGCTCTGACCTGATTGACCTGATTAAGCGTAAGCTGGACCATCTGGGTGGCTCCCTCGATCCATATGCTGGTTTCCTGCTCCACCGTGGGATGAAGACGCTTGCTGTACGAGTTGAGTATCAGAATCGGAGTGCATTGCAAATTGCAGAATTTTTGGAGAATCATCCCCAAGTGGCTAGGGTTAACTATCCTGGCCTGGCAAGCCACCCGCGCCATGAGCGGTCCTGCGATCTATTCAATGGTTTCGGAGGCGTGTTGAGTTTTGAACCACAAAGCGGCATCAAAGCTGCGGAATCGTTTGTTCGGAAGGTACGTTTGCCTATCGTAGCTCCAAGTCTCGGCGGCGTCGAGACGCGCCTAACCCGGCCCTCCACCACCTCCCACGCAGGCATGGCCCCACAGGACCGGCATCACCCCCACGAAAATCACATTCCTCAAAATTGGCGTTGCACAACCGGATTTCCTCAAAAACCCCTGTCTCACCCGTTGACAGCGCCTCAAAACCCCGCTTGAACCGCCTAATTCGGTGCAATTGGTGTTTAAACCCGTCGTTTTAACCTTCACGACCCTATTTTCAGGACTCTTAAATCTTAAGGGGTTTCCGGGAAAAGGAGCGTTCCACGAGACCTACTCCAATTTTCGTCTTAAACATTCCTCAGCATGTGCTTGATTGCGGTGGTCGCTTGACGGATGCGTTGAGGATTCTCGATTAGCGCAAGACGCACGTAGCCTTCCCCTAGCGGCCCGAAACCTATGCCCGGGGACACCGCGACGAGCGCTTTCTCCATCAGTATCTTGGAGAACTCTAGCGACCCGAGGGTATGGTACCGCTCCGGTAGAGGCGCCCACACGAACATCGAGCCCTGTGGTGGCGAAACTGGCCAACCGGCGCGGCATAATCCCTCCACGAGGACGTCGCGCCGCTTTTGATAAGTCGCGCGAATCTTCGTACGGTCTTCGTCGCATTCACGCAGGGCGATGATGGAGGCAATCTGAATGGGCTGGAACACACCGTAGTCAAGATAGCTTTTGATCCGCGCCAGGGCCGCAATCATGCGTGGATTGCCAACACAGAATCCCACTCGCCACCCGGCCATGTTGTAGCTCTTCGACATGGAAAAAATCTCGACGGCGACATCCTTTGCGCCCTCGACCTGTAAGATGCTCGGCGCCTTGTAACCATCGAAACAAATATCGGCGTAGGCGAAGTCGTGTACGACCATGGTGCCGTATTGGGCGGCGAGGCGAACGATCTCTTCGAAAAAGGCGAGATCCACACAATGCGTGGTGGGATTGTGCGGGAACGAAATCAGGATCAATCGTGGCGGCTTTGAGGCCTTCCGATAGAGATCCTCGAGGGCAGTTAGAAAGCTGGCCGGGGTCGGCATCGGCAGCATGCAGGTTTGGCCCTCGGCCATGATTACGCCGTATTGATGAATAGGGTACGAAGGATTGGGAGAAACTACGACGTCGCCCGGTCCGATGACGGCGAATAAGAGGTGTGCTAGGGCGTCCTTGGCGCCGATGGTGACGATCGCTTCTTTGTCCGGATCTAGTGTGACTTCGTAGCTGGCGCGATAGTGTTTGGCGATCTCCAAGCGCAGCTGCGGAATGCCCCTGGACGCCGAGTAACGGTGATTGCGAGGATTGCGCGCGGCTTCAATCAGCTTGTTTACTACAGGACGAGGCGTAGGGCCGTCGGGATTCCCCATTCCCAAGTCCACCACATCGTGACCCTCTGCACGAGCTCTTGCTTTCATCTCATTGATAACGGCAAAGACATAGGGGGGTAGCTTTCGAATGCGGTAGAAATCATCTGGCGACATTGTCGCTATTTTACGACGGCATTGGGAGCCGCTGCGAAAAATTAATGGCGCGAGTTTTAAGAAAATGGGTATTCAGGGGTATCTGTGGGTCCGGCCGCCCACATTCCGACAATGCCCGTTTATCAAGATGTGGCTGTCCTCGCGACGTTCCCGCCGTATCTTCTGATTGCGGAAGCACCCAATTCACCGCATGATCTATTTTGTCGAACGATACATACTTCCCATGTCGAAACTAACTTAAGCTTTCCTCCCGTATGAGATCACTCTCGTGAGGCACTTGGAATTACTCGGTCAGGCAGTCAGTCCCGACGGCACCGTCATGAAGCTGACTCGTTGCGCCAACGAGTACATCATCCTCGCCAACGGCAAAAGCCTCATGTCAAGCGTCATGTACGGCTCGGAGGAGGCGATGGCCACGCTCGCCTGCCGTCGGGTGCGGACGCTGGAGCAACCCTGTGTGCTCATCGGCGGCCTCGGAATGGGCTTCACGCTACGCGCGACACTCGATTTACTCCCACCCGATGCGATAGTTGTCGTCGCAGAGCTGGTACCAGCTGTAGTGAAGTGGAACCGTGGCCCGCTCGGGCCGTTGGCGAGATACCCGCTAAAGGATAAGCGCGTGAGAATCGAGATGGGTGACGTCGCAGTCACGCTCAGGTCGGGCCCCGACAAGTTCGATGCCGTGCTACTCGACGTGGACAATGGCCCGACCGCATTTACGGAATCGGCCAATGCCTGGCTCTATGAAGACCGAGGAATAGCCGCCGCTCGCGCGGCACTTAAGATGGACGGGGTGCTGGCTGTCTGGTCTGCCCGAGATGATCGAAAATTCGAGAAGCGCTTACGCCATGGCAGATTCGCCGTTCGGGTGGAACGCGTGCGCGGTTGCCTAAAAAAGGGCGGCCCTCACCACACTATCTTTCTGGGTCACAAAACTTCATCTAGTTGAAAGGACCCGCATGCATATGTTCAGCTATGCGAAAACTGGTCGACATCGATGACGCCTCACATCAGCATGCGCATACGAAGAGAACCTTTGAGATTGCCCTTTTCCTTATCTCCGGTCAGGTGGCCTGTATGTGATTGAGGATTGGGCTGGGCTCATTGGAAAGGTGAAAACTTTTCAGCGGTGCGGAGAGCGGTACAAAAATTGGGAACAGTAGATTTAAGTTGCTCGAAGGGGCCACGGAGCGCGTAAGATCGGGTATCCAGAGGTCAAAACGGAAATGACGAATACTCCGTCGATCGAGTAAAGCGGCGGATTCTAGTCACATGGGTCGGCGGTTCGCCGCCGCGTACGGAAGATTTAGGAGGAGGCAACCATGAAAAAAGCAAAAACACTGGCTCTGGGGCTGGCGGTACTTGCGTCGTTCGTCTCGTTTGGCACGCTGGCTAGGGCACAGCAGCAGCCTCAGCCTCTCAAGGTGACGAAGGTCAAGGATAACGTTTATTGGATCCAGGGCGGTGTAGGTTCCAACGACGGCGTCATCGTGGGCACTACCGGCGTCATTGTCGTGGATACGAAGAGCACGGCGGATTCGGAAAAGGGAGTAATCTCTGAAATCGCCAAAATCACTCCCAAAAATGTGAACACCGCCATTATCACTCACAGCGACAACGACCATGTCAACGGGCTCGCCGCTTTCCCGGCGGGGCTGACGATCATCGCGCAGGAAAACTGCAAGAAGGAGATGGAAGCTTCGGCGGGCAGCCGAAATCCGGCGCCGCAAGATCGCCTTCCCACGAAGACGTACAACAAAACAGATAATTTGACCATCGATGGCGTTCGCCTCCGCCTGTACCACTGGGCGCCCGGGCACACGAGCGGCGATACCGTCGTCTATCTTCCTGACGAGAAAATTGTTTTCGGCGGCGACCTGCTGGTGACCAATCGTCCCGATACGGGGATTCACATGGAAAAAGACGGCTCCGCTGCCGGCTGGATTAAAAATGCTAAAGGTATGCTCGGCCTCAACGCGGACACCTACTTGACTGGTCATGGCGATATGATGACCAAGGCCGATGTTCAGAAAAAGCTCGATCTTATTCAAGACAAATACAACAAGGTCAAGGCGATGGTCGCGCAAGGCAAGTCGCTCGACGAGATCAAGATGTCCTTCGGCGAGCCTACGGCTCCGCCGCCACCAAACGCCAATGGCGCACCTCCTGCCGCCACATTGACCGAAGTCATCTACAAGGAAGTGTCGAAGAAAAGCTAACCAAGTTGAACGTTTCCTCCAGCCGGGCGCCCGCCCTCATCGTGGGCGCCCATGAAGTGGAGTGCCGCGCGCCCGCATATTCTCCTGGCAATGGGCGGCCTCTTTTATTGGTGCAGCGGGTACATCCTTGCGGCCGAGATCGTGACCGGTACGCCGTTAGTCACCGAGTGGAACACTGGCGAAAACTGCGGTCCAAGCCGTGCCAGCTCTTCCAACTGCCCGTCGGGCACATCGGCTTTGATGCCGAACGCCATGCGGGTGTCCTGGAAGCCGTTGCGGACATTTTTATCCAGTCCCCGGAAGCCGCGCGGATCGATGTCACCGACGATCTCCGACTCCACTTCCTGAATCTGGGATGCCACGCGCCGCGGCGTGATAAACCATCGCGGTTGTGACGCAAGCCGCCAGGGCATACAGCACGTACTCCCCAGCATTAGCTCCCAGTGTTGCATCGACCCATTGAGACCACCCCGCTTACCGGAGCGTGGCCGATCGGCAATGTAGTCGATTTCCGGTCCGGAAAGCGCAATGTCGGTTCTGTTGCATTTAGCGAGATGACCGCGCTTATTAGTCAAGTGATTGCGTAGGTCAGTGCAATGATGCCGCGGGCCGGGAACTGCTCCAGAGTGTCGACGTCGCGCACATCCAACACGAGCGTGTCTCCACGCCGGAACGATTCAGTCGTGTGGAAAAACAGATTAACGGTAACGCCTCCGCTGTTCGCTTCGATCCGCGCCTCTTTCGGCCGTCCCGTCGCAAGCACGGACTTGCGTTCGCCACCCGCCGTAATGCCTAGAACATCGAGCTGAAGGGTCCGACCATGCTCGACAAAGAAGGTCATCTGCGCGGCGCCGGTCTGCAGCTTCGGACGAAGAACGACCTTCACCGCGCTGCGAACGAGTTCCGCGGTTGGGACGATAACCTCTATGCCTACCCGCTTCTCCTCGCTCGCCATCCGCGACACCAAGTGCGGAATTAGAATCTCCTGGAGTGCACCACCACCGTGAGAAAATGACTTCTCCGCCATAAAGAAGGCAGGTCCGGGCGGCAGAGCAAGCCGCATGGTTTCGTCCCAGGCGAACGGGAAGGTGACCAGTGGCACGTCTGCGTAAGCTGGCACAAGGGCGAATCGTTCCTTGCGCGCGTAACACCAGTCTTTGTTGCAGGGAACCTCAGACGGCAGCTTTTCTTCATCGAGCAGAATAAACCCGTGATCCGTATCAACGTGCACCTCTGGATAACCCCACCGATGCAAGCGCCGTATGAGAAGTACCAGTCGATTCACTTCCAGGTCCACGTGCCGGATGAGTGCGTCTGCGCTGCCGTGACCGATTGAGTCAACCTCTTCATGTCCGAACACTACAAGTAGGTCGCCGAAGGAGCCCGTTTCTGCCGATGTGTTTTCCACGGTTTCAATCTCGCGGCAGTCTGCACCAAACTCGCTGAGCAACGCTAGGCGATTCGACCGCAATGCGGCGTCTTTTCCATTCACTCTGGGGTGGACGTTGTTGGCTTCTACTTCGAACGAGAACTTCACGCCGTCCAGTGGCAGCATTGCTGTCATCCCGATTGGTGTCACCGTTGGAAGCATTGCCCGGACTGCATGGATCTCCACGTCATGCCCAGTCAAAGCTTTCTGGATGGCAAAGGCTCCATCCAGCCGGAGAGCATCCACGATGACGACCGCCCGGCGGCTGGAGCGGTGCCACACCTCACGCTGCAAGTGGTTGGTGACGAATTCAAAGTCCGCCAGTTCCATTCGCGGCACCTTCCCAAACGCGCGAGGCCCTGTTCGGCGTCGGAGACGCGGCACTGTTGTTGCTTCTCGCGCCTTCTGCGTCTTGAACTCTACTTCACCATAGCTGGTACGAGAGGTGACGCGTAGGCGATCCGTGCGGATACCTCAGAGGGCATTCCGCCGCTTTCACCGGCCTTCCGCTTTTGGATCGTGACCTATTCGCGGGCGGCGAGTCGAGACTTGGGCCGGTACTTGGGCGAGCCTGGAGAGCCGAAGTCATCAAGCCATTTCGAATCCATCCGTGACTCTTCGCTGACGATCCTATTCGGCATGGACTGTGCCACATCACCGACCATTCCGACGCGGACCTCATCAATCGGATCGAGGAGCGGCAAGACGAGAAGCTGCGGCGCCGCAAGGTAAATGCAGCCTTCGCGGTGGCCTTCCTCCTGACAATGCTTCTAAGTTCGCTTTCCTGGCGCACCTCGCGACGAGCGGCGGAGGATGCGGATTGGGTCGCCCATACCCATGAAGTCTCTACCGCTCTGGAAGTTACGCTTAGACATTTGGTCGACGTGGAAACGGGGGGCGGGGTTTTGCTCTGACCGGACATCAACAATTCCTGGAGCCTTATGAGACAGGAAAATATGCGGTTAGCCAGGACCTCCCAGCGCTGAGTGCTCTCATTGTGGATGGCGATCAAAAACTCCGGTTAGCCACTCTTGCGGAGCGAGCGAACGCCGCGATTTTAGCTGACGGTGATCTAGTGGCCTTTCGCCGGAACTCAGGGACGGTCCCCAGCGTCGCGCAGCTCGAGCATGGCAAGGAGGTCATGGATGCCTTGCGCGTCACTCTCGACACGATGGAGGTCGGACGGAAACGTCTGCTGGAACAACGTAGCGACCGCGCGCGTGCCGCGCAGCGACTAAGCATTTCTGCTATCTGGCTGGGCTCGGGTTTCGGGATATTCTTCCTGTTCATCGCCGCAATTGCCGTCAACCGCGAGATCAGGATCAGCGCAAGAGCGCGGGCTCACGTTAATGCCCTTAACACTGATCTGGAACGCCGAGTGGAGCAAAGCGAACGGCTGGCTGCGGTGATCGACTCATCCGACGACGCGATCATCGCCAAGGATCTGAACGGGAAAATTAAGGCCTGGAATCGCGGGGCAGAGAAGGCATTCGGCTCCTCGGCATCCGAGGCCATAGGCAAGTCGATGCTGATGCTCGTTCCGCCTGAGCGCGTCAATGAGGAGTCCGACATTCTGGAACGGATTCGGCGTGGCGAAAGCGTTGAACATTTCGAAACCACCCGTGTCCGGAAGGACAGTACGACCATTAGCGTTTCCGCGACGATTTCGCCGATCAAAGACAGCGGTGGGCCGATAGTGGGCGCTCCAAAAATTGCGCGCGACATCACCGAACGAAAGAGTGCGGAAGAAGCCCTGCGCCAGAGCGATGCGAGAAGAAGGTTTGCATTGGAGGCCGCGAAACTCGGGGATTGGGAACTCGACCTCGCTACGATGCAAGCAAAGCGTTCCCTGCTGCGTGACCAGATTTTTGGATATGAATCGCTTTTGCCGGAATGGAGCTTCGATATCTTTCTTCACCACGTCCATCCTGACGATCGGGAATGGGTACGTGAGAATTTTATGGCGTGCATAAGCCAGGGGAGACGCTGGGATTTTGAATGCAGAATCGTCTGGCCGAACGGAGATATCCGATGGATTTGGGCATGTGGCAGCCATTACCACGACCTATCAAGTGACGCCAGCCGGATGTTCGGAATCGTCGAGGACATTACCGAGCGAAAACTGGCGGAAGAGGAACTACGAGAAAGCGAGGCGCGATTCCGGCTGTTCGTCGAGCACGCGCCGGCGGCCCTAGCGATGTTCGACCGCGAGATGCGATACCTCCACGCGAGCAACCGCTGGCGGGACGACTATGGCTTGGGCGACCGCGATCTGCGCGGCGTATCGCACTACGAAGTGTTCCCCGAGGTTCCTGAGGGATGGAAGGAGGCCCACCGTCGGGGGCGGGCCGGGTGCTGCGGGGAGAGAAGGACCGCTTCGACCGATCCGACCATTCCGTGCAGTGGATCCGATGGGAAATACGGCCGTGGTACTGAAAGCGCGAATGAAAATCACAGCCTATCGTCAACATGCTCGGCTCCTTTCTTCCGAGCCTTGGTCAGGTCAACACCGCCAAGTTTACTCGGTGGGAGAAGCCGGCGACGTTATCCAATCAAAATACTGAAAACACAGCGAAGCCAAAATAGGTGATGGACCTGTTGGAGTCGGATAGTGCGCGCCCAAGGCAGCTTCTTCGTCTTCGACTCTGTTGTGTCAAATGTAGGGATAGGGGTACACTTCATTGACGATGAAGCTGAGGACCAGATTGTTTGCAGTCGCGGCGATGCTGGCGCTCCTCGGAGTGCCGGGGCTTTCTTGTTTTGTGCCTCAGCAACTGCTTGGCGCGAACGAAAAAGAATGCTGCCGCCAGATGGGTTCTCAATGTGGCTCGAAGGACATGTCGTCCCCTCAATCCTGCTGCAAGTTGCCGAGTCAACAAAGTCCTCAGCCGTACATCGGCGGCAACGGTGAGCATTTCCAGGTAGCTCCCGTCGTAGTTGTAGCGGCATTTTTGCCTGTCGCGCCAACCCCGATTCTTCTAGTTGCC
>Ga0182024_10026037_pt1 | contig 10295 bp, 9 predicted proteins | sample P32metaG_FD_120480 | JGI IMG/M metagenome (GOLD analysis project Ga0182024, IMG submission 120480) | Permafrost microbial communities from Stordalen Mire, Sweden - P3-2 metaG (Illumina Assembly) | ecosystem: Environmental > Terrestrial > Soil > Wetlands > Permafrost | place: Sweden: Stordalen...
GGCCATTCTGGAATCGCTCCGCAAAATCTACGACGCCGGGCCACTGGCGGATGAGATCGAGCAGGGCGGAACGAACAAAGAGTAAGGAGTAGACCCGGAGGGCGATTCTACTCGCGGAACCGATGGTCGATCCAACAGCACGCGACGGAGTTGCGGTGGCGATCGAAGCTTATCTTTCGGGAGAGATAAACAACGACGAGATGGAACGTCGTTTTAGCGCCTGCTCGATGAACGATAGGGCCTGCTTTAGAACCGTTGGCGGCATGCTCTGGTTCTCCAGTGAGTTCAAAAAACACTTCAATGGCGGCGTGTATCGGCTGGCGGATCGACATTCGGCGATGATTCAACGATGGGTGCTGCTTCTACGTTCGCGAGAAGAATGGCCAGAGCCTTTGGCCGATCCACCGCGGGGGCTCGTGCGACGCATTTCAAGCATATTGGCGCGGTTCCGCCAACCCGATTTGCCGCCATTTGCCGAAAATGAGTTTTGGCCATTTGCTTCCATGGAGCAATGGCAGAAGCTCGTTCGAAGCGGCCAATTACAAGCCGATTCGAGCCACTCGCGCGGTTTGGGTCGTGGCAATGTGCAGTAGAGAGCAAACCCACGAGCGATCAAGTCGGCTCCCATCCCGCTCGATACTCGCGGCTCCAAAATCGCATCGCTTCATCGTCGTTAAGAATGTGCCCATTCTGCGGATCGCAGCGGAGCGCGCGGCCGGTGCGGTGGGCGATGTTGCCGAGGTGGCAGAGGAGCGTTGATTTGTGCCCTTCGGCGATGTCGGCGTGGGGCGGGTGATTTTGGCGGATGCTGGTGAGGAAATTGAGCAGATGCACGTCGTCGCCGGCCTTGACCGTCGCTTTGCCGGTTTCCTTGTTCATCAGGTCATACGCGACGTAGCCGCTGCCCGTGACGACGATCGTGCCTCGTTCGCCGTGGAACGTCGCGCCGAATTTCTCGCCTTCCATGCCGCGCGGCGACCAACTGAGACCTTCCCAAAAAATCGCCTTGTCGCCGAATTCGAACGTGACGGTGTGCGTGTCGGGCGTTTGTTGATCGTCGTCGTAGCGATACTTTCCGCCGCCGCTGACGACGCGCGTCGGATAATCGACCGCGAGACCCCAGCGGCACATATCGATTGCATGAACGCCGTTGTTGCCCAACTCTCCAGTGCCCCAATGCCAATAGTTGTGCCAGAAGTAATGCAGATAATTGTCTTTGTAGGGCCGCTCCGGCGCGGGGCCTTGCCACAAACTGTAGTCGATCCACTCGGGCACCGGCGCCGGCTTTCCTTTGCCGATCGACGGGCGATGATCGGCATACCAACAGCGGGCGTACAGCACTCGTCCGATTTCGCCGCCGCGAACTTTTTCGATCGCCTCCATGATGGCAGGCCAGCTTCGCCGCTGCGTGCCCACCTGCACGATCCGATTGTGTTTGCGAGCCGCGGCAATCGCTAGCTCGCCTTCGCGCGGATTGTGGCTGCATGGCTTTTCGACATAAACATGCTTGCCCGCCGAACAGGCGAGGATCGTAGCCGGCGCGTGCCAATGGTCGGGGGCGGCGATGACCAAGGCGTCGATCGATTTGTCGTCGAGAATCTTGCGGAAATCGCCGACTCCCTGCGGCTTGCGGGCTTGCTTGCCGCCGATCCGCTCGATGCCGGCGGCGAGCCGGCGACTATCGACGTCGCAGAGATAGGCCACTTCGGCATCGGGAATGGACGCCAAGGCGCTGGCCAACGCGCTGCCGCGCCCCAGGCCCATAACGCCGACCCGGATTGGATCGCTCGCCGGAGCCGCGCCGCGGGCAAGCGACGGGGCGGCGGCCGCTGCCGCACCGATCGCGGCCGCGCCGGCCATTGCGGCGGTCGATGATTGTACGACGAATTCACGGCGATCGATCGTTGGTTTCATTGCATGAAGTCCGAATTTTGGAATCTAGCGCCGCGTTTGTCACCGCCGGCCCGGATTATAGCTCGCGCCGCGCAAGCGAAGCAAATCATTGCCGCGAGCAGTATAATGCGTCTGTCCGACTGATTTCGGCTGCCGCGCGGCCGGAGAGGTCGGTGGGATTCGACGAATCAACGATTCAACGGCGACTTCCCAGACTCCACTCCCCACGGTCCGCCTCCGTATGGTAAAATCGGTGAACTTACTGTCCAACTTGCCGACCACCAATCAGCGTGTTGAAAAAGGGGACAGGCACCTCGCCGCAACCCAAAACATTCGACAACACCGCACTGTCGCTCGGAGCCAGTCCCCTTTTTCAACGGCCTGCCATGCCAGCACCCATTCGCCGCGTTGATGAGTTGGGATTTCCGTTGCCCGGCTCGTTCGACGATCTTCCGGATCAATCCTCCGAGCCTTCGCGCCCCAAGCGAAGCTGGGGGCAGTTCATTTACAGATATCGCTGGGGCGTATTGTTGTTGCTGTTGCCGATTCTATTCGGCAGCACTCTGGTCGTCGGCGCACGGCAGTTTGTCGCCCATTGGCTGCTTAATAAGGCCCAAGTGCATCTTGAACGCGACCAATTGTCGGCCGCATTGGCGTCGGCCGATCGGGCGTTGTTTTGGGAGCCTGATACTTTTGAGCGCTGGCAGGAATTTGAGACTCGCGCCGAAATACGCGCGGAAATGCAAGACATCAACGGCAGCATCGACGATCTGAATGAAATCATTCAACGACTCGAAGACCCGGCGAAAGCGCGGCAGTTTTCCACGAAGCTGTGCGAGGCTTATGCCATGCGCGGATGGAATTTCGAGCGGCTTGGACGACATCGCGAAGCCGTTGCGGATGCCACCACCGCCTTGAACTTGGCGCCGGACGATCCCACACGAGCTCTTCTGTTGAACCAACGCGCCTACATCCGTGCGATCGCCAATATCGAGCTGGATCAAGGATTGCAAGACGCCGTGCAATCGCTCGCCTTGAAACCGAACGATTCCCGCACTCTTGACACTCGTGCTTACGTGTTGTTCCGGCTCGGAAAGTACAAGGAGGCCCTCAAGGACATTGACCTGGCCATTCATCAGTGGACGGCGCCACTAGCTGGATTTCACTTTCGCGCCAACAATGTGACGCGTCAGGAATTGATTGTAAGGGGTTTTCAATCGCGCGAAATTCGTGAATACGAGGAGCCTCTGGCAGTCATGCTCCACCACCGCGGCGAGATTCGCAAGAAGCTTGGCCAAGAGGCGATGGGGGACGCGGATATCCACGAAGCCGAATTGAAGGGCTACAACCCCGACCGCGGCGTGTATTGATCCGTCCGCGGAATTCTCAGACGACCGGCTCTTCGTGCGTTTCCGCGAGGACTTCTTCCGCGGGCGGGCTCGGCTGTTGCTCCGCTTCCGCTTCGACGGTCGGACGAATTTCCAGCCCGGAGTGATAGAACACCCGATTTCGTCCGGCGGCCTTGGCGCTATAGAGCGCGGCGTCGGCCCGCGACAAAAGCGTTTGAGGTCCATCGCCGTCGACCGCCGCGGCGATGCCGCCGCTGATCGTCAGCGGCAGGTTTTGCTCGACCTGTTGCCGCAACCGATCGGTGAAGATGCACGCCCCGGTGATCGGCGTCTGCGGCATTACGATCACGAATTCCTCGCCGCCGTAGCGCGTCACCACGTCGGTATCGCGCACATTGTCGGCCAGCAGCTTGGCCACCGATTTCAAAATGCTATCGCCGTACAAGTGGCCCTGATCGTCGTTGATCTTCTTGAAATGGTCGATGTCGAAGATCACGACGGAGAACGGCAGCTCATAGCGATTCATCATCGCGAACATCGAGACGAGCGTTTCGTCCAGAGCGCGGCGATTGCTGACGCCGGTCAAAGGATCGGTACGCACCTCGGTGAACGTCATCAGGTGGTTCGATTGCTGACGGATTTCGTCGTAGGCGTTGGCGAGTTGGGAGGCCAGCTTGAACGTCGGCTTCAGCATTCCCTCGGCTTCCCGGCAAAGTTCTTGCCAGGCGCCTTCCGACTGCGCGGCCCCAAGCGTCACGACGCGATTCTTGAATCGCACGACGCTGGCATGATGCGTGGCCAGATGGCGGCGGACCAGATCGGCGATCTTTTCCAATTCGCGCGCGACGGCTTGAGCCCGTTTCAATTCGCGGCGAGCCTGGTTTTCGTTGGCATCTTGCCCCGACCGGCGTTTTCGGCCGACAAGGTAGCCGATCACCGACACGATGGCCAGCGCCACGGGAGTGGGCAACTGCAGCGACCAGATATTGAATTCAGCCAAAAGCATATTAACGACCACTGGGGCATCCCTTTGGTGGAACTAATAATCCGTCCGCGATCCGAAGCCTCTCAAGCAAAAAAATCCTGCAACCACCGCGCCGCACAGCACCAAGAACCAACCTTGGCGATCGAGGCTGTAAAGCCAGTGCAGGACGCCGTCGTACGCTCTCGACACGAAAGTGCTTGCCAACATTCCGGGCGCATCAATCCCAAACATGGCGGCACTTCCGGTCTATCCCGATCGTTCCTGGAATCTCCACTCCACAACTCTAGGTTAAAAACTCAGGCCGAGAGGGGTCGAGAGGCATATTTGCAGCCTTTGCCACGGCGAAACTTAACGGAGCGGCGAGCGATCCGAGTGTCAATCTCGCGCCAGTGCTTGCCTTCTGGCTCCCCTTGCCGGCAAGGGGTGGCAAGCTATAATCACGGGCTCTCATGGACTGCGGAAAGTTGCGTGTTAGCGGAAGCGGCGAACGAGACGGCCGCTGTCGGAAGAATCGCAACTTATTGCTGGCCAAGGAGATTGGGGGTGTAGCTCAGTTGGTTTAGAGCGCCAGCCTGTCACGTTGGAGGCCGCGGGTTCGAGTCCCGTCACCCTCGCTCAGCAACCCGCAGCCGTTTCCCAACCCGCTGCGGGTTTTTCTATTTCTGGTAGGGCCGCAAAGCGGATCCATTCGAGACGCTCGCACGATACGGCCGCGGCTGCCGGCCGATTTGGCGCTCCGCAGCTAAATGGCGGCGGCGCAGCGACGTTTAGGCCGGCCTCCGACATGCGTCGGCGAAAGCCGTCTTGCCCGTTGAATCGATCCGCTGATAATCTGCTCGCGATCGATATCAGGAACGGCTTGCATCAAAACCGGCGGGAAAGTATACTTTAGTACAGTATACGCTATCTCGCCCAAAACGGGAGGGCAAGGCAAATGGCACAGGCATCGACAATTGAGTGGACGGAAGCGACGTGGAATCCAGTTACCGGTTGCACGAAGATAAGTCCGGGCTGCAAGTTCTGCTACGCCGACCGAATGGCCCAGCGCCTCAAAGCGATGGGGCAGGAGCGGTACCGCAATGGATTCCAACTAACGCTGCAACCTGACGCTCTTCAGACACCCCTGAAGTGGAAACGGCCCCGCGTTATTTTTGTCAACTCAATGAGCGACCTATTCCATAAGGACGTTTCGCTCGATTACATCCAGCAATGCTTCGGGGTCATGGCGGAGGCATCGCAGCACACATTCCAAATCTTGACCAAGCGAGCCGACCGTGTCGCCGAGCTGAGCACTGAGCTGCCTTGGCCCAAGAATATCTGGATGGGCACAAGCGTCGAATCAGTGGAATACCTGCATCGGGTTCGATCGCTGCAACGCGTTCCCGCCCATGTTCGCTTCCTTTCCGTCGAGCCGCTGCTTGGTCCGATTCCCCGCATTCCATTGAGGAGCATTCATTGGGTAATTGTGGGCGGTGAATCTGGGCCTGGTGCCCGCCCGATGCCGGAAAGCTGGGTGGCCCAAATTCGTGACCAGTGCGTTACCATAGGCGTGCCATTTTTCTACAAGCAGTGGGGCGGCGTAAACAAAAAGCGGACAGGGCGACTCCTCGAAGGTCGCACCTGGGACGAAATGCCGGAATAGGGGGTTGGGGCAGTGGCCGCTAATCTTGAGAAAATCTGGGATGCCGACCCCCACACACTTGCCAAGCACGCGATCCTCGAAAGATACTTGCATGCATGGTTCCCAATTCTGAGCCATCAGTCAGCAGCGGTGGGCAGCACCAAGAATGAGGTTCTGTTCATCGACGGATTTGCCGGCCCGGGGATTTATAAGAGGGGCGAACCTGGCAGTCCGATCATTGCGATGCGAGCCGCCCGCAAAGGTGCTAGGCTGCCACTCGCCGTCCGATTTCTGTTTATCGAGCGTGACCGACAAAGATTCGAGGTGCTCCGGCGCGAGGTCGACAAGGAAATGGCGGTGCCGTCGCAAAACCGGCGAATCGTCGAAATGGAACAGGGAGATTGCGGTCCGATCCTAACCGATGTACTCGCGAAGCATGAAGCGGAACGGCTGAACTTCGGTCCGGCATTGGCTTTCCTCGACCAATTTGGCTATGGCGCCGTGTCGATGGAGTTAGTTTCTAAAATCATGCAGTTCGGGCAGTGTGAGGTTTTCAGCTATATCGACTATAAGAATATGAATCGATGGATCGGAGAACAATCACAGGCAAAACACGCGGCGTTCGATCGTGCGTTCGGCGGCAGCGAATGGAAGGAATGCATCGACCTCCCAGAGAAGCAACGCCGCAGCAGGTTGCTGGAATTGTATATCGCCGGTCTCAAGAATAAGGCCAAGGTCAAACATGTTAAAGAGTTCCTCATGTTCGACGCGAATGGGGCTCCGCTCTATTGGCTAGTTTTTTGCACAAACAGCCTCAAGGGGCTCGAGGAAATGAAAAAAGCGATGTGGACGGTCGATAAAACTGGAGACTTTAGATTCTCAGACCGCGATGGCCCAGGTCAACTTGACCTATTGGATATTGCCTTTTCTCAAGAATGGCTGGCGAAAGAGTTGCGCGTTCGTTTCGCGGGCCGGACCGTGTCTGTTCTCGACGTAAAACTCTATGTCCTCGACGAGACGCCCTGTTACCAGTTCAAGAAAGCGTTGGAGCAACTCGAAGACGATGAGGCAATTAAACGAGTCACTGCCGTCAAACGCCGAAAAAGTGGCTTCGCCGACGAGGCGATGCAGATTAAGTTTAGCGCCGGCCCAACTCGACTGTTCGAGTAGAATCCCGGCGACCTCCGCACGCGCGTGACTCGCGGTGCTGTTCGGACAACGCCACTCTGCCGGTTTCACCGCCGCATTTACCACGAGCCCGCTCTTTGGAATCGCGCAGTTCGTTCTCGGTCGATGTTGAGCTGCCCGAGTCGGCCTTAATGCGCCCAAAGAAACACAGGCGACTCGCTCACTTCCAGCTCCAATCCTTGCGGAGTGATCGTCCACTCGACGCGCTCCGCGCCGGCGTCGGTAAGCCCTGCCGCGGTTGTCGGCATGCGTTCCGCTCGATAGATGTGCTTCGAAGAAGAGGTGTCAAGAGGAAGAGATTTGCGGGCCGGTTTCGCGCCGGCGGTTGGGAGCCAGGCGACGTAGATTCGTTCCGACGTGGATCGATTGCGGTATTCGAAGCAATACAAACCGCCGGGGGATTGAATCACGGCGCGGGAGAAATAATAGTCGCCGAGGGTGCGGTAGAGATGGCTGATCGCGTAGAAGGAGGGCTTGGGATGGTAGTTGCGCGTGATGCCCGAGGCGCCGTGGAGTTGCGGTTCGTCTTGGTCGTTGAAAAAGTACAAAAAGGCCCGATCGATATCCATTGCCGAAAGGACCAGGAACGAGCGGACGATATATTGGGCCTGCTCTCGATCGCTCACGCCGACCCAATCTTTCCACGGGCCATTGGCCGGCGGCGGCTTGGTGGCGCTGTCGTAGCCGAACTCGGTTAGCCAGACCGGCTTGCCAGGCGCGTGGGCCTTGCGCCAGTCAATCAGGTCCTGAATCGATTTCAAAAACGGGATCGACGGGTCTTCCGGAAACGAGCGATGCCAGGTCGGCCAGGCGTCTTTGAAGGGATAGCGATGAATGTTCAGCACGTCGCACCGATCGTGCAGGCCGTCGATGGCGGTTAGCGGCTTGCTCCAAGCGTCGACTTTGCCGGTCGCCATGGCGCAGGTGACGATCTTCATTTTCGGATCGCCGGCGCGAAGGCCGTCGGCCATCGAGCGAAAGACATCTCGGTATTGCACCTCGCTGTATTCCGAGGGCTCGTTGCCGACCTCGGCGGAGGAAACCCAGGGGTGCTTGCCCGACGGGCCGAAGTAGCGGGCAAACGCTTCGCCATACGCGCGGGCATCGCGGGCCGAATTCTTCCAGCGGTCGGCCTTGAGCTTGTCGAACATCAGGCACGCATCGACTTCGTAGCCCGATGTGGTCCAGACGCCGTACAACTGGCTCCAATCGACGCCGTTGGCGGCAAGCGGAAAGGTCGTCGGGCGGGAACTGTCGGAGCCGAAGTCCCAATCGATCGGATGGTAATCCCGCAGCAGCCGGCAGATCGGTTTGTACAGATCGGGCTTGAACGCGACCGTATGAACATTGAGGCCCATGAAGTCGCGCATCGTGGGCCGTTGCGGCCGCGAGGTTGCGGCGTTCGATCCGGCGGCAGGCTGGTCGGCGAAAGCCAACGGCGCCGCGAGGCCAAGCGCGACAAGCACGAGCATTGGACGAACGATTCGCATGAACGCTGTTATTCTCACTCCGGCATCACCACGAATTCGCTTTTCGGAATCGCGTCGTAGGTGGCTCGATCGATGTTGAGATGCGCCATGACCAGTTCCGGCGGCGTGTGAGATAGCCATTCCGAGAAGGAAAAATCCTGGTAGTTGGCGGCCTTGAACATTTCGAGGAAGATCAGGTCCTTGTCGCCGGTGTTTTCGATGTAATGCAAAAGGGTTTTTTCCACGTAGCCGACATCGCCTTCCTGGAAGTCGAGCGTGCGAGCTTTATTGCCCGTCGCCACGACGGTCATCCGGCCTTTTCCAGCGATATAATACTGCCACTCGTCGGCGTTCGGGTGCCAGTGGAGTTCGCGCAGCCCGCCGGGGTGGACGGTCACCAAGGCCATCGCAACCGATTTCGAAATCTTGAATGTGCTGGAGTCGACGATCCGCACCTCGCCCCCTTTGGTGCGCTTCGTCGGCTGCATTTCCATCGTGCGGAAAGCAAAATCCTCCGGCGATTTTCCGAGCGAGCCCGCGGCCGATTTTTGGTCGGTCTCCAAAGAACCGGGCACGTCGGTCTGAAAAATGAAAAGCTCCCGCTTCGGGACACTTTTGAGAGCCGATTGGGCGACGCCAAAATTCTTCGACAGCACCTCGGGCGGCATGTGCGCCATCGAGTCGCTGAGCAGGATGGTCTCCGCCTCCGAAAAATTGCCGTCGTCGAACACCAGCAGAAACTCCGTACCGTCGGGATCGAGGCCCTGGATGGAATGCGGAGTGCCGCTGGGGAAATACCAGAGATCGTTCTTGGCCACGTCGGTAACGAAGCTTTTGCCGTCGGCGTCGATGCAGGTGATTCGGGCGTTGCCGTAGAGCATGATCGCCCATTCGTTGGCGGTGTGCCAATGGAGCTCGCGAACGCCGCCGGCCGTGAGCCGCATGTTGACGCCGGCCAGCGATTTCGAGACGGGAAGCTCGCGGACGGTCACCTCGCGCGACCAGCCCCCTTCATAAGTCCGCTTGTTGGCCAAAGAGAACGGATATTTGAATGTTGGCACGAGGCTCTTGGAGTCGGTGGGAGGCGGCCAGGTGGAATCGGGATTTTGTGCGTCCAGCGCGGGATTGCTTGGGCCGGGATCGCTTCGGCTGCGGTCGGCCGCCAGCGCCGTTCCGACTCCGACCGCGGCAAGCGCCGCCGCAGGAGCGACGTTGAAGAGCAATGACCGCCGTGTCACGCCATCATTTTCGCCGTTCATAAAATGAACCTTTCGAATGAAAGAGCGTTGGAAGAAATTTCCGAAGCAACTCGCGGTTTCGAAATGTAGCAGGCACGCTCCGAGGATGTGAAAGAATGGGGACAGGCACCTTACGGCAACCGTTTTTTCCGGCATTTTCCGAATCGCGTTCGGAGCCAGTCCCCATTGTTTCACAAGCGCTCCGAGAGTGCCGTCTGCGCGCCATCGACCCCCCGAACGCGCCGGTGGCTATTCGTTCGCGTTGTTCCCCCTCGGCATTTATTAGAGGGCGCGAAGGGGGCAAAAGTCAAATCATCGATTTGAACCGCACGCAGAGGATGTGAAAGAATGGGGACAGGCACCTCACGGCAACCGTTTTTTCCGGCATTTTCCGAATCGAGTTCGGAGCCAGTCGCCATTCTTTCACAAGCTCGCAGTAAGCGGTCTCGCGATCCGCATCCGTTTGCGGCGAATATTCGAACCCCGATCGCACCAGCGTTGCGCCCAACGCGGGCTTCAGTTGGCGACCTCTGCGATCGGCTCGCTGAGCGA
>Ga0182024_10026038_pt1 | contig 10295 bp, 6 predicted proteins | sample P32metaG_FD_120480 | JGI IMG/M metagenome (GOLD analysis project Ga0182024, IMG submission 120480) | Permafrost microbial communities from Stordalen Mire, Sweden - P3-2 metaG (Illumina Assembly) | ecosystem: Environmental > Terrestrial > Soil > Wetlands > Permafrost | place: Sweden: Stordalen...
CCGCGACAGCAGCCACGCCGTGCCCAAGGTCGCGGCAGAGCCGCCCCATAAATGAATGTTTCCGGTGACGGCACCGGCCTGCGCAACGTTCAAGTCGTAGGCACGTTGTAGAAAAGTGGGTGTCCAGTAAATCAGGCCCCAACCCCACAGTGCACATAGACCGCCGCCCATGACAATGTGAAAAGCAGCCTTTTGCCGCCACAAAAATTTCGTCGATTCCCACAGAGAGGGCTTGGCGCCGCCCGAGATTGCATCGAGGCGGCCTCGCGGCGGCTCGCGAACACTCAAATAAACCAAGACCCCCAGGCCTAAGCCCGGTAGCCCGAGCGCGATAAAGGCTGTGCGCCAGGTATAGGCATGTGCCACTGCGCCTGCCATGTCGGCGCCGAGCCATGCGCCGACCGGCGCGCCCAATGCCAGCACCGTCATCGCCATCGGCCGCCGATCGGGCCGAAAGCAATCCGACACGATGGCGGTTGAAGTGGGCGTCCCACCCGCTTCACCCACCCCCACGCCGATCCGGCCCAGCAAAAACTGCAGATAGCTGCTCGAGTAACCGCACATCGCGGTGAACGCGGACCACGTGATAAGCGATAGCGCCAGAATGTTGCGCCGATTGGAACGGTCCGCCATCCATGAGATGGCGATGCCAAACACCACATAGAAAATTGCCAGCGGCGTACCGGTCAGGAAAGCCACTCCCGCGTCGCTCAAATTCAAATCCAGGCGGATGGGTTCGAGGACGGTCGAAACGACATAGCGGTCGGCGATATTGACCGCATAAATCAGCGACACCAGGATGAGCACATACCAACGCTCGATCAAGGGCGGTGCGTGCGCGCGCACTTCGACGGCGGCGACGCTCAACGATGTACCTGACCAGCAATCATGTACGCACGATACCGCGTTCGATCCGCAAGCGCGATAAGCTTCGCCCCGTGGACGAATACGACTACATCATCGTCGGGGCGGGTTCGGCAGGCTGCGTCCTGGCCGAGCGCCTGACTCGAGACCGCCATTGCCGCGTGCTGATTCTGGAGGCAGGGGGCAGCGACCGGCGCTTTTGGATCAAAACCCCGATAGGCTATGGCAGGACGTTCGCGGATCCTGCGGTGAATTGGCGCTACCAGACCTTGCCGAGTCCTGGTTTGAATGGCCGCAGCATGTATTGGCCCCGGGGCCGCGTGGTCGGCGGATCGAGTTCGATCAATGCGCTGGTGTATTGCCGCGGCATGCCCGCGGATTTCGACGGCTGGCGCGACTTGGGCAACCCCGGCTGGGGTTGGAACGAGGTCAGACCCTATTTCGAGAAATCCGAACGTCGCGTCGATTTTCATGGCCACGCTCACACTGACGGTGCGCTCGACGTCAAGGACGTCACCCCTTTCCTGCACCCCATGCGCCGCAATTGGCTGGCGGCGGCCGCGGAGCTGGGCGTGCCGGTCACCGCCGACTTCAATGGCGAGCAGCCCTTCGGCCTCGGGTGCTACCAGGTCAACATTCGCCACGGCAGGCGCCGCTCCGCGGCCGACGCATTCCTGCGCCCCGCGCTGCATCGATCCAACCTGCGATTGTTGACCGGCGCCTGGGCAAGCAAGATTCGCATCGACGCGCGCCGTGCGCTCGGCGTCGAATATGCGCGCGGCGCCGAGCAGTGCTTCGCCGCCGCCAACCGTGAAGTTCTAGTCTGTTCCGGCACGGTCAATTCACCGCAATTGCTGCAGCTCTCCGGCGTCGGACCCCCCGCCCATCTTGCGGCACACGGCATCACTCCGATCTGCGACGCGGCGGCCGTCGGCGGAAATTTGCAGGATCATTTGGCCATCGTCTATTCGTACAAAGCCACGCAGCGCACGCTCAACGATGAGCTGCATTCCAACCTGGGCAAACTGATGGCCGGAATCCGCTACGTGTTCACACGCCGCGGCCCCTTGGCATTGAGCGTGAATCAATTCGGCGGTTTTTTGCGCGCCGACCCGAACTCGAGCGGCGCTGACGTGCAGCTTTACTGCAACCCGGTCACCTACGCGGCCGGAGACGCCACGCGACGGCGCATTGAAGTCGATGCGTTTTCCGGATTCTACCTATGCTTTCAACCCACCCGCCCGACGAGCGTCGGGCGCATCGACATCGCTCATCCCGACTATCGCATCGCGCCGGCGATAGCACCCAACTACATGTCCACCGACAAGGATGCCGAGGATGCGGTGCACGGCGCCCGTCAATTGCAGGCGATCGCCCGCACCCGCGCAATTCGCGCGTTGATTCGCGAGCCTATGGCGCCCGACCTCGACGCCATGACGCCGGCAGATATGCTGTCCGATTTTCGTGCTCGCGCCGCGACGGTGTACCACCCGGTGGGAACCTGCCGCATGGGCCCCGCGCCCGCCGATTCGGTGGTCGACAGCGCGCTGCGCGTGCATGGCATCAGCGGCCTACGCGTAGTGGATGCGTCGGTGTTCCCCACCGTGACGTCTGCCAATACCAATGCGCCGACACTGATGGTGGCGCAAAAGGCCGCGGATATGATTCTGCAGAACACTCGAGGAAGCAGCCGTGAAGCTCGATAGCGTCCAAGTCTTCGTCGTCGCCAACCCGCCGCCCGGATTCGGCGGCCGCTATTTCGTCTTCTTGAAGCTGAGAACCGCCTGCGGTGTCGAGGGCGTGGGCGAGGTGTACGCCGCCACCTTTGGTCCGAAGATCATCAGTGCCATGATCGAAGACTTGTTCGCGCGCCGTCTGCTCGGACGCGACCCCTTCCAAATCGAAACCTTTTGGCGCGAGAGCTACGGCTCGGGATTTACCTTGCGCCCCGACCTGACGCTGATGGGCGCGATCAGCGGTTTGGAGATGGCCTGTTGGGACATCATGGGCAAAGCCCTTGAACAGCCAATCTATAATTTATTGGGCGGCAAGGTACACGAACGCTTGCGCAGCTACACTTACTTGTACCCCGCACCCGGCGAATCCGATGACTTCTATCACGACGCCGACCGCTCCGCGGCGCGCGCCGCGGAATATGTGTCGCAAGGTTTCACGGCCGTCAAATTCGACCCCACCGGCGGCTGGTCCTCCTATGATCCGCGCCAGCCCACGCAAGAATCCCTGGAGCGCACCGTGCGCTTGGTACGTCAGGTGCGCGAGGCCGTCGGGTCGCACGCCGACCTGCTGCTCGGCACTCATGGCCAATTCACGACGTCAGGCGCCCTGCGCTTGGCGCGGCTCCTGGAACCCTACGATCCTCTCTGGTTCGAGGAACCGGTGCCGCCGGAGATGCCCGAACAAATGGCCATCGTGGCGCGAGGCACGCGCATACCGATCGCGACCGGCGAGCGGCTCACGACCAAGTACGAGTTTGCGCGCGTGCTGGCAAGCGGCGCGGCGAACATCCTGCAGCTCAACCTGGGTCGGGTCGGCGGCATTCTCGAGGCAAAAAAGGTGGCGGCGTTGGCGGAAGTGCACTACGCGCAAATCGCACCGCATTTGTATTGCGGTCCGGTGGTGGGAGCGGCAAACATCCAGATCGCCGCTTGCTCGCCGAATTTCCTGATCCTCGAGGGCATTCAGCAATGGGGCGGATTCCACGCGCAACTCTTGAAGCAACCGATTCGATGGGACCAGGGCTTCGTCATTCCGCCCAGCGCGCCGGGCTTGGGAGTGGAGTTGGATGAGGCCGTTGTGTTGGCCCATCCCTACGAGCCGAGCGGCCCGCTGCACCTGGAGATGGTGAACCGCCCGCTCGGCTGACGCCGCACCTCGCACCACACGTCACAGCTGGCGCCACAACACGCCTCAATCGGCCGCGCCCGACCAGATGGGCGCCAGTTCAACGCCGCGGCGGCGCGCACGCGCATTGAAGTACAGCAGCGACAATGTGACGAGAACCATGCCGACTGCCGCCGTCGAATACAGGGCATAACGGAATACGGTGAGCCACTCCACTTTGAGCCACGCGAAATTTCTCCACAGCAGCAGCGCGCAGCTGCCGGTGTAGCCGGCGGCATCGGCCACATAGATCAGGAATCCGGCATTCGCCACTCTGCCGCTCACGGCGACCAGCCGGTCGAACAGCATCGCATTGAACGGCGTATACACGACATACAGTCCCGCTCCGCTGCAAATCATCCAGGGGATCGGTCCAAGCCATCCGGCGTCGAAGGCCAAGGTCGAGCCGCCGAGCAACAACAGCCCCGCCAGGATCAGGCCGTGGATCACGGCGAGCGCGCGCGTGTTGCTCTTGACGGTCACGATGATGCCCATGGCCAGCAAGGCCACCGCGGCCACCGGAATCTCGGCGGAGGTAAAAACGCCGGCCGGATTGCCGAACCCCAACGCTCCCCACAATTCGGCGCCGAAGTTATCGCGGAAGTCGCGCAGTGCCGTGGCGAACACGTATGTGACCACCAACAGCCCGACTCCCCAGCCGTAGTCGGCCAGGAATTCGCGCACTTCGGCTCCCGTCATCGGCGCGCGGCGCACCCGCGCCGCTTCGTCCTCCGCGCTGGGCGGTGGCAGAGAGGCCAAGCCCCAGACGGAAAGGAGCAACACCGGAACGAACACCAGGCCGGTGGCCGCCGGCATCCAGAACTCGCCGACGTGAAGGTATTGCAGCAACAAAAGTCCCACGGACTTCACGGCGCCCGATGAGACGATGAAACTGGCGCAGAGAACGGCACCCAACACCTCGGAGGTGCGCCGCCCTTCCATATATGAGAACACCAATCCCCAAATCATCCCGAGAAACAGGCCGTTCAAGTACAAGGTCAACACCTTCAACGGGGCCGGTGCCAGGGCGAACCCCACCAACGCCAACCAAGCCGCGCCGATCAATCCTAAGATTGCCCGTGCACGGTATCCGGGACGCATCTCGGCAATCACCTTGATGCCGATGAATTTTGCGGTCGCATAACCCAGCACCTGGGCAATGACCAGTGCGATCTTGAAATCCAGGGCGTAATGCCAGCCATGGACGTGCGCATAACTGGCCGCCGCGAAAGGCTTGCGAAACGCATACATGGAGAAATAGGTCGCGAAGCCCGCCAGCGATGCGAACACGGTGAAGGCGATCGGAGATCTCCTGGCGAGCCAATTCGCGAGCATTCGGGGCATGTGATCTCTGACCGGCAAATAAAGCCGCATCATCAAGCAGTTTGCATGTTACAGCTTCATGACAAGGCGTATCTGGTGACACAATCTACAGTTATCGTGAAAGCCGTGAGCAATCCATTGGGACGATTCGATCTGGCCGTCGTGGGCGCCGGCATCCTCGGGCTGGCGAGCGCCTGGGCAGCGGCGCAGCGCGGCTTGCGGGTCATCGTGATCGATCGCGACTCCCAGGCGAACGGCGCTTCGGTGCGCAACTTTGGATTCATCACCGTGACGGGCCAAGCCAGCGGTGCAATGTGGCAACGGGCGCGCCGTACCCGGGACATTTGGCTCGAGGTGGCAGCCGGCGCCCATATCCCCATCATCCATTCCGGGGTTTGGGTGACGGCGCGGCGCCCCGAATCCTTGAGGGTGTTGGAAGCGTTTCTTGCCACCGACATGGCGGAAGACTGCCGTCTGCTGACCGCGGGCGAGGCGCGGCGCCGGTGTCCGCAACTCCTGGCACCCCAATTGGCCGGCGTACTCGAGAGCACGCTGGAACTGCGGGTGGAATCCGTACAGGCGATTCCGCGGCTGGCGGCGTGGCTGGCTGAAGCCCATGGTGTGACCTTCCTGCGAAATACCGCCGTCCACGGCATCGACATACCCGAGATCCGAACCTCGCGGGGTCCGCTCGAGGCGGACCATGCGGTCGTATGTCCCGGCGATGACTTCACCGGCCTATATGCACCCTATCTTGCCGGCATCCCCCTGACCCGCTGCAAATTGCAGATGCTCAGACTGGCCGATCCGGGATTCAAGCTGCCCGGCTCGATCATGTCGGACCTCGGCTTGGCGCGCTATCTTGGCTTCGCCGACCTTGCGGCCGCGGTCCCGCTCAAAGCGCGCCTGGCGGCGGAGCAGCCGGATCATCTGAAACACGGAATACACCTGATCGTCGTGCAGAGCGCCGACGGCTCGCTGATCGTCGGCGACAGCCACGACTATGCCGCTACGCCCGACCCGTTTTCCAATGAACACATCGATGCTCTGATTCTCGAGGAGTTTCGCGACAGCGTCGGCTTCGAGCCGCCGCGCACGCTGCAGCGCTGGAGCGGAACGTATGCCTCGGCGCCCGACCGGCCCGTTTTGATCGGCACGCCGGAACCCGCCGTGCGCATCGCCATCGTCACCTGCGGCGCCGGCGCCTCCACCGCCTTTGCGATCGGCGAGGAACTCGTCGCCGGACTTTTGGATGTACCAGCCACTGCTTGAACACGAGCGACTGCATGAACTTGAAAACGCATTTCGATCTGGTGATTTTCGACTGGGCCGGCACGATGGTCGACTTCGGATGTGAGGCCCCGGTCAAGGCCTTGATCGAGGCATTCGGTGCCGAGGGAGTGCAGCTCGACGAGGCCGCAGCGCGGCGCGACATGGGCACGTCAAAACGCGAGCACGTGCAGGCATTACTCGCCGACCCGTCGATAGCAAGAGCTTGGCGTGCCCATCACGGGCGCGACGCTGAAGCCCGCGACATCGACGTCCTGATGACCCGCCTCGGGCCGCTGATGCGCGAGAAGGCAGCGCTGGCGTCCGTGCTCATTCCCGGCGCATTGCAAGCCTTCGAGCAATTGCGGGCGGCCGGGATCCGCGTCGCCTCCTCTACCGGGTACACGCGCGACATGCTCGAACCGGTGCTGGCCTCGGCGGAGGCTCAAGGCTACAAACCCGAGCACGTGGTGTGTTCCGGCGAGACCCCGAGGGGACGGCCCACCCCACTGATGATTTACAAGGCTTGCGCGGACTTGGGCGTCTGGCCCCTGTCGCGGGTGGTCAAGGTCGATGACGCTGAGGCAGGCATCGCCGAAGGCAAGGCCGCCGGTGCGTTCACCGTCGGGGTCGCATCCGGCAATGCCCTGGGCCTTTCGCGCGCGGCCTTGCAGGCGCTGCCCGCGGGCGAACGCCGGGCGCTCATCGATGCCGCCTGCGAGCGGCTGAAGAGCGCCGGTGCGGACGTCGCGATCGAATCGGTCGCCGATCTGTTGCCGACCCTGGAGCAGGCAGCGCAGACATTGAGCAAACGCTAAGAGCGAGTCAGGCCGTGCCCACCAAGGAATGGCGAGAACTAGGTGTTGGATGAATACAACAGATGGTCGCGGGTGCGACCGTCATGAAAATTTAACGTCAGTTAGCTAATTTCAGCATGCTCAAATCCAATTTCAGCATGTGCGGGCGCCCCGCCACGATAAAAAGACCTTTCGCTTTCGGATAGCGATGCTATCCTCGGCTCATAAACAAAGATTATGCGTTGGATAACCAACACAGTATTTCTTAAAGAAGGGATGTAGCAAATGAATTCGAAGCAGAATTTGTCCTGCGCTATTGCCGCAATTTTGGGCGGTTCAGCCTTGGGCACCGTAGTTCATGCCGCTGACGCGGCCGACACGAATGACTCCGAGGGCATTCAAGAAATCACCGTTACGGCACAGCGTCGAACGGAGAGCATTCAAGACGTTCCCATCACGATTCAAGCATTGACCGGCGATTCGCTGAAGCAACTCAATGTCCAGTCGTTCAGCGATCTGCTGCGCTACACGCCGAACGTCACCTTCAGCGGCAACGGGCCCGGCACCGGCAACATCTTCATGCGTGGTTTGAGCGCGGGCGGTTCAGGCAACCAGTCGCAGTCGACGACAGCACCCTTCCCGAACGTCGCGCTCTATCTTGACGACCAGTCGATGCAGTTCCCCGCCCGCAACGTCGATGTCTACATGGTCGACATGGAGCGCGTCGAGGTGCTCGAAGGTCCGCAAGGCACGCTGTTCGGCGGCGGCGCTCAAGCCGGCGCACTGCGCTACATCACGAACAAGCCCAAGCTCGATGTCACGGAAGGCGACATGAATGCCAGCTACGGCGTCACGGCGCATGGCGATCCGAATTCGAGCGGCAACGCGACCATCAATTTGCCGCTGATTCCGGACACGTTGGCGGTTCGTGCAACGATATTCACCGACCATCGCGGCGGTTATATCTCGAACGAGCCATCAACCATCCAGGTGCCCGCCTACCAGACTCCAGCGGACCCGAACGGCAACCCGACCGCGAACAACTCTCAGGTCCTCGGCCAGAATCAGAACACCGTCGATTACGACGGCCTCAGAGTCTCGCTATTGTGGAAGATCAACGACAATTGGAATGTTCTACTGCAGCAGAATTATCAGAACTTCAAGTCCGACGGCTATTTCAACACGGAGCCGGTCGCTCCCGATGGGGCGGCGCTGGGTAAGTACCAGACCGCGGCATTTGCACCCGCCTATGACAAGGACAAATATGAGAGCACGGCCTGGACTGTCACCGGTACCTTGCCCAGCCTGCCCTACATCGGTGACCTGAAGACGGTGTACGCCGGCAGCTACATGGTCCGCAACATCGACGCCCAGCAGGACTACTCGAACTACATGACGTCCAAGCACGGCTCCTACTATGCCTGTTCGGGCGCCGGTGCCGGCTATGCCTACTTCCGTTCGGCAAAGCCGACTTCTTGCTACGCGCCGATCGGGTCCTGGCACGACGTAGTGAGGAATGCCCACCAGAGCCATGAGCTGCGCGTGAGCACTTCGGAGGAGAATCGCATTCGCGGCACCGCGGGCTTCTACTGGGAAAAGTTCGTGATCGACGACCAAATGAACTTCAACTACATGCCCATTCCGCAATGCAACCCGGCGAATCTCGCGATCTCCGCGGCCGGCGGACCCGACTGCGTCGCCGCGGTCGGCCCGATTCCCGGCTTCTACGCCAGCGATCCGAGCACGCGCGAGGGCACCAATACGGCTTTTGGCGAGGACGACCAACGTGGTTACGTACAGCGCGCTGTCTTCGCATCGCTGGATGTCGACATCCTCCCGAAAGTGCTTACCCTATCGGGTGGTCTCAGACACTACCACTACGATGAGTTCGAGCACGGGTCGGAATTTTTCAGTGCGACGTCGACCATCCTGAACCAGCCCAACGGCAGCGTGGCGCACGATGGTTTCGGCATCAACCTGAAGAAAAGCGAGGGCGGAAACATCTACCGCGGCAACCTCACCTGGCACATAACGCCTGACGCGATGGCGTACTACACCTATTCGGAGGGCTTCCGTCCGGGTGGATTCAACCGAACGGAAACCAATATCAGTGGCAGCGTAATCACCCAGAAGGGTGTTGCGCCCTTCTCGACAGCTGCCGGCACCGATCAGTACTTGAAGCCGGTCGGATATGACTCGGACAACCTCATCAATAACGAGGTCGGCTTCAAGACCGAGTGGTTGGATCATCGGCTGCAGGTCAACGGTTCATATTACATAATGAACTGGAGCAACGTGCAGCTGCCGCTGTTCGACCCTTCGCATCTCGGCAACACCACATTTGACATAAACGGCCCAAGCTACCGTGTCAAGGGCTTCGAGCTGCAGATGGTCGCTCGCATAACTCAAGGGCTTACCGTGCAAGGCTCAGGGTCGTGGAATAGTTCCACGCAGACGAATGCGCCATGCTTGCGCAGCAGCGGCACACCGGCGGGGTACAAACACCTTGCGAACAACCCCACTCCCGCCGGGGATTGCATTACCCAGATCGAGGTAGGAGGCGTCAATGAGCCCTATACCAACCCCTACGGAGTCCTGGGCACCTCACCCGCTTTCTCGCCGCCGCAGATGTTCAATATTCGTGCACGCTACGACTTCAACTTTGGCGACTATAAACCGTTCGTCTCCGCCGGCGCCAATCGAATCGGGTCCCAGCGCAACGAGCCGGCAAGTTTTCCGGACGGCAACTTACCGAGCACCGAGGGCGGCTGCCTCGTAAACGGCATCCCGAACACGACGTTGTGCAAATACACGATGCCGGGATATACGACTTACGATGCTGCGGTCGGCGTCGCCAAGGATCAGTGGACCGCGCAGTTCACAGGCAACAACATCACGAACTCGTATGCCTCGACCAACATATCGTCGGCACAGTTCATTCAGACGAACTACCCGATACGTCCGCGCGTGCTCACGTTCGCGATCGGCTACAAATTCTAAGCGACGGTCGGATCTGCAAGCGGCGGTGCCGATTGCAGTACAATCAAGGGCGAACTTGCGGAAGTTCGCCTTTTTTTTATCCGCTGTGTCGGAGCTCCATGATCTCAGCGACCACCGAGACGAACTCAACAACGGCCCCGA
>Ga0182024_10026040_pt1 | contig 10294 bp, 8 predicted proteins | sample P32metaG_FD_120480 | JGI IMG/M metagenome (GOLD analysis project Ga0182024, IMG submission 120480) | Permafrost microbial communities from Stordalen Mire, Sweden - P3-2 metaG (Illumina Assembly) | ecosystem: Environmental > Terrestrial > Soil > Wetlands > Permafrost | place: Sweden: Stordalen...
ACAGCGCCAAGAAGGTTTCCGATCGCATCGATTTTGAGAGCGAACTGTCGGCGCTTTCGTCCGCGGATGCCGATCCGGCCGGATTGAAGGAGCTGACGGCGCTCGATACGCCGGTCGCCGGCGTTCTCGAGCAGAACATTTTCTACGTCAATCAGATCATGAAATTCGGCAAGCTCCTGGCGGTGTTCCAGAGCCATCCGGCCGATACCAACAAGACGGTGGTCACCGCTTACATGGTGCTGGCGATCCCCGAAAGCGTGCTCGATAAGAAGAAGGATTTCGAGAAAGTGCCGGTGCTGCGCAATCTCGTGCCGGCGCTGGTGCTGATGGGGCAATCCTCATTCAACTCCGGCGATTCGATCAGCGCAGGGCTGCCAAAATATGCCCGCAACGAGATCAGGACGATCGCCGGCCTTCTGGCGCGCGACGCGGCGGCAAAATAACTTCTTCCGTCGGCGATGAAATCAGGCGGCCGCGCGCGCCTTGTCGCCGCGCTCGAGCGATTGCAGGACTTCTTCGACCGTCTGCACGTCGCCGAACTGACCGTAGAATGCCGACAGCGAGGCATTGTGCTCGTCATCCGAACTGGCGGCGAGACTATCCGCCACCATAATGGTCTTGAAATTGAGCATCATCGCGTCGCGCGCCGAGCTTTCGCAGCAGACGTTGGTAGCGGTGCCGGTAATCAGGACGGTGTCGAGCTTACGTTCGCGCAAATACCGTTCGATCTCGGAGGAGCCCTGGATGAATGCGCTGTACCGCGTCTTCATCAGACATTCATCCTCCGGCTGGATGTCGTTGTCTTGCCAGTACGCGAAACCGTCATGGCCTTCCTCCATCGACTCATAGCGCCGTTGCATGCGCTGCGGCGTTGTCAGCCACTCGTGGTAGTTCGACCAGCTCTGCCGGGTGTCCCTGGTGCCATTGCGGATCCAGACGACATGGCCGCCATGACGGCGCAGCTCCGCGGCGAGGCGGTTGATATTCGGCACGATCTCGCGCGCCAGCGGCACCTCGCCCTGGTGGCCCGGTTTGACGAAATAGTTCTGCATGTCGATCACCAGGAGCGCGGTACTGCGCGGATCGATCGCCTCGAAGGCGTGCAGCTTGCCGAATTGCCTTTTGGCTCGAGCCAATGAAGCCTCGGACAGCACGATTTTGTGCATTTTTTCCTTACCCTCTGTGCGAATAGGCTTCGCCGCGCGTTCGCCGCGCCATATCTTCCCCGACCTTGGGTCTAGTCACAAGCCATGGATGAAACGCCCGGAAGCTGGGAATTCTGGATTGACCGCGGCGGCACCTTCACCGACGTGATCGGCCGGCAGCCGGATGGCAAGCTCGTCACCCACAAGCTGCTGTCGGAAAATCCCGAAGCGTATGCGGATGCTGCGGTTGCGGGGATTCGCCGCCTGCTCGGACTTGCGTCCGGCGAGCCCATTCCGGCCGCGCGCATCGGCGCCGTGAAGATGGGGACCACGGTCGCGACCAATGCGCTGCTTGAGCGCAACGGAGAGCGCACGCTGCTCCTCATCACCAAGGGCTTTCGCGACGCGCTGCGCATCGGTTACCAGGCACGGCCGAAAATCTTCGCGCGTCATATCGTCAAGCCGGACATGCTCTACGAGCGGGTCGTGGAGGTTGATGAGCGTGTGCGCGCCGACGGGACGGTCGAGCGTGCGGTGGATCTGGATGCGGTGAGGGCCGAACTCCATCGCGCCAAAGACGACGGCATTCGCGCTGTCGCCGTCGTTCTCATGCACGCCTATCGCTACGGCGAGCACGAACGGCAGGTCGCCGCGCTTGTGCGCGAGCTCGGCTTCAAGCAGGTCTCCGCCAGCCACGAAGTTTCACCGCTCATCAAGCTCATCGGGCGCGGCGATACCACGGTTGTGGACAGCTATCTGTCGCCGATCTTGCGCCGCTACGTCGCGCAGGTGGCCGGGGAACTAAGTCCCTCCCCACAAGGGGGAAGGGAGCACACCCGCGTCATGTTCATGATGTCGTCGGGCGGTCTCACGGCGGCGGAATTGTTTCGCGGCAAGGATGCGATTCTTTCCGGCCCGGCGGGCGGTGTGGTCGGCATGGCCGAGACTGGGCGGCAGGCGGGATTTAGACAGCTCATCGGCTTCGACATGGGCGGCACTTCCACGGATGTGTCGCATTTTGCCGGCGAATATGAGCGCGCGTTCGAGACGGAAGTCGCGGGCGTGCGCATGCGCGCGCCGATGATGCTGATCCATACGGTGGCGGCTGGCGGCGGCTCGATCCTGCATTTCGATGGCGCGCGGTTTCGCGTCGGCCCTGATTCCGCCGGCGCCAATCCCGGGCCGATATGCTACCGGCGCGGCGGTCCGCTTGCCGTGACCGATGCCAACGTCATGGTCGGCAAGCTTCTCCCCGATTTCTTTCCCAAAATATTCGGGCCACAACAGAACGAGCCGCTCGACGCCGAGGCGGTGCGTAAAGGCTTCGCAAAACTGGCGAAGGATATCGGCGACAAGCGGAGCCCGGAGCAGGTCGCCGATGGCTTCATCAAGATCGCCGTCGAGAACATGGCAAACGCGATCAAGAAAATTTCGGTGCAGCGCGGCTACGACGTCACCCGCTACGCGCTCAACTGTTTTGGCGGCGCCGGGGGCCAGCACGCCTGCCTCGTTGCCGATGCGCTCGGCATGACCGGCGTCTTGATTCATCCGCTGTCCTCACTGCTATCCGCCTACGGCATGGGACTGGCGAACATCCGCAGCGTCCGCCAGCAGGCAATCGAAGAGCCGTTCGGCGGAAAAGCGCGGATGGCGCTTGCGCGCGCGGCGAGCCGGCTGGCGCATTCGGTGATTGAGGAGGTGTCAGGGCAGGGGGTTTCGGTGGACAGGATCACCCTGCATGTGCGCGCGCATATCCGTTACGCCGGCACGGACTCCGCGTTGATCGTTGATGCGGGCAAATTTCACCCTTCCCCGCAGGGGGAAGTGAAGTTGGCGTCCCTGCAGAAAATGAAATCCGCCTTCGAGCGCGAGCATAAGGCGCGTTTCGGATTCGTCGATCGAAAAAAGGCGCTAGTGATCGAGGCGGTGTCGGTCGAGGCGGTTGGCGGCGGCACGATTTTTCGGGAAACGGCGCGCAAGATGAAGCGGATCAAGCTTCCGGCGCCGGGGCGCCGCACGCGGGTTTTCTCCGGCGGCAAATGGCAGCGCGCGCTTGTCTACACGCGCGAGACGCTCGCGCCCGGACAAAAGCTTAAGGGCTCCGCCATCATCATCGAGCCGCACCAGACCGTCGTCGTTGAGGACGGTTGGCAAGCCGAGCTGACGGCAAAGAACCACCTGGTGCTACGGCGGATAAAAAAGCTCGCTCGGCCGCGCGCCGTCGGCACCCGCGCCGATCCGGTCATGCTCGAAGTGTTCAACAATCTGTTCATGTCGATCGCCGAGCAGATGGGCGTGGCGCTGCAGAACACGGCGTACTCGGTCAATATCAAGGAGCGGCTCGATTTCTCCTGCGCGGTTTTCGACGGCGACGGCTCACTGGTGGCCAATGCGCCGCACATGCCAGTGCATCTCGGTTCGATGGACCGCGCAGTCGAAACCATCATTCGCGAGAACAAGCGAAGGATCCGCCCGGCCGATGTCTATGCCATCAACGCTCCCTATAACGGCGGCACGCATCTGCCCGATATCACCATCTGCACGCCGGTGTTCGCTGGCCGCAAAATCCTGTTCTGGGTCGCCTCGCGCGGCCATCATGCCGACGTCGGTGGGATATCGCCCGGTTCGATGTCGCCGAACGCGACCACGATCGAGCAGGAAGGCATTTACATCGACAATTTCAAGCTGGTCGACCGCGGCCGCTTCCGCGAGAAGGAGATTTACGAGCTTCTTACAGGCGGCGAATATCCCGCGCGCAATCCGCTGCAGAACGTCAACGACCTAAAGGCGCAGATCGCCGCCAACGAGAAGGGCGTGGGGGACCTGCGCAAGATGGTGCGGCATTTCACGATGCCGGTGGTGCGCGCCTATATGCGCCACGTCCAGGACAACGCAGCGGAAAGCGTGCGCCGCGTGATTGATCGGCTGCACGACAGCGCGTTCTCGGTCGAGATGGATCAGGGCACCGTGATCAAGGTGCGCATCAAGGTCGACAAGAAGAAGCGCGAAGCGACCGTGGACTTTACCGGCACGAGCCCGCAACAGCCGAACAACTTCAATGCCCCCGAGCCGGTGACCCGCGCCGCGGTGCTCTACGTCTTTCGCGTCATGGTCGATGACGATATTCCGATGAATGCCGGTTGCCTGCGCCCGATCCGCATCATCATTCCCAAGAAGTCGCTGCTATCGCCGGAGTTTCCCGCCGCCGTGGTCGCCGGCAACGTCGAAACGTCACAGGAGGTGACCAATTGTCTGTTGGGTGCGCTCGGCGCGATGGCGGCGGCGCAGGGCACCATGAACAATCTCAATTTCGGCAACGCGCGTTATCAGTATTACGAGACGATCTGTTCCGGCTCGCCGGCGGGGCCGGGCTTTCCTGGCACCGACGCCGTGCACACCCACATGACCAACACGCGGCTCACCGATCCGGAAATCCTTGAATTCCGCTATCCGGTCTTGCTCGAGGACTTTCACGTCCGAAAGGGTTCCGGCGGGCGCGGGCGCTGGAACGCCGGCGACGGCATCGTCCGCGCCATCCGTTTTTTGGAAAAAATGGAATGCACCATCCTCTCAGGCCATCGCCGCGTGCGTCCGTTCGGCCTAGCCGGTGGCGAAGACGGTCAGATCGGCGAGAACCGGGTGCGGCGCAAGGACGGCCGCATGGAAAAGCTCACCGGCTGCGACGCCACCATCATCGACGCCGGCGAGGCCATCATCATCCAGACGCCGACGGCGGGCGGCTACGGTAAGCGTGCCACGGCGACCGGCAAATGAACGATCGATGAATGATGGCGCGGATGCGCGATAAATCTGTTTACAAAATCCGCGCGCACGGAGTGATCTCTCAGTTACCGATGCCGTATATAGGCGTGGGCGACAACGGCTTAGGGAGAACTCCATGTTTCATTTTGTACCACGCCAAAAACTGCTCATCGGAATTCTCGTCGTTTCGAGCTTGGGAGTTGGATACGCCCTGGGCGCCCAGCCGCGCATGGAGGCCGCGCTTGCGCTTTTGCAGAACGCGCGTGGTGAGCTGGAAGCGGCGGTCCCCAATAAGGGCGGTCATCGTGAGCGCGCCATCGAGTTGGTCGACAGGGCGATCGGCCAAGTCCGCGAAGGCATTGCGTTTGCCGCCACGCATTAAGCGGCAATCCGCCCATCCGTTGGTGCTCGGTTGTTGATTGAAAAGGCTAGACCTCAGGTCTGGCCTTTTCCGTTGCGGCGTTTTTTGACTAATGCCCGCCGACCTCGGCAGTAACCGGAGGCGGCCGGCGCATGAGCCACACCAGCGCGGCGAACACCAGGAACATGAGGCAGAGCAGTAGGAAAACATCGGCGAACGCCATGACAGTGCCTTGTTGGCGCGCGAACAGAAACAACATCTTGAGTGCCTTATTCTGTGCGTCTGAGCCGGGAATACGGGCGGCGTAGCCGTTGAGCGTTTCAAGCACCGGCTGGCGCGCCCAGGTGATGGATTCGTGCAAGCGGTCCAGGTGCAGGTCGATGCGCTTGTTGAGCACGGTATTGAGGCCGGCGAGCCCAACCGCGCCGCCGAGATTGCGCGTCAGATTGAATAACCCGGACGCATTTTTCAGCCGGTCGGGCGCGAGCGTGCCGAGCGAGATGTTGGTGATCGGCACGATGGCGAACATCATACCGAAACCGCGGAGGATTTGCGGCACCAAGAGCTGCGCAAAATCCCAATCACGGGTCAGGTAGCTCATTTCCCAATTGCTGACCGCGACGATCGCGAATCCAAAGCCCAGCATGAGACGCGCGTCCATCCGCGACATGAGCCGGCCTACCAACGGCGCCGTCAGAAACATAGTGGCGCCGGACACGAACATGGTTTCGCCGATCATCAATGCGTTGTAGCCACGAATCTGGCCGAGATAGATCGGATAGAGATAGGTCAGGCCGTAGAGACCGATGCCGAGCACAAACGAAAACATGCTGCCGAGCGCAAAATTGCGATCGCCGAATGCCCCGAGATCCACTATCGGCTGCCGTGCCGTCAGCACCCGAGCGAAAAAGATCACGGCAGATGCCGCCGAAACGACGGCGGCGAAGGCGATGGTGGAATCCTCGAACCAATCGTAGCGCGGGCCGTCCTCCAGCACGTATTCGAGCGCCCCTAGAAACAGCGCCATGAAGATCAGGCTTACCCAGTCGAACCGCTCGAACAACGAATAATTCGGCTTGTCGAAGTCGATCAGCGTGATCGCTGCGATCGTCACCAAGATGCCGGGTACGATGTTGATGAAGAATAGCCAGTGCCACGAGAGCGCATCGGTCAGATAGCCGCCGACCGTCGGGCCGATAGTCGGCGCCAGCGTCGCGACAAGCCCGATGATCGGCGTGATGATCGGCTGTTTCGAGCGCGGAAAGATGGTGTAGGCGGACGCAAACACCGTCGGCACCATGCCGCCGCCAATAAAGCCTTGCAGCGCGCGCCAGACGATCATCTGGCCCATCGTCGAGGTGAGCCCGCACATCAGACTGGCGAAGGTGAAGCCGGCGGCCGCGCCGGCGAACATGATGCGGGTGCCGAGCGCGCGCGAGAGAAAGCCGGACAGTGGAATAGCGACCACTTCGGCCATCAAATAAGAGGTCTGGACCCAGGTGATTTCATCGCTTGAGGCGGCGAGGCCGGCCTGAATCTCCGACAGCGATGCCGACACGACCTGGATATCGAGGAACGCCATGAACATGCCGAAGCACATCGCCAGAAAGGCGAGGATGCGAAGGGGGTCGACGCGTTCGGAATCGGCTGGCGCGGATCCGCCGGGGGATGCAATCGTTACCGCGGTGGGCATCGCCCGACCTCGCCTCGGATCAGCGTGCCGCCGTGTTCTGGACGGAGAGCGGTGCGCCGCTTTCGGCGAGCGCGCTCGACTTTGTATTTACGCTCACCACCACCGACATGCCGGGCCGCAGCAGGCCTTCGCGAGCGACCGCGAGTGGAACGCGGATACGGACTGGAAGCCGCTGAACGATCTTGGTGAAGTTTCCAGTCGCGTTATCCGGCGGCGCGATTACCGGCTGTTAACCGCCTCAAGGCGGCCAGCGAGCAGCGAAAAGGGCTTGGATATGAGCGAACAAGCGATGTTGGACCGGCCCCCGCCCACACCCGACGACGACAGCGCCAAACGCCGCCAGATCATCCAAGGCGCCCGCGCTGTGTTCCTCGCTCAGGGTTTTGACGCCGCCAGAATGAATGACATTGCCCGTGCCGCCGGCGTCTCCAAAGGCACGCTCTATGTGTATTTCAAACACAAGGAGCAATTGTTCGAGGCCATCGTCGAGCAGGAATGTGAAGCACAGGCGGAAGGGATATTCGATCTCGATCCGAATGATCATGACGTCGAGGCGGCGCTCATGCGGCTCGGTCTCGCCTACATCAGATTTCTGTGCCGGCCGGAGAAAGCGTCGGCGATCCGTACCGTGATCGCCATCGCCGACCGGATGCCGGAGCTTGGGCGTAAGTTTTACGAGAGCGGCCCGGCTAGAGGCATTGCGCAGCTCGCAGCGTATATCGCGGCGCAGGTCGAGGCCGGCGTGCTTGTCGTCGAAGACTGCGAAATCGCCGCCGCCCAGCTGATGGAGGCCTGCCAGGCGATGATATTCAAGTCGATGGTGTTCAATTTCGTGCGCGAGCCGAGCCAGCAGCAAATCGAGCGCGTCGTCAGGATTGCGATCGTAGCGTTTCTCGCGGCCTATCGGACGCCCGCCAAGTCCTAGTCTGCCCAAATCTTAGCTGGCGCCCGAGCTTTGCGGCGGCTTCCGCGAAATCGAATACCTCATGTCGGCCGTATCGCCCTGCCAGAAGAAGGTGTAGTCGATATTCAGATGGCCGCCATCCGATAGCGGAAGCACGACATTGCAGACGACTTGATCTTTGCTGCTCGAAATCGTTTTGATCGGTTCGTCAAGCAGCGGCTCGACCTTAAGCTGTTTGAGGACATCGGCCAGCGTCTGCTTGGCGCGGCTTGAATCGCATTCCGGCAGCACGAACCGCTCCTGCAAGCCGCGGTAGAGCAACACGCCGGCGACGGCGACCGCGGGAATGCCAATCAACCGAAACAGCAAACGATTGGACGTGCCGGCGGACAAGCGCGCCGCGGACCAGCGAGTGGAGCCTGAGGAAGCGCGTGGCTTGGGCTTTGGGTCATCCGCAGCCATCGGCAATTGCTCTTTAGATGGCTTTGGCGATCTCTTCGGTCATCTTCTTGGCATCGCCGAGCAGCATCATGGTGTTGTCACGGTAGAACAGCGGATTGTCGATGCCGGCGTAACCCGACGCGAGCGAGCGCTTGTTGAACATCACCGTGCCGGCCTTCCACACTTGCAGCACCGGCATGCCGTAAATCGGCGATTTCGGATCGTCTTCGGCCGCCGGATTGGTAACGTCGTTGGCGCCGATCACGTAGGCGACGTCGGCTTGCGCGAATTCGGAGTTGATGTTCTCGAGCTCGAAAACATCATCATAAGGGACGTTGGCCTCGGCGAGCAGCACGTTCATGTGGCCGGGCATGCGGCCGGCGACCGGATGGATTGCGTATTTGACCTCGACGCCCGCCGCTTTGAGCTTGTCCCCCATCTCGCGCAGCGCATGCTGGGCTTGCGCCACTGCCATGCCGTAACCCGGCACGATGATGACCTTCTGCGAATTTTTCAGCAGATATGCAGCATCTTCCGCCGAGCCGAGTTTGACCGGCCGATTCTCGGCGGTGGCGCTCGGGCGCGCCACCTCGCCGCCGAACCCGCCGAGGATCACCGAGATGAACGAGCGGTTCATGCCCTTACACATGATGTAGGACAGGATCGCGCCCGAGGAGCCGACCAGCGCGCCGGTGATGATCAGCGCGGAATTCCCCAGCGTGAAGCCGATGCCCGCGGCCGCCCAGCCTGAATACGAATTGAGCATTGAGATCACGACCGGCATGTCGGCGCCGCCGATCGGGATGATGATGAGGATGCCGAGCAAGAACGAGACGGCGGCGATCAGCCAGAAGGTGAGGTGTTGTTGCGCTTCGAAAAACCAGACGATGAGGGCGACGAGGGCGACCGCCAGCGCGATATTGATGACGTGCCGGCCGGGCAAGGTGATCGGCTTGCCGCTCATGCGGCCGGAAAGCTTCAGGAACGCGATCACCGAACCGGTAAAGGTGACGGCGCCGATGGCGACGCCGAGCGACATTTCGATCAGGCTCTGGCCGTGAATGGCGCCCTCGGCGCCGATGTCGAAGGCCGCGGGCGCGTAGAGCGCGCCGGCGGCGACCAGCACCGCGGCCATGCCGACCAGCGAGTGAAAGGCGGCGACGAGCTCCGGCATCGATGTCATCGGCACGCGACGCGCGATCACGGCGCCCGCGCCGCCACCGATCGCGACGGCGACGATCACCATCGCCCAGGCGCCGAGTCCGGCCGGCGGGTGCGCGGCGAGCGTGGTGGCGACCGCGATCGCCATGCCGATCATGCCGAACAGGTTGCCTCGCTGGCTGGTGGTCGGATGCGAAAGGCCACGCAACGCCAGGATGAAGAGGACTCCGGCGACCAGATAGGCCAGCGCGGCGAGATTGGCGCTCATGTTACTTCTGCTTCCGTTGGAACATACTGAGCATACGCTGGGTCACCAGAAAGCCGCCGAAAATATTGACTGAAGCGAAGATGAGCGCGACGAAACCGAAAGCGCGCGCCCAGATCGGTCCGGAATCGTCGGCGACGAGCGCGACGCCGACCGCGAGCAGCGCGCCGACAACGATGACTGAGGAGATCGCGTTGGTCACCGACATCAGCGGCGTGTGCAAGGCCGGCGTCACCGACCACACCACGTAATAGCCGACGAACACCGCGAGGACGAAAATCGAAAGCCGGAACACGAACGGATCGACGGCGTCACTGACCGCATGAATCGCGCCGCCGCTCGCGGTCGAGATAATATCGAGCTGAGCGAGGACCGAGAGAGTCACCATGTTGGCCTCCTGCTTCTCACGCCGCGCCCATCTAAGCAGCAGTTTTGGGCTTGAAGTTCGGATGAACGATCGCGCCGTCGCGGGTGAGCGCCGTCGCCTTGACGATGGCGTCGTCCCAATTGACGGCGAGCGCCTTGGTCTTCTTGTCGATCAAGACTTCGAGGAAGGCGTAGA
>Ga0182024_10026041_pt1 | contig 10294 bp, 10 predicted proteins | sample P32metaG_FD_120480 | JGI IMG/M metagenome (GOLD analysis project Ga0182024, IMG submission 120480) | Permafrost microbial communities from Stordalen Mire, Sweden - P3-2 metaG (Illumina Assembly) | ecosystem: Environmental > Terrestrial > Soil > Wetlands > Permafrost | place: Sweden: Stordalen...
ACCGCCGCACGCGGAGGCTCATGCCAATACCCCGGGCAGTCACGACGTGTTGGCACTGCGGCGGCTCGGGCGAATGCAAGTGCTCGACATGCGGGATGCTGAAACCGTCCACAGTATGGGCGGCTGGGGAATGCGTTGCTTGCACACCTAGACAGGCTCGCGTCCAGTGAATGCGAGTGCCAATGACGCGGAAGGGACTTGAGCCATGCCGAGGATTTGCAATAGGGAGGGCTGCGGAAAGCGAATTGTGGCTAGAGATGGCAGCCCGGATTATCGGAAGCACTTTTGCGGCGCGGCGTGCTTGAAGATCGACAAGCGAGAACGCTTGCAAGCGAAAAGGGCGCGGCTGGAGGGCCGCCGTTGCCCCCACTGCGGTCGAAAGTCTGTGCTCGCTGTTGTGTCGCTGTTACCAGCGACGCTTGACGGCTCCGAGAGCCATCCTGCGATGCCTGTGTGAAGCTTCACCAAACAGTTGGGGCGGCGCAGCGATGGTGGCCGGGCCGAAGGCCGAAGCGCGACACTTGAGCGTGCCGGATGGCTCGCAATTCGAAATCCAGGAGAATGAAAATCACTGAAAGCGTATACGACCATGGCGCATGAAAACAAGAAAACGACGAAGCCAATTGGAGACCGTCTTCTGACACTCCGTGAGGCGGCCGAGGTGCTGAGGCTGAATCCCCGGACGGTGCGTGAGTACGTCCAACGAGGAGAGGTCGAGGGAAGAATCATCGGAGGACGCTGGAGATTTAGGCGTGCAGACCTTGACGCTTTCTTTGAAAACGCACCACGTGACTGGGACTTTGATGGAAAGAATAATCACGGGGATTAGATGGTGAGCAAGCGTTGATCCGAGAGAAAAACATTTACAAATATTTACACTGGGTGCGTCTTGCGACAACGCTACGAAGGTAGGTTTTTTGGTCGCCGAGTGAATTGCGAGAGAGTACCTCTGTTGCCCGCCTGGGCCGTGCGTCGCGTTTTACACGATCCGAGAAGGATACCTTATCTTCTCATCTGGAAGAGTCAGTCCGATTGCGAAGTTAAGGAAGCTGTGCGCGTGTCAAATCTTGGGAGAACTCCGTACCTACCCGAAGCTGATTCGATAGAGGTCAAACGCACGGATGGGAGTGTCGTGCATCTCCGCGTATTCAAACGCTCCCTGCCTGGAAACGTCGGGAACTATCTGTTGTTCGCCTGTCCCTTTTGCTGTTCCCTGCGGCGCGCGCTGTACGGCTGGGAGCCAGGCGGAAGGTACACATCTAGCGCTCTGAGGTCGCAGTGGCAATGTCGCACATGCGCCGGGCTGGCGGTATGCATCCGAGGGCGGCGCGCTCGTCTTTCGGTCGCGCTGCGCGATACTTCGGCCATTAGCGGCCCTATGGCCAAGCCAACGCCCCGACCCGTGGTATCCCCTCGTGTTCACTTCGCCCGCCGACGCAGCGGCCTCTGGACTCTGCACCCGGTTTTCGTAGACAGTAGCGAAATGGTGGATCGGATGGAGCAACCGAGGGTTGGCACACCGGCGCGACGCGACGAACGATTGATCGATCTGTTTCTGCGCGGTTACAAGGATCGTGATGGAAAAACGTATCATCTCCAAAAACGGCCGGATCAGGTCGAGCGGGAGAGACCTGCTATTGACTGCGTCGCCGTGAACGAACGCGGTGATGATCTTGCGATTGAACACACCCTAGTCGAGCCATTCGAGGGCCAGAAAGCTGATGACCAACCATTCCTCGCGGTTTTTGGGGGGCTTCACCATTCTCCGGAATTGGTCGTTCCAAATCTCCTGATCGACCTCCTTGTTCCGGTTGGTGCTATCCCGAAGGGCTTGAGGTGGGAGCAAGTCGGACAAAGAGTTCTCGATTGGTTCCGCGAGATTAGACTTAAAATTCGTCCAGGAGAGTCGGACCACAAAATTCCTGGTTTGGACTTCGATTTGACCGTACACATCGAGACTATGGAAATCCCCGGTAGTCCCGGTGTGCTAGTAGTGGGACGGCTGTGGCCCAAGGACAAATCCTTCTCCGACGTACTGCGAAGGGCTCTGGCGGCAAAGCTCCCAAAGCTCGTAGCGACTCCCGCGAAAAGGCACACCCTAATTGTCGAAGATGCCTCGATGGTCTTGGGCCTCACAGCGTTCGCGCGAGAACTCGATGCTGCCCGTCCGAACTTTGAGGAAATGACGCGCATTGAATCCGTCTGGCTTGCGCATACTCCAGTCTGGGATAGCGAGAAAGTTGTTTGGTTCTTTCACGTGTGGCCGAATGGCGTGAGAGAACGGTTCAAGATAGAGGATGCATGATTGATGATCTCTCGCGGCCTAATTATTGGAAGCCCCTATATTGACTGGATTCTCGCCGGGAAGAAAACCTGGGAGATTCGGGGAAGCTACACACATGTTCAGGGGAAGATCGCGCTGATTCGCAGCGGCAGCGGTCTCGTGGTTGGCACATGTGAAGTAGCCATGCGTTCCTCCCTGCCTCACGCCGTTGCCCAATTCGCGGATAACGCCTCGGCCTGCTCAAGTACTGTCAGAGTCGCCTTCTCTTGCTTATTCGGAATCTCGCTCGACGGCTCCACATTGCGACTCGATAACGACGCGAATGAGGACCTCTACGGTCAGCGAATCAAGGCTCGCGACATCGTCCTCGGCCCTGGACCGCAAGCGCCCCCGGCTGCAGACAGGCTCATCACGTTGTTGACACAGGCTTCTCCACGCCCAGCTAATGGTTAAGCCCTCTGAAGAATGGCCAGCGAGGCCAGGCATCCCCGGCGGTTCAGTAGAGTCGCCGGGGATTTTTTTCGGGACGCAGTGTGAAAGGGAAATTACCTTTAAAGTGGCGCGACAGGCTTGGTTGAGAGTTGGGCAGCCAGGAAGCTGTTCCCTGGGATTGGAGGAGTCTGAGAAATCGGCCACGTGGCAGTAAACGACGATTGGCTGGTGCTGCGCAGCCAGAAGCCCCAGGTTGAGCTACGCAGGATCGCGGGCTTGAAAAGCCCGTCTGGCGAAACCCACTTTGCCCCTGGCCACTGCCGTAGAGTCGACCATAGCCACCGCTTCTACGAGCGCGAAATCTCCGATAAACTTAAGAACCTGCACGTCAATTTCCATTTTGTTTCCGGGGACGACGGGCGCCAAAAACCTCATCTCATTGATAGAGGCCAGCACCAGGAACTCTCCGGGCTGCATTCCCGTTCCTGCCGTCTTCGAAAATAAAATGGAAGCCGATTGGCCCATTGCCTCCACAATCAGGGTTCCTGGCATCACGGCGTGCTCAGGAAAATGGCCCAAGAATTGAATTTCGCTTCCCGTCACATTTTTTGTTGTTCGGATGCTCTTCCCCGGTTCCAGTGAGATTACGATGTCAACCATTAACATCGGGAACCGCTGCTTCAGAGCCGCCCGCACTTCCTCAAATGTCATCAGAGGTGTAGTCATTTCTGAAGTATCCTTTCCGTGCGTGCCTGCTCAACGACGCTTTGGATTCCGGTTCATCAGAAAAATATGAGCCGGCCAGGACCCACGGACTTCACCGCGACATCAAAATCATGGCGGTAGCGCGCGGCAGAAATCGTAAGCCGGGACGCGTAGCACAGGAATCGGAAACAAGCCGGGTCACCCGCAGGCCGGCAGCTTCGGCCATTGTCAAAGGTTGACTTTCGTGGTTGTATTCAAAGATGTGATCCCGCTGTGGTGACTCGAGGGCCGTGCTGAAGAATACCAGTCCCCCACGCGCGATCTGACGAGAAATCGTTTTGAAAAGCGGTTTCGGATCACACAAGTGTTCGGCAAGCATCGCGGCGATCACGCCTTGGCGTTCCCCGTCACCACCTCCGCCGCTGTTTAGCGCATCCCTCACCGCGAACTTAACACGGTCCGCGTGGCCCGAGACGCCTAGCAGGCGATTTGCCACAGCCACTGCCGGGCCGCTGATATCTATGCCTTCGATTTGAATGTCAGATCTCTCTTCGGCGGCCAGAAGACTCAGAACACCGTGGCCGGCGGCCAGTTCAAGCACAGTCGCGTTTTGGGGCAATCGCCTCACGAACTCGTCACGAAACATCGCAATATGATTGACCATGGATGGCCAGAACGGATAAATAAGAATTGCGGCCCACATGTAAGGCACCATGTAACCTTCCCGCTCGTACACTGCGGACATGATCTCGGGCAAACTTTCAGGTGTGTAGCTGCCCACGCGCTCGAATATCTGCTGTGCCTTTGCGACGCTGACACAATATTCCGCGTAGCCACGCGCCGCAACGTCGAATGCCGTAGTCCCGTAAGCTGCTTCGGCCCACCGCGCCAGCGGATTCAACAACCACGAACACAACTCTCGGTTCGCTTCGAAAGTTGCTCGCGCAGACGGCGCGAATATCTTGGCGTTTCGATCCAGAGCTTCCAGAAATCGTTCCGCCTGCTCCATCCTGACCTCCTGTTTTAGCAATCCCTAGACGGCACGTGACGCACGACGCGCACCATCGAACGGATCAATTCCGTTCCGTCCCACGGAGAGCTAAACACATGCATCCTGCCCACCTTCACGACCCTATCCAACCCGCGCCGTCCTGCGGCTTGAACCAACCTCTCTTCCTTCTGAGCGTCCCGAACACCCAGTCCCAGAGTCTGCAACGCTCCATCGAAGTTTGAAACTACTTCCAGGAGGTCGTCGACCTCAAGCACGGTCAGCGTTCGACCCTGCGTCGGGCTGGGCATCTTGGTGCCCGTTCCGAGCAGAATGGTCCAATCCGGCGAGGCAGGAAACAGCGCACTGTTCTCCGCATTTCCAAGAAGCCAGGACGCGCGGGCTTGAGAAATTGATGAGGTCAGCGCCGGTTCGATCTCCCCACGCGGATGCTGCCGGTTCTCTTCTTGAAAAGCCTGCCTGAGATCTTCCACGAACTCTTTGGGATCGCATCCGGCGCCGCGCTCGAGAAACAGCGCTTGCGGCGATGAGCAAGCCTGTTGATCGAACTGCCATACGTCCCGCGCAATGCGTCGACACCACGAAAACCGCTCGGTCCGGTCTCCCCAGGTCTCGGCGTCCATGGCAGCAGCAGAAACTCGCGGCCCGAAGACTAAAAGACGGGCCCAGTGAGGAAACGGCAACCCGCGCAGCTGCGAGACCGCTTCCGCACCTCCCCAGATCATGGCGCCGTCCACGGCCTGTGCCATAGCCTCGTGCAGATCCATGCGGGAGTGATCGAAACTAGCCATCACAATGCGATCAATCAACAATCCGGTTCGATCGACTTCTTCGAGCTTCTCCATCACCTGCCCAGTTATCGAGACCAGGCGGCTGGGTACACGCACGATACACGCGTTGCCCCCGAGCAAAGCGCACGTCAGAGATAAGACCGGCTGGATCTCGATATTCCCGGCGGGCCAATGGCCAACTACTCCTAACGGAAATGCCCGTAGCTTTGCGCGTCCATCCTCACGCCACCCTCCATTCAGCGAATTCGGGCCTAGCTCGCGGAGTAGAATGGGTTCCAGGTTGCCGCGGCGAAGCCAGAGGCGGAGAAACGCTACCCCGGGCACCTCGCGCAACCCGGGGTCATCCATTGCCGCGGCCCACTGATCAAAAATATCGAGTACCGCTTCAGGCACAATCTCTTTTTGCTGAACAATCTCCCGAAGCCGCCGCGCCGCACAGGCAATGGTTTGAGGAGAATCCACTGACTGAATCAGGTCGCTCATGCAACGCCGATCCCATGTCCTTGCTGGTAGCGCGCTGCTTCCAGATTGCCGCAGCCGCGTACCTCCGCCTTTGACAACCTTCCCACAAAGCGGAAAGTCGCGCCACGTCTACCGCAGGGGCACTTGTCCCAGCCGATGACTTCAGCCAGATCCTCGGTCAGCAGAAGAAAGCCGGGGAAACTCGTCGGCAGCACACTGCAAACCTGGATAAGCCCTTGCTCTCCAATTTTAATTGGCGCAAGCGTCAGCGGATTCCTTACGATAATCTCCGCAAAGGCAGGGACGTGCTTGTTCCCATGGTCGCAATCCGGATAGATGACGCCGACATTTTCGACCATGCCGTAGAAATCAAGTATGCGATCCGATGAACATCCAAATATCGACGCGACCCCGCGGCTGAACTCATCCCGAGTGACTGCTTGCTGCTCCAGACGCTTCCACCCCCCGCTGTGCAGCACGCGAACGTTGGGAATGTCTAGGGTGATGCCCTGACGCCGCAGAGGCTCGACAAGGTGGGTCCAGATTACATAAGTAAACCCATAGACCAACACATCGGCGTGTTTCCACTTTGCAGCACAAGCCAGAAGTTTCTCCACGTCGAGACTCGAATCTCCTTCCTGGCCCGTTCGCAGGCAACACACAATTTCCGTCGCAAAAGAGCTTAGGCCTTGAATGGCTGCGCCGCGAGCTCCCAGCTCAGCCTGAGCAGTCAAGTTCTCCGGTGTGTCAATAACTAAGTAGGGCCTGCGCGCCGCTCCAATGAAATCCCGGATGATCGTGATCACTCCTTTCGCCATCCTTTTGGCAGTCGCCGCATCGAGAACCACACGGCTGGGCGTCTGACCCGTGGTTGCACTTGAGGTCAGAGTGCGCTTGACATTGTCGGCGTCCACCAAAGCCAGCGGCGGATTTGTCTTAAAGACGCCGACGGGGAGATATGGCAGGTCGGAAATCTTGTCCGCCACGCGAAAATCGACGGGCCAATGCTCCACATAATTGCGAAACGACGGGTTTCTGTCGCAAGCGTAAGCTAGTTCTTTCTTTAGCAGCGCCAACAAAACACTACGCCGTTGCTGCGGAACGCCACCATAAGGTGGCTGCATCAACAGGCTCTCAATTTCCTGCTCAATTTCCGCGAGTGCGCTCATATCAGCGCCTGCAATTGAGACCGCGCGATCTTGCCGTTCGCTGTCCTTGGTAATTCATCGACCACCTTTACTGAAGTGCACGTCCATTGGGGAGGAAGTGCGCGGCGAACCCGCTCCGCGAGAGCGTGCTTTCTTTTGTCCCCAACGATGAAGAGAGCGAGCGCCTCTCCAGCCTCCGGATGCTGCACGCCCGCCGCAGCGCATTCATAAACACCCGGGATAGCCGCCACCTTCGTCTCGACCTCGACGAAGCTCACACGGAAGCCACGAATCTTTACAAACTCACTCAAACGCCCTTTGATCCAGAGGTATCCCTGTTCATCACGAAAGCCCAGGTCGCCGGTCTTTAGCCAGCCGCGGTCAAACTTCCGCTGTGTCGCTTCGGGATCATCGAGGTATCCCGCACAGACCGACGGACCGCGCACTTGGATTTCCCCTGTTTCCCCATTCGGAACTTCTTTCCCCTTGTCATTAACGATGCGGATCGCCAGATTGTCCAGCGGTACACCGGCGCTGCCCAGCTTCTCCTCCAAGCGGTTCGGGGGCAGACAGGAAATGCGGGCCGTGGCCTCCGTTTGGCCGTACATGAGAAAAAAATCCGATCCTGGCACCATATTGCGTATCTTCTGGACGCTTTCGGGGTCAAGCTTGCCGCCGGCCTGAAGGAAGCGCCGCAGGCCAGGCAGCGGGATGGACCCAAGATGTGAGCGCCGGAGCAAGATGTTGTACACGCTTGGCACGCCCGCAAGCGTGGTGCAGCGGTATGTGTTAATCGCTTGCAACACCTTGTCAGGGAAGATAAACTTCGAGTTAAAAACGACTCCACCTCCTTGATACAAGTGAGTGTGCACGACGCTTGCACCGAAGCAGTAACTCACCGGCATGATCAACATGGCCTTTTCATCCGTTCCGAGATATTGGCTTCGGATGATGGCCTCTGTGTTGGCGATTAAATTGCCATGGCTCACCATTACAAGTCGGGGAGTGCCGGTGGATCCTGAGGTCGGCATCAAGGCGGCCAGATCGTTTTCCGCACAGACTGCCGGTCGGAGTAAATGGACGGGACGAGAGTCGAAACTACCCTCAATCTGAGGAAAGCCACTCTTCATTGCCCAATCGCATCGAAGTCGCTTGGCAGTCCACGAGGCTTTGGCGTGTGCCTTCGCGAACACCAAGTCCCCAGAAGCTGCGAACGTGCGCTCATCCACTAATACCGGCACGCATCCGGCATACATGGCCCCAATATATGCCAACGTGCTCGCCGCGTTCAGACCGCAACTGATTAGCACGCGGTCGCCCGGTTCCAGTCCAGTTGACAGAAATCCGGCAGCGAAGCCGACGATCAGGCTTGCAACATCTCCAGCGGGAATCGTTTGCCTGGTCGCCACATCAATCAGCTCAGAATTGTCTCCCAGCCGCGCGACCAAGCGACCCGCGAAATTCCACTCATTGGTGCTGCGCATCTTTGACCTTATCGAGTTTGGATTGCACGACCCTGTAGATTTCCCTCACGTTTTCCATCTCCATCAAGTCATCCACGTCAAAAGTCAATCCAAACGTTTGCTCCAGACTGCTCGCCAGCGTCACGTGTCCCATGGAATCCCAGGCGGGAATGTCCTCCGGCGATGTGTCAAGTGTGATAGTTTGTGGATCAATGCCGAACGCGGACTTAAACGCGGTCTGCACTTTCTCCAATAATCCTTCCATGATGGCAAATTCCTCTTTCCGTCTCTCCAACGGGCCTTCAGTTAGTCGGTCATATACGGATGACCTGTCAATCATTTCTTAGGGAGAGTCGCTTTCGTAAATATTAGAAAACGGCTTACGTTTACGGTTCGAATCTTCTTCCACTTATTAGTAACGTGAGTACACCAGTGCGCAGCAAAATTATCGGCCCAATAGAATCCAAATGCCTTTGTGTATCCTTTCGAACGGAGATAAAGCATCGCATTATTCTGAAAAGCCGCGGACACGCCGCCTTTCCTTTCGGAGGCTGCCACGAATATGTCGAAGGTGTACACGTAGGTCTTCGTCCAAGTCTCAAAACCAAACCGGCGAAGGTCCACATGCAAAACACGAGGGTCTTCCGCGGTCTCTGAGGCAGAATACCACATGTCGCCAACGACCACATTGTCCCGGGCGATGGCGAGTCCACGGTATCCGTGCTTTAGGTAATTCAGCGCCTTCAGATATCGGTGTCTGACCGCAAAGCGATAACCACCCGAAAAAACCATATGGTTATCAATCTCGAGCAGTTTAAGCCCTGAGCTTTCCAGCGGGCCCGAACGCTCCGTCACTACCGACAAGTCTTTCTCGACAACTATGGCAGTACGTTTCAGAAACACCAACTCCTTTACCAAGGAGTTCCATCCCGTGGATTTCACCAAGTCGGAAATATGAACCAAGCGCATTTTAGCCAAATCGAGCATGAGCGACGCTATCCGATGTGGCGATAGAGGATTTGCCCTGCGAGTTTCAGAACAGGAGTGGGCAAGAAGCCAAAGAAATGCCCTGCGAGTGCGAGTCCGGGAACGTCATTCCTTAAACGACCCTGGGTCGACGCAGGAAATCGCCAATAAGTCAATAGGCTTCGCGCATCGGCCCAATGGTCTTTAAACGAAATCAGTCCCTGATCGTCATAATCGGAACGGCCCAGGTCAAATACCTTAGCGCCCTTCGACTTGGCTGCTTGCATTGCCCGCCACAACAGGAACGGCATGGGACCGAACCTCTTGTACGCCATATCCGACCCCCCATACTTGTAAGTGACGCAGCTCTTAAAGTGCAGAGTCAGAATCGTAGCGACGGGCTCGTCTCCGTGCGAAGCGACATGGATTTCGACCGCATTGCCCATGCAGTCGATGAGATTGCGGAACCATTTTTCGGGCTGGGGCGGCGTGCGATGGCGCCGTCGTGTGAGCACCAGAAGTTGGTAGAACTTGTTCTTGAGATTATCCGACCTTCCGGATTCATAGCGCAGACCTTCCTTCATCGCCCTCCGGATCCGCCTCTGCACCGAACTCTCGTGAAATCGTCGAAACAGCTCGTTTTCTTGCGGACTCAGATCTACAGTGTGCAGGTAATACTTCTTGGAAGGCTGGAAGCGTGCCTGTGCGGGAGACGCGGGAAGGCTACCGCTGGTCGGCCGTAGCTCCACATATTTCCAATCGCCGGAGACAACGCGGGCCTGTAAGTGGCGGAAGATCTGGTCAAAGTCCTCTGCACGGTCGATCAAGAGTTCGCAGTGGTCGGAAAAAGGCAGAGACACCAAACGCCGGCCGGTGACCCAACTCTCCACCCGGCAGAAGACAATACCATTTTGTAAAGGCGAGCCGGGAGGAGAGGTCGTATAGACAACCGGCTGATACCCGTAGGTATGGTGGAGTGATTCAAGCCATGGGACCGTATGAAAAACCGACGCGCGGGGCTGTTCCTCGACGAA
>Ga0182024_10026042_pt1 | contig 10294 bp, 9 predicted proteins | sample P32metaG_FD_120480 | JGI IMG/M metagenome (GOLD analysis project Ga0182024, IMG submission 120480) | Permafrost microbial communities from Stordalen Mire, Sweden - P3-2 metaG (Illumina Assembly) | ecosystem: Environmental > Terrestrial > Soil > Wetlands > Permafrost | place: Sweden: Stordalen...
ATCCCCGTCATCACCAAGATCGACGTACCGCAAGCGCGCGAACGCTTTGAAACCCTGCGCGAAAGCATTCCGGGCTTGCGCGGCATCTCCGCCGCATCCGGCATGAACGTACGAGAGCTGCTTTTTCAAGCGTACCAAACTATCCAGGAAACGCCGTTACCCGACGTCGCGGCAGGCGATGCGCCGCGTTTTGTGCTCACGCCGGACGAACCGTTCACCGTGCAACGCGATCCGCGAGGCGTCTTCGTAATCGGCGGCGAGCGCGTGGAGCGTTTGGCCGCGATGACGGATTTCGATTCCGAGGAATCCGTGTTTCATTTCGAGCAAGTCCTCGCCAAAATCGGCGTGGAAAAGCGTTTGCACGAACTCGGTATCAAAAGCGGCGATACCGTACGCGTTATCGAGCAAGAGTTCACCTTCTCATGAAACTCGGGCTTTTCGGCGGCACGTTTGATCCGGTGCATTACGCTCATCTTTTCATCGCCGAAGCGGCGCGCGCGGATCTGCAGCTGGAGCGCATCCTCTTTCTCCCGTCGCGCATCGTACCGCATCGGCGTCGAGCGCAAGCGCCGCAAGAGGATCGCTTACGAATGCTGCGCATCGCGATCGCATCCAATCCATTCTTCGCAATCGACGAAACGGATCTCGCTCCCGAGGCGACCGGATACACGGCCGATCTTCTCCCGAAGGTACGCGCGCAGCATCCCGACGATCATCTCACGTTCATCGTCGGCGGAGATTCGCTGCTGGATTCGCCCTGGCAGCGCTTCGACGAAGTTCTTGCCGTCATTGACGCATTCGCGGTCGCGCCGCGAGCGGAAAAGCGCCTCGACCGCCTCGAACCCTTTCTAGAAACCTTGGACCGCGACGCCCGCGAGAAAATACGCTTACTCGATCTCCCGTCGCTTGCCGCATCGGCAACGTTGGTACGGTCGCAAATCGCGCGCGGGAGCAGCATACGGTATCTCGTACCGGACGCCGTTGCTCGCCATATCGCGGAAAACAGCCTTTACGCGAACGCTACGCCGTAGGCGCGAGGCAGTGCTCGCTCGACTTACCGAATATACGTTACGCGTCTGGGCCTAAAGTACCAAGGCGCCGCATGGTAAAAGCAGCGGATCGCACCATGCCTTCAAGAACGGGTTCCTTATAAGGACGAAATACGTTTATGGGAAGCACGTCGATTCTTATTTTGGTAACGGCGCTCTTGGCTGCGTTTTTTCCCGGCTGCAACTCCAAGAACGTTCTTCCGCCGGTCGGCGGAGGAAACAGCCCGAGCCCGGGCATGAGTCCTTCAGGCGTGGTCTCGGGCTCCCCGCCATGCACGACGTTATCCGCCGTTGTTGTGGTGCAGGGAGGGAATTGCCCATCGCCTGGAGCCGTAGCCTTGATGCCGACGCCGACGCCCCCCGGGTCGAACGTTCCGGCGACCGCCCCGCCGAACACGAACACGGGATCGATGAGTCCCGCCATCCATGTCCCCAGCGGCTTCACGGGAGACATCATTGCCAATTTCGGAGCACGCGAGCTAGCCTTTCTTCCGAACGGGGATCTCTTGGCCGGAACACGGGGACAAAGCATCGTTATCATTCCCAACGCCGAGGCGGCCGTGCCCGGGAAATCCCAGAACTTCATCACGCTCCCCGATCCGAACGCCGACGGCGTAGCCTATGGTCCGGACGGCAACATCTACGTCGGCACCATGCATCATCTCTGGAAAATTCCATATACCGCCGGCGCGCAAAGCGAACCGAACTCCAGCGCCCAAATCATCGCGACGTATCGCCAAGGCGGCATCCCGGCCGGTTCCGACGGAGATCAGCACAACGACTCGTCCGTCGCGATAACCTCGAACACGATTTATGTCGGCGTCGGCTCCTCATGCAATGCTTGTACGGAAATCGATCCCACGCGCGCCGCGATTCAATCGCTTTCCCTAGGAGCGCCGGGTCCTATGACCGAGGTCGCCAAACGCATACGTAATCCGCTCGCGATGACGATTAATCCGGCAACCGGCACGCTGTGGGCAGGCGGCCCCGGCCAGGATAACCTTCCCTATGGGCATCCGTACGAATATCTCGATCCGGTGACGCTCCACGCGGCGCCGGCCGATTACGGCTGGCCCGTGTGCGAGGAAAACAACGATCCGTTCAAGTCCGGCGCGAACTGCACCGGGACGGTCGCGCCGATCTTGGAAACATATGCCTACTCGACGCATATCGGCGCCGCCTTCTACCCGGTTAACCAAGGCGGAGCATATGTATTCCCGCAAGCATATCGCGGCGGACTCTTCGTGGGCAGCCACGGTTCCTGGCACTGCTGTCCTTCCACGATTCCCAAAGTGGAGTTCTTTGCGATGAACGGCGATTCGCCGGCAATTCCCGTGACGTGGTCGGATCCGACGACGCAATGGTCGGCTTTCCTCTACGACACGACCACGAGCACCGCAAACTCGACGTATAAGGAAAGATTTACCGGCATAGCCGTCGGGCCGCAAGGCTCGCTCTTCGTGGGCGACGACAACGCGCCGGGAATTTATCGAATCAGACCTTAAGGAGCTCGCAGCGTGATCGGCGTATCCGCATCCGTATTCACATGCCGACAAACCGACTTCCCTCAGGCGAGCGCACGCTCGGCGGCGTTCCGGTAGCCGAACTCGCCCAAACCTACAAGACGCCGCTCCTGGTCATCGACGTCAATATGCTCGACGCCAACGTGGCGCGCTTCACCGAACCCGCTGCGCAGCTCGGCGGAATCGACGTCGCATACGCCGGCAAGGCGCTTCTCTTCACGGCACTCGCCCGGCGCTTTGCGCGAACGCCGCTTAAACTCGACGTATGCTCGCTCGGTGAACTTGTAACCGCAGAACGCGCCGAATTTCCGGCCGAGCGCATCGTTCTCCACGGATGCGCCAAAGTGCCCGAAGCCCTGGCTGCGGCGGCAACCGGGCGCGTCGGGCGCATCGTCGTCGATCATAGCGACGAACTTCAAGCGTTAGCCGAGCAAGCGAATCACGCGCGGCCGATCTCCATCTTACTTCGCGTAAACTCCGGCATCTCCGCGCATACGCACGAGTACGTACGCACCGGCGGCGAAGATTCGAAATTCGGGTTTTGCCTTTCGGAGATCGATAAGGCGATAGAAACTTCCGTCGCCGCGCCGGGGTTGCGCTTGGTCGGCGTTCACTCGCATATCGGTTCCCAAATTTTAGAATTATCGTCCTTTGTTGCGAATCTTAATGCGACCGTGGACGTTTACGCGCGCGCGCTGGCGCTAGGCGCGCCTATGGGAGAACTCAATCTGGGCGGCGGCTTCGGCATCGACGAAACCTTCGGCGACCCCGGCCTGGACATCTCCGCAATGCTGGCAGAGCTTAGCGCGCTTCTCGAACGCGAATGCGCGATGCGCTCAATTCCCAAGCCGCGCATAGGCCTAGAGCCGGGCCGATCCGTCATCGCCTCAGCCGGAACCAGCTTGTACCGCGTCGCCACGGTGAAAAGACAGGGTTCTCGCCGTTTCGCCATCGTGGACGGCAGCATGGCCGACAACCCGCGGCCGGCATTATACGGCGCTTTCCACCCGCCCTCGCTCGCCTCGCGCCGTTCCGACGCACCGTTAGTGGAAACCACCATCTGCGGGCGCTCCTGCGAAAACGATCGCTTGGTCGTCGCGCCGATGCCCGAAGATCTTCGTGCGGGCGATCTCGTGACGTTCGGCATTACCGGCGCCTACACGTTCAGCATGGCAAGCAACTACAATCGCTTTCCCCGCCCCGCCGTCGTGTTCGCCGGCGACGGACGTCATCACGCGGTCGTGCGCCGTGAAAACGTCGACGATATCCTCGGACGCGACCTTGATGTATAATTGCCGACGCGGCGATCTAGCGGCGACGCTGACGCTTTTGCTTTGCGTCGCGTGTTCGCATGCTTCGTCGTCGAACGAACCGAACGCCGCCGTCTACGACGCCTGGCGCGAGCAACGTTCGTATGTTGAAGTCACGGCACAGGGCAGCGCCGCGCAGCTTTTAGGAATACGCACGGGACCCTCGGGAGCGCACGAAGGCTTCCTACTACATCTACGCGGCGCGGAGGGACGCGGTCTAACCGTGAAGGTCGAAGACAATATCGATATCACCGGACCCGTTCCGCTGCAATCCGGCGACGACGTCGAGGTCCGCGGCGAGTATATCTACAATTCGCGCGGCGGCATTATCCATTACACGCACCATGATCCGCGAGGCGCGCATCCACCAGCGTACATTCGCGTACGCGGGAGGACCTATAGCTGATGGAAAGCACGCAGTCCGCCGATACTTCCAACATGCGGGAGTTGCAGGCACTTGTGCTTGCGAGCACATCGCCCAGGCGTTTCGAGCTATTGACCTCGCTCGGCATCGACGTAAGCGTCGTTCCGAGCGGGGTTGACGAAACCGACCAACCCGGGCTTACGCCTAGTCAACTCGCCGCATTCCACGCCTCGGCTAAGGCTAATGCCGTAGCCGCGCGCGAGAGCGCTCGCTTGGTAGTCGCCGCCGACACCGTAGTCGACGCGGACGGCACGGCGCTGGGCAAGCCGCGAGACGAACGCGATGCGCAACGTATGTTGGCGATCCTCTCCGGACGGTCGCACCTTGTGCATACCGCCGTCGTTGCAATCGATCCGATCGACGGAGGACGGCTTTCATGGACGTCGACGACGCGCGTCGTCTTTTCGACCCTCGATCAAGCATGCATCGCCGCATACATCGCAACCGGCGACCCGTTCGATAAGGCCGGCGCTTACGGCATTCAAGGACGAGGCGCTGCGTTGGTAGAACGTATAGAAGGCGACTTTTACGCCGTCATGGGCTTTCCGCTCGGCGCTTTTGTACGCGGACTCAGTAAGCTTCGTTACGCCCTTCCGCGCTCCGCGCCTCGGACGGCGCATATGGGGGCGGCATGATTCAGTTCGGCAACACCCTACGCGCGACGATCAGCCCCGATCTAGGGCTTGATTTGGGAACGGCCAACACCGTTATTTATGAGCGCGGGGTAGGCGTCGTCTTGAACGAGCCGTCGGTCGCGGCATACGACGCGGCTTCGGATCGCCTGCTCGCCGTGGGACGCGAGGCAAAAGCAATGGAAGGGCGAGCGCCGGCCGGTATACGCGTCGTGCATCCCTTACGCCGCGGCACGATCTCCGATTTCCACGCCGCACAAGCATTAGCGGCAACAATGCTCGATCGCGTGCTTGCCGCCCGGCCTCGATTAGCGCCGCGACTGATCACCTCCATTCCCGGCTGCGCCACCGATATTGAATGCAAGGCCGTCGAGCAAGCGGTGCGCGCCGCGGGCGCGCGCTACACCACCTACGTTCCGCAAGCCGTGGCAGCGGCTGTGGGCGCAGGTATCGACATCACGACCCGAAAAGCGGTCATGCTCGTCGACATCGGCGGCGGAACAACGGAAATCGCCGTGTTGGGATCCAGCGGCGTCATTCTTCTGCGCTCGATTCAAATCGGCGGCGACGCCTTCGACGATGCGATTCGGCAAAGATTGGCGCTCGATCGGTTCCTTATCGGACAACTTACCGCCGAACATTTGAAGATTCGCCTCGGATATGTCGGCCGTCCGCGCGGTTGCCCTCCGATGCGCATCGCAGGCGCAGATCTTCATGCAGGGGCGCCCCGTTCGCGTGAAGTGAGTGAAAGCATGGTCGGCGAAGCAATGAAAGAGAGCGTTGAAGGCATTCTCCATGCCGTGTGGTCCGTACTCGAATCATCCCAACCGGACGCGGCGGCGGATCTCATCGATAGCGGCATTGTATTGACGGGCGGAGGAGCTCTCATCGCCGGACTCGCGCAAGAAATCAGCATGCGCACGGGCATACCGACAACCGCGGCGGCGAATCCCCTTGAGTGCGTCGCTCGCGGCGCCGGGGAAATTCTCGGATCTCCGACGTTGCTCGAAAGCCTACGGCCTCAAGCCGACAAGCTGACAAGGTGGTATCAATCTTTACGTATCGGGATGAGAGAAAGCTTTTCACCATAATCGGCGGCATCGTCCTTGCCGTTATTATCATCCTGCTGCAAACAACCTCGGCGCGCACCGGAAAATCCAATCCCCTCGCATCCGCCGTCTCAAGCCTACTCGCCGTCGGACAAATAGTCGTCTCCGCCGTGATCTCCGGCGTCGGCAATACATTCGGCGGCGTTATCGCCGTACCGCGCCTTTGGAACGAGAACGCGCAGCTTCTCGAACGCAACCGCGATCTCACGACCGAAAACACGAAGCTGCGCGAAGACCTCTCCGCACGCAACGACGAACGCAGCATAGAACGCGTCGCAGCTTCTCATCGCAGCGGCGTTATCGCCGATACGATCGGCTATGATCCCGAAAGCCAATCGCGCGTGATCACGATCGATCGCGGTTCATTGGTCGGCGTTCTTCCCGACGAAGGCGTCGTCAACGATGACGGCATCGTCGGCCGCGTCACGCGCGTCGCGCCGTTTACCAGCACCGTTCTGCTCATCACCGATCCCGCCGGCAAAGTTCCGGCCGTGGTACAAAGAGGCCGCTGGTGGGGCATCGCGGTAGGCACGAACGGTCGCGTGCAACTTGAATATATTTCGCAAGACGCTCCTTTGCGCGTCGGCGATCTCGTCGTAACCGGCCGAGGGCTTTCGTTTCAAGCCGGCTTACCGATCGGTCGCATTAAGACCGTGTATCGTTCCGAAGGCGCGTTGTATCAAACGGCGTTGATTGAACCCGCCGTCTCCTTTGGTCGCTTAGGTCGCGTCCTTGTCTTACCAAAGTAAAAGCCCGCCGTCGATCGCCGCCTTCGATCCCGACTGGTGGAAACTCGCGATCGCGCTCTACGTCGCTTTGCTTCTGCAAACGACGCTTCTGCACGACACCACGGCAAGCCCCGCGTTATTGCTTCTTTTATGGTATGCGGTGAACGCGGGCGCGGTGCGCGGCGCGCTCTTCGGCCTCATCGTCGGCACATGCGAAGACGCGCTCAGCGCCGGCGGCGCGGCGTGGACCTTCGCCGACGCCGCAACCGGCGCATTCGCCGGCGCTTTGGCCCGCACGCTCCCCGGCTCTCCTCTCCCCTCCGCATTCGCCGTCATACCCCTCGCCATAGCTCGCTATTTCGTTTTTCTCTGGGCGCTGCACAACGAACACGGGGCGTTCACCGAGCCGCACTGGAGTTCTATGTTCTACCAAGCGATTCTCAACGCCGTCCTCGCGCTCGCAGCGTTCATAATCGCCGCGCGCTTTGATCTTCCTTATGCCGGACGTTAGCCGTCGTGCCGGCTCGGGCATCGGAATGCGGCACGGAAATGAACCGCATCCCCCTCAGCCCCCTCTCTGGAAACTTGCCGCTTTCATAATCGTCATCGCTCTTGCACTCTGCGCATTGCTTGTTCGCTTGATCTTCGTGCAGATCGCGGACGGACCGATGTACGCTGAGAAAGCGCGTGCGAATCAGATCCGTCTCATTCCGATCCTTGCGCCGCGCGGACGAATCTACGATCGCAACGGCATCGTCCTCGTACGCAGCCGCCCGTCTTTTGTCTGCGTGCTCATTCCCTCCGAGGTACGCGACGTCGCTTCAACATTACGCACGCTCAGCGACATCGTGAATGTTCCGCAGGCCGTTTTACAGCGGCGCCTCCTCCATCACAACGGAGTCGAATTTAAGGATTTCGAGCAAGTCGAACTCTACGAGCCGTACGGTCCGATCATTCTCGCATCGGATCTGTCAGCCGCGCAAACGGCGCGCTTGGCCGAGGCTCAAACGCACCTTCCGGGCGTCGACCTCCAGGCGGAGCCGGTCCGCAATTATCCATACGATTCGTTCGGCGCCCACATGTTCGGATACGTGGGGCAAATTACCGAGGAAGAATATCGCAAACGCAAACGCCAAGGTTACACTTCCAACGACGTTGTCGGCAAAGACGGAATCGAGGCCCGCTACGATCATTATCTGCGCGGCGTTCCCGGCGGGGAGCAAGTCGAAGTGGATGCACAAGGGCAGCTCGTACGCCGCCTTGGCCAGCTGGAATCCGTGCCGGGCGATAGCCTAACGCTTTCGATTGATTGGCGCCTACAAGTGCTTGCAGAAACCGCGTTGCGCACGCACATCGCGGATATTTTCAAGCAACGCCGACGTCACATTTCCGGCGGAGTCGTGATCCTCGATCCGCACACCGGCGGCGTTCTCGCGCTGGCATCCTATCCGAGTTTCAATCCCAACGATTTCGCCGCCGGAATCAAGGAATCAATCTACGCGAGCTACCTCAACGATCCATTGGAACCCTTGTATGATCGCGCAATCGCCGCCGCGACGGCGACCGGCTCCTCGTTCAAAATGGTTACGGGCAGCGCTGCGATTTCATCGGGCGTTATCACCCCGGACCAAGTATTGTACGATTCCGGCGCGTGGAATTGCCACGGTCAGCTTTTTCGCGACATCGCCGCGAGAGGTCTGGGCTCCACCGATTTCGTACGCGCGCTTGCCGCCTCGTCCGACGGATACTTTTATCAACTCGGCGATCGCTTAGGACACGAGCGCCTTCGCTACTACGCCGAGCAATACGGTCTCGGGCATACGCTCGGCATCGACATTCCCGGAGAGTACCCCGGCAATTGGCCGACCGAGCAATGGGTGCAAGAAACGTTCGGGAAGGGTTACCATCTTGAACCTAGCGACGTATGCCAACTGGCGATCGGACAAGGCGCCATGCAAGCCACTCCGTTGCAAATGGCGAATATCGCCGCAACCGTGGTCAACGGAGGAATCCTCTTTCGCCCGCACCTAGCCTCGTTTGTCACCAATCCCGCCGGCCGCATCGTTAAACGTTTCGGCCCGGAAATTATCCGACGCGTTCCCGTCACCCAAATTTCGCTCAGGCAAGTGCGCGCGGGCATGGCGAAGGTCACCGATCCGGGCGGCACGGCCTACGGCCTAGCCATCCCCGGAATTCCGTTCGGGGGAAAAACCGGCACGGTGGAAACCGACGGAGGGAACGGACCCAATACGACCTGGTTCGTCGCTTACGCTCCGATAGAGCATCCGACGATCGCCATGGCCGTCTTCATGGAACGCTCGGGAGGGTACGGCGCCGACACCGCCGCCCCGGTAGCCCACGACATCATCGCAGGCTACTTCGCCAATTCGATCCCTTCGCCGACCCCCTCCGCCGCGGCGCCGTAGCGGATCAGGCCTTACTGGGGTACGCCGTATAGCGTTATACTTTGGATGCTGCATGTGAGCCCGTTGCTTGATAACACTGCCGGCGAAATAATATCCTTTGTCCCGACCGAGCCCGTACTAGCCACATTACAAGCGGTCTGCGGAACTGAAGAGGTGTAACTGCTGTTCGTGAAAACAACTGGAGAAACAGGTTTTTGCCCATGTTCTTCAATGGTGAAGAGTGCATCGTATTGTGCTTGTCCTTGCAAGTTAATGCTATAGTTAACGGATTTTCCGGTTTGTGCATCAGTAATCGTTTGTGTCCACGTCTGCCCGTTTAACTTCATGTCAATCGCCAGTGAATCGCCAACATTGACGGACATAATTGAGCCGCCTAGGCATCCAGATAAACCCGGATCATTGTTCGGGTTATAGTACTGACCGGATATCCACCACGTTGAATAGAACGCCGGCTGATTATTGGGAGTAGTACAAGACCCTCCCCATACAAGCACGGGCTGGAGTACGCCTACTCCGATGGGCGGAAGCGGTGGAGACGACAAACTTGGTTGCAAGCCTGGCCAGGCGCCAACCGCCCCGATCGGAGGCGGTTCACTTGGGACTTTTAAGGTAGTCTGCAATTCAACTATCGGGTTGTTTGAATCAGTAGAATACGTTATCCCATCATTTCCTGTACAGCCGGAGCACGCTTGAGGATTACTGCTCGGACCAGGCGCGGGCGCAACGCAATTGGGAGGCGTTCCCGTATCGCCGACCGGGCACGCCCCAGACGTAACGTCGCTGCAAATAGCGCCTACCGGGCACGGCGACGTCTGATTAGACGGCGGCGGCGTCAACCCGTTCCCGTTTAGATCACACTCCGGTTGTCTTCTCCCTACGCCCCCGACCGCCCTCACGATACTGCATGTTTTTGCCGGTGAGGTAGACGCCGCAACAACATTGATCTGCACTATGCTCGGAACGGGCGGATTGTCGCAATAGAATTTTACGCTTTGACTACCGACGACCGTACCCGTAACCGAAGCCGTGTTCGGAATAATAGTAAATGCGTTCGCGCCGTTAGCCGCCGTGGAGGTACCCGTATACTGAATAC
>Ga0182024_10026043_pt1 | contig 10293 bp, 11 predicted proteins | sample P32metaG_FD_120480 | JGI IMG/M metagenome (GOLD analysis project Ga0182024, IMG submission 120480) | Permafrost microbial communities from Stordalen Mire, Sweden - P3-2 metaG (Illumina Assembly) | ecosystem: Environmental > Terrestrial > Soil > Wetlands > Permafrost | place: Sweden: Stordalen...
CCTCTCAGCCAGCCCGCCGCGGACGCGGTCGGAGGCGTCATCGCGCAGCCGGCCGGAGCTTGGGGCCCGGCCGGAGCTTGGGGGTTTGGTCAGACACGCCTGTGGGGGGATGCGATGTGGGGGATCATCCGCCGCGACGCGATCCTATTCGTCAGCTACCGCTCCCAGCTCGTCGCGCAGTTCCTCGGCCCGCTGTTCACGATCACGCTCTTCTACTACATCAGCCGCCTGCTCACCGTCAAGACGATCCACTCCCCGGGCGGCTACTTCGGGTTCGTGATCGTCGGCCTGGTGATTGTCCAGATCCTCACAATCTCCCTCGGCGTGATGCCCGTGACCGTACGCCAGGAACTCGTCTCGGGCACGATCGAGCGCTTCCTCGTCAGCGCCCACGGACCCGTCAACGGGATACTCGGCACGATGCTGTTCCCGCTGATCAACGCGATCTTCAGCGGAGTCCTGCTGCTGGTGCTGGCCGCCCTGATCTTCGGGCTCCCGCTCGCCGCGACCGCTTTTCTCGCGGTTCCGGTGGCGCTGCTCGGCGTGGTCGCGTTCATGCCGTTCGCGTTCTTCCTCGTCTCGCTCGTGATGGCATTCAAGCAGGCGTCCAGCGCGACCCAGTTCATCGTCGCCGGGATCGCGATCGTCGGCGGCCTGTACTTCCCGATCGCGGTGCTGCCGGGGTGGATCAGCTGGACCGCTGAAGTGCAGCCGTTTACTCCGGCCACCGACCTGCTCCGTCACCTGCTGGTGGGCACCCCGCTGGTGCATCCCGCAATCGAGGAGCTACTCAAGCTTGTGGGCTTCATCATCGTCTTGCTTCCCTTTGGCGTGATGCTTCTGCGCGCGTCGATTCGCTACGGTCAGCGCACTGGAACCGTTGCCGAGTACTGAAAAACACCGATACAGGAGCTCATTGCCCATGGCCTCTCCCTCCACCAGCGAACTGCTTTCCGCGCGCGTGCGGCTGCCACAGCACGTTGTGCATCGAAGCTTTGCGGCGGAGACCGTGATGCTGAATCTGCGCACAGGCGGCTACCATGGTCTCAATGTCAGTGCGGGCCGGATGCTAGATGTACTCGAGACCTGCTCCACGGTGGGTGCCGCCATACCAGTGCTCTCGAAGGAGTACGGGGTCGAGGAAGAGCTGATCGAACGCGACTTGACGGAGTTGTGCAGCAGCCTGCTCGATCGCGGCCTGATCGAGATTGTCGATGATGGCAACGCCCCGTGACGCCGGGCTCCTCTGGTCGCGGCAGCGGGGATAGCGGGGCATACGGTCCGCCCGGACCTCGAGATCGAGATGCCTGAGCGTCGGCGTGACGTGGGCGGTGAGGTAATTCGATGGCCGTGAACATCGATCTCGTAACCCCCGCCAATCTGGACCGGCTGAAACCGCTCCCACGCGTGCGCCTAGCGTGGGAGGTCCTGGTGACCTATGTGCGCGTGCGCTGGGTGATGCGCGACGAAGACGCCGCGCGTGCGGTGGGCAGACTGCGCGGCCGACCCGGCGGCAACACCGTGGCGACGTGGAACGACGGTAGCGAACTCCTCGCGGCCTGGCGGCTTTCACGGGCAGTGGTCAACGTGCTCGAGCGCTTGCCCAGCGACTCGCGCTGCCTATACCGGTCCCTTACCCTACTCACGATGCTCCAGCGCCGAGGGATCGCGCAGACGCTCGTGATCGCTGTCGCAGCGCGGCCCTTCGCGGCGCATGCCTGGGTCGAGGTGGGAGGCGAGGCGGTCCTCCCCGACGCTGAGCCCGGCTACGAGCGGCTGCTGGAACTCTAACGCCCGGGGGAAACTGAAATGCTTGAAAATGAGGCGAGGTGGCAGAGTCGCGCCTTCGGCCTGTGTGTGCGTTCCCCGTTTCCACTTCCTGGCGCCCCGTCCTGCGACGGCGACCGTGCCGAGCCCGGCACTCTCATAATGCTCACATCCGCGCAGGAGCTCGACCGTGCATGGCGGGGCGGCGATCGCGAGGTGCTGGTAGACATACGGAATGCCAACGGCAGGTTGATGATCACGGTCGAACACCGCCCAGATCTCGGCTTCAGGATCTGGATGCCCCGCTACGGACGCTACGTGATCTCGTCTGATGGCAGTCTCTTACGCTGTGCGCTGCCGAAGGTCGCGCCACAGCGGTGGCAGCGGCTGCTATTCGCACAGCCGCTGCCGCTCGCCGCGCTGCTGCAGGGCCACACAGTGCTCCACGCGAGCGCCGTGGCAGTTGCCGAACGGGCGCGGGTGTTCATTGCACCCTCAGGTACGGGCAAGACATCGCTCGCTGGACATCTGGTCAGCCGCGGAGCTACGCTCATGGCCGACGACGCCCTCGCGCTGGAGTGCGCGGGAGAGCAAGTGCTTGCCCATGCCGCCACTGGTCTCATCAACATCGATGCCAAGGAGTTCGCGACCGTTGCGCCGGAGCTGCGTCCGCGCCTCGGAACGCGCCATGGACATGTCGACAAGCAGATGATGTGTAGCCCGGTCCCCGAGCGGCCCCTGCCGGTGTCGCAGGTCTACTTCCTGGAGCGCGGGCCGCAGGTAAAGCGCTTCGTCGTGCAGAGGATGCCTCCCGATTTCCAGCCGTTTCTGGCCGCCCGCTTCTTCCGTTACGTGCGCCGTCCCGAGGTCTGGAAGAGTTACCTCGAGGTCTGCGCCGGGCTGGCCGCCTCCGCGGAGCTTTACAAAGTAATGGTGCCGCCCGGGTTCGCTGCGGCGCGCGTCGCGGCTGAGATCGAAGCCCGGTTCGACGAGGCAGCCTAGCTAGGCGCGTCTGTGACCATGGATCCCGTCCATCTCCGCGGCCTGGCTGGCATGTTTGCGGCGCACGATCAAACAGTCACGGCGCGGACGCTCGCGAGCAGGTTAGCCGGTCAGCATAATCTGGCCATCCATGAAGAGGGGGAGTTGGCGCTCGCCTCATTCTCCAGCGCGCCGGTGCTCACAGGAAACGTCGCTGGCACATGCTCATGTCTGGTGGGCGAGTTGCACGATGTGGATGAGCTTGCCCGACGGGTGGGCTGCGGCACACACGAGGAGATCCCCGTGCTTCTGGCCCACGCTTACCGGCGCTGGGGCGACGGAGCGCTCGAGCAACTGCGTGGCGACTTCGCCCTCGTGCTGTGGGACGCGCGCGCGCGGCGGGGCTTTATCGCGCAGTCGCGCACCGGTATTCACACCATCTATCTGCATGCGGCAGGCGAGCGCCTGGCCTTCGCAACCGAGCTCAATGTACTGCAGCAACTCCTCGAGACACGCCGGGGCCCTGATGAGGTCTCACTGCTGGCGTATATTTCGAACAGACCGCTGCCAGGCGACCGCACCATGTACGAGGGCATCTGGCGGCTCGGCCCCGGTCAGTGCATCACACTCTCAAACGGTCGTTGGGTACGGCGCCGCTATTGGGCACCCCGTTACTCGGGCGTAGAGGATGCCGCTCCGGCCGAGCTGAGAGAGGAGCTCTGGTCGCTCGTGCGCCAGGCAGTGCGCCGGCGGATCGATCTCGAGGGCACTACTGCAATCATCATGAGCGGTGGTATCGATTCGGCCGTGGTCGCGACGGCGGCCGCCGAGGTGTCAGCCGGGAGGGCCGAGCTGCGCAGCTACTCGGGCGTCTTCCCCGGCCGGCCCGAAGTCGACGAGTCAGTACGCATACAGGCCATCGCTGAGCACACCCGCATTCCGACCACTAAGTGCGTCGTCGCACCCGAGGGACTACTCGCGATTGCGTTGGAGTACCTCCGAGCGTTCGACCTGCCTCTGACAGGTCCCGGATATCTGCTGGAGCATTCGCTGCTCACGCGTGCGACCGCCGATGGAGCTACCGTGGCGCTGGACGGGCAAGGAGGGGACGAGGTCTTCGGCACTCCCGTCTACCTAATCGCTGACCTGTTGCGCGCGGGACGACTGCGCGCTTCCCTCAGCCTGGTGCGCCAGTTACCAGGTGGCGATCGCGCCTCGCGGGCGGCCGTGCTCGGCATGTGGAGGGAGCTTGCGCTGAAGGGGCTGGCTCCGCACGGTCTGAATCGCCTGACTCGCCGCCTGAGAGGAGCCGAGCGCTATACCCCGGATTGGCTCGCGGGCAAGGCACGGACCCAGGTGGAGGAGCATACGGACCCCTGGGCATGGCAGATGCTGGAAGGTCCGCGGTGGTGGGCGCACCGTGCCAATCTGCTGGTCGACGCCACAGAGCCCGTGGGCATGCCGAGTACGTGCGTCACCGCGCGGCGCTCGCGGGCTTGCAGGCGCGTCCTCCGCTCTTCGATGTGGATCTGATGGAACATGCGCTGCGCATTCCTCCACAGCTCAACTTCGATTGCCGCTTCGACCGACCGCTGGTACGCGAGGCGATGGCGGGGCGTACGCCGGATAGCGTACGGCTGTGGCCGCGCAAGAGCACGCTTGCACCCTGGTATTACGATGGGCTGACCGGACGCGACCTGGGGCCGATCCGTGATCTGCTCTTGGCGAGCGACGCAGAGACTCGTGCCTATACGGCTCACGAGCGCGTGGCCGCGTTGCTGAGCCGACCGCCACGAGTCAATGAGTCGGGCTGGCTCGCCTGGGTAGGCGACGTGTGGTGCCTGCTAACCGCCGAGTGCTGGCTGCGTCAACAGTCAGATAGCCGATTCGCGCAGCGTCGGCTGGAAGTGGAGCCTCTCACACGGTCGTGCCACAGCACAACAATGGCGTGATGGTCCCTGCCGGTACCCAGTACTTTTTTAGGCCCCCGTACTTTTTTGGGCCTTGACCGCAGCCCGTCCGTCCCTAGAGTGATGGGCACTACCAGTAAGCAATCAGTCAGCAGAGGAAGGAACAAATGGACCAAGAGATGACGGACACGACGCTCGAGTATGAGCAGCCTCAGGTAGTCGACTTCGGCGACCTTGCCGAGAAGACGTTGACGCGCACCGATGTAGGCTACACTGACGTGCCTAAAGGTACGCCGGGGCCCGGTCAGATTTTCAGCCCGCAGCCCTAGTCTTAGACCTGAACCGAACTCTCAATCTCCCTTTCTGGCTGCAAAGCCGACCAACAAGGGTGGTAACTTGAGAGGGTTCGGAAGAAGGCTTATGACAGATTTGAGAAACCGATGCCCGGCTTGCCCAGCAAGTCGGGCATCGCTTCTGTTCGGTGAGTGGTCACAGGCAGGTTGGCTCACATTGTTTCCTCGCTCCCTTTAGAATCAGCGCGTAGAGGCGACGCGGCCGGCGATCTGACGACGTCGCTTCTGGCCTCATCCCGGCTATGACCGATCGGCCCCCATTCACGGTGCAGCTCCTCGAAGATCTCGCCGACGTCCGGACGGAGATCGTGTGTCATCTCCCTACCGCGGCGTTGAGCGACGGCGACGGCTCGCAACCCGCAATTGGCCTGGTCGGCTGGAGTTGCGCGAGCCCCGAGGAGTGCGCGCGGCTGGCGCAGCTTCGCGAGCGTCACGATGGACCGATCGTGGCCGTGTTGAGGGAGCTGCCCGCAGCGCGCGGAGCGCGTCTGCTCGCCGCGCAGTTGGATGGCGCGGTACTAGTCGAGCGGCTCGAGTCGACGCTCTGTCCGACGCTCGAGGCGGTGGCGGTCGGCCAGCGCGTGGTGCCCGGCGAGATTCGTGAGATCCTCGATCGCCCACCGCTCTCACCGCGCGAGCGGCAGCTCCTCGCGATGGTCGTCCTCGGGTTCTCCAACGGCGAGATCGCCCGCAAGCTCTTCCTCAGCGAAAGCAATATCAAGAACCACCTCTCCTCCGCCTTCCAGAAGCTCGGGGTGAGCTCGCGCAGCGCCGCGACTGCCCTGATCCTCGATCACGAGAGCGGCCTGGGTGCGGGAATCCTGCGGATCCTGCCCGAGGAGTCCTTGCCCGAGGCATGAGCGCAGCCGATCGCGCGACGAAGCGGTCGCTCAAGCACCTACTGTCCGCCGGAGTCTCGCCGGACCAGCCACCACGTGAGAAGCCCGCGCGGCGCATGGCCGACCAGCCAGACCGGGCGCCAGAGGTAGGCGACCATCATCCCCAAACGTCCGCGTCGAGCAAGGGGCGACCACCAGCGTATGAACTCGGGCCGAGGGAAAAGCTCGTTGGCAACAACCGCCAGCTTCTCCCTCACACCGGTTTCAGATGAGAGCAGCTCGTTGAACCCCTCGGCCATCGGGACGCCCTTGTGGCGGAGATCGTGACGAAGCGAGCGTGTATCTCCGATCTGGAGCTGGCGCGCCAGATCTCTGCCCTCTGGGAGTAGCCGCAGGCCGCTGGCGAATGCCGGTACACCCTCATGAAAGCGCGCCAGCTTCAGGGCCTTCTGCCAGAGGCTCCGATCGGCCGCTGCGATCGCGCGCCGCAGGTCCTCGATCGCCTTGCCCTCACCGTGGTGCGCGGCGTGTAGGCCGATGTGCAATAGCAGAACAGCACGACCTGGGACGCGCAGGTTGGCACCACCTATGATCTGACGCTCGGAGCTCGTGATGAACGAAGCCCAGGTCGCGTTGGGATCTCCATCCAACCCATGCAGGGCGCAGTGGAGATCCACACTCTCACCGTTGCGTATAAAGCCAGTGCCGGCGAACGACTCCATCCGTGGATGGGACATCGGCCCGAGATAGTCGAGGAAGCCCAGCCGCTCGAGCACACCGACTGCGCGCACCCAGTTCTCGGGCGCCACCATCAGGTCGGAGTCGCCGTAGGGGCGCACCTCGTCCGGATAGAGCCACTCGGCCAGCACCGGTCCCTTGAGCACGAGCGTCTCGATGCCCTCCGCAGCGAACGTGCCCGCGATTTCAGCCGTGAGCCGGTCGATCAGCAGGTTGCGGACCGCATAGAGGCGAACGTCTGGATCCAGCCCGCCTGCGCTCATCGGCTCCGCACTTGGCCGCGTTCGAGGGCGCGCTCATACACATCGATCATCGCGGCCACATGATGCTCTACCGAGAACTCCTTTTGCACCCGGCGTTGCCCCGCACACCCCATCTCTTGCGCGTGTTGAGGCTCGTCGGCGATACGGCGGATCGCCTGAGCCCAGTCCTCCGGCTGTCGCGGCGCTACGAGATAGCCCTCGCGCCCGTCCTCGACGATCTCCGGCGGTCCCCCGACGTTGGTCGCTACGACGGGCACACCCATGGCCATCGCCTCGATCAGCGCCCGCCCGAAGGGCTCCTCCCACGACGGCAGCAACAACACGTCGAGGGCGCGCACGAGCTCGGGCACATCCCCGCGCTCTCCCATCCAGGAGACGTAATCCTCCAGGCCGGCGCCGGCGACCAGTGTGCGCAGGTGAGCCACGTAGCCCTCGTTGTCATAGCGCGTCGAGCGGGCGACGAACTTGGCCGAGCCGATCAGCAGCAGGTGCACGTCGATGCCCTCCTCGCGCAGGATCTTCAGCGCTTCGATCGCGGTGTCCTGCCCCTTCCAGGGGCTGAGTTGGGCGACCACACCCATCAGGATGGCGCGCTCGCCCGCGACGCCGAGGCTCCCGCGCGCCCGGATGCGATCGATGCGGTCGGGATCCCAGCGTTCGAGGTCCACCGGGTTGTGGACGACCTCCAGGCGCGCATTCGGAGCTACGCGCCTGACCGACTCAGCCGTGTAGCGCGAGTTGGCGACGACCGTCGTCGCGGTGGCTGCGATCAGACGCTGGGTGGCGGTAGTGAGCACCCCCGGAGGCAGGCAATCGCGGACGTGGACAATCGAGGCTGAAGAGGGGCGCGCGAGCCCGAGGACGATCCCGGCCCGGATCGAGTTCGCGTGAATCAGATCGGTGCGATGACGACGTGCCGCCAGACGGACGGACACGGCCGCGGCCGCCATCTCCACGAGCGCTCTCGGAGTGTGCAGCGGATGTAGACGAAGGCTGCCGGCCGTGCCGGGAATCGGCGTCGTCGCCAGACCCAAGCGCCGCACCTCCGTGTCGAGGCGCCCCCGGGGTGTCGCCACCAGCGACTCGACCGTATCGGGCAGACTCGCGAGCAGACTGAGCAGCGAGCGCTCGGCGCCGCTGACCTCGGCGGTGTGGTTGACGTAAAGGACCCTCATGCAAGCCGCTCAAGCAGCACCGCTTCGACGCGTGCGCAGATCTTCGGCCAGGCAAACTCCCGCGCGCGCGCGGCACCCGCGGCGCCCAACCTGCGCGCCAGCTCGGGATCGAGTAACAGCCTTGCGATCGCCTCGGCCACGGCGAGATGGTCGGTAGGGTCGACCAGCAGCCCCGTCTCCCGATCGACCACCGCGTCGAGCGCCCCGGCGACATTCCCCGCCACCACCGGCTTGCCGTAGGCGGCAGCTTCCAGGTAGACGATCCCGAAGCCCTCGCCGGCGAAATCGCCCGCCGGCAAGCGGCTGGGCATCGACAGCAGATGGGCGCGGCGCAGCCAGGCGTTGCGCTCCTGATCGGGAACGGAGCCGAGGAAGCTGACCGCGTCCGCCACCTCGTGGGAGTGGGCGAGCTGTTCGAGTCCCGGGCGCAGTGGGCCGTCGCCGATCACGACCCAGTGGACGTCGGGTACCTTGGCGCGGATCAGGGGCAGCGCCCTGACCAGGATGTCATGGCCCTTGTAGCGGTCTTCCAAGCGGGCGATCGTCAGGAAGGTGGGGCGCGACTCAGGCAGCGGCTCGGTGTCGGCCGGGATGTCGACGCCGGGGGAGATCAGGTGGACGTCCGCCGAGAATGCTCCCGTCGCGGCGACCAGGCCGGAGGTGTACTGGCTGACGGCGATCACATCCTGAGCTTGGCGTGCGGCGAAGGCGGCGAGCCTCGGCTTGGCTCCGACCTCCTTGGCGTGGAAGTACTGGAGGGTCGGCGCGCCCAGGGTCCGGTGGATCAGCGCGGCGGCCGGGCTGGTGACGAGGTGGGCGCTGAGGGTCGCCTGCGGACGGAACCGGCAGGCCTCGAGCAAGGCGACCGCGTTGAGTGGGAGGTTGCGCCCCCCTCGCAGGCGCCTGTCCGCTTTCACCCGTCGCACCGCGAGATCGTGCTCGGCGTCGAACCGCGCCGCGCCGGAGGAGTCCTGTGCGACCACCTTTGTCTGGAACCCATCGAGACCGCCGGCGAGCCGATGAGCGAGCACCTGAATGCCGCCGCGGTCGGGCGGGAAGTCAGGCGTGATGAGGAGCAGCCGCGGCTTAGCCGGCATCGAGCCCGAAGAACCGGTCCATCCACAGGCCGAGCGCGAGCAGGGGCCAGAGCAGGTCGCTGTGGTCGCGAGCGCAGGAGGCATGCTCTCCGGCCAGCGCCTCGGCGGCCTGGCGGTCGAAGTAGCCCTCCCGGTAGATGACACCGCTCTGCAGCTGGCGGCGCAGGACCGGTGCTAGCGGGCCACGCAGCCACTCGGCCGCAGGTGCCCGGAAGGCGGTCTTGCGATAGCGGCCGGGTGCGCGCGGGGTGTCCATGCCTGGTGGAAGCATCGCATGCAGCAGGGTCTTGCCGCGTCCGCGCAGGTGCATGGAGGTGTCGACCGAAGCCGCCAGCTCAGCCAGGCCCCGGTGCAGGTAGACGCTGCGGATCTCCAGCGACGCCAGCATGCCGGCGCGATCGGTCTTCATCAGCACGTCGTCGGGCAGATAGTCGACCTGGTCGAGGCGCATCAAGCGGCGGCCGATCGAGTCGCCGTTGCGCTCCCCCGCTCGAGCGGTCAGGTCGTCGAGCACCCGGACGCCGTCGAGATCGGCCAGACGCGGTCCGTAGAGCGCCAGGCGCCGGTGGCGCCTCCCACCGGTGACCCAGTCGAGATGACGCTCGAGCAACGGCGTGGGGGTGACTCGCTCTGACAGCAGGGCAGTCGAGCTCCAACGCGAGGAGTAGCGCAGCAGACTGCCCAGCGGTCGTGCGGCGGCGGCGGGGAGGGCGGACTCCACGCGTCCGGCGCGATCGAGCCAGCGATAGCGCGGATAGCCGCCGAAGAGCTCGTCCGCCCCCTCGCCGCCGAGGGCGACGGTCACCAGCGGGCGGGCGAACTCCGAGAGGGCGTGCAGCGGGAGGAGCGCCTGATCGGCGAGCGGCTGGTCGAGGCGAGCGAGCAGCCCGGGAGCGCGCGCGGCGACCTCGGCCTCGGTGAGGATCACCTCGTGGTGCTCGGTGTCCAGCTGCCGCGCCACGCGACGGGCGCGGACCGTCTCGTCGAAGGATCCCGTGTCGTAGCCGATCGTGAACGTCTGCAGCCGCCGCGTGGACTCCCGGGCGGCCGCGGCCGCCACGAGGGTCGAGTCGATCCCACCGCTGAGAAACACCCCCACCGGCACGTCGGCGATCATGCGGGTGCGCACCGACTCGTCGAACAGGCGCTGGGTCTCGGCCGCGAGCACCG
>Ga0182024_10026044_pt1 | contig 10293 bp, 8 predicted proteins | sample P32metaG_FD_120480 | JGI IMG/M metagenome (GOLD analysis project Ga0182024, IMG submission 120480) | Permafrost microbial communities from Stordalen Mire, Sweden - P3-2 metaG (Illumina Assembly) | ecosystem: Environmental > Terrestrial > Soil > Wetlands > Permafrost | place: Sweden: Stordalen...
AGCGAGCGCCGCGAGTACGGGCTGTTAATGGGCGACGAGCAGAGCGCCGTTTCGCAGACCGTTGTCGCAACGCGCGAGGCTGTTGCCGAAGCGCCCGTCGAAGTCGAGGAAGAGGAAGAAGAGGAAATCGACGACAGCAAACCGCTCGACGCAAGCGCGCCGATTCCGCCGCCGCCGGTGGTCGCACCCGTAGCGGAGATCGAAGCTGAAGAGGTCTTCGGCGACGAGGCAGAGGCCCCCGACGACGAGGTCGAGGGTCCGCAAGGCTACGAGCTCGAGGAGGAGGACGAAGACGTCGTCTACGAGGACGAAAAGCCCGCCTACGAAGGAGACGATGAAGAGACTCCCTTCACCGAAAATCCTCCAGAAGAAGAGTTCTAGCCCTCCCCCCTGAGCGCTAGCTCTTGACGCAGGCCGTCGTGACCATTACACGGCGGCCTGTTTTTGTTTCGGTGAAGGACGACGTGGACGTCGTCTTGGTTGCGCTGACCTTCGTGGTGGTGATGTCGGTTTGGCTGTTGATGTCGGGCCCCGCTACGAACGAGACGTCGTGCCAGGTGATCTGGTTGCCGTTCCAGCCTTTCGAAAACGATAGCCCGTAACCGCCGCCGTCGCCGTACGCTACGTCGACCCAACGCTTGGTGTCGGGATCGTAGGTGATCTTGTCCCAGCCTCGTTGCGTGGTCGTCACCCACGACGTCTTAGGAGTCGTGGACGTTTCGCTAATCCAGTAGCCCGTCGGATCGAGCGTGTAAGTGGAAATGGTCGTAAACGCGCGCGGGCGGCGCGAGCTCTTGGACGAGCAGGTCCAGGTTCCCACCATGAAGCTGACTGAGGAAAAGTCGGGTTTGCGTGGGGCGGGGATCGGGGTGCTCTCGACCTGGGCGAAGCTCGAGGCCGGAACGAGGGCTGCGAGCAGGACCGCCGCAGCAATTATGACGCGTGATGTGCGCATGGAATCTCCTTAGATCAAGCATAGAGTGCCCTGATAGGGCAAGGCGAGGGATCGCCGGTCTGCAAGGTTGGGCGGATTGACCGGAGGCGCCTTCTGGCAAGTGCTGCAGGGCAAGCCGGTGCGATTGCTGCATTTCGCCCTCGTGAAGATCGGGGTCGTTGGCACTGGGCGAATGGGCGCAAATATCGCACGGCGTTTACACGACGTTGGGTATCCGGTCGTCGCCCTCTACGATCTGCGGCCCGAGTCGGCTGCCGCAGTGGCCGCCGAGACCGGCGCTGAGGTGAGCTCGTCACTCGCGCGTGTCAGCGAGCTTTCCGAGCTCGTTGTAACCGTCGTCAGCGACGACGCGGCGATGTATGAAATCTTCGCGCCGGCGGGCGACTCGCTCCTGACCAATGCGTCGGGCCGGATATTTTTGAACTGTGCGACGGTTACGCCCGCGGTCCATCGCGACGTCGAGCGGATGGTCGTCGAGCGCGGCGGCGACTCGCTCGAGGCTTGCATGGCTAGCTCGATAACGCAGGCGCGAGACGGCACGCTTTACCTGATGATCGGCGGCCGGCCCGAGGTCTTCGATCGCGTCAAGCCGCTGCTCGAAAAGATGAGCGCGTCGCTGAAGTACGTCGGTGAGGCGGGTAAAGCCGCGCAAGTCAAAGCGCTCGTGAACATGGTCATGAACGTCAACACCGCGGGTCTTGCCGAAGGGCTCGGCCTTGGCGATGCGCTCGGGTTGGATCTCGACTTGCTGCGCGAAGTCTTCTCGCAGACCGGCGCGAACTCGCGCGTGCTCGAGACCGACGGTGCCGACATGCAGCACCGCGATCACGATGTGTATTTCTCAGCCGCGCACGCGGCCAAGGATTCCGGCATCGCGCTGGCTCTGGCAAAAGAGGCGGGACTTCCTCTCCCACTTGCAGCGGCGGCTTTCGAGCAGTACGAGCGGATGAAGGCCGCGGGATTGGGCGAGCTGGACAAGTCTGGCGTCTCGGAACTTACTTTTAAATCGCGCCGTCCCGTTGACGTGACGACGGACAAATAATGTTCGCTACCAGATCGCTACACCAAACGAGGATATACCCGCCTTAAACGGCGAGCCGCTCACCTTCTTCAAGGCACCAGTGTCCGCGTTAATGGTATAGGCGGAAACAGTGCCCGGACCTTGGTTCGTCACATATGCGAAGCCGGCAGGATCGATCGCCATTAAGAGCGGACCGCGGCCCGACCCAGGCACTTGCGTCAACGCGCCGCTGCTCGTGTTGATCGAGTAGGCGGAAACGTCGTTGGAATCGTAGTTGGTCACGTAGGCGAACCTGCCCGACGGATCGATCGCCACGGCGGTCGGCCAGCTGTGCGCCGCAAACGGCGATCCCTGTACTTGCGTCAAGGCGCCGCTCCTGGCGTTGATCGAGAAGGCGGAAACATTGTTGTCATACGCGTTTGTTACGTAGACGAAGCCCGCAGGATGCGTCGCTACTCCATACGAGTCACTTCCCGCCTTAAACGGTGAGCCGGGTACCGGCGTCAAGGCGCCGCTGCTCGCGCTGATGGAGTAGGCGGAAACACTCGTGGACAAGACATTGACCACGTACGCGAAGTGACGCCCACCTTTCGCTTCTGTTGAAGGGCGACGCACCCGGCCAGCAATGCCACGGCGGCGCAGCCGATTAACCCGTAGCGACCGATATGCATGCTCCTCATTCGCTTCGCTTCACGGCGATATGGAGAAGACCGTTCCATGGCCGTCGGCGCCTCCGGCCACGGTCGTCCCGTAAAGCGTGCCGTTGACGTTGATAAGGCCCGCGTACGGGAATTCACCATCGCCATTTCCGCCGAAGGCGTGGAGCACGGTTTCCTTGCCGGACGTTGTGATGGAGAAGACCATTCCGGGGCCTCCGTTCGGCCCTTCAGTCGTCGTGCCGTAGAGCGTGCCGTCAACGTTGGTGAGGCTCCCGTATGGAGATTCGCCGTCTCCCGAGCCGCCTTTGAAGCTGTAGAGCACGGTTTCCTTGCCTGACGTGGTAATCGAGAAGACCGTTCCGCAACCGAGGGTGCAGTACGCGCCCCCTTCGACAGTGGTGCCGTAGAGCGTGCCATTGACGTTGATGAGGCCCGCATTCGGCGCAAAGCCGTCTCCAGAGGAGCCGTCAAAGGTGTGGAGCAGGGTTTCCTTGCCGGACGGCGTTATCGAGAAGACGGTTCCGGATTCGTTCTGGCCGTCCGATTCAGAGGTCGTGCCGTAGAGCGTGCCCTTGACGTTTATGAGTCCCGCCTGGGGAAACTCACTGTCTCCCGAGCCCCTGCCGAAGCTATAGAGCACCTTTTCCTCGCCGGACGTGGTGATGGTAAAGACCGTTCCCGGGCCGTTCGCGCCGCCTTCCCAAGTCGTGCCGTACAGCGTACCCTTGACGTTGATGAGCCCCGCATACGGAAATGCACCGTCTCCCGCCTGTCGCTGATGATTCCTGCCGAAGCTGTGGAGCACGGTTTCTGTACCAGACGAGGTGACCTCGAAGACCGTACCTTCCTTGTATGCACCGCCCTTGACGGTCGTGCCGTAGAGCGTGCCGTTGACGTTGAGGAGGGCCGCCCATGGGTCTTTGCCGTCTCCCAAGCCGCCCGCGAAGCTGTGGAGCACGGTTTCGGTGCCAGACGGCGTCACAGTAAAGACCGTGCCGCATTTGCACCTGGCGGCGCCCCCTTTTGCGGTCGTGCCGTAGAGCGTGCCATTGGCGTTGATGAGCCCCGCATACGGAAGTGCGCCGTCCGGCTCGCCCTTAAAGCTGTAGAGCACGCCGTACGCGGAACGCACGTGCGCTCGCTGCGCCGTTGTCACCCTGAGCGCAGTCGAAGGGCCGGCAGGCGATGGGCTAAACGGCGCGTTGCCGCCGCCACATCCCGCGAACATCGCAATCGCGCAGATGCCTAAAGCATAACCACTAGCGCGCCAATAAATCATCTCGCCACCTCTTCCTGAACGCTTCGACGCCGCCCGGCTCGGCCCCGTCGTTCTCCTCACGCGACAGCCGCCAGTTCAGGTGCCGTGTTATCATTGCGACGATGACTGCTAAAAGTTCGATTTTAGACCCCGCGATTACGGAATACATCGCCGACTCGACGGTGCGCGAGCACCCGACGCTCCGCGAGCTACGCGAAGAGACCGCACGGCTTTCGCAGTGGCGCATGGCCATCGGCCCCGAGCAGGGCCAACTCATGGCGTTGCTGGCGCACACGATCGGCGCGCGGCGATATTTGGAGATCGGCGTCTTTACGGGGTATAGCTCGCTTGCGATGGCGCTTGCGTTGCCTTCCGATGGTTACATTCTGGCCTGCGACGTCAATGAAGAGACGACCGCCGTAGCGCGGCGGTACTGGGAGTACGCCGGTGTGGCCGGCAAGATCGACTTGCGCATCGCTCCCGCCGCGCAGACGCTCGAAGGACTGCGCCGCGAGAACGTCGAGCCATTCGACATGGCATTCATCGATGCCGACAAAGTCAACGTCGACACGTATTACGAATACGCGCTCGATCTGGTGCGGAGCGGAGGTTTGATTCTTGTCGACAACGTGTTGTGGGACGGCGCGGTGCTCGACGAGTCGGTGGACGACGCCGACACCCGTGCCCTACGCGCGATCAGTTTTAAGGCCGGCCGCGATAACCGCGTCGAGGTAGCGCTCGTTCCCGTCTGCGACGGTCTGCTCATCGCCCGAAAGAAGTGATGATCTCCCTAGGGTGAGCGGAGGTTGTTAAAGCGAGCCCAGGCTTGCGAAAAGCCGGCGACGTCGAAGCAGATGCGGCGATGCGGGTAGTCGACCGCTATGGCGTGGACGGACGGTAGATTGGTCTCGATGATCCCGTTGTAACCGTCGGGGCGCTGCTCTTCAGTGCACATCGGCATCGAGCTTGCGGGCGTGCCTGGCGCGAATCTCACAAATGCCGACCCGCCACAGGAGAAGCCGCCGGCAAAACCGGCGCGATTCATCGAGTACCCGGTGTTGGAAACGAGCGGGTTGCGCAGACTCATACGCACGCCGTCCCAGAGCGCTCCGCCGCCCGCCATCCCCGAATCGAGCACGATCTGGCTGAGCCACGTGCCATTGATCTCGACCCTCGCCAACGGAACGCGCGGCGAGAGATTGACCGGCAGGCAATGCATCCGCGCGATCTTTGAAGGGGCGGGGTAGAGCGTAACTGCGCGGTGCTGGCGGTCGATGAGGGTTGGGAAGCGCATAAAGAAATCGTAGCCGCAAAGCGCCGTGTATCCGGCCAAATGCGATGAGATCAGCGCGTGAACGCCGCGCAACACGTAGCCGGCAACGGCGAAACGCGGAATCCGGGTCTCTCGGTCGGCGTAGCTTTGGCCGTCGGGTGCGACCTCAAACGTTCCATCCTGCCCAACGAGTCGGACGTCACGCGCCAGCATTGGGGAGACGATGATTGCCGAGCTGCCGGTGTCTAAGACGCAGGAGGCTCGCCGGCCGTTGAAGCTCACCGGTATCGTCGCGCGGGTGGAGGATAATCCGCTCGAAAGCGTCACCGAGGCCGGCGCTCGACCTGCAGCGGCCCCTCGCCCGGCTATCAGAAGAACTCCGAAGCAACACAGGAAGAGAACGAGCGCAATCGTCGGTCGCATCACTTTTCGAGCGTAGAGTACAACAGCGCAGCGGGATTAGTCTGCGCCTCTCATCAAAGTGTAAGCGTCCTTCGACAAGCTCAGGATGACAAAATGCGCGTAACCTGCATTGGCGGCGGTCCCGCGGGCCTTTATCTTGGAATACTCATCAAGGCTCGCTTTCCCTCATGGCCGGTTCGAATCGTCGAACGGAATCGGCCTCTCGATACCTTTGGATGGGGCGTCGTCTTCTCCGACGCGACGCTGGAGAATCTGCGGGCGGCCGACGAGCCGACGCGGCGCGAGATCACCCAGTCGTTCGCCCATTGGGACGATATCGAGATTCATTTCGATGGGCATACGATTCGATCGGGGGGCCACGGCTTTAGCGGAATCTCGCGCAAGCGGCTTCTTTCGATCCTGCAGCAGCGAGCCGCCGAGCTTGGCGTCGAGCTGAACTTTCAAACCGACGTCGGCGACATTGCGGCCGAGCGCGAACGTTGCGATCTCTTGGTCGGTGCCGACGGCGCCCACAGCCGAGTGCGTCAGAGCTTTGCCGATGAGTTCCATCCGAACCTCGAGCCTCGGCGCTGCCGCTTCGTGTGGCTTGGAACGACGCTGCCGCTCGATGCCTTCACGTTTATTTTCGAGCGGACGGAGCACGGGTGGTTCACCGTGCATGCCTATCGCTTCGACGAAGAGCTCAGCACGTTCATCGTCGAGTGCCGCGAGGAGACCTGGCTCGCGCACGGCCTCGATACGGCCGACACGCCGCAGACGATTGCGTTTTGCGAGCAGCTCTTCGAGCCGTACCTGCACGGCCACCGGCTTCTGAGCAACAGCGGGCACTTACGCGGGCGCGACTGGTTGAATTTTATGCGCGTGAGCAACGAGCGCTGGAGCTTCGACAACGTCGTTCTGTTGGGCGATGCGGCGCATACGGCGCACTTCTCCGTCGGTTCGGGGACGAAGCTTGCGATGGAGGACGCCATCGGTCTGGCCGACGCCTTGGCCGGCGTGGAGTCCGCTGGACTGGAGAAGGCGCTCGAGCAGTATGAGGCCGGCCGGAAGCTGGAAGTTTTGAAACTGCAGAACGCCGCCCGCAACTCGACGGAGTGGTTCGAAAACGTCGCGCGGTACGCAACGCTTCCACCCGAGCAGTTCGCTTATAGTCTGCTCACGCGCAGTCAGCGGATCGGTCACGAAAACCTGCGCCTGCGCGATACGACCTACGTCGACCGAATCGAACGCTGGTTTGGCGGCCGCGCGGTGCCTCCGATGTTCGTTCCATTTAAGCTGCGAGAGCTCGAGCTGCAAAACCGCATCGTCGTCTCGCCGATGGATATGTACAGCTCGGTAGACGGCACCCCCGGCGATTTTCACCTCGTCCATCTGGGCACGCGCGCGCTCGGTGGCGCGGGTTTGGTCTTTACCGAGATGACGTGCGTCACGCGAGAGGGGCGCATCTCGCCGGGCTGCGCCGGCATGTACCTGCCCGAACACGTGCCTGCGTGGAGGCGGATCGTCGATTTTGCCCACGCATCCTCGCGTGCCAAGGTCTGCCTGCAGCTGGGGCATTCCGGGCCGAAGGGCTCGACGAAGCTGCTGTGGGAGGGTATGGACGAGCCGCTCGACGAGGGCACGTGGCCGCTCGTTGCGCCATCGGCGATTCCGTACTCGTCTCGAAACCAGGTGCCCGCGGAGCTGAGCCGAGCGGAGATGGACGAGATCCGCGATGCCTTTGCACGGGCCGCCGGCATGGGGTTCGAAGCGGGCTTCGACATGCTCGAACTGCACTGCGCTCACGGATATTTGCTGTCGTCATTCATCACACCGCTGCGCAACCATCGCCGCGACGAGTACGGCGGCTCGCTGGAGAATCGTCTGCGCTATCCGCTGGAAGTCTTCCGCGCGATGCGCGCGGTTTGGCCGGCAGATCGGCCGATGTCGGTGCGCATCTCCGCGACGGATTGGGTCGACGGCGGTGTCGACGGCAACGATGCCGTCGAGATCGCGCGCGCGTTCAAGGGCGAGGGCGCCGATCTCATCGACGTGTCGGCCGGGCAGACGACGCCCGACGCAAAGCCCGTCTACGGCCGCATGTTTCAAACGCCGTATTCGGATAAGATTCGCAACGAAGTCGGAATCGCGACGATGGCGGTTGGAAACATCACCGACGTGGATCAGGTCGACGCGATCCTCGCCGGAGGTCGCGCCGATCTCGTCGCGCTGGGCCGCCCGCATTTAGCCGATCCGTTCTGGACGCTGCACGCCGCGGCGGAACTCGGTTACGAAGAGGCACCCTGGCCGGTGCAGTACCTCTCGGGGAAAGAGCAGCTAGAGCGACTCGTGGCGCGAGCGCGCGAGGCGGCCTCGTGAGCCTCGCCGGAAAACACGCCATCGTAACCGGCGGATCGCGTGGCATCGGTCTCGCCGTCGCGCAGAGGCTCGCGCAAGAAGGTGCGCGCGTCAGCATCGTGAGCCGTTCCACGCCCGTCCTTCGACAAGCTCAGGATGACATCCGACAAGCTCAGGATGATAATGCAGCGTTCTTTTACGCCGCGGCCGACGTTTGTAACGAAAGCGAGATTCGGCGGGCGTTCCAAGAGTGCCGCGATGCCAACGGGCCGATCGACATTCTGGTGAATAATGCCGGCATTGTCGAGTCGTCGACGCTGGCGCGCACCTCGTCGGAGATGTGGGATCGAATCATCGCAACGAACTTGACCGGCACGTTTCTTTGCACGCGCGAAGTCTTCGCCGAGATGACGGCGGCAAAGTGGGGGCGCATCGTCAATGTCGCCAGCACCGCGGGCCTTGTGGGTGCGCCGTACATCTCGGCCTATTGCGCGAGCAAACACGGCGTGGTCGGCTTCACGCGCGCGGTCGCCGCGGAAGCCGCTGGGACGGGAGTGACCGTCAACGCGGTCTGTCCGGGTTACACTGAGACCGACATTCTCCGAAATGCCGTCGCGAACATCACCGCAAAAACCGGCCGCGACGAAGAAGAGACTCGCAGGCTCCTAGCCGCAAGCAATCCGCAAGGCCGCATCGCAACCGTCGAGGAGGTCGCCGAGGCGGTCCTGATCCTTGTTAACGGCTCCCAAACCGGCGAGGCAATGATTGTCCCAATAGGAGAGGCTCTGTACTAAGCTCCGTACCAGCGGAGGTGAGGCCAGATTTGCGATAGCGGCGCGACAGGATCGCGGCAGAGATAGATCGGGGCCGGCCCCTCGACGACCCATTTGTACGGCTCGGTTGAGGTGCGCGCGAGCGTGACGCTGCGGTAGTACCGCCGCAAGAGATCGATCCGCGTCGCGCCGATGGCCACGAGCGCCACGCCGTCGTAGCCGCGCGTTCCCCAGAGGTAGTAGTTATTTTGGCTCGAGATTGCCGGCGGCAATCCGTAGCGCGGTCCAAAGAAGTCCAGGGCTCCGGCGTCGCCGTACGTGTCGGCGTAAATCGCCGTGCGAGCGCGGATATCGTTTGGGAGCCCAAAATAAACTCGCGCAACATCCTGCGCAAGCCGGTCCCAGCCGAACTCTTCGGCAAAGACCGGCTGAATAAGATGCGCCGGAGTTCCGTCTCGTCCTGTCAGGCCGAGAAGCTTCGTATACGCGACGAGCCCCTCTACCGGCAGAACCGGCAGCGATAAAGGCAGCGCAACAATGGCCACTGCAACGAGCACGGCAAAGAGGGTCGCACGCAAAGGGGCGGCGACGCGCTCGATCGCTACCGCGCCGACTGCAAGCAGCGCTGCGTAGATGCCTATGATGTAATAGCCTTTCGCGCCCAGCGTCACGGCGGCTAAGAAGAGCACGATGCAGGCAAGGGCGATAAAGCGCAAATCACGCAGGGCCGCGACGCGAAACGGCGCAACGATCCCGGCCAACCAGATCGGGGCCGCAAGCGGATTGGTGTAGAGCAGTTGCTCGAGCGCAAAGGCCACCGCGTTATTTGCAAGGCTTTGGTACTCCAGCGTCAGGCCGTTTGCAAACGAGGGGCGGTGCGCGGCGTCGCCTTGTATCACCGCCAGGAAAGGCCATCCGTGTGCGGCCTGCCACGTGAGATTCGGTGCGAGCGCGAGCGCGACAAAGGCGGCGGCACACACCACGTACAGCGTTCGCAGTACGGGGCGCTCGTTGGTCAACAGCAAGCCGGCAATCAGCGCGCCAACCAGCAGCACGATCGAATACTTCGCATAGGCGCCCAAGGCTATGGCGACGGCCAGCGCGAGCCACAGGCGCGGCCGCGTACTCGCGTGATCGCGAACGATGCGAATCGTAAGGTAGATCGTAAGCGTCCAGAAGAACGGCTCGAATGAGCTCGTCGTCAGCGTGTTGCCGAGCAGCAGATAGGCCGGCATCAGGAGCGTTGCGATTCCTGCCAACATTTGCGCGAAACGGCCACCGCCCAAATCCTTGGTAAGCCGTACGGCGAGATAGACCGTTCCCGCAGCGGCGAGAATTGGGAGCACCCGCAAGGCTACGAGCTGATATCCCGTCGGTCCGGCTAGCCACGCGGCAGCGGCTACGAGCGGCGGTTGATCGACGTAGCCCCACGCCAGGTGCTTCGAGCAGGCGATAAAGTAGAGTTCGTCGCGGAAGTAGCCGTAGCGCCACGCCGTTGCGCCGTGCAGCAGCAGCGCGGCGCAGAGCAGGCCGATGGCGATCACGCCGTTCGTCGAGCGCCGACCAGCAGACTCAGCGCAAAGCCGCAGACTCC
>Ga0182024_10026045_pt1 | contig 10292 bp, 8 predicted proteins | sample P32metaG_FD_120480 | JGI IMG/M metagenome (GOLD analysis project Ga0182024, IMG submission 120480) | Permafrost microbial communities from Stordalen Mire, Sweden - P3-2 metaG (Illumina Assembly) | ecosystem: Environmental > Terrestrial > Soil > Wetlands > Permafrost | place: Sweden: Stordalen...
CCACCGCGATCAACACGCTGGTCTCACCGATTTCAAGCCGACCGAGCCGGTGGATGATGGCAACGTCGCGAATCTGGAAGCGCTGCACCGCCTGATCGGCCAACGACTCCATCTGCTCCAGCGCCATCTCTTCGTAGACTTCGTAATCGAGATAAAGTGTCTTACGCCCGCGCGTCTGGTTGCGGACCACGCCCTCAAAAACAAGGACGGCGCCGTCCTCTCCGCGCTTGAGGCGGGCAAGAGTTCCCTGTGTATCAATGATCTCGCGGACGATCCGAGCATAGCGCCGGCGTCCCGCCGGCTGGGAGCCTGTCGTGAGCGAAGTCGAAGGGGCGGGCGTCTCGCCCGCCGCGTCTGGCGCACCTCCGCTCACCGGCGGCAGCAGCGCGACCTCGTCGTTCAGTCTCAATTTCGTATCGGGACCCGCATATTGTTGATTCACCGCCAAGGCCAGCGACGGCAGCAATTCTTTGAGGCGTGGATTTTGCGATTCGTAACGTGCCAGCACATCGCGCACCGAAGCGCCGTCCGCCAGATCGATCAGGTCCACCGACTTCCCCACCATTTCCTTCAAAATCCCGAAGAATAGAACTCGCACTCGCATCAGGCGTTCAGTTTACCGCGACTTGCCCACCTTGGTTTGCCGGAGCGCGCTCGAAAATCGTCGCAAAGAAAAATGGCCAGCCTCAGTCGAGGCTGGCCATTCAGCTTTAGGTCTTCAGGCCCGCGTTAACACCCTATCGTGAACCCCTTCCGGTTCTTTGATCGGCTGGGTTGGGTTGTAATCCTGCGCAGGATCCTTCGGCGGCGTGGAGAGTAGCTTCGCAGCCGGACCTTGCGCCACCTCAGGCAGCGAGACCTGCAGAGCCTCATCGATGGTCTTCACGTAGTGCACCGTAAGATTCTCCAGTTGTTCGGGAGAGAGATCCTCCTCGACGTTCATCTTATTCTCCGCAGGCAGAATCACGTCGCGCACCCCGGCACGCTTGGCGGCCAGCACTTTTTCTTTAATCCCGCCGACCGGAAGAACATTTCCACTCAGCGTAATTTCACCCGTCATCGCAAGCAGCGGCGTGATGCGGTGCTTAGTGAGCAGCGACACCAGGGTCGTGGCCATGGTCACTCCCGCGGAAGGTCCATCTTTCGGAATCGCCCCGGCCGGTACATGGATGTGCAGATCGTGGTTGGCGAAAAAGTCTTCCGCCACTCCCAGCCGGTCCGCATTGGACCGCACCCACGTCAGAGCCGCCTGCATCGATTCTTGCATGACCTGACCAATCTGTCCGGTCATGGTGAATCCGCCCTTGCCCTTCATTGCGTTCGCTTCGACGAACAGCACGTCGCCGCCCGAAGGAGTCCATGCCAGGCCCACGGCCACACCCGGCCGCTCGGTCCGTTCCGCAATTTCTCCCTCGCTGCGAATCTTGATGCCGCCAAGAAACTCCTGAATGATCTCCTTGGTGACGACGAGTTTGTCCGTCTTGCCCTCAGCCAACCGCCGTGCCTGTTTGCGGCAGATCGTGCCGATGGTGCGTTCCAGGCTGCGCACGCCCGCCTCCCGCGTGTAGTGGCGGATCACATAGCGCACGCCTTCTTCCGGAAACTCGATCTGATCCGGGGTGATGCCGTTCTCATCAATCTGCCGCGGGACCAGGTACCGGAACGCGATGTGAACTTTTTCTTCTTCCGTGTAGCCCTGCAGTTCGATGATCTCCATGCGATCACGCAACGGCTCGGCAATCGGGTCGAGCATGTTGGCGGTCGTGATGAACAGCACCTTCGACAAGTCGAACGTGACGTCAAGATAATTGTCGCGGAAGGTCGAGTTCTGCTCCGGATCGAGCGCTTCCAACAGCGCTGAGGCCGGGTCGCCGCGGAAGTCGCGCCCCACCTTGTCGATTTCGTCGAGCATAAACACGGGATCTTTGGTCTCCGCGCGCCGAATGCCCTGAATGATCTGCCCCGGCAGCGCTCCAATATAGGTCCGGCGATGCCCGCGGATTTCCGCTTCGTCGTGTACGCCGCCCAGCGAAAGCCGAACGAACTTTCTGCCTAAGGCGCGTGCGATTGACTTGCCGAGCGAAGTTTTCCCCACGCCCGGAGGTCCAACGAAGCACAGAATCGGCCCTTTCATATTCGGCTTCAGTCGCCGGACGGAGAGATAGTCCAGAATGCGGTCTTTGACTTTCTCCAGATCGTAGTGATCCGCATCCAGAATTTCTTTCGCTTTAAGAATCTCAATTTCCTGCCCGGAAGTTTTCGCCCACGGCAACACCGCCAGCCATTCAATGTAGTTGCGCGTGAGTGAATAGTCGGCCGCCATCGGCGACATACGCGAGAGTCGGCCCAATTCCTTGAGCGCTTCCTTCTTGACCTCATCGGGCATGCCCGCTTCTTCGATTTTCTTCTTCAGGTCCTCGACATCCCGCTGCCCTTCGTCCTGCTCGCCCAGTTCTTTCTGAATCGCCTTCATCTGCTCGCGCAGGTAATACTCGCGCTGCGTCTGCTGCACCCGGTCCTGCACTTCGCTTTGAATCTTGTTGCGCAGTTGCTGGACTTCGAGTTCCTTGGCGAGATGCTGGTTAATTTTTTCCAGACGTACGTGGATGTCCAGAGTCTCCAGCGTGTCCTGCTTATCGGGCGTCGACAATGATGGCAACGACGATGCAATGAAGTCCACCAAGCGGCCCGGTTCGTCAATATTCATGGCCACCGTCGAGAGTTCATCCGACAGCGTGGGGGAACCGGCGACAATCTGCTGAAATAGCGTCAGCACATTGCGCTGCAGCGCTTCGATCTCCGATGTCGCAATCGGCGCGATGCCCTCGGGCAGCGCCGAATAGTGCGCGCTCATGAACGGCGCCAGTTGTGTGAACTCGCCCAGCCGCACCCGTTCCAGACCTTCCGCAAATACGAACAGGCTCTGGTTGGGCATCTTGACTACTTTATGCACCACTGCGGAGGTGCCCACCGTATAAAGATCGCTGGGCTGCGGGGAGTCGACCCGCGCTTCCCGCTGTGCCACAACAATGATGGTCTTGTCTTCCCCGAGAGAATTAATCAGTTGAACTGAACTCTCCCGGCCCACAGTCAGGGGCAAAACTGCGTGGGGGAACAGTACGGTGTCCCGCACCGGGAGCACCGGTAGAGCCTTTTGCTCGTTTATTTCCTTATTCTTAGGAGTGCGCTCGACAGGCGGCTGCTGGCTCATTAGGTCTCCTTGAGTGTAACTCGCTCAAGTTTTAGATGTTGCTCTGCGGGTAAAGGTTTCAGAAGCCCGCAGGATTCCCGCAAGATCTTTAATTCTATTCCTTTGAGTCTGGTGTGGAACGTACCTAAGGTGCCGAGGCTAACGCGGACGGTCCATTCTTGCCAAGCCCTAAATTGGGAACCCCATACGTTTTACACAATGACGTGTTCGACAAATTCAAGCCGCCTGATAAATCCCCAGCACTTTCACGAACTCGGCAACTTCCTCCAGATGTCGCAGCGCGTTGCGCGCCGGTTCATCGTCGCCGCGCAGAAAGTCCACGTAGAAAACGTACTCCCACGGCCGACCCCGCATCGGTCGGGACTCGATCTTGCTCAAGCTGATATCCCGCAAGGCAAACACGCTGAGCGATTTGAACAGCGCCCCGGGCGCGTTCTTTACCTGAAAAGCGATCGAAGTCTTGTTCGCGCCGCGAGGAATCAGGCGGTGATAGTCCGCACCTCCCTTTTTTCCAGCCGCCCGGCCCAGCTTGCGAATCAGAAAGAAGCGCGTAAAGTTGCCCTTGTCGTCTTCGATGTTGGCCTTGATAATGCTCCCCGAGTATTCCCGCGCGGCCTGCCGTCCGGCGATGCCCGCTGCGTCTTTCAACTGGTGGGCCATCACATACTTCACGCTGCCCGCAGTGTCATAGAACGGAACCGCCTCAATTTTCGGATGCTTACGAAAAAAATCGCGGCACTGATCGAGCGCCACCGGATGCGACAACACGCGCCGCAGTGCCCCCAGCCGCACCCCAGGCATGGCGATTACGTTATGCACGATGCGCAGCAGATATTCGCCCTGAATGAAGACCGCACGCGTCACCATCAGGTCGGCATGCTCCGCCACAGTTCCGGCCAGCGTGTTCTCGATCGGGATGACCGCCGCTCCCACCGATCCATACTCAAGGCGATCGAAAACTTCCGCCGACCGCGCGCACGGCACCACCGTGCACCGCGGCAACATCCGCTCCGCCGCTTCGTGACTGAATGACCCCAGTTCCCCCTGGATGGCAACCTTCATATCGTTTTGCCTGAACACGCAAGTTATCTGAGAAGGCCTTTTCGCGCAAATGAACCTGTAGCGCCGCGGTCCCGGCGGTTGCCGTGAGGGCGTCCCGCCCCCACGTGCGAGGGCAAGATGCCCTCGTGACAGCGGCAAGATGCCGGCGCTACAGGTCTTTCTTCATCACCAGCGCGTCCACGCCGTTGGAGTAATAGCGCGGCCAGGTTCTGATCACGTTGTAGCCGTGCCGCTTGTAGAACGACAAGGCCGAGACGTTGTCCACCGCGGTTTCCAACCCCACGGCGCGGGATCCGCTCGCGCGCAGGCGATCTTCCGCAGCCTCGAGCAACAGCGATCCCACGCCCAACTGCCGCGCCACTGCGTCTACATCAATGGTGATGACGTGCCCCGTCAGGCCGTCGTGCACCACGATGAAACCTGCAGCTTTCTCGTCTGCGTCGGTGGCAACCAGTGTGAACGATCCTCGCCGGCGTATGTAGGCCTTGAGTTCCTGCTTCGAATAAGAAATTCCCGGCGGGAAGCATTCCTGGTCCATGCTCCACAGCGTCTCGAAGTCTTCGGGCTTGAAGTCGCGGATGACGAAAGCCACGGCGACATTGTAGCGGGCGAAGCTGTCCGCGTTTGCCGAAACCCTCGAAGCGGGTCACCACGCTCCTGTAAACCGGCACTTTTGCGAACTTTGCGAAACCTCTGCGGTCTTCGCGGTTAACTTCGTTTAACATGACGGATGCAAAGAATTGCCGCCACGACGCAATGCAAAACTACCTTGATGTTTGAAACTGTGCCACTCTCCACAAACAAAAACGTCCCCATCCCTGCTTTTCCACAGCCCGTCCCGACCAATCTCGGAAAAAATGTGGTTGGGGTCGATTGTCCCCTTGCCCCGGTCGCAACCTCGGACGTACCATCGGCATCAGAGGACTGGGTGAAGACGTGGTGGGACGCCTTCTAGTCATCGACGTCGTCGGCGCGGTTGCGGTTCTCGGGGTGTGGTACTACCTCTTTGCCGCCTACAACCGCCGCAAAGGAACCGAGGCGTTGCGCTGGGTACAGTCGGCGTGCGCCGGCAAAGGCCGCATCCTCGACTGGCGCTGGCTCAACAGCCACCGCCTTCACGCCCGCCTGCAGTTTCCTTCCCGCAATTTCGAAAACGCTCACGTCACCATGAAGTTCCGGCCGCGCGCTTTGCCCGTCCACTGGCTGCTAAGCTGCTGGCACAAACAGAAAGAGACCTTAACCTTCGAGGCCGACTTGGGCGGCTCGCCCAACTTCCATCTTGAAGTCGTGCGCCATCGCTGGTGCGCTCACAGCCGCGGAGTGACTGCCCTCCGCCGCGACGAACGCGAATGGGACGTCTACGAACCGGGCCCCGTGGTTCTTACGACCCGCACCCACTGGAAGCAGGATTCCACACCCGAACTCAATACTCTGATGACCGTGCGCCAGCAGGACGTGCTGCAAGTTCGCTTCCGCCCCGAGTCTCCGCAATTCTCCGCCACCATCGCGCTCGACGCGCTCTATGATCCGCGCACCGCCGCGGGCTTCTTTACTACCCTGCGGGAGTTGGCCGCAGGCGCCTCCGCCCATCGCCAGTAGTCGCGCGACGATCTCTCAAGCCGGGTGCGCCATTTCTCGCGTCCTTTGCGAGAAGTGAGCCCTCGCCCGGCACAAACATTCCGGAATGAACCCCACGACAACGCCGCTTAGCATTATGAAGTAGACTGCCCACATGCCCAGTGCTAGCCGAGGGTCGATCCGCCTATTCCGTTTCGCCGGAATTGATGTGTTTCTCCATTGGTCCTGGTTTCTGGTGGCAGCGTATGAAATCCAGACGCGAAGAGGAAGTTATTCCTCCGTCACCTGGAACGTGCTGGAGTATCTGGCACTTTTCTTGATTGTGATGATCCATGAGTTCGGACACGCCATGGCTTGCCGTCAAGTGGGAGGCAGAGCCGACCGGATCGTACTGTGGCCTCTCGGCGGCGTGGCCTATGTCGACCCTCCGCCGCGGCCCGGAGCTACGCTCTGGAGCATCGCCGCCGGCCCGCTGGTCAACGTGGTTCTCATTCCAATTTTGTTGGTAGCTGTAATGGTCGGCCGGTCTGCGGGATGGGCGGAGTCCGCGCCCGATCTCTACCAGTTGGTGCGAGCCATCTCGTTTATCAACTTGGGCTTGCTGATTTTCAATATCCTGCCCATCTATCCCCTGGACGGCGGCCAGATCCTGCGCTCGCTGCTTTGGTTTGTACTAGGGCGCGCTCGCAGCTTGATGGTGGCGACGGTCTTCGGCCTGATCGGAGTCGTCGTTTTCATCTGCCTCGCGGTGTGGAGGCAAGACGTCTGGTTGGGGGCAATCGCCTTGTTTATGCTGATGAGTTGCTGGGGCGGGCTGAAACACGCGCAGGCGCTGTCCCGTTTCGCCAAGCTGCCGCGCCGCGATGGCTTTGCCTGTCCCACGTGCAAGGGGGCGCCACCGGTTGGGGAATTCTGGAGATGTGCAAAATGCGGCCAGCAATTCGACACATTCCAAACCCGCGCCATCTGTCCTCACTGCGCAACCCAGTTTCCCATGACAAAGTGTCTGGACTGCGGCGCGCTACATCCCATGAATGACTGGATGATCGCCTCAATCGTGCCTTCGAATGTATAATTGTTGCCAGGTTTTGAGTATCCTCATCCATTTCCGAATAAATCTCTTTTATGCTTCTCATCAGCTTTTTCGATTGGCGGGTGCCCGCCTCCCGCGCTATCCTTCCTATTCCAGGTCAGCGTGTTGAAACCAGCTATTTCAACTCCCCCGTATTTGTGATGTGGTTTTGCCCAAATCATAAAGTTCTACGCGAAGGAGACTGAAGGACATACATGCCCACCGAACTGCGCAATTTCCTGGCACTCTCATACGACGAACTGGAAGACCTCAACATTAAGGCGAAGGAGCAGCGCAGGAACCGCGTCGCATCTCATAAGGTCCAGGAGGATCGCCTCAAATATCTGACCGACGAGAAGCGGATCAAGGCCGTGACCGTGCTCTTCAGCGATCTTGAAGGCCGGTTGCACATGCTCGACTACGACAAGAAATTCCTGCTCAAAAGTTGGGACAACCTCACCTTCGACGGCTCCTCGATCCGAGGCTTCACCGCCCAACGCGAAAGCGATCTCCGCCTGGGCATCGACTGGGGTGCCTTCTACTGGGCTCCGGCCGACGTCTTCGGCTCCGGTAAGGTACTGGTCTTCGGCGAAGTCATCGACAAAGGCGGAACATCCTATTCCGGCGACATTCGCGGCGTGCTCAAGAATTACGCCGAAGAACTGAACAAGAAAAAAGCCTACACTCTCAACGCCGCCAACGAAATCGAAGGATTTCTCTTCAAAGGCCCGGACGCCGAGCGCCACTATCACGAAACCAGCAAGTTCGAATACGTCAACACCGGCGGATACTACCACTCCCTGCCCGGCGACCCGCTGCGCACGTTCATCGATACCACGGCGGAAGTGCAGCGCGCGATGGGCTTCCAGAACGAAAAAGATCATCCCGAAGTTGCGCCCTCGCAGTTTGAAATCAACTATGGCTACGGCGAAGTCGTGGCCGCCGCCGACCAGATCCAACTCTACAAGCTGATCTGCCGCCAGGTCGCCACCAACATGGGCTTGACCGCGTCGTTCCTGCCCAAGCCGGTGATCGGCGTAAACGGCAGTGGCATGCACACCAATGTCTCCATCAGCGAAAACGGCAAGAACTTGTTTTGGGACGCGAAGGGGGAAGAAAAGCTCAGCAAAATGGGGTGGTCCTTCGTAGACCGCATCCTCACCCACGGCAACGACATTTGCCTGCTGCTGAATCCCAGCGTGAATGCCTATCGCCGCCTCGATCCCCACTTCGAAGCGCCCAACCAGATTAAAGCGTCGGCTGTCGATCGCGGCTCCATGATCCGCATTCCCATCGGCAACGAGAAGAGCATGCGCGTCGAAGTTCGCTCCGTCGCCCCTGACGCAAACCCTTACCTGGTGATGCTCTCGATCTTCAAAACCGGCCTCGACGGCGAGACCGCGAAGATCAAGAACCTGCGCCAGGCCGAACGCTACCTGCCCGACAACATCTACGACGCCCTCGACAACTTCCGCAAAGCAGAGTGGACCAGCACGCTGCTCGGGGAAGACGTCAAAGGCCGTTACGCCGATCTGAAACAAGCCTCCGCCGATCGCTGCCCCCGCGCCCTCGGAACTTTCATCAAAGCGCAGGAAGTCCAGTTCCACCACGAGGTCTACAACCAGTTTCTCTGGAACCTGTTCTAGATTGCAGTCAGGTCTGCGAACCGCCCCGGTCAAAAGCCGGGGCGTTTTTCAAATTGTCCGCATCCCCTCAGCGGCGGCGCACAGCGCTGGATACGGGAAGCCGGGTGGCGCCGGCATCCTGCCGGGTGGCGCGAGGGCGTCTCGTCCCCCGCAGTCGGAGGCACGATAGGTGTAGGGATTTGCTACACACCCGGCGTGGATTGCCGAGCGGCCAAGTGGAAAATCAGGTGACGGGCGGAAGGGTTATGAGTGTAATGAGCTTGATTTCGTCAACAATCAAATCCCATTCGTTACAGCGGTAACGTTTGACTTTCAACATCAGGGGTAAAATCATTATTCTCGTAGAGCAGATTGCGGTTTTGGCTGCAAAGTCGCCGGTGCTCTCGCCCTTCTTGAACATTTATTCATCTCCTCATCCGGGCATCATAGAAAGTTCTTCTGAACGCTCGGAACTCTTGAGAGAGCACAATCGTGACACCCATGGTATCGGCCAAGAAGCGTAGCGAATTCGACCCCAAGACATTCCTTTCGACCATCGACGGCGGTAGAAAAATCGCAGCTTTTCCCAAAAAGCAGACGATCTTTGCTCAAGGCGACTCTTCCGATGCAGTTTTTTTCATACAGAAAGGAAAGGTAAAACTCACCGTTGTGTCGAAGACCGGGAAGGAAGCCACAAATAGGTATGCTGAACGAGGGCGATTTCTTCGGAGAAGGATGCCTTACAGGACAACCTCTCCGCCTGTGCTCCGCAACCGCAATGGCCGATTGCTCCGTGATGCGTATCGATAAGAAGTCGATGATGGAAGTGCTTCACCGGGAACACGCGTTTTCCGATATGTTCGTGGCGTATTTGCTGACACGGAACATCCGATATGAAGAAGATTTGGTTGACCAGCTTTTCAATTCCAGTGAAAAAAGACTGGCCCGTATATTGCTATTGCTGGCGCATTTCGGCAAGGAAGGTAAGGCCGAAGTTTTGGTTCCCAAAATCAGTCAAGAAACTCTGGCAGAGATGGTGGGCACAACTCGCTCGCGAGTCAGCTTTTTCATGAACAGGTTCAGGAAATTAGGGCTCATTGATTATCATGCCGGCGATGCCTTGCAGATTCACAGTTCCCTTTTCAACATCCTTCTCCACGACTAGCTTCTGCATCCAAATCCGAAGCTCCGCTCAATGCTTCCGGCTCTGCTATCTGTTACATCTGCCAAATTGTAATCGTCAGGACTGTGCAGTTTAGATCAGCCGAGCCATCCTTTCCAAGCCTATGCTCTAGCTTAGCTAAGGAGAAAACAGGCGTCAAAGGGCGCTGGGAAAGAAACAATAAAATTATGACTCATATCAATAAACTGCCACCCAAACTGCGCAGGGCTCCGCAACCGCCACTGTCACACGCCGGAGCAACTCCCGACTCAGATCGCGCCAAGAGACCGCCGCTCGTCCAGCCCTACGCGTCCAACTCGGAACTGACTCCCGGTGATCGCGTCGAGGGTTTGGGTAACTTCGGAAAGCCGACTGAAGAATTTGGCACAGTTGAGCAAGCCAACGAGGACGACGCGATCGTAAAATGGGATAATGACGGTCGTACAAGACAGCACCAACCATGGCTTAAAAAAGTTTAGCGATACGAATCATTTCTCTGATCAAGCTGAGGTGGTAGCGGTAGAAGGGACCAAAACCTTTGCACCCGAACGATGAGAAGTCCCTGGCCAACTGTCGATCGCG
>Ga0182024_10026046_pt1 | contig 10292 bp, 7 predicted proteins | sample P32metaG_FD_120480 | JGI IMG/M metagenome (GOLD analysis project Ga0182024, IMG submission 120480) | Permafrost microbial communities from Stordalen Mire, Sweden - P3-2 metaG (Illumina Assembly) | ecosystem: Environmental > Terrestrial > Soil > Wetlands > Permafrost | place: Sweden: Stordalen...
ATCACCTGGGTGATCCGTGCCCGACTCACATGGCCCAGTTCGGCCAGTTCCGTGTAGTGGGCGACCTGGCCGGAGCGGAGGAGGTGCTCAAAACGAATCGCCAGCGCCATGAGGCGAGCGACGCGCGGCACCCGGCCCGGCTCCAGAGTCGGTGGCTGCGGCTCTTGACCTGGGAGCATTTCCTTGCGAAAACCCCGGCCGCGCCGACGGAAGTGGACGTCGCACTCGACGGTTAATCGTTCAGTCATGCGCTTTTCTCCCTTCGTTGGTTGGCTTTTTCCTGGGCCAAGGTCTTGATGCCCGTAGGCTGAAAGGTGATGGCGATCTTGCCCCTGCCGCCGTCGTACTCGATTCGCTCCACCAGGAGTTGCACCAGCCGCGCTTGCTCCTGCGGGGTAAGCGATACCCAGACTGGATCAAATGCGGACAGGGCCAAGGCAACCTCTTCTCGGGTCACTTGTTTCCGGCCCAAGGCGAAAATCTGTTCGCGGAGTTCGCTGGCTCGAAGTTCCCCGATCCGTAGACGCTCGTGCAAATCGGCCAGCGTGGACGTGGCCGGATCGTTCTGTCCCACGGGGCCGTTCACGGTCAGTTTGAGGACCTCCTCGTTCCAGCGACTCAGGTTCCGTTCCAGTCCACGCCGCTCGCGCTCCAATTCGTCCAGTCGGGAACGTCCCTGGTCGCCAGCCCGGGTCAAAGTTTCCGCCAACATGGCCGGGTCCTTACCAATGCAGCGGATTTGCTCCACCACGAAGCGCTCGACGTCCCCCGCCGGGACCGATTTCGATGGGCAGGTTCGCCAGCCGTTTTTCTGGGCGCTGGAACAGACGTAGTAGCGGTATCGTTTATTACCTTCCTTGGTGGTGTGAGTCGGGGTCATCGCACAGCCGCATGGTCCACAATGCAGAATTCCTTTGAGCAGGGCACCGAATTTGTTCCGGACCGGGGAGCCGCCCGTGCGTCCGTTCCGCTGCAGGATCGCCTGGACGCTCTGCCAGGTGTCAAAGGTGAGGATGGCGGTGTGTTCGCCAGCGTGGACTTCGTGTTTGTAGCGAACCTTGCCGGCATAGGCGACGTTGGTCAGCAGCTTGTACAGGTTCGTCTTGTTGAACGGTTTGCCGCCGCGCTCCGGGCCCTTGCGGGTGGTCCATCGCTTGTTGAGCCAGCCACGGCGGTGGAGTTCCGTGACCACCGGCAGGAGAGACTGGTGTTCCAGGTACAGGTCGAAGATGGCTCGTACCTTGGCGGCCTCATCGTCATTGACGACCAGTTTGAAACCGGCTGGATCGATGTCGTAGCCGAGAATGGGGTGGCCGCCTGCCCATTTCCCCTTGCGCCGGGCGGCGGCGATCTTGTTCCTGGTTCGCTCCGAGACAAGCTCACGCTCGAACTGCGCAAAGGACATGAGGACGTTGAGCATGAGGCGGCCCATGGGGTTCGTGGTGTTGATCTGCTGCGTGAACGCGACAAACGAAACATGGTTTTTGTCGAACGCCTCCATGATTTTGGTGAAGTCGAGAAGCGATCGGCTGAGGCGATCGACCTTGTACACCACCACGCAGTCGATCTTGCCGGCCGCGATGTCGGCGAGGAGGCGCGTCAAGGCCGGGCGGTCCATGTTGCCCCCGGTAAAGCCGCCATCGTCATAATGGTCGGGGAGGCAAATCCAGCCTTCATGCTGCTGGCTGGAAATGAAGGCCTGGGCCGATTCACGCTGGGCGTCGAGCGAGTTGAACTCCTGATCCAGGCCCTCCTCCGTTGATTTGCGAGTGTAGACGACGCAGCGGACCGTCGTGCGTTTCGGTGGCTGTTGGTTCTTGTTCCTGCTCATCGGTCCCCGTCCTTTCCAAGCCGGAAGAAATGGTAGCCGTTGCAGTGTTGCCCCGTGATCGCCTTGGCCACGGCGGAAAGCGACTTGAAGACCTCGCCCTCGAACTCAAAGCCCGAAGGGAGGGAACAGGGGGAAGAGGGGGGCGGCGGATTCTGCCGCGCCTGGTCCTCTGCGGCCTTGCGTTCCTCGATTGCCTTGAGGTGAGCCTGCTGTAAAGCCTTTTCCCATTGCTCGCGAGTACCTTTCTCCAGTTGCTTGGCCAACTTGTTCGCGAGGCGAGTGCGCTCGCGGCCGTCACCCAGGTCGGCGCGGTCGGTGATCGCGACGACGCCCTCCGTATTCAAAATGGAGATGTCGGCCTTTCGTGTTTGGCTGGACATCGGTAACTCAAGGGCAATTGTGAAGCCGAGCATGGTTACCCATTTGCCACAATGAGGTTGCGCAAAACATTTTCTTTTTGAGATTTCGAGAGTGGTTGTGCAACTTTTGGGTTGCACAAGAGTTGCAAAATGCAACTTCATTCACAAGGAAGGAACGTTAATTCAGGGTCGCTGCTGCTAATGCAAACTGGGTCAATCTTTTCAGCTTGCCCAATTCTGATCTCCAGCCGCCAACTGCCAGTTTCCCGGTCCTTGGGCAAGACATTGATGTTCTTCCCCGACACGCCGATACCACTGGAAATTATTTTTCTCAATCTGGTCAGCGATGGCTTCACGCTCTTCGGAGGAGCGCCCCCGAAGTAGTTGAAAAGCTCCTTTTTCGTGAGAATACCCTTTTCACGGAGAAGGGATTCGAGCATGTAGCGAATAATACCTCTCGATACGCGGAGCTTCTTCCTCAGATATTGCCACTTTTTCCCTGTCATTCGGAAAACGTGCCACCCAGTTGAGGGATCATAGCCGATCCCCCATTCCGAGAAATTGATGGTGGACCGATCTGGTTTTCCTGATTCCGAACATGGCTCATTAACAACGGCCTGCGTGCCCGCTCCGGCCTCTTCGATTCCAGGCCCGACCCGAATTTGGCCTCCTGTGCGGGTTGTTTCGGGTGGCCAATTAGAACCGTGCTTCTGCACGCGTTTCGTTACTGCTCGGACTATGTCATCATGGATTCGGTTCAGCCATCCTGACGACAGGGGCCCCCTGGTGCCCATCCATGGCAGAAACAATGCGCTATGAAGATTAGCACTGTCCAGGGCGAAGCACAAACAGCGATAAAGCCAACGCTCGCAAACCTGCCGCAAGCGCCCTGTAGCGTCTTGCGAACGCAAGGTGTCTGCGACATGCTGCAAGCCTGGAGCGTCGGCAAGCTCCGTGAAACAGTTCCCTTCCTTGCGGAACTGAATCTCCTGCTGTTGACATCCCGATGTCACATACTCATGCCCGTTCAGCATCACCAGCGCGGAGAACGGCGGATGTCCGCAGATGCGGATGGCCACGTGGCCCCACTGCTCGTCCCAGATGTGGAACGTGTAGTGATTCACATAGGGCGCCGGTTTCTTGCGGCGCAGATCGATGCCCCCTTGGCCGTAGCGGCGCACATCCCACACCGGAAACGGCGCCCGGTTCACCAGCACCAGAAAGATGCCCGTCTTGCTGCCATCCTTCGGCAAGTATTGCACGGCCAGATCGTGCTTCCTTTCCCCCGCGGCACAGTCGATCAGCGGGATATTTTCGCTCTTGGCCCAACCGCGAACACGGCGTGCGAATCGTCCTGCCAGCCGCATCAGATGATTGTTGTCCAGGTCCTCGTCGGTGCCGTAAAGAGCACGCCACCAAGTGCGAAATCCTCCCGGCGAGCAGCCCATCTGAAAATAGGCGTTCAGAATAATCCGGTCGACACAGTCGTACCGATCTTGCATGAACTCGGCATTTGCAACGCTGAAGGCGTCGATGGCATCCATGGTGTCTCGCAGAACAGAGAAGAGGAACCCGTAGCAACTTGCGAGATTTTATGTGTGCCATCAAAAACTGCCCCGCAGGGGCCACTTATTCCGGGCGCAGCCCGGAATAAGCGTAGGCCCTTACCGCTGATGATCTATGCAACATGCGGAGAACATTGGCAATTGACAATTAGCAATTGACAATATTGACAATTGCAAATTCCCGAACCGTAGGCGGATGTCTTCAATTTGCAATTGCTAATTGTCAATTGTCAATTTGATCGCCGGTTGCGGCTCGGCCGCGTTAAGAAGTAAGAATGCAATACGGGACTCCCGCTTTCCGTTCTTAATTCCTCATTCTTAATTCGTGGGGCAGGTTGCCAACCTGCCGTTCGCCAGGCAGGTTGCCAACCTGCCGTTCGCCGGGCAGGTTGGCAACCTGCCCCACGAATTCCTCATTCCTCATTCTCTTCTCGACTTTATTCTTGCCCGCGCCCTTATGGTTGCCCGCCTTGAGCCTCCTTCACCAGCTCGTTGTATTTTTCCAGGTCCCTTTGATGTTTTTCCACTTCCGGGTGCCGTTCCGCCTCCCGCTGCGCAAGCTCCGCGGCCCGTTGCGCATGCCGCAGCGCCTCCTCGCGCCGACCGACTTTCAGCAGCGAACTCGCCAGGATATTCTCATACTGCGGTATCAACTTCGTCAGATCCTGGTAGCGACGAAAACTCGCAATGGCGTCGAGCGCCTTTTCGAAGCACGGTATGGCCCGCTCGTGGTCTTCCAGATGGACGTAAACGTAACCCATGTTGAAAAACAAGCCCGGATCGTTGGTATGGTCGCATTCCGCGGCCTTTGTGGTTTTTTCCAGTGCGCGCTCATACCACCTCTTCGCCTCCGCGAAATTTTGCCTGGCGCGCGCTTCATCGCCAACCTTCTGGGCTTCCCTGGCAACGCTCTCCGCCTCCCGGCCATGCTTGAGGAGCACAAAGCCCCAGTTGGTATAGGCGAGTGGGGAGCGCGGATTGATCTGGATCGCCCGATCGAAGCACTGAACGGCAAGGATGTAGTTACCCTGATTGGCCTGCGCGAGCCCAAAGTTGTCCTGCGCCATCCAGGCTTCGGGGTTCTTGTCCCGCGTATCCGTCCAGAGCGTGTCGAGGTTGCGATAGACGTAACCCTGCCGCCAGGTGAGATAGCCGAGTGCGAGCAGCAGCACCGCGGCCAGGAATTTCCCTTCGGGTGCGTGAATCCACGGCCAGCGCCGGCCCAGAACCTGAATGACCGCCATGGCCACGCAGATCATGGCAATGCTGGCCAGGTACTGGAAATGATCGGCCGCGAAGTAATAGATCATCGGATAGACGTTGAAGAATCCCAGGGCCGGAAAGAGAGTCCCGGCGAAGATCAGACACGCCGTCAGCGGTCCGCGTCCCAAGTTTCGCAACGGCATCAGAAGTTTGGGCAAGGCCAACGGCGTGAGCGGCCAGGCCAGGATGACAAACACGGCCAGGCAGCCCAGGGGAAAGAGATATTGCCAGGGCTGATGGGCATCGATGTGCCAGCGCTCATAGTTGAAGATGAGCGGGTAGGGCCAGAGCAGCTTGCCCACATAAAACCAAAGCGCTCGGCCGGCGATCAGGCACCGCTCGACGGCGGTGAAGTTCCAGTCCTCGCCCTGGGCCCCGACGAATTGCCGCTCGATCCGGGCGGTGTTCAGGGCCAGCACCAGACCGACCGCGAACATGGGTATCAGGGCCAGGACCTCACGCCGTTTCAGCCAACCCCACGCCGCGGGGCGCGGTGCAGGGGGGCCCGCGTCTTCCTCCGGTCGCTGACGCTCCCGGCTCGCCTGGGGGTCGCGCTTCCACCAGTAGACCAGCACCAGCACCGCCGGCAGAGAACAGGTTACCGACTTGCTGAGCAAAGCCGCCACGAACGCGAGGAGCGACACCGCATACCATCCCTTTCTCCCCTCCTCCCCATCTTTCTCCTCGGGTGGCGAAAAGCGCAAGTAGGCCAGGAACGCGATCAGATAGAAGAAGCCCGAGAGCACGTTCTTGCGTTCCGTGATCCACGCCACCGATTCGACGTGGACGGGATGCAAGGCGAAAATGGCGGCCGCGAACCAGGGGAACGGAATCCGCAACCGGCGCAGCAGCAGCCAGAGCAGCCCCGCATTGAGTCCGTGCAGAACGACGTTGCCCCAGTGAAACCCGGCCGGGTGCAGCCCCCAAAGACGATATTCGACCCAGAACGTGGTAAAAATCAGCGGATAATACTGCGGCGTCCTGAACTGGGTGTAGTGGAACTGATCGTCCGGGTCGATGGCCGCGGCGATGGGCCAAACCCAGATATCCCATAACCCATGCGGCGAGGCCAGGACGGGATTCTCCGAGACGTAATGGTCGTCGTCCCAAATGAAATCGCCCTGACATGCCGGGATATACGCGATGACGACCAGCAACAGAAGGATGATTAGGCGGTACAGCATCGGTATATTCATGATACGCTTTTCTCGGGCCGCCATTACTTCGTATCTCGAATCTCTTTCAGCAGCATCTGGTATCCTTGCATGTTCGGGAGCAACTCCACGGCCCGTTGCGCGTGCGGAAGCGCCTCCTGACGCCGGCCAACCTTCAGCAGTGCATACGCCAGGAAGTACTCACACTTCGGAACGAATGTCAAATCCCCTTGAGGCGGACGCTTCTCAGCGGCGTTCAGCGCCTTCTCAAGGTTCGGAATCGCCTTTGCATAGTCTTCCAGATCTCCGCAAATCGTAGCGAGAAGGTAAAGGATCGCCGGATTGTTCTCGCGATCGACGGCCACGGCCTGCTCGACTTTTTCCCGCGCCAGTTCGTACTTGGTCCGGGCCTCCGCCGATTTTTCCTGGGCCAGAGCCAAATCCTCGTTTTTCAGGGCTTTCTTCGCGGCGGCCTTGGCTTCCAGGGCCTGGGCGATGAGAACAGAACCCCAGTTGTTGAATGCACTCGCACAGCGCGGATCGATCTGAGTCGTCCGTTCGAAGCACTCGATGGCCAGGTCAAAATGGCCCTCCCCCGCCTTCTTGCGTCCCAGGTTGTAGTGGGCCATCCAGGCGTCGGGGTTCTTGGTGCGCGTGTCCTGCCACAGCGTGTCGAGGTCGTAATAGACGTAACCCTGCCTCCAGGTGAGACAGCCAAGTACGAGCAATAAGACGCCGGCCAGGATCTTCCCGGGCCGAGCGTAAATCCGGGGCCAGTGCTCGCCGATCTCATGAATAACTGCCATGGCCAGGCAGATCATGGCTATGCTCGCCAGGTACTGAAAGTGATCGGCCGCGAAATAATAGAGCATCGGATAGACGTTGAAGAATCCCAGCGCCGGCAGCAACGTCCCGGCAAAGATCAGGCAGGCCGTCAAGGGCCCTTGCCCAGGCGGCGCAGCGGCGTTAACACCTTGGGCAACGGCAATCGCGTGAGCGGCCAGGCCAGAATGCCGAGGACGACCAGGATTCCCAGCGGATAGAGATACTGCCACGGCTGCTGGGCATCGATGTGCCAGCGTTCATAGTTGAAGATGAGCGGATAGGGCCAGAGCAGCTTGCCGACGTAAAACCACAGGGCCCGGCCCGCGATCAGGCAGCGCTCGACCGGGGTGAAGTTCCAGTCTTCGCCCGCGGCACCGACCCATTCACGCTCCATTTTCGAGGTGTGCATGGCCAGGACCAGGCCCAGCGCGAACATCGGCAGCAGAGCGAATATCTCGCGCCGCGTCGGCCAGCTCCTCTTCCACCAGTAGACCAGCACCAGCACCGCCGGCAGCGAACAGGTCACCGTCTTGCTGAAGAGCGCCGCGGCGAACGCGAACAGCGCCACCGCGTACCATCCCCAGCGGCCGCGCTCCGGGATCGGCTCCTCCGGTGGCGAAAAGCGCAAATAGGCCAGGAACGCGATCAGATAGAAGAAGCCCGACAGCACGTTTTTTCTCTCCGTGATCCACGCCACCGATTCGACATGGACGGGATGCAGAGCGAAGATGGCCGCCGCCAGCCAGGGGAAGGGGATTTGCAGCCGGCGCAGCAGCAGCCAGAGCAGCCCGGCGTTGAGTCCGTGCAGAATGATGTTGACGCCATGATACCCGCCCGGGAACAGGCCCCACACGCGATATTCGAGCCAAAAGCTCGTGAAAACCAGCGGATAATACTGAATCGTGGCCGTGGGATGGAACCAGATGTCGCGCAACCCGCCCTGTCGCCACAACACGGGATTCTCCGAGACGTAGCGATTGTCGTCCCAGATGAAATCGCCCTGGCAGGCCGGGATATACGCGATGACGACCAGGAACAGCAGGATGATGAAGCGGTAGAACATCGTTAGGGTAATAACATAGCTTGTTTCCCCACGCCGCGGGGTGAGGTACTCCGAACCCCGCGGGTCAGGGGCCCAGGATCATGATCCCGTCACCCTTACCCGCGGGGTTCGGAGTACCTCACCCCGCGGCGTGGATGGGCTATTTGTCTCCGGCCCATCTTTTCGGTAAATTGAACCTCACCCAAAGAGTGCCGCTTTCATTCTCTTTCCGGGAGACGCCTCGTGTCAACCTCGCGACTCTTGCTCATCCTTGCCGGCGCTGGCGCCTGTTTCATCTTCTCTGAAAACGGCCCCTCGACTGCTCAGCCGGCCAAGATCCAGAAGCCATCCGCCACGCCGGTCGATCTGATCCGTCCCAAAAAGGATTTCAAGGTCGAACTCATCTACACCGTGCCCAGGGCCACGCAGGGCTCCTGGGTCAGTCTGTGCGTTGACCCCAAGGGCCGGCTCATCAGCTCCGATCAGTACGGCAAGCTCTATCGCATCACCCCGCCCGGCATCGACGGCAACCAGGACGCCGCCCGCGTCGAACAGCTTCCCGTCGATCTCGGCGAAGCCCAGGGGCTTCTGTGGGCCTTCGACAGCCTTTACGTGGTCGTCAACCGCGGCAAGAAATACACCAGCGGCCTCTGGCGCGTGCGCTCCTCCAACAACAACGACGTTCTCGACACCAAGGAGCTTCTCCGCGAACTATCGAATGGCGGCGAACATGGCCCCCATGCCGTCCTGCTCGGCCCCGACCGCAAATCGCTCTACGTCCTGCACGGCAATCACACCGATCTGACGCAGCTTGCCGGGTCCTATGTGCCGAGGATCTGGGGCGAAGACTTCATCGTGCCGCGTCTCTGGGACGCCAGCGGCCATGCGGTCGGCCGCAAGGCCCCCGCCGGCTGCATCTACAAAACCGATCCCGACGGCAAGGATTGGACGCTCGTCTCCATGGGCTATCGCAATCAATACGACGCCGCCTTCAACCGCGACGGCGAACTGTTCACCTACGACGCCGACATGGAATGGGACATGAACACGCCCTGGTATCGCCCCACCCGCGTCTGCCATGCGGTCCCCGGCAGCGAGTTCGGCTGGCGCGGCGGCACCGGCAAGATGTACGAGTATCATCCCGACAACCTGCCGCCCGTCGTCAACGTCGGCCCCGGCAGCCCCACGGGCGTCTGCTTCGGCTACGGCGCCAAGTTCCCCGCCAAGTATCAGGACGCCCTTTTCCTGTGCGACTGGAGCTTCGGCAAGCTATTCGCCTGCCATATGACGCCCAAGGGAGCATCCTACACCGGCGAGCTGGAAGACTTCCTGGTCGGCTCGCCCTTGCCACTCACCGATATTGTGATCAATCCCAAGGATGGGGCCATGTACTACACCGTCGGCGGCCGCAATACGCTGTCGGGACTCTATCGCGTGACCTACGTCGGCACGGAATCGACGGAACCGGCGAGAGAAGCAAGAGGCGGCACCACCACCGTGATGCTGGAGAGCGTTGATCCGGCCAAGCTGGTAAGCATCATCGCGGAAGTGCGCAGGATCACAGGCCTGGGCCTCAAGGAGGCCCTTAAATTGATTCGAAGCGCACCCGTCGCGGTCACCACCACGAAAGAAAAAGCCAAGGCGGTGGAAATCAAGAACGATCTGGAAGAAGCGGGCGCCAAGGCTTCGATTCGCATCGACAACACCCGAGAACAGCGGGCCATCCGCCACAAGCTTGAATCGTTCTACGGCAAGAAGAGTCCGGAAGCCGCAACCGTATCCTGGCCGTATCTGGACAGCGACGATCGTTTCCTGCGCTTTGCCGCCCGCACCGTGCTTGAATTCCAGGATCCGGCCGGCTGGTTCGAAAAGGCCAACGACGAAAAAGATCCCGTGGCCCTGACGCACGCCTTGATCGCCCTGGCCCGCGTCGGCGACAAGAAAATCCAGGGGCCCATCCTGAACCTGCTGAGCCGCATCGACTGGACCAAGCTGACCGACGCCCAGAAGATCGATTACCTGCGGGCGTATCAGCTAGCATTCATCCGCATGGGCGACCCGGCTGTCTACCCTAAAGCAGCAGTTGGCGCCCGCATCGCCGCCTGGTATCCCGACACGGACCGCAACGTCAATGCCGAGCTGTGCAAGCTCGTCTGCTATCTCGAACCGCCGCAAGGCGTGACCAAAACGCTGGCCTTGCTCGCCAAGGCCCCGTCGCAGGAAGAGCAGATGGAATACGCCCTCGCCCTGCGC
>Ga0182024_10026047_pt1 | contig 10292 bp, 7 predicted proteins | sample P32metaG_FD_120480 | JGI IMG/M metagenome (GOLD analysis project Ga0182024, IMG submission 120480) | Permafrost microbial communities from Stordalen Mire, Sweden - P3-2 metaG (Illumina Assembly) | ecosystem: Environmental > Terrestrial > Soil > Wetlands > Permafrost | place: Sweden: Stordalen...
AATCGTCCGTGCGGGGCTTGGCATATTGGCCGGCGATGCGGCCCAGTTTCACCACCGGCACGCCGGCGGCGAAGGTCAGCACCACCGCCATCTGCAACAGCACGCGGAACGTGTCGCGGATATTGTCGGGATGAAATTCGGCGAAGCTCTCGGCGCAGTCGCCGCCTTGCAGCAGGAAAGCCTTGCCTTCGCTCACCTGGGCGAGACCCGCCATCAGGTTGCGCGCTTCACCCGCGAACACCAAAGGCGGATGGGTCTTGAGCTGCCCCAGGGCGCGGTCCAGCGCAGCCCGGTCCGGGTATTCCGGCACCTGACGGATGGGTTTTTCCTGCCAGCTTTGCGGGGTCCAAGCCTGGGCCACGCCACTCTCCCTCATGATCGGCTCGGGATATAGGCGATTGAGCGGGGCTTTACCAGCAAGTCCCTGAAAAGACGGACTATTGCGGGGAAAACCCGCCCCGGTCAGTTTTTCGCGGTCTTCTGGCGCACCCGGTTGGCGTCGTCCAGCACGTCACTGAGGCTTCCGGCGACCAGCGGCGTGAGAATTGGGGAATCAGCCCCCGTTGCAATGGATGGTGTATTGCACTTCGTTGCTGCGGTTGCCGTCCGCATCCATGATCCAGGCGCGCAAAGTTACATAATAGGGGTTGGTGTTGCAGTTCCAACCGCCACCCACGATTGCGCCCTTCTTCTGCGCATCGGCCGGGATGTTGATCACGGCCGATGGGTTGACGTTGACATGGTTGGCGCTGGTTTCCACCATCTCCCGATGGATCAGAACGGCATTGCCGTTGGGCGCGATGAAATGAAATTCCGGTATGATGACGTCCGCGGCCAGGGCGCCCCTGGTGGGAATCTGCGCCGTGATGGACTGGATAATGGGACCTCCCGGCTTGGAGGACACAGGATTGACCGGCTGGATGGCGGTCATGGTGGGCGGCGCGCTGCTCGTCACCGGCACCTGGGTTTCGGACTGGGCCAGCGCCGCGCCGACGCTGCCGCAAACGAATAAAGCGGTGATCGCTGCAATGGATTTGGACATCGTGTCTCCCCAATAGCCCGACGCGACAGGTCAACAATAACCTGCGATCGCACCCCTTCCAAGACGGAGAGATTAATTTTTCAAAAGCCTCAGCCAGGCCCCTTGGAATAGCTCTTGGTCCGCATCGTCACCAGTTCCTCGGCGGCGGTGGGGTGGAGCGCCACGGTGGCGTCGAACTGCGCCTTGGTCGCGCCCATCTTGAGCGCCACCGCCGCCAGTTGGATGATCTCGGCAGCATGATCGCCGAAGATATGCACCCCCAGGACTTTGTCGGTCCAGGCATCCACCACCATCTTCATCAAGGTGCGCACCGGACGCCCGCCCAGGGTGTGGAGCAGCGGCCGGAAGTGCGACTTATAAATGTCCACGCTGTGGCCCATGCCAAGCGCTTTTTCCTCCGACATCCCCACCACCGCCAATTCCGGGGTGGTGAAGACGGCGCTGGGCACATTCACATGGTCGGGTTTGGTGGGATTGCCCTTGAACGCGGTCTCGACAAAGCACATGGCTTCGTGGATGGCCACCGGCGTCAGTTGCAGCCGGTTGGTGACGTCTCCTATCGCATAGATGTGCGGCGCGCTGGTCTGGGAATATCCATCCACCGCCACTTCGCCCTTCTTGCCCAACGCCACGCCCGCCTTTTCCACATGCAGTCCGTCGGTGTTGGGCTGGCGCCCGATCGCGAGCAGGATCTGGTCGCATTCTATGATGGCGCCCTTACTGGTCTCGGCGTGAAGGCAATCACCTTGCTTTTCCACCTTGGTGAATTCGCAGCCCAACAGCACGTCCAGCCCGCGCGCCGTCATGGACTCCAGCAATGCGTCGCGCATGTCATTGTCGAAGCCGCGCAGGGGCTTTTCGCCGCGATAGACCAGGGTCACATGGCTGCCCAGCCCGTGGAAGATGTGGGCGAATTCCAGCGCGATATAGCCGCCGCCGGCCACCAGGATGCGCCTGGGCAGCTTGCCCAGATGAAACACTTCATTGGACGTGATGCAGAGATCGCCGCCCGGGATCAGATGGCTGGTGCCCATCTCGCGGGTGGGGCGGTTGCCGGTGGCGATGAGGATTTTCTCCGCCGTCACCCGGCGCTGCGCATTGACCAGGAGCAGGGTGTGCTCGTCCTCGAACAGGGCGCGGTCGGAAAAGATGGTGACGCCGGCCGATTTCACATTCCGGATGTAGATGCCTTCCAGCCGCGCGATCTCGCGATCCTTGTTGGCGATGAAGCTGGGCCAGTCGAAACTGGGCGTGCCGGGAATGGTCCAGCCATAGCCGGGCGCGTCCAGGAAATTCTCGGAGAATTGGCTGGCATAGACCATCAGCTTCTTGGGGATGCAGCCGCGGATCACGCAGGTGCCGCCCATGCGGTCTTCTTCCGCCAGCGCCACCCGCGCGCCCGTCATCGCCGCCATGCGGGAAGCGCGCACGCCGCCCGAGCCGCCGCCGATGACGAATAAATCATAATCAAATTTCATGAACGCTCAGCCCTATCAGGATTAAACACCTCCTCACCATGAGCCTGTCGAAGGGTGAGGGACGAGAATAGTCTCATGCTTCGACAAGCTCAGCATGAGGACTTATTTGTTTATCACTTCCACTTCGCCCGGGCCCGCGACCACCAGCGTCGTGGCCATGCCGATGAACAGACCATGCTCCACCACGCCCGGCACTGCGTGGATCGCCGCGCCCAGTTTGGCGGCGTTCTGGATCGCGCCCAGATGGCAGTCATAGATCACGTTGCCATTGTCGGTCATGAAGGGCGCGCCATCGCTGTGCCGCAGGCGGAGACTGGGCTGCTTGTATCCCAAAGCTTCCAGCGCCTGTGCCAGGCGCGACGCGGTCACCTTGTGGCCGAATTCCACAATTTCCACCGGCAAGGGGAATTTCCCCAGCCGCGGCACCAGCTTGGTTTCGTCCGCGATCACGACCATCTTCTTCGACGACGCGGCCACGATCTTCTCGCGCAGCAGCATGCCGCCGCCGCCTTTGATCAGGTCGAGATTGCGGTCGGCCTCATCGGCGCCGTCCACGGTGAGATCGAGCGGCGCCAGATCGTCCAGATTGGCCAAGGTCAGCCCCAGCTTGCGGGCTCTTTCCGCCGTGCGCTCGGAGGTGGGCACGCAGAGGAGCTTTTGCCCCCCTCGCACCCGTGTCGCCAACAGCTCCACGAACAATTCGGCGGTCGAGCCCGAGCCCAGCCCAAGCTTCATCCCGTCCACGACGAATTCCAGCGCCTTGGCGGCGGCGGCGCGCTTAAGGTCATTGAGATCGGTCATGGCGCTGGACCATACTGGCAGGGCATGACCCGGCCAAGACGCCTTGCAAAGATTATCGCGCTGTCGTCGGCGCTTCTGCCGTGTGCTGCGTCGGCGCAAGCGCCTGATAATCAAGGGCAGGAGAATTGGGGCGCGCCCGAAATCGTCGAGGTTCAGGCCAGGCCCGGGCCCGCGGTCTGGCATCTCACCCGCGGCGAGTCGGAAGTCTGGATTCTGGGCACGGTCGGGGCGATGCCGGATGGCCTCGATTGGAACAAGGATTATCTGGCCGAACTGCTGGACGGCGCGCGCGCCATCCTGATGCCGCCGCGTCCTTCCATCGGCTTGTTCGAAGGCGCCTGGTTTCTCATCACCAACGGCAGCAAATTGAGTTTGCCGCGCGGCCAGAGTCTGGAAGCCGGTTTGCCCGCCGATCTCGATGCCCGCTTTGTCGCCGTGCGCGAGCGTTTGGGCCGCGGCCAGGATCATTACCGCACCGACACGCCGCTGCGCGCGTCGCTGCGTCTGATGGAGGATGTCCAGGACAAGCTCGATCTCACCCGCGACGAGCCGCGCGACACCATCGAGCGCCTGGCGCGGCAGAAGTATGTGCCGTCGGCGCCGATCGCCCGCTATGAAGTGCTGGATGCGGCGCGCGACGTGCTCAAGCTCACGCCGGCCGAGCAGCAAGTCTGCCTGGGCCAATCGGTGGAAGACACGGATTGGGAATTGAGCCACGCCGTGCCCGCCGCCAAGGCCTGGACGGTGGGCGACCTTTCGGGCCTGAAAGCCAATTACGGCGAGGCGCGCCTGGCCCATTGCGTGATCGGGGCGGTCCAATCCGTGGCCGACATCAACGAGCGCGACGTGGCCGACTACACCGCCGCGATCAACGCCGCGCTGGACAAGCCAGGCAAGACCATCGCGGTGATCGATATCGGACCTTTGCTGCGCAAGAATGGCGTGCTCGAGCGGCTGGAAGCGCTGCACGTCGCCATCGAAGGCCCGGCGGGGTAACCCCTCGCGGGAGCACAACATGCATGCCCTTCAGCAGACACTCATGATGACCGTCTCGATGGGGTGGGAGATTCTCTGGCCGCTTATTCTTGGATTTGCCTTGTCGGCAGTGGTGCAAGCCGTGGTGTCTCACAAGGAGATGGCGCGGCTGCTGCCGGATGACCGGCCGCGCTCCATCGTTAGGGCGATGGCGCTGGGAGCTGCCTCCTCGTCCTGTTCTTACGCGGCGGTGGCGCTGGCGCGTTCGATCTTCCGCAAAGGCGGGAATTTCACCGCCGCCATGGCCTTCGAAATGGCCTCCACCAATTTGGTGTTCGAACTCAGCATCATCCTGATCGCGCTGATGGGATGGCAGTTCGCTGCCGCGGAATTCGCCGGCGCGCCCGTGATGGTGGCTTTGCTGGTGCTGTTGTTTCGCCTGTTCCTTTCCAAAGACGCCGTCGCCGCCGCAAAAACGCAGGCCGACAAGGGCATCAGCGGGCGCATGGAAGGCCATGCCGGGATGGACATGGCGGTGATGGGCGACGCGCCGCTCTTGAAGCGCATCCTGTCGCCGAAAGGATTCACGGCGATCAGCCATTATTTCGTGATGGATTGGGCTTCGGTATGGCTGGATATTGTGGGCGGCCTCTTGATCGCCGCGGCCCTCGCCGTATGGGTGCCGGCTTCCTTCTGGCAATCCTTCTTTTTCGTCCACCATCCCGCCGCCGCGCGGCTCTGGGGACCGCTGATCGGCCCTTTTGTGGGCATGATCGCCTTCGTCTGCTCGGTTGGCAATATTCCTTTGGCGGCTGTGTTGTGGAATAGCGGCATCAGTTTCGGTGGCGCCATCGCCTTCATCTTTTCCGACTTGATCATTCTGCCGGTGCTGGATATCTACCGCAAATATTATGGCTGGAGAATGATGTGGTTCCTGCTCGCGACGTCCTATGCTGCGATGGTGGTGGCGGCGTTTGCGATTGATGCTTTATTCGCGGCGCTCGGCCTTGTTCCCGCCGCGCGCCAAGGCCGTGTGGTCGAAGCGGCGATAGGCTGGAACTACACCACCTGGCTCGATATCGCCTTTCTGGCGCTCGCGGTTATCTTGTTGTGGCAGTTCTTTCGCACCGGCGGCCCCGGGATGCTCCGCGCCATGAACCGGCCCATCAGCGGCCATCATCATCACCACTGAATCCTCTCCATTATGATACGTTCATGAGCCCTACCTCGCTTGAACGGGTCTGGTCAGGCGCTTATAATCCGGCCGATGCCAAGCGGACGCCAGGTCATTGCTTTGTTCGTCGCCTTGGGCTTGAGCCTTGGCGGCGCGTTGCCGGCATTCGCCTCACTGGACGCGAGCGGGCCCATACCTTGTGCCATGATGATGATGGCGGACATGCCGATGCCGGCCGCGCCCACGGCGGCGCAAAAGCACACGCCGATGAAGAATGCGCCTTGCGACAATACCGGCTGCGGTTGCTGCGTGGCGGGGACTTGCGCCATGCCCACTCTGGCGATTGCGAGCGGTTCGGCCTCAACCTTATTCGGTTCCGGCAAGATCGCTTTCGTTGACGAAAGCCGGGACGGAATCTCGCATCCTCCCAGTCTGCCCCCGCCCATCTTCCACGCCTGAGCAGCGAAATCGCGCGGTTTAGCACGCGCGGTTTCGTCTGACGGTTCGCGCCTTCGCGCATCGCGGAGGTTGACGAAGTGCGTCTTCCCTTTGCTCTCAGATGTTAGGTCCCTGCGCGTCGCGTAGGTGGAGGACACAATGCAAATAGTTCGAATTCGCGGCGCCTTCATTGCCGTCGTCCTTGTCGCCGTCGGTGCCGGCATCGGCTATTGGCTCCGCTCATGGGGGCCGCCGCCCCAGGACCGCATGCGGCCGGCTTCGCCGGCCAGCGCCACTGAGCCCGGCAGACAGATACTCTATTACAAAAATCCCATGGGCCTTCCGGACACCTCACCTGTGCCCACGAAAGACTCGATGGGGATGGATTACATCCCCGTCTATGCCAACGAAGCCGGCAACGAACCAGGCATCGTCACCGTGAGCCCGCAGCGCATCCAAATGTTGGGGGTCAAGACAGCGCCCGTGACCGCGCGCGCGTCGCTTGCGCGCACCGTTCAGGCCACGGGCACGATCCAGCCCGATGAAAGCAGGCTCGCCTCCGTCACCACCAAGTTCGACGGCGTGGTCGAGAAGCTGTTTGTCGCGACCACCGGAGCGCATGTCACGGCCGGCCAGCCTCTGGCGCGGGTCTGGATTCAGACCCCCGACACGCAGATGGCGACCGGCCCAGACGTGATCACCCGCGAGATCGATCTGGTGATTGCGCTCCAAGACAAGAACCAAACTGAGATCGCCCAGGCCGAGAATGTGCTGAGGCAATATGGAATTCCGGAATCCGCGATCGAGGAAATCCGCACCACCGGCCGCGCCACGCGGTTCGCGACCATCACTGCGCCGCGTTCCGGCGTTGTGCTGGAGAAGCCCGCCATCGAAGGCATGCATTTCGCGACCGGCGATCCCTTATTCAAGATCGCCGATCTTTCGACTGTCTGGCTGATGGCGGACGTCCAGGAACAGGACATGGGCGCGCTGCATGTGGGCGATACGGCGACCGCGTCTCTGGTGGCCTATCAGGGGCGGAGTTTCGCCGGCAAAGTGGATTTCATCTATCCCACGATACAGGCCAATACGCGCGCCGGCCAAGTGCGCATCGTCCTTCCCAATCAGGACGGGCTGCTGCGGGAATCCATGTATGCCAACGTCGCCATCAATACGCCGGCGGCATCTGGGCAGAAGATGGCAGTCGTGCCGGACTCTGCCATCCTCAACAATGGCGCAAGCCAGGTGGTGCTGGTCGACCATGGGCAAGGCCGCTTCGAGCCCCGCGCCGTCAAACTGGGCATCCAGGGCGACGGCTATACCCAAATTCTCAGCGGCGTGAAGCCCGGAGAACAAGTGGTGGTGGGCGCGAACTTCCTGATTGACGCGGAAAGCAATCTGCAGGCGGCGCTGCAAGCCTTCAGCGCCGGCAGCAGCGCTTCGCAAGGAGCCGGAGGACCATGATCGCCCGCATCATCGAATTTTCCTCGCGCAACGGGCTAATGGTGCTGATTGGCAGCATCATTGTGGCGGCGATCGGCGTCTGGGCGGTGATCAACACGCCCTTGGATGCCATTCCCGATCTCTCCGATCCCGAAGTGATCGTCTATACGGAATATTCTGGACAGGGACCGCAAGTGGTGGAGGACCAAGTCACTTATCCCCTCTCCACCGCCCTTCTGGAAGTGCCTAAATCCACCGTGGTGCGGGGATTTTCCTATTTCGGCGTCTCATTCGTCTATGTCCTGTTCGAGGACGGCACTGATCCCTACTGGGCGCGCAGCCGGGTGCTGGAATACTTGAACGCCGCCCAGAGCCGCTTGCCGGCTGGGGTGACGCCATCCTTGGGACCTGACGCCACCGGCGTGGGGTGGATCTTCGAATATGCCGTAATCGGCGCGCAGCGCACGCTCGCCGAGTTGCGCTCGATCCAGGACTGGTTTGTGCGCTTCCAACTCGACGCCGCCAGCGGCGTGGCCGAAGTCGCCAGCATCGGCGGATTCGTCAAGCAATATCAGGTGATCGCCGATCCGGAAAAGCTCAAGGCTTATGGCCTGTCTCTCGCGCAAGTCAGCGCCGCCATCCGCGCCAGCAACATGGAGGTGGGCGGCAGCACCGTCGAGATGAGCGAGCGCGAATATATGGTGCGCGGCCAGGGCTATCTCAAGGGAATAGACGACATCAAGAACGTCGTGCTCAAGAGCGACGGCGGCACGCCGGTCGCCATCAAGGATGTCGGGCGCGTCGAGCTGGGCCCCGCCGAGCGAAGGGATTTGGCCGAACTCAACGGCCAGGGCGAGGTGGTTGGCGCCATCGTGATGCAGCACAATGGCGAGAACGCGCTGGCTGTGATCGATAACATCAAGCAAAAGATCGCGGACATCGCCGGCAGCCTGCCCAAGGGGGTTTCAATCCTGCCGGTCTATGACCGCTCCAGTCTCATCTATCGCGCCATCAATACCCTCACCCATACACTGGCCGAGGAAAGCTTCATTATCGCCTTGGTGTGCGTCGTGTTCCTGCTGCATGTGAGGAGCGCCTTGGTCGCCATCATCATGCTGCCCGTCGGCATTCTGATCGCCTTCATCGTCATGCATGCCATCGGCGTCAGCGCCAACATCATGAGCCTGGGCGGCATCGCCATCGCCATGGGCGCGATGGTGGATGCCGCCATCGTGATGATCGAGAACGCCCATAAGCGCCTGGAACAGGCCGCACCTGACGAGAGCCGGATACACGTCATTATCAAGGCGGCAAAGGAAGTTGGGCCGGCGTTGTTCTTCAGCCTCTTGGTCATCACCGTCTCGTTCCTGCCTTTGATGACCCTCCAGGAACAAGAAGGCCGCCTGTTCAAGCCGCTGGTCTATACTCACACCTTTGCCCTGGCGGCGGCGGCTCTATTGTCGGTGACCCTGGTTCCGGTTTTGATGTTGGCGTTCGTGCGCGGCCGCATCATGCCGGAACGCAAGAACCCCTTGAACCGAGCTCTCATCTGGTTCTACCGGCCCGTCATCGACACGGTGCTCCGCCATCCGAAGGCCACGATGGGCGCCGCGGTCCTGGTGCTTGCGCTCTCCATCTATCCCGTCACCCGCATCGGCAGCGAATTCATGCCGCCCTTGAACGAGGGCACTCTGCTTTACATGCCCATCAGCGTGCCCAGCCTGTCCATCACCAAGGCGGGCGAATTGATCCAGTTGCAGGACAAGATTATCAGAAGCTTTCCAGAGGTAGAATCGGTGTTCGGCAAGGCAGGCCGCGCCGAAACCGCCACCGATCCCGCCCCTCTCGAAATGTTCGAAACCCTCATCAACTTGAAGTCGGAAGCGGAGTGGCCTACCGGCATGACGATCGACAAGCTGAAATCCGACATGGATCGCGCGCTGCAATTTCCCGGCGTGACCAATGACTGGGTGATGCCGGTCCAGGCCCGCATCGACATGCTGTCGACCGGCATCCGCACGCCCGTGGGGGTCAAAGTCTATGGCAACGACCTCGGCGAAATCGCGCGTCTCTCCCACCAGATTGTGGCGGTCCTACACCACGTTCCCGGCACCGGCAGCGCCGTCGAGGATCACGTCTTGGGGGGGTATTACCTCGATATCGTTCCTGACCGGGCCGCTTTGGCCCGCTATGGCCTTTCCGTCCAGGACATCGACAATGTCGTGAGCGGCGCCCTGGGCGGCGAGGTCGTCACCCAGACAGTGGAGGGGCGCGAGCGCTATGGCGTGATCGTTCGCTATCCGCGAGAATTTCGCGACGATCCCCAAACCATTGCGCGGAATGTGCTGGTCACCACGCCTTCCGGCGCCCCCATCCCCGTGGGCCAAGTCGCTTCCGTCGGCGTGAGCGAGGGGGCGCCTTCCATCCTCACCGAGAATGCCCAACTGGTGAATTACGTCTATGTCGACATCGAAGGCCGCGACCTGGGCGGTTATGTCGACGCGGCGAGGAAAGCAGTTCAAGCCCAGGTAAGGCCGCCGCAAGGCTACCACATCGAATGGAGCGGCCAATATGAATATCTGGCGCGCGCCGCCGCCCGCTTGAAGCTGGTCATTCCGCTTACCCTGTTCGTGATTTTCGCGCTGCTCTACATGAATTTCGGGCGGCTCACCGAAGCCTTGATCGTGATGCTGTCGGTGCCTTTCGCGCTCACCGGCGGTTTCTGGCTGATGTATTGGATGGGGTTCAACATGAGCGTGGCGGTTGCCGTTGGCTTCATCGCGCTGGCCGGCGTGGCCGCCGAGACCGGGGTGGTCATGCTGATCTATCTGGACAACGCTTTGGCCACCGTCACGGCGGAACGCAAGCAACAGAATAGGCCCGTCACCACGGACGATCTGTATCATGCCATTATCGAAGGCGCGGTAGAGCGAGTGCGGCC
>Ga0182024_10026048_pt1 | contig 10292 bp, 8 predicted proteins | sample P32metaG_FD_120480 | JGI IMG/M metagenome (GOLD analysis project Ga0182024, IMG submission 120480) | Permafrost microbial communities from Stordalen Mire, Sweden - P3-2 metaG (Illumina Assembly) | ecosystem: Environmental > Terrestrial > Soil > Wetlands > Permafrost | place: Sweden: Stordalen...
GAAGGGATCGTCCACGGGAATAGTCATATAAATCCGGCCCAGCAGGCAAAAGACCGCCACGGGCACACCGCTGTTGGTGGTGACGACGGTAAACCGCCTGCCCGCGGCCGAGGCGGCGAGATTGGCCGGACGCACGAGCCGCTCGCTGGCTTGCAGCGTGGGGTCGATGTCAACCTTGCGATAGATGTGATCGCCCAGGGTCACCACGTCCACGCCGTAGCTGCGAATCTTATTGAACAGGTTCGCCGTGATCCCGCTGCCGCCGGCGATGTTCTCAGCATTGGCAATGACCAGGTCGACGGCGCGCTCGCGCACCAGTGCGGGAAGCTTCTGATGCACGACCTGGCGGCCGGGCCGTCCGACAATATCGCCAAGACAGAGTATGCGCAGAGGCGCCACCACCGCCGTAGGATACAGCGGCGCGACTTAATGACGAAATGCCAATGAAATACCGAAGAAGAGATTGCCGGATGATTCGACTGTGACCTGATTTGTCCTTAGAATTTGGCTCGGATGAGCGTCGCATTAACCCAATTTGCCGAGCGCAAACCGCCCTGGCTAAAGATGAAGATGCCCCAGGGACAGGGGTATTCCCGGCTGTTGCATCTCGTGGAGGAAAAGAAACTTCACACGGTCTGCCAGTCTGCCAAATGTCCGAACATGGGGGAATGCTGGGCGGCGGGGACGGCGACGTTGATGATCCTGGGTGATGTCTGCACGCGAAGCTGCGGGTTCTGCAACATCGCCACGGGCCGGCCGCAGCAGCTTGATCTGGATGAGCCGCGAAGGGTCGGGCAGGCGGTGGCGACGATGGGACTCAAATACACCGTCATCACCAGCGTCAATCGCGATGAACTGCCCGACGGCGGCGCGGCGGTATGGGCGGAGACGATCCGCCAGATTCGTCTGGCGGCGCCCGGCGTCAAGGTGGAGGTGCTGATCCCCGATTTCTGCGGGGATTGGCAAGCGCTGCAGAAAGTGCTCGACCAGAAGCCGGAGGTATTGAACCACAACATCGAAACGGTGCCGCGGCTGTATCCCACGGTGCGGCCGCAGGCGAAATATCACCGCTCATTAAAGCTGCTGTCGATTTCCAAATCCCACGGATTCGTGACCAAGACGGGCATGATGCTGGGTCTTGGCGAAACTGCGACCGAGATCGACCAGGTGCTGGACGACCTGGTAGCCATCGGGTGCGATATCCTGACGCTGGGCCAATATCTGCGACCAACGCCGCAGCATTTGCCGGTGGCGCGCTGGGTGCATCCGGATGAATTCGCGGATTGGAAGAAGCGCGGGGAGGCCAGGGGAATCCGCCACGTGGAATCGGGGCCGCTGGTGCGCAGCAGTTATCACGCGGAGAAAACGCACCTTCGTTGAAGCATATCGCTAATCTTTTTGCCGTCGCCGCTCCCGAACCTCTACTTCCAGATGATCGCCAACCACGTAACGATGAGCCGCCGTCGAGAACGAATAATTGCCCCAACCGTCATCCCGCTGTTTGGGGTGAAGATTGAGACGCAGATCGGCGGTAAACTCGACTGATACGCTTTTGGTTGCGAAGCTCACGCGTTGTACAGTTCGGCCCAGCAATCGGTTCAACGCCTTCAGGATGGCGCCTTTGGGACGGTTTGAACTTCCGTCATGAGCAATCGTGTGACCCGTGTGCTTTATATCCCAACTGCACTTTACGAACAAAACGAATTCCCCCTCTTTTTGACGTAGTTCTTTGGAAAGGTGCGGATTATTGATAACGCGGGGCCGATCCAATTTTGCACCAAAATGCAAAGTCATCTGTGACCCCGTCCCGTTGCCGGCGGCTATTCCCCATAGGACTGTACCAACAAGATTCTGCACCGGCGCTCCCACATCGGGATCACCCGTAGAGGTTGGATGTTTGCGATTGAGAACTGTCATTTCTGAAGAGAGCCGCCGTCGGGGAACATCTCTTGTCCAGCGAGCTTCATGCCTTGATAATCAAGCCCTTTACCCGTAATCGCATCATGAAATTCTTCTTGTTCATCGTCATCTAAGTTGAATCTCTTGCAGATGTCACGAAAGGCCCTCAACTGATCCCGATTAGCTGGGGCGGGTCGAAACCGCGTCCGGCCAGGCTGAGGCTTCTTACTGGGGCTGCCACCCATTGCCGCAGCAAGTTTAGCATGCAGGTGGCTTTTCCGCATGCCAGCGCTTTAATTTCTACCACTAAACATTTGCCGATTTCTGGATGTTCCGAATTTTTCTAGGGCTGGCGGCCGTGTTGTGGCGGGACGACTCGAACAATACACTTCAGTGGGCGCGGGCGGATTATTGGCTATCAGTCACGGAGGACTGCATGTTTCGGAAATACGCGGTTTTTTTGCTACTGGGGATTGTGCTGGCGGGGGGTTGCCGAGAGACGAGCAAGCCGCTGGATTTTCATCAGCCGCTGCCGGCGGGGATGGTTGCGCTGCGGAAGATCTCGCCGGATCAGTATCCGGATTTTGGGCAACAGCCGATTGATGTGGATCGGCTGCGGGCTTCGGTCAATAACAGCCTGACGTATTTGTCGGCGCCCAGCAGCCGGATGTTCTTTCCTTATCTGGACATCACCCACGACCGCGCGGTGTTCACGCTCCAGCGTCTGGCCAAATTGTGCGACGAGGTGGCGGCGCGGGGGGCCTGGGATTCGACCTGGTTTAACCAGCGGATCGCCGCGGAGTTTGACGTGTACAAGAGCTACGGCGCTCCGCTGCCCGACAATTCGGGCTACAGCGATCGCGTCTTGTTCACGGGATATTGTACGCCCATTCTCGACGCCAGCCTGCAACGCGGGGGCGAGTATCAATGGCCACTGTATAAACTGCCGGCCGATCTGGATCGCGATCCGAATACCGGCCAGGTCCACGGCCGGCGCACACCCGATGGGCAAGTGACACCCTATTACACGCGCGGGCAGATCGAGACGCAGGGCGTGCTGGCGGGGGACGAGCTGGTTTGGCTCAAGAGTCGCTGGGAGGCGTACGTGGTCAGCGTGCAGGGCTCGGCCCGATTGCGGCTGGTCCAGACGGGACAAATCGAGGAGGTCGGCTTCGCCGGCACCAATGGTTATGCGTACACCAGCCCAGGCAAGCAGATGGTGGCCGATGGCGTCATCCCTCAGGATCAATTGAGCCTGCGCGGCCTGGGGGATTATTTCGCGGCGCATCCGGAGATGATGGATCATTATTTGTCGCTGAACGAGCGGGACGTTTTCTTTGCCGTTCGCCCGGGCGGGCCGTTTGGGAGCCTGAACGTGCCGATTACACCTTTGACCAGCATCGCCACGGACAAGAATGAGCGCGACATTTATCCGCGCGCGATGCCGGCGTTTATCGCCGTTTCCATCCCGCAAGCCGATGGCGGGCCGATGAGGCCATTCAGCGGAATTCTGCTGGACCAGGACACCGGCGGGGCCATCCGCGCCAGCGGGCGATGCGACATTTATATGGGCATCGGTCCGGCGGCACAGGCGATGGCCGGCCAGGAGCTGCAGGAGGGTTCACTGTATTATCTGGCGGCCAAGGTTGCGCCGGGGCAGTAATGGCGAATTTGGTCATTTTTGGGTGCAACTTTACGGTACGGATCTACTATTGGAGTTAGCCCCATCAAAGGTTTTGCGGATATAATGTTAGCAATGCGATTCCTGGCAAATATAGCCTGCCTGGCGTTGTTGACCGCCCTGTTCGCGGGCCGGGCGTGGGGTGATTCGCCGACCACCCAACCCGCCGCCGATTCGGCCGGGCAATTACAGATCCTGGCCAACCAGGCGTTGGCCCGGAATGATTATGCGGCCGCTCTGCCGATCCTGGAAAAGGTTAAGCAACTGCTGGACAACCAGCCGGACCAGCTTGGGCCGGTGCTGGAAGAGATACGGGTTTGCCGGCGGCAGATCAGCAAGGGCGCGGTGGCCATGGTGGCCCCCGTGACAGCGACGCCGGTGGTCGCCAAAGACGTGAACGGCGATCCCCGGCAGATTCATCCGGCCCCAGTCGCAGGACAGACGGTTGAACTGCCGATCAAGGAGCTGGGCAACTTTGAATATGATCCGGACAAGGGCGGAAATATTCCCGACGATGTGAAGCGTATGGAGGGTTGCCACTTGCGCACGCACGGGTACATGATCCCGCTGGATCAGGCGGAGAGCATTACCGAATTTGCGCTGGTGCCCAGCCTGTTCGCGTGCTGTTTTGGTCAGCCGCCACAGATACAGCACACGATCGTCGTGCATTGCCCCAAGGGCAAAGCGGTGAGTTACTTCGGCGATGAATTGGCGGTGGAGGGAATCCTGCACGTTCAGGAAATCAAGGATGGCGGTTTCATCGTCAGCATTTTCCAGATTGACGCCACCAGCGTCCGCGCGGCCGTGAGGTGAAAATTGAGTTCCCAGACTGCCATGAGTAGCACAACACAATCGAATGGCATTTCCTACCAGCCGGTGCCAATCATCCCCCCGCCGACGCCGTGGATGCAGCGAATCAATTGGCGGCTGATCGTTTTGGCCAGCATCGTGCTGATCATTGTCGGGGTTCCCTTCTACATCTGGCTGGACGAGGTGGTCACCGGCGGGATTCACGATTACGGGTCGTATAAGGAAGTCGACCTGAAGGCGATGAGCACCTTCGACATGGACCAGCAATCGGGGACGATGGATGACATCCCCGTGAAATTTCGCCAACTGGACGGCAAGCGGTGCCTGATGGTCGGCGAGATGTGGAATCCGCGTAGCGCGGGGGACGAATCGTTAAGCTATTTTGTGCTGGTTTATTCCAAGACCAAATGCTGCTTCAACGGCCCGCCGCTGGCGCAGCACTTTGTGGACGGCAACGTCGTGAAGGGATCCAAAATCTACTATTACGAAACGCCCGTGAAGGTCTGGGGCACCGTGCACGTCTTTATCCACAAGGATAAAGGCGTGATCAAGAGCATCTATCACGTCGACGTCGACAAAGTCGAGCCCATCGAATATTGATCCATCGCCGCCCAGCGCACCATCGCCGTCTAGCGCAGCATCGCCACGGTCGGTTGAGTAGCGGGCATCGGCTGGGTTGCCGGCGTCGCCTGGGGGTTTTTGAAGCGCTTCAGCGGGCCGGTGTCGCCATCGTACAGCAACAGGATTCCCATCCAAACCTGCGCCGCCATAATCATGATGAGGATCAGCGCGCTTGCTCCCAGGAAGACGCGCGCCTTTGGCGCCCAGCGGGCCAGAATTGCCAGGATCAGCGTCAGCAGCAGGATGCTCGCGCCAAAGACTATGTGAACCGCCATGCGGCGTTGGCCGGGCGTATTGATGTCAAGCACGGCGGTTTTGGCGGCCGACCAATCCACCCCACCGGGCCAAATGAGAAATCCGCCGATATATAACCCACCCAGGATCGTCAAGATGGCCACCAGCGCCGCCAGGACCCAGAATCGCGCCGCCCCCGCCGGTCGCAAGGGGATGATGACGTTGGACGTGTCGTTGAGCGCTCCCATCAGGGAGATGGGGCGCAGCGATGCTTCCGGATCGGACGGGGGGATATCGGTGCGACGCTCTTCCCTGAGTCGCTCCGGCGGAATCCAAGGATAATCAACAGTAACCGATCGGCGAATCGACAGTGCCAGCGCGCCGGCGGCCACGGCAAATAAGATTCCGGCCATGATCACATGTAACTGCCGGGGCGAGGCACGGACATCGATTTTTTCCCGTAGGGTGGCACCCTCCGGGGCGCTGGCGGTTTGTAGGACGCCTTTGTTTCCCTCGACGCCGAACCCTTTGCGGAAGACCATCTCACCGCCATGCCAGGCCCCGTCGGTCATCAGGCCCATGGCGGCGATCAAGGCGAGCAAGACGGGCACATACAGCGCGCGCCGCCAACGGTCCGATGCCCCGATCCAGGCCACCACTGCCAAAAGCGCCAGGCCAGTGGCGGCGGAATTGAGCAGAATGTGTTCCTTGGCCAGCGACCAATCATGCTGCGAAAATCCGCTGCCATCCTTAAGGTCCTGCCACGAATCGGTTTGTTCCTGGCCGTGACCGGCGATGTCGAAAAGTGCATAGATGCCGCTGGTCGCGGCGGGCACCATGGCCAGCGTCCCCAGCAGAATCATCCATCGACCGGCCACCTTGAGCGAGCTGCGCCGCCAAAGAAAGCTGAAAATCTCGATCAACAATCCCATGGCCAGCAGGGCCAGGGGATAGTGGATCAGCACGACGTGATAGTTGGGAATGATCAGTCTTTGCACGGTTGCTCCCTTGTACAACCCCTCGCCGGTTCTGAGCATATATCGGCACGTCGCCGACTTCCACGGGACTGGCATTCGTAGCCCGCATGTGCATGCGGGGCTTTGGGGCGATTGCCGGGGACTACTGGCGGCGAAGTTGGCCGCAGGCGGCCCAGACATCATCGCCGCGCGCCACGCGAATATGCGTCACCACGCCCCCATCGCGCAGGATTTGCGCGAATCGCTCGATGCGTTGCCGGTTGGGCCGGCGATATTCCACCCCGCCCAGACCCGGGCCGATCCAATTGTGCGGGATCAGGTTCACATGGGCGCCAAATCCATCCAGCCGGCGGACCAGCAGCTCCGCTTGCTCATCCGAATCGTTCACCCCCTCCAGAAGGCAATATTCGATGTTGACCACCCGGCCGGTTCGGGCCTGGTATCGGCGGGCGGCATCAATCACGGCGGCGACGTTCCAGCGGCGGTTGGCCGGGACGATCCGCGATCGCGTGGCATCGTCGGGTGCGTGCAGCGACAGCGCCAGATAGACCGGATTGGCCGACTGGGCCAACTCGTCCATGGCCGGGACAATGCCGACCGTCGAGACCGTGATTTTCCGCCAGCCCAGGTTCCCCAGCCTGGGATGTGCAATCCGCTCGATGGCGGCGCGAACGTTGGGCAGATTCTGGAGCGGCTCGCCCATGCCCATGAAGACCAGGGTGGAGATTCGCCTGCCTTGGGCGGCGGCCTGTTGCGATAGATAAAGAAACTGCTCGACGATTTCGCCGGAGCTAAGATTGCGCGCCAGGCCGCCGCGGGCGCTGGCACAGAAATCGCATCCCATCGCGCAGCCGATCTGCGAAGAAACGCACGCCGCGGCGCGGTCCGGGCGGAAAGCGGGGATCAATACCGCCTCGGCCGTCTGGTCGTCGGACATGGCGATCAACAGCTTCACGGCCCCGTCGGCGCTGAGGCGCCGGGCACGGATTCGCGTGCCCATCATTTGCAGATTCGATTCAATTCGTCCACGCAGGGTCCGGCCCAGGGACAATTGATCCAGGTCTGTCTGGCCGCACTTATCGAAATACTCCCGCAACAGCGAGCGGGCATGGGTTGCGTTGCAATCCCATCGGGCAAGGAGCGCTTCCAGGTCGGGGATCGAGAAATCGGACAACGCCGCGGCAGGAGCAGAGATTGGGTCTGCGGTTTGGTTCAATGCGCCGGGTGATCCTTCAGATCCTGCTTGGCCTGCTCCAGGGTAATCACAGTGTATGCGGTGACCAGCACAGGATTGTCTTCCATCCACTTGCGCTGGCCGACGAAGCTTCCGTCAGGCCGCTGCAGGGCGGCGGTCTTGTTGATCAGGGCAATGCGCCAATCATGCTTATTGCCCTGGGGATCGACGATCACCGGCTGCCCGTAGGCGTTGAGGGCGCGGGCCATCGTGTAGAAATAGTAGTACAGCCCCCCCTGGGCATTATCCGGCCCCAGGGCGGCCATGCCGGGGTTTTCATCCACTGTGAAGTTCTTGCTGATCCAATCCCACGCCGCCTTTACGCGCGAATCGTCGTGGGAAAGCCCGGCATAGATCATGCTTTTGAGCCCGGCGTAGGTCATCGAGCCGTAGCTGCGGAGCATGCGTCTGCCGGCAACACCGGTGAATTCGCCCGCAGCAGAATTGCCGCCGTCGGCGGGCGTGTAGACAAATCCTCCATCGTCCCCCGCCCAGGGCTGATCGTTGGTCTCGGAAAAATTCTGGCAGCGCGTGGCGAACTTCAGCGCCGCCTGGAACGCCGGATCATTGGGCTTGACCCCGGCATCGTGCAGGGCATCCAAGGCCATCTGGGTGTTGCTCAGATCGGGCCGGGCGCGCTTGCCGTAACCAAAGCCGCCGTATTTCACGTCCTTATCGCTGGCGACTGTCACCTCGTTGGGCACGCCCTGGATTTTGTCGGACCATTGCAGCGTGCGGAGGTAATCCAAACCCTTGAGCATGGCGCCGCGATATTCCGCCTCCTTGCTGATCGCCAGGGCGCTGATGGCGATGGCCGTGTTGTAGCAGGCCAACGTGTCCTTATAGATGCCGCCACTGCCCATTTGATAGGAGAGCAGCTTGTCGAATCCCTTCTCCAGGAAGGGTTGATCGGCATCGTATTTGTCGTCGGCCAGGAAGGCGCGCAGGACCAGCGCGGTGACGCCGGGCGGATCGGCCTCGTCCTGCCATCCGTTGTCGGGCTTTTGTTGGCTCTTGAGATAGGCCAGCGCCTTATCGGCGGTGCTCTGGGCCAATTGGGCCGGATCGGAGACCTCCGCCGCGCCAATGGAACAGCAGAAGCAGGAAATCAAAATTGCCGAAATTGTCAGTCGTGTGATAAGGCTCATGTCGTCTCCCGGCGGGCGAATATTGCCTTTTATCGCACACCCGTCGCGCCACGTCACGCGCTGCGGGCAAAATATTCCGCTTCCAGATCGGCCAACTTGCGCTGCAGCGTTTGGTATTGCTCGTTCAGCTTGCGACTGGCATCTGCGGCGCGCGAGATTGCGGGGTCGGCGAAGCTGGATTGGCATTGGGCAAGGGCAATCTCGGTCTGGGTAATCTGTTGTTCCAGTTGGTCGAGTGTAAGCCGGCCGAAGCGGCGGGCAAACGCGTTTTGCGGGTTCTTTTTGGTCGCGGCGCGCGGCTTTTGGGGCTTTTGGGGCTTTGAGGGCGGCGCGGCCCGCTTGGACGCGGAATGCTTCGACCACGCGGTGTAATTTCCGTCGAACTGCACAATGGCCGGCGGCTGCAGTACCAGCAGGCGGGAGACGACCCGATCCAGAAAATAGCGGTCGTGGCTGACGCACAGGATCGTCCCGTCAAAATCACGCAAGGCGGATTCAACGGCCTCGGAGGATTGGATATCCAGGTGATTGGTCGGCTCGTCCATCAGCAGGACGTTGGGCCGATCGATCAAAAGCTGGGCGATGGCAACCCGGGCGCGTTCGCCGCCACTGAGCTGGCGGATCGGCCGGTCGATCTGCTCGTCCCGGAACAGCATCATGCCCAGCACCGACCGCAAGTCCTGGTCGGTAATCCGGCGATCGCCACGGACTTCATCCGCCACGGAATTGTCCGGATCGAAATCGTGCATTTGCTGGTGGTAATACCCCAGGGAAAGGTTGGCGCCCCAGCGTACCTTTCCTGCATCGGCGTCGCGGCGGCCCAGCAGGACTTCCAGCAGGGTGGTCTTTCCCGATCCGTTGGGCCCGACGATGCCCACGCGCTCGCCGCGCTTGATTTCCAGCGCCACATCCGACCAAAGCGATCGGCCGTCGTAGGCCTTGGACAGCTCGCGCACGCTCAAGACCCGGTCGCCGGCGCGCTGATCGGCGGTCAGCGACAGGCGAATCTGCTTGTTTGCACTGACCGCCTGCACCAACTCATCGCTGCGAAGAAGGCGCTGGAGGCGCTTCTGTCGGCCCTTGGCCTCGCGGGCGCGCTGGCCGGCGCCGAACCGGCGGATGAATTCGGCCTGTTTCTGGATGTCGGCCTGCTGTTGCTCATACGCGCGCTGCTGTGAAAGCTCCTGCAATTGCCGCTGCTGTGCGAACGCGCTGTAATTGCCCGGATAACTTTTGAGGCGGGCTTGGGTAAGCCAGACGATCCGCGTCGCCAGGCGATCCAGCAGATAACGGTCGTGGCTGATGATGACCATGGCGCCGCTGAACGAGGCCAGGTAATCTTCAAGCCAGGCAATGGCGGCCAGGTCGAGATGGTTGGTGGGCTCATCCAGCAGGAGCAATTCGTTGTCGGCGACGAGCAATTTGGCCAGGGCCAGCCGCGAGCGCTGGCCGCCGGAAAGCGTGGTGACATTCTGCTCCCAGATCTGGCGATCCAATCCTACGCCCAGTAGGGTTTCTTCAAGACGATGCCCCCAGGCATAACCGCCGGCCAGTTCGAATTGATGCTGGGCATCCTGGTAGCTTTTGAGAATTCGATCCAGCGCTTCGCCGGTCAGTGCGGCCATGTCATGTTCAAGCTCGCGAAGGCGGTGCGAAAGCGAGTGCAAATCGGCAAAGGCCAGTTCGGC
>Ga0182024_10026049_pt1 | contig 10291 bp, 8 predicted proteins | sample P32metaG_FD_120480 | JGI IMG/M metagenome (GOLD analysis project Ga0182024, IMG submission 120480) | Permafrost microbial communities from Stordalen Mire, Sweden - P3-2 metaG (Illumina Assembly) | ecosystem: Environmental > Terrestrial > Soil > Wetlands > Permafrost | place: Sweden: Stordalen...
AACGGCGCCTATGGCGGCTCCTTCAGCACTATTAACTTCAACCTTGCATCCGCGCCTGCGAATGGCGCCCAGGCTTCAATCTATTTGGGATTGGCGTCCGCTTACGCCGGCCTGACCTTGGTAAACGTCAACGGTACCAATCTTGTCGGCAATGCCAGCGTCACCCTTGCCCCTGAAGGTGAGGATAGCAATCAAGGCGCCTTTTATCCCGCGTATAATGACAATGATACGACCGTTCGCGAAGGCGTGAATGCCATATTTACCGACGAACGGCTAACCTTCCCCGGCACTTTCCTCAAAGCGGGAACCAACACGATCGTCATCACAATGAATCATAGCGGCTATTTCGCCGACCATATCATGTATGACTATTTGCGCCTCGAGCTGTCGGGGTACGTTCCTCCCGCGCCCGCGTCAGTCATCGCGTATCCCGCGAATCATGCCAATCTTGTCTGCTGGCCGGTAACACCTGGCGCGACCAGTTATAATATTTTCCGTTCGACCACCTCGGGCGCCAACTACTCAAGCCTCGGCAACGGAGTGCTCGGACCGGTATGCGGGAGCGGCACGGAGAACGCCGTATATCTCGATACGACTGCCACCAACGGCGCCGAATATTACTACGTGGTGCAATCGGCCAATACCACTGGCACGAGCGCCAATTCACCGCAAAGCGCCGGAACGACTCCCTCGGCGTCCATTTCAGGCGCGGCCCCCGCCGCGCCCACCGGCCTGACCGCAACTGCCGGCAACGCCCAGGTGACGCTTAACTGGACTGCGTCAGCCACCGCGGATTATTATCTGGTCCAGCGCTCGACCTTGTTCAATAACGGCGGCGGCGTGTACAACACATTAAGCACCATTACGCTTACCGATACCGACACCGGGACGACTTACACCGATTCATCACCCACCAATGGCAGCACCTACTCTTACACCGTTTCCGCCGTCAACGCCTCAGGCGCCAGCAGCGCCTCAACCGCCTCGACCGCCGTCCCGGTTACCGCCGGCCCGGGCGCCGCGCCCACGCTGACCGCCCAAGCCGGAGTTGGCCAGGTTACGCTGACTTGGTCGGCGGTCCCCGGGGCGACCGGTTATGTCGTTTCAGTTTCCAACACCCATGGCGGCCCTTATACATTGATTGGCGCCGTTACTGAACTTACCTATCCGGACACCGGTCTGGCCAATGACACCACCTATTACTATGTCGTGGCGGCGACAAACTTCGGAGGCGCGTCGGCAAATTCCAATGAAGCCTCCGCCACCACCACGCCGGCGCCTCCCGCCAGTCTTACCGCCACGCCTGGCAATACGCAAGTCACGCTCACATGGCCGTCTGCCGCGGGAGCGACCAGTTATGCCGTCGGGCGCGGCGCCACCAGCGGCGGCCCGTACACCAACATAGCAAATCCCGTCGGACCCTCCTATGTGGATAGCTCTCTTACCAATGGCACGACGTATTACTACGTCGTCGCCTCTACCGTCGGCGGCCTCACCGGTTCCAACTCCGCGCAAGCGAATGCAACTCCAATCAGCACCGTGCCTGTCGCCCCTGCCAATCTGACCGCCTCCGGCTCCTCCGGCGCGATCACCCTGCACTGGACCGCTTCCGCGGGCGCAGCCGGCTACACCATGCTGCGCGCCGTCAGCACGGGCGGACCTTACTCCGCGCTCTCTCCCGGCGTCACCGGCACCTCCGGCACGGACACCAGCGCATCCGCCGGCGCAACCTATTACTATGTTGTCGAGGCCGCCAATTCGGGCGGCGCCAGTGCTTACTCAAACCAGGCCAGCGCCTCCCTCCCCACGCAGAACCTCACCCTTCTTACCTGGGACAGTTCCGGCGCTAATCCGGCCCACCCGGTTGACGGCTCCGGTACCTGGGACACCGTCTCGACGCTCTGGAGCACCGGCACCTCCGACATAGCCTGGAGCAATGGCAATTTTGACGGGGCGATATTCGGCAGCGATAACGGCGCGGCCGGCACAGTGACCGTCGGGGCCATCTCAGCCGGTGATCTTATCTTTAATCCCGCCGGCAGCGGCTCATACACGCTCAGCAGTGGTACAGTTACCCTCACAGGCTCCGAACCCGCAATCACCGCAAATGCGAATGCCACGATCGGCGCCGCGCTCGCATGGACCGGCACACTCGCCATCAATGGGTTCGGCGCCCTCACACTTACCGCATCGTCAGGGGCCATTTCCTCTCCCATCACGATGACCAATGTTACCCTGGACCTTAGCGGCGCCAGCGGCGAGTACATGCTTGGCACCGGTACAATCAGTCTCGCCAATGCGACCCTCGTCAATCTGACTGGCGACTATCCCAACACCTCTCCCACAGGTATATTCGGCAATCCCATCTTCATTGGCTCCGGACAGATTGGGAACCTCGTCTTTGCCACAAGGAGCGCATTGGACGGCGCTGCCGTCACCGGCTCCGGCACACTCAATCTGTACATCCCGGAAAGTATCGGGAACCAGTTCCGCAGCGATTTTTATACTCACTTCGACCAATTCGCGGGAACGGTCAATCTCCTTGGTATCTATCCAGCCTCCGGTGTTCGCTTTTTCCTGCAAGGCGGGGCGGCGGACGGCTCCGCGACCGCCCAGTGGAACATCGGCGGCACCGGAACCACCACCAAAGTTACTTTCGATCCGGTCACCGATAGCGGCGGCGACTCGATAAACTTCGGCGCCCTTGCCGGCGGCACCAATGGCAATCTGAGCGGCGGCACAGGCACCTCCCAGCAAGCCTCGGGGCAATGCACGTATGTCGTCGGCGCCCTGGGCCTTAACAGCACCTACGCCGGCACCATCTTCGGCAATGCCGCCTTTGAGAAAGTCGGCGCCGGCACCCAGGTTCTCTCCGGCTCATGCACTTACACCGGCCTGACAGATGTCCTCGCGGGGATACTGGAAATCACCGGCGCCATGTCAAACACCGCCTCCCTCACCGTAACTGGCAACTCCGTATTCTACCTCGCTGGCGGCTCCCTCTCCGTAGCCGGCGGCATCACCAACAACGGCACCTTCAAAGTCTCCGGCGCCTCCGCGATTTCCCTCACCGGCACCTTCGTCAATAACGGGGTCCTGGACCTCATCAACGCCCCGTCCACACTGCCGCCGAATTTCATGAACAACGGCACCGTCCTCACCGCGAGCAACGTAGCGATAACCAAATCCACCTTCACTGGCGCCACCTTCGGCGTCACCATCCAGTCCTACGCCCAGCACACCTACCAATTGCAGGTTGCAAGCTCCCTAAACAATCCCTCATGGACCAACGTCGGCTCTCCCCGGGCCGGCACCGGCTCCGCGCTAACCCTCGCCGACCCCGCCGCCACAGCCGGCAGCGGAGTCTACAGGGTGCTTGTCTCCCCCTGATCTCAAAAACTTCGATTTTCTAGCTTCTGATTCCGAATTTTCCCTTCAAAAAACCCCTTGACCCTCCCCCCCTGAGACTCCACCTTATCCGCCCTCGCAGGAGAAAATCTATGTCCAGAGTTTGCGCCATCACCAACGCCCGCCCCTCCAAAGGGCATATCATCCATCGCCGCGGCATGGCCAAGAAAAAGGGCGGCGTCGGCCGTCACGTCACCGCCAATACTCCGCGCATGTTCATCCCGAACCTGAAGACCCGCCGTATTTGGGTGCCGGAGCTCAAGCGCTTCGTCGTCGTCAAGCTCTCCGCTCGGGCAATTAAAACCGTGACGAAAAACGGCGCATATGCCACCTTGAAAAAGGCTGGCGTCATCTAAGGCGTCCAAAAAGAGGGGTCAAAACCCCATCGCCGGCCATCGAACCTCAATCCAGCACGCCTCATGGCCTTCACTGTTATCAGCACGAAATCCGGCAAGACCTACCACCTCCACGAGCGGAGGCAAAAACTCAAGGGCGGTCAGGAAGTCACCCTCTACTTCTTCGCCGGCCAGCCGGGCGAGGGCGCCATCGATGCGCTCCCCGCCGGCTACGAAGTCTCCGAGAACTCCAAGACCGGACTGCCCCTTCTCAAGAAGAAGACCTCATAGCCCGCATTTCCGCTGGCCCCTCGGCTCATTTCGAACGATTTTCCAGGCGACCCGGTCGAATCATCACCGGCTCGCCTGCTTTTCTTTCATGCAAGACTCCGTCAAACCCATCCCTGCCACCATCCTCACCGGCTTCCTCGGCGCCGGCAAGACCACGCTCCTCAATTACATCCTCAAGCAGCAGAGCGCCTACAAGTTCGGCATCATCGTCAATGAAATCGGCGCCATCGGCATCGACGGCCAGCTCGTCGAAAACGCCGCCGACGAGATGATCCAGCTCAATAACGGCTGCGTCTGCTGCACCGTGCGCAAAGACCTGGTCAAAGGCGTCCAGCGCCTCCTCCAGCGCGGCGGCTTCGATTACCTCCTCGTCGAAACCACCGGCATCGCCGATCCCGGCCCCGTCGCCCAGACCTTCCTCAATATCCCACAGCTCACCAAATACGTCCGCCTCGACTCCATCATCACCGTCGTCGATGCCGAGCAGATCGCCAGGCAAATGAAAGAAACCGAGACCGCCCGCGAGCAGATCGCCATGGCCGATTTCGTCCTGCTCAATAAAATCGACCTCGTCACCGAGCCCAGCCTCGCCGCCACCGAGGCGCTCATCCGCGACCTCAATCCGCACGCCGAGATTTTCCGCACCGGCCACTCCCAGGCAAATCTCGCCGAACTGCTCGACATGAACGCCTTCGACGTCGACCGCAAACTCGCCGTCGATCCCAAGTTCCTCGACGAGCTCGATCACCGCCATCACAGCGACATCGCCTCAATGGCCTTCAAATTCGACCGCCCCTTCGTCATCGAAAAATTCGAGCACTTCATCCAGGACCTCTCCGCGCGGGAAAAAGTCTACCGCTCAAAAGGCATCATCGCCATCGCCGGCAATCCGCGCCGCGCTGTATTCCACGGCGTCAATAACCGGTTCACCATCTTCTGGGACCGTCTCTGGGAGAAAACCGAAACGCGCGAAAGCCAGTTGGTCTTCATTGGCAAAGGCCTCCGCCGCGACGCCATCGAGCAAGACCTGATCGGTTGCCTCGGCTAGGCCTTAACTAGCATTTTAAAGCATTATGTGGCCGCACACCGAAGGTGTGCAGCATACCAGCCCAGGGCAACGCCCTGGGAAACTGGGCCGCATGCGGCCGCGCCCTGAAATGGGCGCAGCAACGATGCGTCCACAGTTTTGGTTTAACCGCACTACGCCCTAAGGATTGGCGCAAACCGGTCCCTATAAGCCCACAGCAGAAACAGCGCGAGAGCGGAAACGCCGATCGCCATCGGCAGCCCCGTCGGCTCCAGGCAAACGTGAAACAGCACTATGTTTACAATGACCGGGCCCAGCAAAGTCAGCCCCAGCGCCACGTAACGCCCGATCAAAAGCAGCGCCCCGCCCGCAATTTGCAAAGCCGCCACCGCGTAAAAATACCCGCTGGTAAACATCGCCCCTATAAACGCCCCGGCCTCTCCCTTCGGCATCTGATTCGCTCCTCCCATAAAGTGCAAAAACCCATTAAGCCCAAAAACAACAAACATCAGTCCAAGCAAAACACGCGCAATGATGGTGGCAATTTTCATAGGTAATAAAATGGAACCGCAGATTAACACAGATGCACACAGATTTTTTCGGAACACACAACAATTTCGCTCCTAAAAAAATCTGCGGTAATCCCGCAAGGGCCTGAGCCCGTCGAAGGCTGTGTAAATCCCGCAAGGGCCTGAGCCCGTCGAAGGCTGCGGTTAAAAACTCACCCCTCCACCCTCCCCGGCGCCAGGATGGCATCCTTCATCCCATGCAGCAGCTTCTTGTCCGGCGGGCATATCGTCGCCAGCGTCCCGCGCAGGTGCGTCTTCCCATCGAACACAAAATAATACGGGCATAGCCGCACCCGCCCCTGCATCGTCCGCATTTCCCCGGTCCTGTCTCGGTACGGATGCTCCAGCAGCCGGCCCTTGTGAAACTTTTGCAGGATATGCGGATGCGTCCCGAATGCCTCCAGCGCATGCTGCACCGAGGCCGCCCATTGCGCCTGTGGCAGGTCCATGCCCAGCTCCACTCCGCGGCTCCCCCAGGCCGTCTCCGAGAACCCGCTGATCTTCAGGATCAACTCCCGCTGCTTTTGGCTGAAATGCTTCACCTCCTCCCAATCGTGAATCTCAAGCAGCGGAATCACCGCATGCTGCGGCAGCGGCGCCGGGTCCACCAGCCACGTGTAAGGAATCACCTCCTGCAATTTCAAAAAATGCCGCTCAGACAGCTCCCGCCTCCAGAAATCTCGCAGCGGCCGCAGCCAGAACAGCGCAAACCACATCTTCTCCTCCATGTACGCCTTGTACGGCGGCGTCACCCGCACCCGCCCCTCCACCGCCCGCCGCATCAGGCCCGGGGACCCCGCGATATTCGGCAGATCGAACAATTCAAAAAACCGGTACACATTCCGCGGCGCGTCCACCGTCCCGTCCGCCTCATAAGCCGCATCCCGGACCGCGTAGCCCGGCCCCGCCTGCCGCGCCAGCCACTCCATCTCCGGCCTGTAGGTCGCCGCCTCCTCGGATACCAGAATGTCCGCCCCGCCCGGCAGGATCGATCGGAAACCCTCGATCATCCCCTCCGCCCCGCCGATCACATCCTCCCCCAGCCCCGCGTAAGTCTGGTTCAGCCATCCCGTGAGCCCTATTCCCCCCGGCACATTGTCCAGCTCCGCAATCGTATACCCCTCCTCCGTCAGCACCAGGTCCGGCCTCAACACCCGCGGCACATCATCGCGAAACTCCCGTGCCCGCGCCATCTCACGCAACTCCTCCGGCTTGCCCCGGTCCAGGTAATCCGCAATCCACGCCGGCTGCTTCCCCCGCGCGCTCTGCTGGTAGAGCAGATTGCACGCGCGCACGAATAACCAGAGCCGATACCCCAGCCGCTCCAGCTCCTCGACAAACTCTCCGCTCAGCGGCAGCGCCGTCGGCGACACCAGCCACTCCTTCTCGGCGAACAATCCCTCCGCCGGCACCGCCCGTTCCACAGCCGCTACTCGTTCAAGGTCTGTCAGCACGCTACCATCCTCCTCCATCAGATCAGCGTCTTCAATGCGCTCCGCACCAGCTCTTCCGCCGTCTTCCGGCCCGGGTCAGCCTCCAGCACCTGCTTCACCGCCTTGTGCGCGTCCACCTGTTTGTACCCCAGCGAGATCAGCGCCAGCACGGCGTCATTCATTTCCCCGGCGCCGGCCGCCAGCTCGCTGCTCGCCGCCTCCCATGCCGCGGCCACGCCCACCTTATCCTTGAGTTCCAGGACTATCCTCTCAGCCGTCTTCTTCCCCACACCCTTCACCCGCGAGATCTCCGCCACCGCCCCGTTCACCACCGCCGCCTTGAACGCCTTCACCGGCATCCCGCTCAATACCGCCAGCGCCAGCTTAGGCCCGATCCCCGACACATGCTCCACCAGCAGGCGGAAGAGATCCCGCTCCTCGGTCGTCATAAACCCGTACAGGATATGCGCATCCTCCCGCACTTGCAGGTGCGTCAATATCTTCACCCTCCCCCCCTCCGCCGGCAGCCGGTCAAAACTCGACAGCGGTATCTGCACCTGATAGCCAATCCCCTGCACTGCCACCACGATCTGCATAGGCAGCGCCTCCTCGAGTGTCCCTTCTAGAAATGTAATCATGAGTCGCAGCCGGATTGTCTTATGCTCGCGCCGGATGGGAAGGTTTTTCGCGCTTCTACTGCTCGCCTTTTGCGCCGCCCAGGCCCATGCCCAGCAGGATAGCAAGGCATGGCATATCCTCATCGAGCCTTCATTCATGGGCCCGCAGGTTTCCTTCCCCATCTCCGGCGCGAAGAAGACCCTCCTCGTCCCCGGCTACATAGACAGGGACGGCGACCCCGAATACTTCACCAAATCAGATTGGGCCGCCCAGGGCCTCACATGGGACAAATTCCGCGATCGCGCCAACCAGAACGCCGCCCAGAAGCAATTCCGCGCCGAGCTGGTCCGTGACGAGCACAAGGTCGTCCAATACGCCTCCATCACCTCCGAGGACCCCCTCACCGCCACCATGGTCCTCTCCCCGGATTTTCTGAGAAAATTCAAAGACATCTTCGGCCCCACCATCCTCGTCGCCCTCCCCAATCGCTTCACCGTATTCGTCTTCCCCGCCCTTGCGTCGAGCTACAAAGACTACTCAAACATCGTCATCGGCGCCTATCAGGACAGCACCTATCCCGTCAGCCTCGAAGTCTTCCAGATATCGCAGGCCGGCATCCGCGCCATCGGCACCTTCGAGCCGGATTAAGCGTGTTTAAACTGCTCTGCTCAATGGTCCGCTCCAGTCCCACTACCTCCCGTCCGGCGTCGCCGTAGGCACCGGCGTAGCCGCCGGAGTCGGCAACCCCTGCTTCGACGGGTCATCCCCATACTTGTTCGTGCATCCGGCGCAGACAAGGCAGGCCAATACGGACAGGAAAAGAAACACTCTCATGGTGGGCATTTGGAGGGCGTGACCGTGAACAACCGAGCCAACTTTGTAAATTCGAAATTCGAATTCTTCCCCCTCCCCGCCCCTACGACAGCCGCACCAGATCCCTTAAAAACTGCACCCATATAAACACCATCCCCCGCCAGGAGTACCGTATCTGCCCCTCGCTCGTCTCCTTCAGCACACCCTTCGCTAGGTTATGCGTCACCTGCGCCCGCAGATCCCGCTGGATCTCCGCCGCGATATTCTCCGGGTCCAGTTCCTCCAGGTCATCCATCGCCACCCGGTTTTTTCGCAGCCAATCCTTGTGGCTCTCGTGCATTTCCAGGAAGGTCTGGTCGCTCCGCATCCGGTTCACCTGCCAGCCCGGCGCAAGCTTCAGCGAGTAGGAGAACGGGTAATTCCACGTCGTCCAGATCGTCCCATTCTTCGCCCGCGACGATATGCTCAGGTAATAAAACGCGATATTGTTTTGGTCTATCAGGCAAATGCTCGACTGCGTCCGCTCCCCGCCCTTGTAGAAAAGCCGGAAGTATTGCTGGTAATCCTCCCAGTCCCAACCCGCGTCCTCCACGTAATCAAAGCTCTCCTCCTCGATCTCATCCGTCAGCTCCTGGAGCGCTGGAAAACTCTCCCGCGAAGGCGGTGTTCGATGCCGCAGATTCTTCTCGATCGGCAGCCGCAGCTTCCGGATTCGGGTGAGAATCTCCAGCCACGGCAGCAGCAGCCAGCTTCCCCCGCACACCAGGCCCACCATTGGCGATCCTGACGCAAACCACCCGATCAAAAACGATGTCACCAATATCCCCATCGCCCCCAGCTTCTGCAGCCCCGGGTGCGCAAACGACCGCAACGCCGCGCTCAGCGCCGCGACCGCCGCGATCAGGAACAGGTGGGAAAGCATCTTCTGGGGGTTGTCGGCCCGGCGCACCGGCGCCAGGTCTTTCTATGGTTTTATATGGTTTCTCTGCAGGAACGTTTGCAACTCGTCCGGACCAAAATCAGCCAGCAACTTGCCCTCTACAGAGAGCGTCGGGGTATATGTTTGTCCGGACAGCCGGATCATCTCAGCATACGCATCGCGATCTGCTTCCACGTCTATCTCTTCGATCCGAAACCCCAGTTTCGCGAGATATTGGCGCGCAGTGATACACCAGGGGCACCAACTTTTTACGTAAAGCTTCAGCGGAGCGGACACTATCGCAGGCAGCCTAACGCCCCGCCCCCTCCCCGTCAATCCAACTCTCATGGGACAATTTCGAAGCCATCTCTAATCCGCCCGCCACGAGGATTTTAATACACCCCCTTAACCAATAATTTCTCATTGATTGCTTGCATTTTTTTATTCTACTCTGCATCCCAGCAATAAGCACAGAAATCATCCGCCTCAGCAGGATCGGTCATTGGAGTCTCTTCAGCGACGTACTTCCAGCGGGAGACGGGCAGCCTTCTGACCTCAAAATCCAAATTGTTATGGGAAATCGACTGTACGTAGGCAACTTGCCGTTCACTACAACGGAACTCGAGTTGCAAGACATGTTTGCTCAAGCTGGAGCTGTAACCGAAGTGCTGCTCATGCAGGATAAATTCACGGGCAAATCCCGCGGATTCGCTTTCGTCACCATGGCCTCCGACACTGATGCACAGAACGCCGTCACCCAGCTCGACGGCAAGCAGATCGACGGACGCCCGCTCCGTGTAAACGAAGCGCGGCCCCGCGATGAAGGCGGCGGGGGCGGTTACCGTGGCGGCGGTGGCGGTGGCGGTGGCGGCTATCGT
>Ga0182024_10026050_pt1 | contig 10291 bp, 8 predicted proteins | sample P32metaG_FD_120480 | JGI IMG/M metagenome (GOLD analysis project Ga0182024, IMG submission 120480) | Permafrost microbial communities from Stordalen Mire, Sweden - P3-2 metaG (Illumina Assembly) | ecosystem: Environmental > Terrestrial > Soil > Wetlands > Permafrost | place: Sweden: Stordalen...
CCGCCACCGGCAATTAGTAACGTCTTAGCATCGGTTCCATAGCGGCGCGTGTCACGATCTTCTACACCAGCGCTCACGTCGCATCCGCATGCTGGCTAATGTTCAAAAGCACGCCCGTTGCCAATAGCATTCCCAGCAGGCTCGATCCGCCGTAGCTCACAAACGGCAGCGGAATCCCTTTGGTCGGCAACAGTCCCAAAACGACGCTTAAATTCACCAGCGCTTGCCCTACCACCATCGTAGTGATGCCCGCCGCCAGCAGCCTTCCGAACTGGTCGGGAGCCTTCATTGCCGCCACAAAACCGCGCCAACCGTACGCCGCAAAAAGCCCGAGCACCACCGCCGCTCCGATGAACCCCACCTCCTCGCAAATCACCGAGAAAATGAAGTCCGTGTGCGCTTCAGGCAGAAAAAACAACTTCTGGTGACTCTCCATCAGGCCCACGCCACTAAAGCCTCCTGAACCCACTGCGATGAGCGATTGCAGCAGCTGGAAGCCGTGCCCCTGCGGGTCGGACCCGGGAGAGAAAAATGTCTGCACACGCTGCAGCCGATATGGCACACGAACGATCAGCAAATAGATAGCCGGCAGCGCCGCGAGAATCCCGCCAGCCACGTAACGCAGCGAAAGCCCGGAGACAAACAGCATCACGAACGCGATCATAGAAATCATGCAGGCTGTGCCCATATCCGGCTCGGCCACGACAAGTCCCACCACCAACAGGAGCACGCCCAGAACGGGCAACAGCGACCGAAGCGGATCGTTAATTCCCACCCCTCGCGGCGCGCGGCGAATCTCTATGAACCAGGCCAGATAGAAAATCACCACGAGTTTTGCCAGCTCGGAGGGTTGCAGGCTCAACGGGCCCACCCGAATCCACCGGTGGGTGGCGTGCGAACGGTCCAAGAAAAATACCAAGACCAGCAGCAGCAGCGTGAGCGAGAGGCCGCTGAAAATCACGCGCGGTTGGCGCAGCTTGCGATAATCCATGTTCATCAACGCGAACATCCCGGCAATCCCAATCGCAAGCCACAGCACCTGGCGCAACAAAAAGGTATACCCGTTGCCGTAATCCTCCCGCGCAGTGATCGCTGAAGCGCTGAACACCATCACAGCCCCGATCAAGCACAGCGTCAGAGTCACTCCAAACATTTTCCGGTCAGGCTGTAAACTCAGCGGCATCCCTATACCCCGTCCTTTCCCGCCGTCGCGCCAGCGGCTGAATGATTTTCCAGTTGCGCCACGAGCTCCTTAAATTGGCGGCCGCGCTGTTCGTAATTCTCAAATTGGTCGAAACTCGAACACGCCGGCGCGAGCAAGACCACATCGCCCGGCTTCGCTCGCTCAATAGCCATGCCCACCGCCCGGCCCAATATCTCCGCGTGCTCGATAGGGACAGCACCCTGCAGATCGGACGCAATCTTTTCCGCCGCTGCGCCAATCAGCAGCGCCGCCCGCGCGCGCTGGCGCAGCGGCTCGCGCAGCGGAGTGTAAGGGCTGCCCTTATCTTTACCGCCGAGAATCACGATCAGCGGCCCGGGAAACGCTTCGATGGCCTTAAGTGTTGCGTCCACGTTCGTGGCTTTTGAGTCGTTGTAGAACTCAACCCCGGCGATCTTGGCGACAAACTCAAGCCGATGTTCCACCGCGCGAAACGTTTTGACCCCGCTCGCGATCGCCTCGGGCGCCGCCCCCGCCAGGTACGCCGCACAGCAGCCGGCCAGAACGTTTTCGAGGTTGTGCTCGCCGCGCAGCGGAATTTCGCTTCGGCGGGCGATTGCGGTCTCGGAACCTTCGGCGCGAAAGAGAATTTCACCGTCGCGAACGAACACTCCCTCGGCGACCCGCTTCTGTCGGCTGAACCAATAAACGTGAGCCTTCGATGGCATGCGTTTGGTCACTTCCGGATCATCGGCATTGAGCACAGCCGCATCGCGCTCCAGCTGATTTTCAAACAAGCGCATTTTGGCGCGTGCGTACGCCTCGAAAAATTCATGGCGATCCAGATGGTCGGGAGTGAGATTGAGCAGCACACCAATTTCGGGGCGGAAATCCTGGATCGTTTCCAGTTGGAAGCTGCTGCTTTCGGCCACCGTGATGCTTGAATCCGTCGAACGCTCCACGAGCGATAGGAGCGGCACGCCAATATTGCCCCCAACTAAAGTTTCGATACCTGCGGTTTTCAAAATGTGGGCCACAAGAGACGTGGTCGTCGTCTTTCCGTTCGAGCCGGTAATCGCCACCACTTTCCCGCGCAGGTAGCGCCAGGCCAGTTCGATCTCGCTCCACACCGGAATTCCGCGGACCCGCGCGAGTTCCAGCACTTTCAGGTTTGCCGGGACGCCGGGGCTTACAACGATGAGGTCTTGATCCAGAAAGATTTCCGGAGAGTGTGCTCCGAGCACCAATTTCACTCCGGCCGCGCGCAGCCGTGGAGCGGCCTCGGCAAAGTCCGATTCCGGTCTCTCATCCGTAGCAGTGACGGTGGCACCGTAACCTGCGCTGAACAGAGAAACCACGACTCCTGTTCGCGCCAAGCCAACGACCAGCACGCGCTTTCCTTGTAAATCGAAACCGGGTCTCAAAGCGCCGTCACCTCAATTTCAAAGTCGTCAATGAAAACAGAGCGAACACCAGCGCCAAGATCCAGAACCGCACGATGATCTTTGACTCGCTCCAGCCCGCCAGCTCGAAATGGTGGTGCAGCGGAGCCATGCGAAACACGCGCTTCCCCGTCAGCTTGAACGATGCCACCTGGATGATCACGGAGAGCAATTCGAGGATGAAGATTCCCCCGATCGAAATCAGCAGAATTTCCTGCTTCAGTATCACCGCCACCACGCCGATCGCTCCGCCCAGCGCGAGCGAGCCAACATCCCCCATAAACATTTCGGCGGGATGAGCGTTGTACCAAAGGAATCCGAGCGAAGCTCCCACCAGAGAGCCGCAGAAAATCGTTAGCTCCGCGGCGTCCGGAACTCTTTGAATTTCCAGGTAATCCGCAAAGCGCGCGTTGCTCGATACATACGTGAGCACCGTCAGCGCCGTGGCGCAGACAAGCACGCAGCCAATCGCCAGGCCATCGAGTCCATCGGTGAGATTCACGCCGTTCGAAATGCCCGCGATTACCAGCACCAGAAAAATCAAAAACGGAATAAACGCGAGCGGCCATACAAAACGATGCCCCAGCAAAGAATCGATCACCAAGTCCGGGTGCAGGCGCTTCAGGAACGGCACGGTGAGCTGCGTCGAGTATCCGCCCGACGCCTGCAAGCCAAGCAGCACTCCGCCCACTGCGATACACGTCAGCACTTGCAGCAGAAATTTCGTACGCGCGGTGAGGCCCTGATTGTGCTTGCGCACCACTTTGTTGTAATCGTCGACGAACCCGATGGCGCCAAAAGCGAGCGTCGCGCCCACCGCAAGCAGCACATACACATTGCGCAGATCGGCCCAAAGCAGGGTGGGAAGCACAATCGAGGCAACTATCAGCACGCCGCCCATCGTGGGCGTTCCCGCTTTTGCCTGGTGCCGCTTGGGCCCTTCTTCGCGGATATACTGCTTCACTTGCAATTCCCGTAGCCGCGCGATGGTCCAAGGCCCCAGCAATAGCGTGAGCAGGAGCGCCGTGAGACTTGCTACGGCGGTCCGCACCGTGATGTACCGGAATACGTTCAGTGCGTTGAGGTGCGGGCGGAGCGCGTAAAAGAAAAGATAGTACAGCATGCTAACTGCGCCCTTTCGGCATACTTTCCACCGTGGCAAATTGTTTCGTCGCGCGGGCGTGTTGCAGGTCGAGGGCTTCGAGTATTTTTTCCATTTTCACGCCGCGTGAGCCTTTGAGCAGCAGCAAATCGCCCCGCTGTAGGAATCCAGCTAAGAACTTGCCTGCCTCCTCGGAGTTGTCGAAGAACTGTGACTGGCTCGCCGGATGTCCCGCCGCCACGGCGGCGCGCAAAAAGTCATCCGCATGCCCCTGCACGCCGAAAATCCAATCGATTTCTCCGGTTTTTGCGGCAGCACGGCCGCATTCCTGATGCAGCTCTCCGGAAGATGTCCCGAGTTCCCGCATCTCTCCCGCTGCGAGGATTCTCCGGCGGTAGCCTGGAGTGGACGCGAGCAGGCGCGCCAGCTCGCTCAGCGCGGACGGGCTCGAATTATAGGAATCGTTGATCACCGTAAATCCGCCTTCGAAGCGGACAATCTCGCCGCGCTTGTCCGCGGGCTTCAACGCCGGAAACACAGATTCCGCTTCCGCCGCGCCGATCCCCCACACACTTGCCGCGGCCAGCGCTGCCAGCGCATTCATCACATTGTGGCGTCCGATCAGAGGCGATTCGAGGCGTATCCGCCCTTCGGGCCAGACAAAATCAAATTCCGCTCCCTCGATTCCGTGCTCTTCGATGCGCTCCGCCCGAAACTCCGCTCCCGCGTTGGTTCCGAATGTAATCGCCCGTCCGCGCGCCACATCGGCGAACCGCGCCACACGCTCATCGTCGGCGTTCAACACCGCGGTCGCATCGGGCCATGGCAGATTTTCAATCAACTCCCGTTCGGCAAGCGCAATCTCATCCAGCGAGGAGAAAAATTCGAGGTGCTCAACGGCCACACGCGTAATCAATCCCACGTCCGGTGAAGCAATGCGCGTCAAGGCCGCCAGCTCGCCGCGATGCGACATCCCAAGTTCGACGACCGCCGCTTCGTAACTGTCGTCGAGTTTCAGCAGCGTAAGCGGCAGCCCGTATTCGTTGTTCAGGTTTCCCTGCGTTTTCAGTACGCGGAACCGCGCGCCCACAAGCGCCGCAAGAATTTCTTTTGTGGTGGTTTTGCCCACCGAACCCGCCACGGCTCCGAGGAGCCTTCCCGGCCTCGCTTTTCGCCACCGTTCGCACGCAGCGGACGCGAGCCTTTGCAAAGCGGCGAGCGTGTCGTCCACAGCGAAAAGGCGCTTCTGGATTTCCGGCGGATAGCTCCCCCAGCGCTTTTGCGCCACCAGTCCGGATGCAGCGCCGGATTCCAACGCGGCGGCAACATGATCGTGCCCGTCATGACGCGGCCCTTGTATAGCGACGAACAGCTCTCCGGATTGAACCGTGCGAGAATCAATCGACACGCCGGCCAGCCCGGCCAAGGGGTCGAGCCCAGACGGCCGCTCAACGCCCAACGCTTTAGCCGTCTCAACCACTGTCCAGCGCATTGCTTCTCCAATGGGCCGAGCTTCCCTCGCTGTAAGCTCCCGGCTGGGCCAGGTTTACTCGCGAATCGCTCCGCTACTGCCCTGCGGGCTTTTTGGAAAATCCCCTGCGATGCAGCGCTTCCCGCGCCTTTTCCCTGTCGTCGAATTCAATCGTCCTATTTTTCAGCACCTGCGTCGTCTCGTGGCCTTTGCCCGCCAGCAGCACAATGTCTCCGGGTTGGGCCTCGTCGATGGCCAAGGTCAAGGCGCGCTCTCGATCTGCCTCGATGCGGTATTTCGCATTCGCTTTCTGTAGTCCCACCACCACATCATTTATGATTCGAAGCGGATCTTCGCTGCGAGGATTGTCGCTGGTAAGAATCACGAGGTCGCTCAACGAACCCGCCGCTTCTCCCATCAGCGGTCGCTTGGTTCGATCGCGGTCTCCCCCGGCGCCAAATAGCGTAATGATGCGGCCCGTCGCGCTAAGCTCGCGCGCGGTCGAAATCAAATTGCGCAGAGCGTCATCGGTGTGCGCATAGTCCACCATCACCAGAAAAGGCTGTCCTTCGTCAATCCGCTGAAAACGTCCGGGAACGAGCTCCAACTCCGCGATGCCCTCTTCGATTTTATCGACAGGAATTTCAAGTGCGATTCCCGCTCCAATCGCCGCCAGAATGTTGTACACATTAATTCGCCCCACGAGCGGTGAATGCACCTCTATTTTTCCGGCAGGAGTCTGCGCCGTGAATTCCAATCCCCCGTATGCCAGACCGAATTTTTTGGCCGTAATTTCCGGAGAGTCCTTTAGGCCATACATCAAGGTCTGTTCTGCCAGACCCTCCAGCCTTGACGCATAGGGATCGTCCGAGTTGATCACCGCCGCGTCTGGCGCGCCTACTCCTGTGCCCTCGAACAGATGCCGCTTCGCCGCGAAATAATTCTCGAACGTTCCGTGGTAGTCGAGATGATCGCGCGTGAGATTGGTGAAAATCGCCACTGCGAAATGCGAGCCCCAAAGCCGGTCCATCGCCAGCGCGTGCGAACTCGTTTCCAACACTACATGCGTTCCCCCCGCGTCCCGCACTTCGGCGAACATCTGCTGCAAGTCAAGGGATTCGGGCGTGGTATTCGCGCCAACCTGACTGCCCTTCGGCGTGCGATAGCCCGTCGTGCCCACAAGCCCCGTCGTATATCCCGCGGCGTTCAAAATCGAATCGACCAGATACGCGGTGGTTGTCTTTCCGTTCGTCCCCGTAATGCCAACAAGTTTCAACGCCTTCGCTGGCTGATCATAAAAGTTGGCACCGGCCCGCGCGAGCGCCCTTCGTTCGCGCCCCCGTCCGAGCTCAATCCAGGTTATATTTTTAGGAACATCCGCCGGTCGCGGATGAGAACTTGCGACCGCAACTGCTCCGTGCGCTAGCGCTTCTCCCACGAATCGCACACCGTCCACTTTTTCCCCGGGAAGAGCGAAGAAAATGGCGCCAGCCCCAACTCGTCGACTGTCATAGGCCACCGAAAGAATTCCGGGATCGGCGGGCCCGCTCACACGTACGGCGTCGATGCCGTCGATCAAGTCGCATAGATTCATAGTTGGGTTCGCGGCCCCTGAGCCGTTCCTCCGCACTGCGTGGACCTCGTACTCTGTGGCCAGCTTCAATTCTCATCCCTTCGCGCCGACGCGGGCAATAGAGCCTCGGGACGGCCGAACCGAATCGTTACGCGGCTGCCAGGCGGAACTTGCGATCCCGCGCCCGGAAACTGTTCCAGCGCGACTCCACCACCCACCAACTCCGGCACGAGACCAAGCCGTGCGCACTCTTCCGTCACGCCGCGTACCGTCAAACCCATCAAATTTGGAATTTCGATCCCGTCTTCACCAGAGAGGGCCACCGTTTGTCCCGTCGCCCGCAAACCATTTTTTGTCGCCACCGCTTCAAAATGGGCTTTTGCTTTCGCTAGATTTTCCGTAGCCTTGGTCTGCTGTTTCTCCTCGGTGGGAAGGCTCTTTGCTGTTTCAACACCGGTAGTAGTCGACGGCACATCGTGTGCCGTAGCCAGATACGCGAGTACCTGCTCGGCAACGCGTTTGAATACCGGCCCTCCCACCTCCCCGCCATGGTGTGCCCCCACCGGAGAATCAAGCACCACGAGTATCGTGATTGTTGGCTCATTCACGGGAGCGAAACCCACGAACGACGAGTTGTACTGCGTCGCGGAATAGCGGCCCGTTGCAGGGTCGATCTTCTGCGCGGTGCCCGACTTTCCCGCGGCTGTGTACCCGTTCAGCTGTGCCGGTTTTCCCGTTCCTTCAAGTACAACATCCTCCATCATGTAACGCATGTCGGCCGCCGTCTTTTGGTCCGTCACATCACGGGGCTCGCTATCGGGCCGGGCGGAAACGGGCGTTTTGCTGTCAGCTTCCTGGATGATTCGCGGCCGGTAAAGCGTTCCTCCATTCGCGATCGCTGAAATGGCGGAGATAATCTGAATCGGAGTCACGCTCACTTCCTGCCCCATTGCGATTGACCCAATCGAACTCCCCGACCAGTTGTCCAAGGGACGCAACAACCCGCGATTTTCACCAGGAAGCTCGATCCCCGTCGGCTGGCCTATCCCGAACGACCGGATCGTGTCGTAAAAACGCGGGGCGCCGAGCTGGAGGGCCACCTTGATTGCGCCCACGTCGCTCGAGTGCGCCAGAATTTTTTCAACAGTCAGCATGCCGAAAGGATGCCAATCGTGGATCAAACGCCCTGCCACGAAAATCTTGCCCATTTGACAGTCGACCAGTGTGTCCGGACGAGCCACGCCATTTTCGATGGCCCCCGTCAGAGTAATCACCTTGAAGGTCGATCCGGGCTCGTACGCCGCGCTAACCGCACGATCCATCCGCGCTTCATCCGGGTATGATCCGGGATCATTGGGATCGAAAGTCGGCCAGTTGGCCACGGCGAGCAATTCGCCATTGTTCGGATTCTGGACTACGACGGTGCCCGCCTTTGCGTGCGTCTCATCGATGGCCTTCGCCAGTTCCTTCTCGGCGATGTACTGGATGGTTTCATCGATCGTGAGAGTGACATTCGCTCCCGGATCGGGCGCCGATCCTTGGCCGTCGTACCAGCGCCGCCGGCCGTCCGCCATCGCCATCATGCGTCCGGGACGCCCCCGGATTTCCCGATCGAGAGAATATTCCACGCCTCCCATGCCCTTTTCATCGACGTCGACATAACCCAGCACGTGCGCCGCGAGCTGCCGCTGGGGATAAACGCGCCGGTTTTCTTTCTGGAAAAACACACCGCGCAGATTCATGTCCTCTATTCGCTGGACCATCCCGGGAGAAAGCTTGCGAGCCAGCCGCACCGGCGTGCGCGCGCCGCCAATTTTCGTTTCGAGGTCATCGGCAGGGATATTCACCACGCGAGAGACTAGCCGCGCCACCAATCCCGCATCCGTGATCTCAGCCGGGTCGCCGAAAACAGAATCCATCGGCAGGCTCACGGCAAGCTCCCGGCCTTTGCGGTCGTAGATTGTGCCGCGCTTGGGACTGATTTCGAATATACGCTGCTGCTGATGCTGGGCTTTTGCGAGGTAGTCGCTATAGCAGAAGAGCTGGAGGTAACTCAGGCGGGCCAGCACTGCCACCATCCAAACTGCCGCCACCACCCAAACAATCAGCCAGCGGAGACGCGGGTTACGCTGCTCCATTACTCAGGCCTATCCCATCGGAACGTGTCCCGGCGAGCACCTGAGGTGATTCGCCGGCATCGGCCCGCACATCCGGGCCATCAACTCAATTTTAGGGTCTGGGCGTTTGGATGGCTTCGCGCGCGTCCGCAAGCACCGCATCGCTTGTCCCATCGGCGGGAGCCAATTGGCCAGGCACCGGAACCGTCAAGCCCAATTGCTGCCGTGCAATCGCGTCCACCCGCATGGGTGAACGTAGCGCCGCAACTTCCAGATGCAATTGCTGGTTGAGCTCCGCGGCTCTCGAGCGCTCCGCCTTAAGCTCTTCCACCCGGTACGTCACCTGAATGCACTCAAAATGCTGCCAGGCGTAAAAAAGCAGGCACGATGCCAGCGCCGCTCCCGCCCCGCAAAGCTTCCAGAGGTCGCGCACGCGCGATGGCGCGGCGCACCGGATAAGGCGAGTGTTATCGATCCGCTTCTTGGTGTGATATTCGGTCATGGTGTTCCTGTGCCTTCCCCTCGGCCGCGGCATCCAACTTCTCCGCAACGCGCATTTTCGCGCTGCGCGACCGGGGATTGTTTCGAATTTCGTCTTCCTCGGGCTGAATCACTTTTTTCGTGAGCACTTTGAAGCTCTTCTCACGTTCCAGCCTTTGGAACGCCCGTTTCACCAGGCGGTCCTCCAGCGAGTGATAACTCAGCACGATCCAGCGTCCTCCAGAAGAAATAGTGGCAGGGGCCCACGAAAGAAACTGCTCGAGTTCCTCCTCTTCTCGATTCACCGCAGTCCGCAGCGCCAGAAACGTTTTTGTCGCGGGATGCAGTTTCTGCCTTCCCCTTGCCTTTTGGGCACCTGCCACAACCGTTGCCAGATGTTCGGTGTCCCGGATGGGACGCGCGCGAACGATTGCCCTGGCGATTCTGCGTGAGTTCCTCTCTTCCGCATTGCGGTAGAGGACGTCGGCCACTTCCTTTTCCGACCAGTAATTCACAATTTCTGCCGCCGTGAGCGGCGCCTCGGGATTCATCCGCATGTCGAGCGGCGCGCGATGGCGAAACGAAAACCCGCGCTCCGGACTATCCAGCTCGAGCGTTGAAATCCCCAGATCGGCAATCACTCCGTCCGCCGGCGGCCAATTCAAATTCGCCGTCACTTCGCCGATCTTTGAAAACTCTGCGTGCACTAAAACCACCTTATCCGCGTATTCCTTCAACCGTTCCCGTGCTATTTCCAGGGCCTGGGGATCTCTGTCTATTCCCAACAGTCGCCCCGTCGCAAGGCGGCGAACGATTTCGAAGGTGTGGCCGCCCGTTCCGACGGTCGCATCGATATACGTCCCATCAGGCCGTACGCGCATCCACTCGATCACCTCTTCGCGCAGGACAGGCGTATGCAAAACGCTCAAAGTCTAAATGCCCAG
>Ga0182024_10026051_pt1 | contig 10291 bp, 11 predicted proteins | sample P32metaG_FD_120480 | JGI IMG/M metagenome (GOLD analysis project Ga0182024, IMG submission 120480) | Permafrost microbial communities from Stordalen Mire, Sweden - P3-2 metaG (Illumina Assembly) | ecosystem: Environmental > Terrestrial > Soil > Wetlands > Permafrost | place: Sweden: Stordalen...
GCTGGTACTCTTTCGACGGCGAGTACGGCAGCGGGTTGTCGTCGGGGCTATGCCCTCCGAATACTCCCGGTTTCTGTAAGGAGACGCCCCATATCACGTTCGACGCAGAGAAGGGGTTTAGCATCGGTCATGGCGCCGTCGTCACGCTCGGCATCCGAAACCTCCTCAACGATCGTTACTTCGTGACGATCCTCAACGCGCAAGGCAACCACTTTGCCGCCCCGCGCATGTTCGACGTAGGCGTTCGTTTCGGTAAATAGCCTCTCCCCCGAAACTTATGGCCGACGAGAAGACCCCGGCACGGGTTCCCTCCTTGCCGGGATCTTTTTGGTAGGGCCGTGATGGACTTTTCAATGGGAATTTAGTCCTAATACGCCTCCCGCCTCGTCGTAAATATTGTAAACTCTTTGAGAAGCCATGAATTCTTATCGGCGCAGTTTGCCTGCTTATATCGTGTTCGCCGCCTTAACGGTCCCTTTTGGGATCGCGGCGCATCTTCTTGCCGAATTGGCGGGGCTGGGATATCACGATGACGCGGAGCTTGTTTTTTCCGCTCAACATTGGTATCTGGCGGCGCTGGCGGCGGCTTCCTTGGCATCCTTGCTTGGATTGGTCGGCGTGATTCCCCACGCGGATCGGCGGCGTATCGTTACGTGTTTGGCCGCTGATCTCCCGTTCGCAGGTCAAGGTTTACGTTTTTTTGCGCTTTCTTTTTCTGCTCAATTCGGGTTTTTTGTCATAACGCAATACGCTGAAGGCGATCCCCTGCGAGGAGGAAATCTCGGCGTTGGACTCATTGCGGCATCGATCGCAAGCGCAATCGGCTCCCTCGTGATCACTCTTTGCAAGGCGCGGATACTACGCGTTGCAGTCGACCTTTTTTTCTTTATCGCTGTGCAAATACGAGACATCGTTGCTTGCGCAGCTCGATATCGTATCGACGCGAATGTTCGCGTTTGGCGCGGCGGCGCATTCACCCGCGTCTTTTTCAGTCGTCCGCCTCCCTACACGCTCCTGAGCTGACCACACGACGCTTAGCGGCATCAGTGCCGTAAAAGCGCGACGGTCGCCTCTCTCAATTGGCGGAATCCCTTCATGCTCGTCTTTCGCGTATCCCGCGCGTCGCAAGCATGGTCGTCGCAAAGATTGAGAGAGTGCCGGCAATGACGATCAAGTCTGCTACGCAAAGGAGTTAAAGGAATCCAATGTCTCCGCTATATAGAAAGCCCGCTGACAATCGTATCAGTGAAACATCCGTCTACGAAGCCGCCGAAACTGCTCTTGAATCTGCTCAAACGCGCTGGGACCGCCGCACGCAGCCCGCTCACGAAGCGGCTGAAGCTGCTCTTGTAGCTGCTCAAAAGCGCTTGGAGCGCCCCATGCAGCCCACCGAGCACCCAAAGACGCTTGATGACCCTAAAGAGCTCCATGAGCACAGGCACGATCACCACCACGACGGTCACCACGATGATGACCACGACGGCCACGGTGACGACCATCATCACCACCACCATGGCGGCTTTTTCAGCTTTGGATGGCTCCCCCATAGCCATCAGCATGCGGAAGACCAGGTGCAGGGAGAGTGGCAACCAGGGCTTTCAAAGCCGGCCAAGCCGGAAAAGAGTATAGCCGGAGGCATTCAACCTGTGCTTGCATCCGGAGAAGGTCCGGACGATGTCCCGCACTCCTTTGAATCGATTATAGCCGCATTAAAAGGCGTCTATCACAAGATGGTAGATCATTTTACGACGCCTTCACAAGCTCTGGCAAATCTCGCTCCGTCGGGCCCTGCGGTTGACGCTGCCCTGGCCAGCTCATTAGCAGGAGTACCTTTCGGGTTTCTTGCGTTCGGCATGTCGACGCGCGAACTGAAGGAACTCCAACAACAAGGAATCGATCTTACCAAGGAAATTCAAAAGAATGCCGCTTTCCGCGGGAACATCAGATCTGTCTTGGCTAACGCATCCGACGGTTCTCCCGCGGAGCGTGAAAATCTACTCGTTGAGTGTGCAATTCGCACGGCGTTAGACGACTATCTTGCCAAACAGAAAAAAAGTCTCAAGGGAAAGCGCCGATTTTGGCGAGCCGGCCAAATCTCCGGAGCGGGGATGCAAGCAAAAGGCGCCATGGAGATCGGCGCGATGTCCTCAATACTTCACAGCGGAGTACCAACGGCAGTCAACGCAACCGCAACGCTCGGGGGAGTTCTCACAGCGGCCTTCAGTCCGATCACCTCTTCTTTTGCCGCAGCCGTGGGAGGGACATTCACCGATCGCGTGCGGAAACGGGGACAAGATCGACAGTATCAAGAGAACACTGCGGTTAATGATTTACAATACGTCGAGGATATTCCCAACGATACAGAAGGCAAAGGTCGTCGTCTTAACGAGTATTACCATTTTATAAAAACGAAGGCCGCGCAACACAAAAAACGTGATAAAACCTACGCTATCGCAGGCGGTACGTTCACGGGAGCCAATGCCGCTACCGCCGTAGGCACTCTAGCGAATCTCGGTCATATCGCCGTGGCAGCAAAGTCGCACGGGGCCAGTCTTCCCCTAACGCTTGCCGTAAGCGCCGGCCTCACGAAGGCTACGACGGCGGCAACCGCAGCCGGAGCGCCTCTTTCCTTGGGAAGCGTATGGGTATTGATCTATGAGCATATAAAAGAAGGCGCTCAAGCGATTGCCGCACAAGGCGGACGTACGAACGAACACGTCCTCCTTGCTCTCGGCGATTTGGGAGGGGAACACGGTGGCGACGAGTTACGTGCTCAAAGATTCCACGAACTGCGCAAACAGGAGGAGGCCTTACACGACTATAAAAGCCGAATCGGAGCTGCTCGCGGAAAGAGCTACAATCCCAAACACCATGCTAGCGATCCGAAAACGATAAATGAAGAAGCAATGCCCGTTTCTGCTTCCCTAGAATCGAACTCTTTACGTTCTCGCCTGAAGGCGAAACTCCATCGTCTTGGTTCTAACTACCTTAAAAAGGGAAGCGACGACGAGCAAGAGCGAAATGCTGCCATTGAAGAGTTTATACTAAAAACCATTGAAGCTGAAATCGGAACCGTCGGCGACCGTTCAGAACATTATATCGATGGTAAAATCGCGTTAAGAGACAAAAAATATCCTGGGTACGCTGCGGAACCCAATCGCAAAAACGTCCATTCCCAGCGGCGCGCCGCCGCAAAGGGACCTGTTGATATCCATACGACGAACGCCGCCATTCTCGAACAACTCCGAGGCGATACCGAAGATGATCGAAAGAACATTGACGCTAAGAGTCGGCTTCGAGATCGTGTAATACAGGGAGGGGAGCCTCTCGAACCAATCATCTCCGACTTTCTAAGCCTCCAGCTTGGAGGAAGTTCACGGGACGACGGTCACGAACACGCATCAATATTGGGAAAAATGACAAAAAAAATAGTGCGCAGTAAAGAGAAACCTGCACAAAGGGCGGAGGATAAACTTGCGGAATTTTGTGAGAAAACAGGTCCGCGCTTATATCGCTATCAGCGTAACGTTCTTTTTGCATCTCAAATACTTGCATCTGAAATACGCGCTGCATACGAAAAGGAAAAACTTAGAGAACATAATCAGCTAGATATCTTTGCTCGTGTTAAAAACATAAAAAGGAAAGGCCCACATCTTTCGTTTGACCATCAATATAACGAACAAACGGAACAATTTGAGTGGACCAAGCATAATGTTCATATTGGCGAGGGAAGGTTAGATACGGCCGACGCGGCGTATACGCGTTTAGAATATGCGGCAGCATCGGGTAAGCCAGTTTCCGTTCGATATGCGCCGTTCTTGAATGTGAAGCTTCCGACAACGCCCTGTGAAAAAAATGTAGCAAAGCAAACGGCGCCGGACCTAGAATACTCTGCTCAAAAACCTCAAATTCCTGAAGTAACGAATGTGTTGTCTCCAAAGCCAGATATTTCTTTTAGAATGTATGAAGAGGGTCCCTCAGACTGGGCCGATGCGAACGTATTACGGGCTACATCAAGCAAAAGGCTATTGGAACAGGCTACCGATAAGGCATACCCGCGTCAAAAAAGGCCTACGGAGCAGTCACGGAAATTCCGGGGACGAACTTGAGCGCATTGGTTGAGCGGTAATAGGCAAGGAGGCACAGGCGGCTATATACCATAGTAGGGTATAGTATATATCGGCGAAGAAGAAGCTGCGATGGCACACACGGTTCGCGAGAAGACCAAACTTCTCCAACGCATTCGTCGTATCCGAGGTCAAGTCGAAGCTATTGAACGAGCGCTCGAAAGCGAAGCGAGCTGCTCTCAAACCCTTCAACTTATCGCTGCGGCGCGCGGAGCGATGAGCGGCCTCATGGCTGAAGTCGTCGATGAACATCTTCAGGCCCACATCCTCGGCGCTCGCTCCGATTCCGATCGCGAACGCGCTGCGGGCGAACTCGGCGATGTCGTGCGAACGTATCTCCGATGAGTTCCGCGCCGCTCACGCGGTCGGTTCTTCTCGGAACCGTCGTTGCCGTCGGCATCCTCCATACGCTCGTCCCGGATCATTGGGCGCCCATCGTCGCCGTTGCGCGCCGTCGCCGCTGGTCATACGCGCGCACGGCTGCCGGAGCCGCGCTCGCTGGAACGGGACACATTCTCTCTACGCTTGCCCTTGGACTTCTTGCATGGGGTTTCGGCATCACCGTTGCGGCGCGCTATGGAACGCTCGTGAATCGAGCTTCGGCCTTCGCTCTCATTGTTTTTGGCGGATGGATCGCCTGGGGCGGTTGGAAAGAAGCGCGCCGCGGACACGAACACGGACACTCTGGCGAATCCGCGAGTAACGAACGGACCGCATTGCTTCTAATACTTGGCTCAAGCCCAATGATTGAAGGACTTCCAGCATTCTTCGCGGCTACGTCGTATGGGTTTTCCATGATCGTCGTGATGGCGAGTCTCTTTGCGCTTTCGACGATCGGAACGTATGTCGTGGTTTCATTGACGGCGGTTGCCGGGTTTCAAAACGTGACAAGCGATCATATCGAACGCTACGGCGAATTTCTCAGCGGCGTGGTCGTCGTTGCAGCCGGCATCATCGCCTTGGTTTTGTAAGGGTTCCTCAAAGCAAACGTGCGATGTCTTCGACCTGAATATCGGCTATTGAAGAATGAATTTTATACATGCGAGTTTGCCCCGGACCATCGATGATGACGATTGCGGTTTCGAGCGGCTGGCAACCAGGCTCGGTGCATTGCAGCTCCGTAACAGCAATGTGCGTTTCGCTCGGCAACGCAAATAGGCGCTCGACCCATTCGCGAACAGACGCGATTTTAAGCGGATCGGCTTTTGGACGAGAAGTGAAGCCGCTAAACATGAAGATCCCCTTTCGGTTCTGCTTGGATCATAATGCGAACGTAGACGCAGACCAACGCGAACATGAGTAGCGCGCTTAGCATGAGTTCGTTAAGAGGAGGAATCCAGCCGCAGAGTTGCGCGCCTTGATACGCGGCGACGACGAGCGCGAAGGCGGTTACGGCGGCGAGCCATAAGCGTTTAGCTCGCAGCATCGAGGCGCGGCTACGTGCAAGAAAATGATGCACAAGGATGCTATCGAGCGTGTCGGTGCAAATGATGCCGCCGCAGAAGGCCAAGCCGATCATGATCGCTCCGAGTAAACTCGCTCCGCTTGCGAAGGCGACGGCGTAGGCGGCGAGTTGACTTGATGTTTCAAAACCAAGACCGAAGAGAATGCCGACGGGCAGGGCGACTAATACATGGGTGTGCGAGCGGAGCGCGGCAGGCAGCATGCGTGTGCGGTAGCTACCGGTGATGTCGCCGTTCGAGCGGAGCTGCATGATATTGAGAAGGGCGACCAGCACCAAAATCGATAAGCTGACCCAGCTTCCCGCAGCTTCAATGGCGCGGGTGTGCGTCGAGAGACGTTCTCCCAGCAATCCTACCAAGGCTGCAATGGCGAGTACCATCACGGAATGACCGCCGGCAAAGAGCGTTCCGACATATCGGCTCCATCGCGGATGACGCTCGTACGTATTTCGTGTGATGTTGTCGATGATCGCGAGATGATCGGGGTCGGCTCCGTGGCGTAAGCCTAGGACAAATACGGTGAGAATGCCGGTAAGCATGGACGGGACTCCTAGTAGTTCGCGGGCGAGTGTAGCGTCGTGATAAAAAGGAATGTTCCGACGATAATGATGAGCGCGGGACCGGCAAGAGAAAGCATGCGTGAGGCGGGGCTTCGTGGACCTTCACGCATACGGTCGAGTGCGAATCGGCGTCGAGCCCCAATGGTTAAGAGGCCGATCCCAGTCATAGCGGTTGCCATGCCCGCGGCGATGGCGAGGAGCAAAAGGGTTCCGGCGAAATAGGTTCCGTTCGCTACGGCCATGGTAACAACGAGAAGCGATCCGGTGCAAGGGATCGCTCCGACGATGCATGCAACGGCGCCTGAAGCGAACGTGCGAGGAGCGTCGCGGTCATCTGGGTCGGCGCAATGATGGTCGCTAGCGTGTTGCAATCCAAGCGCCCGAACGAGCAAGAAGCATCCGAGCGAAACGATTGATCCGTACGTCGTTAGGCGTATAACGCGCGAATTTTCGAGCGAGGCGCCGGAGTGCCGGAAAATAACTGCAAGTGCAACGACGGCGACGAATGCTGAGGCGACATGCGTCGCGGCAATCCGCGTTCCTAGCCATACGGCATTATGAAGTTTCACTTCGTGCGAGAGAAAATAGCCGACGATGACGGATTTTCCATGGCCTGGACCGACGACGTGAAAACAGCCGTAAAGAAACGCGAGAAGAAGCGCTATCGCGAGCGGTTTCCCAATGGAGTCATGCTTGAGAATCGGGTTTACGAATGAGAGGAATTCGGTAATGCGCATGCGATCGCGCTTCTTTATAACGCGCGGGGCGCGGACAACATTTCGAGATGCCCTTGCGCGGAACAGGCGGCGATTTGCGCATCGCTGGGCGACCAAGCAACGACCGCGATCTCTGCATCGAGATTGCGCGTCGCAAGCGGCTCCATTTTTCGTGTATGATCCCAAAGGATGACGAGGCCGTCTTGCGCGCCGGAGAGAAGCAGGCGTCCGCGATGTTGATAGGCGAGCGCGGTTAGGAGAGCATCGTGCCCATCGAGGGATACGGGGCGCGTTCCGGCGGGGGACTTAGCGCAATCCCAAATCGTGACGACATCGCTGCCGCCGGTCGCAAGAAAACGGCTTGTCGCATCCCATGTGAGTTCGCGCACCTTGGCGGGATATCCCGACATCTGTAAATCGCGTCCGGTCTTGGTTTTCCAAAAATGAATCGTGGAATCTTGATCGCCGGTCGCCACGTAACGTCCGTCAGGGCTGCACGCGACGGAAAGAATCGAGCCTTTCCATTCGTAACGTCGTAAGGGTTCGTCTTTGGATGGTTGCCACGTCGAGAGCGCGCCGTACGCGGCGGAGAGGAGTTCTTGCGTGCCGGGCTTCCACTGCAATGCGGCGACGGTACTCGGATGCGGTCCGTACGTACGCAACAACTCCCCGTCGGGCGCCCACAGGCGCACGAAACGACCTGCCGCCGTCGCTAAGAGATGACGGCTTTTCCCTGTGCCGCCAAGAGGGTTGTATCCGACGTGTTCCACCCATTGATCGCCGCAGTCAAGCGCGTGGAGTAGGGTCCCGTTTCGCGCATCCCAAACGCGAGAGAAGCCGTCTTGGCCGCCGGTCGCCAAGAACGTTCCATCGGCGCTCCATGAGAGTGATGTTGTCACGAGACTATGCCCTTCGTTGCGCCATTGCGCAGACCCGTGCGTGTTGAAGACATGAATGGGGCCGCTAACGACGCATGCCGCAAGCAATGTCCCGTCCGGCGACCAAGCCAGGCCCGTAGGATAATCTTCGATGCATGTGTTCCAGGCTCGATGTAGGATATCGGCCTCGTGTTTCTCCGTCACGAGAAGCATGAGCGAAATCCTTCCGTGAGTTCCGTGCGATCGAGATTGCGACCGATGAAAATTAATGCGTTACGACGCGGTTCTTCGCCCCATTCACGATCCGCCCGCCCGTCGAAAAGCATGTGAACGCCTTGAAAAACATAGCGGCGCGGCGAATCCTCGATCGAGAGAACGCCCTTCATGCGAAAGATATCCGGGCCAAGCTCGCGCAACACGCTTCCGAACCACGTATTGAGTTTTGCTTCGTTCAAATCGCCGGGCATGTCGATGCCGACGGATGTAACCGATTGGTCGTGAACGTGCGTCGCGTTTGGGTCCATGAACGACGGATCAACGTAGAGGGCGCGATCGAGATCGAATGCGCCCACGTTGAGGACGGTCTCCAAATCGACGACGGCGTCTTTCGTGCGATGGATTTTTGCTGCGGCATTCATGGCGTGGAGGCGCGCTTCGAGGCGTTCAATATCTTCCGTCGCAACAAGATCAATCTTGTTTAAGAGAATAACGTCGGCAAAAGCGATCTGTTCTTTCGCTTCTTGACTAGAGTCAATATGTTCCCAAATATGCTTTGCATCTACAAGCGTGATAATGCCGTCGAGCTTCGCTTTTGCCTGCATCTCGTTGTCAACGAAGAACGTTTGCGCGACGGGGCTTGGATCGGCGAGTCCGGTCGTTTCGATGAGAATGTAATCAAACTTGTCCTTGCGCTTCATCAGATTACCGAGAATGCGGATAAGATCGCCGCGCACGGTGCAACAGATGCATCCGTTGTTCATCTCGAAAATTTCTTCTTGCGCGTTGATAACCAAGTGCTGGTCGACGCCGATCTCGCCGAACTCGTTCTCGATTACGGCGATGCGTTTACCGTGGTTTTCGGTGAGGATGCGGTTGAGCAGCGTCGTCTTGCCTGCTCCTAGGAATCCCGTTAAGACGGTAACGGGGACGCGTGTTTCCACCTGAGCGACCATGGAATTGGAGCCTCCTGTTGCTGCCCTATGGGCGGTGTACGTGATGCCAATTATGCGAATCGTTCGCTATTCCTGCGAATGATTGGCATAATTTCGATTCCACAGAAGGCATGCTCCGCGCGCTTGCGGCGGCGTATCCGTGTTGACAACGATATTTTGCTCACGGCGTTCAAAACGGCGCAAAACGGCCATTAGCCGAGGTCGAAACTGTCTTGACCTGGCCGGAGGTAGAGGGATGGGCGGTAGAGGGGTGTCGGGCCTCTTGGGGCTAGGTTGCCGGGCGAGGTATTTTGGTAATACTCGAGCAGCCTGAAGACGGAAGTGCGGCGGTCGTCGTAACGGCGTATCCGAAGCTAAGGAGGCCAAAGGGATGAAGGGGATTGCGGCGATGACGAGCGAGGGGCCTCGCGGTCCCGCTTATATTCGCTTTTCCCGTGAGCCGGTTGCCTCGACGGAGCCGACCGAGGCGCAGTATGAGGTTGTCGTGGACTACGACGCCGCCGGCGGGGTTGTCGGGGTTGAACTTGTCTCGCTCGGGCCGGATATGTTCGCGGCTTTAGCTGATGTTGCTCGCAAGCACGATCTCGACCTTAGCGCCTTGCTCGCGCGGTCGTTCGCGGTGCCGCTGCAGGAGGCATAAACGCAGCTCTCTGCTTGTTTACCCCATTACGCCGAACACGTCGGAGGTGATTACTCTTCGTCGTATTGTCTAAGAGCAGCTTTCCGTTCGTTCACGGTTTTGCGATCTTTTGCACCGTTGCTCTTATGAGGCTTGCACATGAGGCAGCCCGCTCGGCTATTTTTCGGACGTCCGCGTTTATGGTGCATGTGTCAGGATGCTTTCAAGGCGCGCTCGACCGCCTCGGGATCGCGTTCGATAACGCGCAACAGGACTCGCGCAGGCCCTGTGGGGGCTTGGCGTCCAAGTTCCCATTCTTCTATGGTTCGTTCGCTCAATGCAAAGCGTTCGGCGAAAGCGGCGCGTGTTAAATGGAGCTTCTTGCGAAGTTGGCGGATATAAGCGGGAGAAATGACTAGGCGAGCATCGGTGAAATCAAACTCGCCGTTGCCCTCTTCGGCATCTTCCTGTATGTAGCGCTGAATGTCGGCTTCGGTAGTTGCTTGGAGCTTTTCCCGGTCGACCTTACCTCGATTACGTCGAATTTCTTCGTTCGAGCGCTTGACGATAGCCATCTCGTTCCTTTCTCGATGCCGGCCTTGCTGAGATAATTCGTCGGAGTGTTCCGCGCGGGGGCGCGTCCCGCAGGGTGTGTAATTGCGATGAACTACCGGTAGCCGCATAGCAAGATCATGCGGTCACCGAGCGAACCGAGCGAGTGTTCACCCCAACCAGGAGCACTCGATGACCAAAGCA
>Ga0182024_10026052_pt1 | contig 10291 bp, 11 predicted proteins | sample P32metaG_FD_120480 | JGI IMG/M metagenome (GOLD analysis project Ga0182024, IMG submission 120480) | Permafrost microbial communities from Stordalen Mire, Sweden - P3-2 metaG (Illumina Assembly) | ecosystem: Environmental > Terrestrial > Soil > Wetlands > Permafrost | place: Sweden: Stordalen...
CTCGCGCAGCAGCTTGAGCGCGCTCGGGTCATAGGCCGGGGCGACGATCACCTCCAGCAGCTTATCGATTGAAGTGATGGCGTTTGCAGTCTCAAGGTCCACCGGCTTATTCAGCGCCACGATCCCGCCGAAGGCGGCCAGCGGGTCTCCCTCGAACGCCTTACGAAATGCCGTCGCCAGATCGGAAGCGGTGGCAAATCCGCACGGCGTCGCGTGCTTCACCACACATGCCGTCGGCGTCGCCAGTTCCTTCACCGCGGCAAGGGCGGCGTCGGCATCCAGCAGGTTGATGTAACTCAGTTCCTTCCCGTGCAACTGCCTGGCGAATGCAACCGATGCCTCGGCGGGCCGCTTGCCCACTAGCAGCGTGGCCTTCTGGTGAGGGTTCTCGCCGTAGCGAAGGTCCAGCGCCTTGTGCAGGTTCAGCACCATGCTTCCCGAATCGATTCCGCCTGCTGTCGCGAGATAATTGGCGATCAGCGAGTCATACTCGGCGGTGCGCGCAAAGGCCCGCTGCGCCTGCTTCAGGCGGTGCTTGCCGCAGCTCGATCCTTTGTGCTCGCGCAGGTCGCCGATCACTTTCTCGTATCGTTCGGGCGACGTGACGACCAGCACCCAGCGGTGATTTTTCGCCGCCGATCGGATCATCGACGGCCCGCCGATGTCGATGTTTTCGATCACTTCCTCGAAGGTCACGTTCGGCTTGGCCACCGTCTGCTCGAACGGGTAGAGGTTGATGCAAACCAGATCGATCGGCTGAATCCCATGCTCCTGCATCGCGGTCACGTGCCGCGGGTTATCGCGCTGGGCGAGCAACCCGCCATGCACCTTTGGATGCAGCGTTTTCACACGGCCGTCCATCATTTCGGGAAAGCCCGTGAGCGTAGCCACATCCGTCACCGGCAGGCCGAGTTCCCGCAGAAACTTTGCGGTCCCGCCAGTGCTGATCAGCTCAATTTTGAAGTCGTTGTGAAGCGCCCTGGCGAATTCGGCCAGGCCGGTTTTGTCCGAAACCGAGATCAGCGCGCGGCGGATGGGGACGAGATCTGTCATGCGACCCAAGGTAAGACGCGGCGGAGAAAAGGAAAAGAGGGCCGAGCACCGAACAAGGCGGATCGATACAGTCCGAGGTATCTCAAAAACACCGAGCACATACCCCCTCCTCCGGGCCTCACGTTTTTCCCACTGCATTGCCGATAACCATGACAGTCTGCCAGCCAAGAGGGACCTATGCCCGATCATGGCATGCACTGTCCATTTTTGAATCGTGCCGACGAGCGGTGCTCGGATAATTTCAGCATCGAGCGGCTGGACCACGCGTTCGGGTTTTGCTTTGGGCAATACCGCGAGTGCCGGGTCTATCTGGAGCTGCTGGTCGAGCGGCGGGTTCGCCGGGTGACGGGCAGGATGGATCTGCCGGATCGCGCTGATGGAAACAGTTCTCTCATCCAGATCACGCTGCACGGCCGGCCCCAAGCGGCGTCCGCCGACCGATACTGCCAGCACGCGGCCTGAGCTGAGGGCGCTGCTGCTGCACCTGGCCTCGGAGCGCGGGCTGGCCGACAACTCTCTTCACGCCTATCGCCGCGACCTGGAAGACCTGGACCGGTTTCTTTCCGCACGCGGCAAGCATTTTATTTCGGCTGATGCGGATGTATATCGCGCCTATTTACAGGACCAAAGCCGCCGCGGCCAGGCGACGCGAACCGTCGCGCGGCGCCTGGCGGCGATTCGGGTGCTGCTGCGGTTTCTGATTGCCGAAGGGCACGATCGCACGCACGTGTTGCAGCAGCTCGAGCGGCCCAAGCCGGAGCAATCGCTTCCGAAGGTGCTGAGCCGGGCGCAGGTCAATCAGCTTATCGCATCCCCGGATCCCAAGTCACCGCTGTTCTGCCGCGACGTGGCCATTTTGGAATTGCTCTACGCCAGCGGCCTGCGCGCCAGCGAGTTGTGCGACGTGAAGCTAGTGGACGCTAATTTGCAGGTCGGATGCGTGCGGGTGATGGGCAAGGGGAGCAAGGAGCGGGTCGTGCCGCTGGGAAGGGCGGCGGCAGAAGCCATCACGCGCTATATCGCGGAGACTCGGCCCAAACTGGAGCGATCAGTCAGCGACCGGCTGTTCCTCTCCCGAACCGGCAAGCCGCTCGAGCGGATCGCGCTTTGGATGCTGGTGGAAAAGTATGGCCGCAAAAGCGGCTTGCTCAAATCAATCTCGCCGCACACCCTGCGGCACTGCTTTGCCAGCCACCTGGTGGGCGGTGGGGCGGACCTGCGGGTGGTGCAGGAACTGCTTGGCCACAGCGACATCAATACCACGCAGATCTACACCCACGTGGACAGCGGCCGGCTCAAGGCCGTCCATGAGAAGTTCCATCCGCGGCGATAATCAGGCGAAATCAATAGGCGAACCAGTTCCACCAGTCGCCGGTCACGGCCTGATGCGCGGTCAGATATCCGGCCGTGGTAATTGTGCAATTGTTGTAAAAGTCAGTGGGCGTGGCGCGGTCGGCATGCCCGTCGCAAAAGATATAGTTCCCGTATCCACTGTGGATATCACTCGGCACGTCATTGCTGCTGGCGACAGGCGAGGAACTGTTGACCCCGATGATTTGGCCGGAGGAATCATTGGGCCACTTCTCCTCGACAATCATGACCTTATTCGCCGACGCCACGATCATTGAGAGGTTAATATGGTGGGCGGGGTTGGAGGCGCTGATGACGTAGTAATCGTCGTACGTATTGGTGAATTTGCTGTAATTGATATTGGCGTTGAACGAGAAGGTGAAGTTGCGGTTTGCCACCGTTCCCGCCGCGTTGACCGGCCTGACGTCGCCGGAGGAGGAGTCGTCGGGGCAATTGAAAAGCTGCAGGCGGCCGGAAGCCGTGGGAGGAAGGTAGGGGATCATCGATCCGTCGCTCAAATCGATCATGCCCGTGCCCAGCATCCACCAACCCATTGGCCACTTTGTGGACCCGATCGTGTTGGTCTGCCCGGGCACCGCCGGCAAGGTGCCCTTGTTGTCGTTGGCATACATCATCACGCTGGTGAAGATCTGCCGCATGTTGCTGGCGCACTTAATGGCTTGGGCCTGCTCGCGGGCCTTGTTGAGGGCGGGCAGCAGGATGGAAATGAGCAGGGCAATGATGCCGATCACGACGAGCAATTCCACCAATGTGAAAGCCCGAGGACGACGGCCAGAAACAGTGCGAGACATGCAATTCCTCCAGCGAACAGTTCAGTACGGTTGTAACGCCCCAAGGCGAAGAGGGCTCAGGATGATACCATATCGTACGTCGTCTGCATAAGCAGGATCGGGAAAAAAACTGAAGATTCTTGCGACGGGTTCTATTTAAACAGGTCGAACCACTCGTCCAGCATGATCGCTCCTCCGCCGGTTGCGGCGTGGGCGTAAACATCGGCGGGGGTGACGCGATCGATGTGCCCGTCGGCAAAGCAAACATTGCAGAAGCCGTCGTGTCGCTTGGTGGGGACATCGTCGGCGTCAGGGTTGCCGCTCGAGTCGAGCAATTCGCACATGCCGTCGTTGGGATATTCCTCCTCAAAAATCAGGATTTTGTTTGCCGGATGCCGCACCTGGCTGGTCTTGATCGCCGGGGTGTTGTGGGTCGCTCCGTTGGCGCTGTAAGTGTGGGCGTAAGCGCTGCTAAAAAAGCACCAATCGAGCTTGGCGTTAAAGGAATAGGTGAAGTTGCGCTCGGCGATCGTGAGGCCGCCGTAATGCACCGGGCGACCGTCGGAAAGATCGGTTGGACAATTGAATAAAGCCGTGATCGCGTCGACGGTCGGGGGAAAATATGTCAGCAGCGCACCGCCCTGATCGAATTTCGCGATGCCCGGCAGGGCCGTCCCGCTCATGTACCACGCCACCGGATAAGTGGTTGCCGGCGGGGGTGAATCGCCGAGAGTAGGCGCCACCGGATACATCCCCCTGTTGTCGTTCACGTACATGGTCGTAAACGTGAAGATCTGCCGCATGTTGCTGGCGCATTTAATCGCATTGGCCTGCTCGCGGGCTTTGTTCAGAGCCGGAAGCAGGATGGAGATCAGCAGGCCGATGATGCCGATGACGACGAGCAACTCCACCAAAGTGAAGGCATTTGGCCGATGGAAAAGCAACCGATGACGACTCATGAGACCTTTCAATTGGCCAGCATGTGATACCAGTCGACCCCGATGGCGACGTTGCCGCTGTAGTTGATGTGAGCATAGACATCGGCCGTTGTCTCACGGGAGACATGGCCATCGGCGAAACATTGATTGCCGTAGCCATCGTGTCGATCGGCCGGCACATCATTTCCGTCCAGGGCTGCGGTGAAACTAATGGGATCGGTGAGCTGACAACTCCCGTCATTGGGCCATTTTTCCTCGAAGACCAGAATCTTGTCCGCGGTGCGGTGGATCTGGCTCATCTTCATCGTTCGATGAAATGGCGTAGAGTTGAAGTTGTCGTCATAGGTCATGTTCGTGAAGTTGACGTCGAGGATGCCGTTGAAAGAGTAGGTGAAATTTCGGGCAGCAATTGATGTGGCAGCACTGACGGGGCGGTCGTCAGCGATATCGGTGGGGCAGTTAAAGAGCTGAAGCCGAGCGTCCACCGTGGGGGGCATGTAGACAGTGAGTGCTCCCGCCGTGAGGTCCACCGTGCCCGCAGTCACCATGTAATATGCCATCGGATAAATGGCGGTGGATTGGGAAGCGCTGATCGGCGGGGGGATCGGCAGGCAACCGCGATTATCGTTTACGTAGATCTCCACGTAATTGAAGATCTGCCGCATATTGCTGGCGCATTTGATCGCGTTGGCCTGCTCGCGAGCTCTATTCAAAGCCGGAAGCAGGATGGAGATGAGAAGGCCGATGATGCCGATGACGACCAGCAACTCAACCAAGGTGAAGGCATTTGGCCGATGGAAAAGCAACCGATGACGACTCATGGAATCCTCCGGCAGACGCTTGCATGCGGGTCAATAAACAAACCAATGCCACCAATCGGCGCCGATGGCCTTGCCTCCGCTATAGGTAATGTTGGCCATAACCTCAGCCGGTGTGGCCCGGTCGCTGTGCCCATCGCAGAAGCAGTAATTGGCATAACCATTGTGCCGATCGCCCGGCACATCGTTCGTGTCCGTCCCGCTGGTTTGAAGCGGGCCAACGATTTGGCAGGAGGTGTCATTCGGCCATTTTTCCTCACAAATCATGATCTTGTCGGCCGGTGTGCGGATCTTTGAGAAATTGACGCACGGATGCGGTGGCGTCGGGGGGGAGGGGATGGTGAAGTTGTTGTCGTAGCTGCCGCTTGGAACGGAATTGATGTCGATCTCGGCGTTAAACGAATAAGTGAAGTTTCGCGGCCCAACCTGCCCTGATGAGTTCATCGCCCTCACGTCGCCGGAGGACATGTCATCCGGGCAACTGAACACCTGAAGGCGAGAGTCGAGCGTAGGGGGCATATACGGGATCATGGCGCCGTCGCTCAGATCAATGATCCCCTGCCCGATCATCCACCACGCCATCGGATATTTCGTGGAGTTCGTGGTGCATTGCTCCGCTGGAATGGCCGGCAGAAAGTTCCGGTTGTCATTCACGTACATCATGACGAACGTGAAAATCTGTCGTTCATTGTTGGCACATTTGATCTGATAGGCTTGTTCTCTGGCCTTGTTCAGCGCCGGCAGCAGGATGGAAATCAGCAGCGCGATGATGCCGATGACAACCAATAATTCCACGAGAGTGAACGCGTGCGGCGCACGTCGCGGGCGGAAGTGAACGCTCATACCACACCTCGGACTGGCGAACCCTCTAGGAGACTGCGGGAAATGCGAAACTAAGGTAGCATTCGCGGTGTCCTGCGGTCAAGGAAATGATTGACCTGTATTTGAGGTTTTGAGGTCAGGCAGACCCATTTGGAAGGGCGAGGCTCCGGTTCGACTGAGCTTACCGAAGTCTGCCGAGCCGAAACCCGTTCGAAGAATGCGGCTTCCAAGGAACTCCTCCTCCGACCGCCGCTTGCGGCTTCGCCGACGAAGGGGCGTGATTCGGAGGGATCCCTTCGAAGGACGTCCCTTCGTCGGCGAAGCCGCAAGCGGCGCGTTGCTCGCCGGGCAGTTCCTCTGCAGCACCAGCGACCGGGCCGCGCCTTACTCGCGGCTGATGTCGCGGAGGTAATCGAAGGAATAGATCCCGCTGCCGTGCTGATCGGACCAATCGATTCGAAGTGCGTATTTGCCAACGAGTTCTGCGCTGAGGGCGGCCAGGGGTTGGGAGTGGTTGCCGGGCAGAACGCGGAGGAGGGTTTTGCGTTGCCGCTGCTCTTCGCGGAGGGCCTTGCACTGGGCGCAGGGGCACATGGAGCGTAGAAACGAGATGCTATAGACCGATCTGCGACCGTCCTGCCAGTCGATTTCGAGCTTTTCGTCCTTCTTCAGGTTCAGGCGGGTTGGAGTCGTTTGCGGAGTCACGGGGGGATTGTAGTCGGGGACGGGGAGACGGGGAGACACGGGGACGCGGGGACACGGAGACGCGAGATTTAGAAACGAATACGAGCGGTCGCTCGGGTGCGCTTCTCCGCGTCACCCCGTCCCCGCGTCCCCGCGTCTCTTCTTCCCCGCATCACACTCAGTGTCGCGACAGGAACCGGACGAACGCACCCAAGGCGCGCCAAAACACGGACCCGCGGCGCGAGCCGCGGTCGAGCATCGCGGCGCGATCGACCCGGCCGAGCCGGCGGTCTCGGTGAAACGACTCGTCCGGCCGGGCGGCGCGACGAACCATGTTCTTCTGGCGTCCGAACGACATTACAATTGCCCTTGTAACCTCTGCCTCCACTGCTCTCAATGGCTGCTTTGGGACGAAGAAGGAAACAGAGCACGCATAACAACCAGCCGGCGGACCGTCATGCACTCCCGCACCCCACCGCGCAATCGTCTGGCCAAGGTCCTCCCCGAGGAATGGCGCAAGCTCCTCGTTTCGCATGGCGTGCCCAAACGGAAATACACCGCCGTTTGCAAAGCGACGCTGGCCGGCGGGCGCGTAATCGAGCAGATGATCGTCGAGGAAGGCTGGATCATCGCCCTCGACAAAACGGGCTTGGCTGGGACTTTCGAAGCGCGGATCGATTTCGATCCTCGCACGATTACCGGGATCGAGATTTTACAAGTGGTCTGAGGAGATGGTTTGCGCGGAGTCGAGAATTGTCGGATCGAACATTGCTGATTTCGGATTGCGGAATGCTGATTGAAATACCGGAACCCCGTCCTCAATCAGCATTCCGCAATCCGAAATCAGCAATTCTCATCCCGTCATCCGCCCGTGCGGCGGGGGACGCCGCTGCGGTTGACGTCAGCGCCGAAGGTTTGATTGTGGCCCACCTGATTGCGCCCGCCGAGCGGGAGGTTCGACTTCTTCTGCGGCGCGGTGCTGTGAAGGAAGCTGGCCGGCCCGGTGACGGCGGGCTTGTTCAAGCTCTCCTTCATCTGCTTGAACGAGTTGCTTTCTCGCTTGGGGCTCGTGCTGCTCAACAGGTCGCGGTTTGCCACCATCTTCGCTGCCGCGGCGGCGGCCAGTGAGGTGTCGATCATCGGCGCGCCCTCGCTCGCTGGCGCGGAGCTCTTCTTGGCCGCAGCAGCCTTTTTGGGGGCAGCCTTGGGGGAACTTGGGCCGGCACTCGACTTTTCCCCTGATTGTTTCTTCGCTTTCGCCATTTTCGGCACGCTCCTTTGATTCGATCTTACTCCCGCCCTCGTGTGAAGCAATGATCCGGCAGGGGCGGGCGGCAGGCAGGAAGCCTACCCCACCAAGACCCATTGGCCGCCCGAGATTTTGAGCACACCCGTCCTCTTCGCGCGGGGAACCGTTTGTTTGGGAGGGCGAGGCTCCCGCCGAGCCGAAGCGCGCCCGAGAAACGCGGCTCGGCCGGAGCTTCGCCCTCCCGGAAACTGGTGTGAAACTGCACTGTGTCCGTTTTGGCCAGGCTCCGCTTAACTCGTCTTGACGGGCTGGCGCTGGGCGGGCATGCTCGGGGCAAATCAGTCCCGATCATTAAACCTCGCGGGGAGTCCCAAGTCATGCCTTTTGTGATGCGCTGCACCAAGTGCGGAAGCGAAATGACAGTGGAGGAGCAGTCGATAGGGCAGGAAGTGATGTGCCCTTCCTGCAATAAAAGAATCATGGTGCCGAGGCAGGCGGCGGCTGCGGTTGCTGCACCGGTCGCGGCGATCGCCGCCGAGCCTGGCGGCCTGCTCTCCTACGCCGCCCCGACGCTGAGTGCCGGCGGGCCGATCGCGCCGCCGCCGGAGGACTCCGTCCAGGTCCCCACAGAGCTGCCGGCCAAGCTGCATTTTCCCGGCTGCCCGACGTGCCATCTGGTCCTCTCCGCCGCCGGCACCGACGTGAACGCGAATTTCGACGCCTCGCCGGTGCTCGTCAGCTTTGCCGAAACCTTTGCCAAGAGCCTCAAGAAGAAGTTCGACGTGCAGCTCTCCCCGCCGCCCGCGGGCGCTGCGGCTTTGGTCGCGTTCGTTCGCGTGATCCGAATCGACCAGGGGAACCGGTGGCTCCGATACTTCTTCGGCCTGTTTGCCGGCGGGACGACCCTGGAAGTCGACGGGCACGTGACCGCGCCGGGCGGTCAGCCGAATTCCTTTTTGCTGAAGAACCGCGGCCGTCTCGGCATCATGGGCGGCGACTCCCTCGGCCTGCTGAAACTCAACGCCAGGGTGCTGGCCAAGAAGATCGCCAAACGGGTGAAGCAGGCGGCCAAGTGATCCATTTCTCCTAATGGGGAGCCGCGGGCTGGAGGCAGTATGACTCAAGCGGGATTCGATTCGGGGATGGTCAGACAGTGGGAATCGCGCGTGTCCCGGTGGGCCAACCAGGGCAAGGGCCGTGAGGAAATCCTTTACGGCATGAGCGAGGCGAACTGGCCGTATGAGGAGGCGCTGCGCCTAGTCAATCGCATTGGCGGCCGCCAGCGGCGCAAATGGATTTTGGTCATCGTCGGGTGTGCGCTGTTGTTGTTCCTGGGCCTGGGCGTCTCGTATATGAGCCTGACGTCGCCCGGCGGCGGCGGGGCGGTCTACCTGCCGATCAGCGGCCTGGTCGGGTTCATTTATGGTCTGGTGCGATTGGTCAAGCTGAAGATCTAGCCACCATCGCCCCGGGCCAATTCATTTGGTCACGATCGTGTTCAGCAGGATCGTCTCGGCCACCTTCTTGGCGCCGAATTGGCCGAAGACCACGCCGCCCACTTCGCAGCCTTCCAGCTTGTACCGCTCGGGGAGCATGATTTGGAAGAGCCAGAGCTTGGCATCGCCATCCCGCAGCGCCACCTGGGCCAGTACGGCCCCGTCGGCATCGACGTAGTCGTAAGACAGGCCGTCGCCGGTGTCCACCCATTTGCACTCGTCGTGATACGTCACCTGCATGGTGTACTTATAGGGAAATTCCGCCGGGCTGGAAGTACCATTTCTGCCCGCTGGCGCGGCAAGAGAGGCCGCGATAGGAGTCGAATGATTGCTTGCTGGGAGAGATCTCATGTTTGACCAAGCCGCGGCGGTTTATCAGCAGGCGTTGTCCGATATCCGGGCGGCGGGGTTGTACAAGGACGAGCGGGTCATCGAATCGCCACAGGGCGCACACGTCTCGGTGCAGGGGCAGGAGGTCCTCAATTTCTGCGCCAACAATTATCTGGGCCTCTCGGATCATCCGCTGATTCTCAAGGCCGCCCACCGCGCGCTCGACGAGCGCGGCTACGGCCTGTCCAGCGTTCGCTTCATCTGCGGCACGCAGGACATTCACAAGCAACTCGAGCGCAAGATTTCCGATTTTCTAGGCACCGAGGAGACGATCCTGTACAGCTCCTGTTTCGACGCCAACGGCGGGCTGTTCGAGACGGTGCTCGGGCCGGAGGACGCGATCATTTCCGATGCGCTGAACCACGCGTCGATTATCGATGGCATCCGCTTGTGCAAGGCAACGCGGTTGCGCTACGAACACGACAGCCTCGACGATCTGGAAGCCAAGCTCAAGGAATCGGCTGGCGCCCGCCTCCGAATGATCGCCACCGACGGCGTCTTCAGCATGGACGGCGACATCGCCCGCCTCGATCGGATCTGCGATCTGGCCGAGAGACATCGCGCCATGGTCATGGTCGACGACAGCCATGCGACGGGATTCATCGGCCCGACCGGCCGCGGCACCCACGAGTATCGTGGCGTGATGGGACGAGTGGACATCATCACCTCGACCCTCGGCAAGGCGCTCGGTGGCGCGTCC
>Ga0182024_10026053_pt1 | contig 10291 bp, 8 predicted proteins | sample P32metaG_FD_120480 | JGI IMG/M metagenome (GOLD analysis project Ga0182024, IMG submission 120480) | Permafrost microbial communities from Stordalen Mire, Sweden - P3-2 metaG (Illumina Assembly) | ecosystem: Environmental > Terrestrial > Soil > Wetlands > Permafrost | place: Sweden: Stordalen...
AATCCGCTCCCGCGCTTCGCCCCTGGTCGTCCGCGCAGCCATAATGATCCTCCGTGATCGGCGGTTTTCCCAGTGGGCATCATTATACCCAAAAACCGCCTGCGCAAAATGTGGCGCACCCGTTTAATCCCCCCTGTTGAAACTCCCCTTTGCAAACCGGCATGAGCCGACTAAAGTGAGGGGCTTCCGCACTTTGGAAGTGCGGTCGGAATCGCCCTGATGCCTTTCCGGCGGAAGAGCGGAGCTGCGCGAGGGCGTGCGGCAGACGGGCCTTGCGGCCCGCCAGGCTCGGCACCCACGTCTTGTGCGACGGCGCAGGCGCCAGTGAAATGCGTTTAACGGCTGGCCCGCGACTCGACTCAGCTCGTCGAAGTCGGGGCCGCATCACCGTTGCATGTGCGCGTACTCGCGCACATGCATTTAACGAAATACGGAGACGTTTCCATGACTGAGGAACAGACGGCCGTGGCCGGCCAGAGTGAAGCTGCCGAGGGAGAGCAGGACTTCCAGTATCCCATCAAGGTCGAGGACATCGGCCCCGGCGCCAAGCGGGTCTCGGTTGAGATCCCCCGCGAGCGGATCGAAGAAAAACTTAAGGAGCAGTTCCGCGAGCTGCGCCAGCAGGCGGCGATCCCCGGCTTCCGCAGCGGGCACGCCCCGCAGAAGCTCATCGAAAAACGCTTTGCCTCCGACGTTAAGGACCAGGTCCGCCGCGCCCTGATCGGCGAAAGCTACGAGCAGGCGGTGCAAAAGAACTCCCTGCAGGTCATCGGGGAGCCCGAGTTCGATGACGCCGAGAAGATCCAGCTCCCCGAGGAAGGGTCGCTCCAGTATTCGTTCCTGGTCGAAGTTCAGCCGGAATTCAACCTGCCGCCCCTGTTCGGGTTGAAGGTCCGCAAGCCGAAAATCGAGATCAAGGAAGAGAACATCGACCAGGCGATGCACAACCTGCGCGAGCAGCAGGGCGCCCTGGTGCCGGTGGAAGACCGCGGCGTCGAGGCGGCGGATTACCTCATCGGCGACGTCCACGTAAAGCTCGATGGCAACGAAATCGCCCACCAGAACGACGCCCAGATCGTCTCCAGGCCGGGACGCATTGCCGGCTGGCAGGTGGACGACCTCGACGCCCAACTGGCCGGTCTCAAGACCGGCGAGACGCGCTCGGTCAAGGTGAACGTCCCCGACGACCATCCCAACGAACAGTTGCGCGGCAAGGAAGTCGAGATCGAGATCGCCCTGAAGGAAATCAAGAAGATGGAGTTGGCGGAGGTGACGCCGGCCTTTCTGGCGGACTTGGACTTTGAGAACGAACAACAGCTTCGTGACGCCCTGCGCGAGCAGATGGTGGAGAAGATCAACTACGACGTGCAGCAGGCGATGCGCGAGCAGGTCAATCGCTACCTGATGGAAAGCGTGCAATTGGAGTTGCCCGAAAAGCTGTCGCAGAAGCAGACCGACCGTGTCGTCAGCCGCCGCGCAGTGGAACTGATGATGCGCGGCATGCCGCGCGAACAGGTCGAGGCGAACGTCGAACGGCTGCGCAGCGGCGCGGCGGAGGAAGCCGCCCGCGAACTCAAGCTCAACTTCATTCTCCAGAAGGTTGCCGCCCAGCAGAAGGTCACCGTGAGCGAAGGCGAATTGAACGGCCGGGTGGCGCTGCTGGCGGTCCAGCGCGGCCAGCGCCCCGAAAAGCTCAAGCAGCAGATGACCAAGGACGGGACCCTGTCCAACCTCTACGTCCAGATGCTGGAGCAGAAGGCCATCGACCAGGTCCTGGCCCGGGCCCAGATCGAAGAGATCGAGTTAAAGCCCGGCGATGCCAACCAGGCCCCCGTCGAGGCCGCCGGCGCCGCCGATGCCAGTGTCACCAGCAGCGCGGAACCGGAAACGAAGGAAGGCGAGCAGGCCCAGTCGACCTGACCGCCATCCCGATTGAATCCCTGACCGCGTTCGAATGATCTTGCAGTGGGCGACCCAATGGGTCGCCCCCTGCATTTTGCCGGTATTCTGAGTTAGCCTGAGCTTTCCCATGGCACAGATCACCGCCCCCCGCGGCACCGCCGACATCCTCCCGGCCGACAGTTGGAAGTGGCAGACCGTTGAGCGGATCGCCCGCAAAGTGGCCGCGCTTTATCACTACGCCGAGATCCGCACCCCCATCTTCGAGCACACTGAGTTGTTCCACCGCGGCGTCGGCGAGACCAGCGACATCGTGAATAAGGAGATGTACACCTTCGAGGACCGCGGGCAACGGTCCATCACACTTCGTCCCGAAGGCACTGCCGGCGTCGTCCGCGCAATGATCGAAAACAACCTGCTGTCTGACCAGGGCAGCCGCGCTAAAGTCTTTTATCTCGGCCCCAACTTCCGGTATGAGCGCCCGGCTTCGGGCCGGCTGCGCCAGCACCACCAGTTCGGCGTCGAGGCCTTTGGCGTGGCCGCGCCGGAGCAGGACGTCGAGTGCATCCTCCTGCAAATGGACTTCTACCGCCGTTGCGGCGTGAAAGACCTGGAGCTGCAGGTCAACAGCCTCGGCGACCGCGAAAGCAAGTCGCGCTACCGCGACGTCCTGGTGGCGTATCTCACGCCAAAACAAGCCCAGCTCGGCGAAGATTCGCAGCGCCGGCTCACCACCAATCCGCTGCGCATCCTGGACAGCAAGGACCCCCGCGACCAGGAGGCATGCCAGGGCGCGCCCCCCGCGGCCGACAGCCTGTCGGACAAGAGCCGTTCGCACTTCGAGCGCGTGCAGGCGCTGCTGGCCGGCGCGGCCGTGCCGTTCAAGGTCAACCCGGGCCTGGTCCGCGGGTTCGATTACTACACCGAAACACTGTGGGAAGTGGTGGCCGGCGGCCTGGGTGCCCAAAACGCCCTGGGCGGCGGCGGACGTTACGACAACCTCGTCGAGCAACTCGGCGGCCGCCCCACTCCCGGCGTCGGCTTCGGCAGCGGCATCGAACGTCTGCTCCTCGCCCTCGAAGGCCAAGGCGTCGCCCTGCCGCGCGCCGAGCCGCCCCTGATCTGGCTCGTCGCCATCGGTGATGCCGCCCTGGCCGCAAATCTCAAGCTGCTCGCCGACCTGCGCGGCGCCGGCTTCGCCTGTGACATGGACCCGACCGGCCGCTCTGCCAAGGCGCAATTCAGGCTCGCCGACCGCGAAAAGGCCACCCTGTGCATCACCGTTGGCGAGAACGAGCTGACCGCGAACACGGTCGTCGTGAAGGTCCTGGCAAGCGGCGAACAATCGACCGTGCCTCGCTCGGACCTGGCTGCTCGGTTGACCGAGCTGACGAAAAATGCCGGGTAGCTGACGCTGTATCGGGTGGCTGGTCTGGGCGGCCAGGGGGTTTAGGCTTTCTTTCGACCCCTGCCGGGCCCACTCAGATTCAGCATCCCAGCAGATCGAGGACGCCCTTGCGAAGCTGATTGAGCGACAAGTCGAAATGCCGTAGCGCCTTGGCTGCCACGGAGTCGGGTTGGTGAAGAAAGCCGAGCAGAAGGTGCTCGGTGCCGACGTAATTGTGGTTCATCGAGCGGCCTTCCTCGGTTGCATCCTGAATGAGTTTCTTTGCATCGTCGCTCAGGGGCAGTTTTTTCGCATCGAACTTGTGCGCCCCGGCCGTCATCGAATTCTCCAATACACTTCGCAAGTTCGACAGATCACCGACGATGGCCTTGAGTACAGTGGCTCCCACTCCCGTCCCTTCGTTGAGCAGGGCAAGAAGAATGTGCTCGGTGCCGATGGTCTCCTGGTTGCGGTCAATCGCGGCTTGATTGGCCATTGCCATGACCTTTCTGCACCGGTCGGTGAACCGCTCGTACATTGGATTGCTCATGGTTGCCTGCCGATAGCGTCATCGCAGCCGCCCGCGTTGCCGCCAAGCGTTTCAGGTTGAACGAGACGCCGCTGACGAGCATTTCGTCGCGGGCGTCGTCGACGTCCTGCCTATCGACACTTGAAGCGGTAACGACGGTCGGGGGACATGTTACCCAAGCTATCCCGCCTCACGCCATCGCCCACTTGCCTTTTGAGCCACTGCGTCACTCAACCGATCATGGGCTTGACTGGCCGGAGCCGTTGCGGCCTAATACAGTCGTCAAATCTTTGCCCCGACCATCGGGTTGCTGTTGTCGAGTTTGGATCGGCAAAGTACGCAAAACATGAAACGACTTCGACTTTGACGCTGTGCGCGGATCGAACGGCTACGGGAGCCGGTTCATTTTTGCCGCGTCCATGTCTTAACCAGAAGGGAAGCGCATATGGTTTTTGGGAACCGTCTTCGGCGTTCCAACTCTCGGAAAAACTCTGACCGCGGATCGGTCGTCACGGACGAGCGGCTTCGTGACGCGTCGCATCGCGCGATCGAGCCGTTGGAGCAACGGCAGTTCCTTTCAGCTTCACCGGTCATTTCGCTTGATACCGCCGCGGCTTCGCACCCGGCGGTCATCGCCACTGCCGGCAAACCGGTCAAGGCCGTCGAAGGCAAGTCCACCGGCAAGGTCGTCCTGGCCACCTTCACCGACCCGGGCGGCCCCGGACCGCTCAACGATTACTCGGCCACCGTTATCTGGGGCGATGGGAGCCCGCCGTACAATAGTGCCGTTATCGCCAGGACGGGCCCGGACGAATACAGCGTCACTGCCAGTCACACGTATGCCGAGGGGGTTGACGCCGTTCATACCGATGGCAAGCCGTATACCGTCCGTGTGACCGTCCATCGCGTCGATGCGACGAATACGCCTTCGATCTACAAGTTCAACACCTTCGACTCCCCGACCGGCGACCCTACCGGCAATTACGGCATCAATAACCACCAGCTTGTGGTCGGTTTGGATACGAACCCCAAGACGTTCGACAATACCGGCATCGTGTTCAATAACGGCGTCGGAAAGCTTGTCTCCGTGCCGGGCGCAGTCGATACCGAAACCTATCAGGCCAACGACGAAGGACTGATCGCCGTTTCGTTCTTCGGCAAGTCGTCAATCTATCACGCCGCCGTGTATGACAGCGTCCATCACACGTTGAAGATCCTGCCCGATGTGCCCGGCGCTGCGGAAAACCTGGCCGGCGGCATCACCAATAGCGGCTTGGTGGTCGGCGACACTTTCACCAACTCCAGCTTCGCCGGCGGGGTGGGATGGACGTACCAGAACGGCCACTACTCGTTCTTCACCGCGCCGGGCGACAGCCCGGCCAATGGCGGCACGGCCACCTATTCGGTCAATAACCAGGGCCAAATCGTTGGCTATGTCTTCAACAGCAGCGGACACCAGAGCGGCTACATCAAGACGGGCACAACTTACACGATGCTGAACTATCCCGGTGCGTCCGGCACCGTCGCTTACGGAATCAACAACGAAGACGTCGTCACCGGCAGCTATGCTCTCGGTGGGGTGCAGCATGGCTTCCTGTGGTACAACGGCGTCTTCACCACGCTCGACTTCCCCGGCGCGGCTGCCACCTACATTACCGCCGTCAACGATAACGGCGATCTGGCCGGCCTCTACGTCGACAAGAGCGGAAACGGCCACGGCTTCGACGCCCTCAACCTCCCGGCGGCGATATCCAATACGGTAGTCACCACCGCCGACGTGGCGGACCTGCCGGTGGTCGGGTCTGCGCTGCCCAATGCCGCCAATGCGACCGCGGGCGTGAGCACGGGCCCCATCGCCCTGGCCCGGTTTACCGATCCCGGCGGCGCTGAAGCGCCGAGCGACTACATGGCCGCCGTCAACTTCCACGACGGAACGCCTTTGGCCTACGGCACGATCACCTACGATGCCGCCACCGGTTATTTCACTGTGACGGCCAGCCATGTCTACAAGACTGCTGGCACGTTCGCCCCGCCGACCGTTACCATTAATCATGCGACGACGGTGACGGTGGTGAATGACCTGAACCAGGTGACGGTTGCGGCAAAGAGTCTTGCCGCTTCGCCGCTGAGCGCTGTTTCATGAGAAGGCGGCGCTGCCTGATGGCGTGTGGGTCGCGGGGGATATCGCTCACTGCGTGGTTAGCCGGTGCGGACGCGGCCGTATCTCAGTCGTGCCGGGACACCTGCGACATCGCAGCCTTCAGCTCATCGGCGTTGGTGCGGTCGTCGATGTAGTCGGCTTCCCAGAGCAGCATCTGCCTGGCCCGGAGTTTCCGGGCCAGCTCGACGTCGCCTTGGAATTCGGGCACCGTGTTGGGCACCCAGGCGTAGGTCCAGACGTCGACGAACCCCGCGGCCTCCTTTTGCAGTGCGCGGTACGCGGTCTCGGCCGAGCCCCCCGCACGGTAGTAGCCGGCGGCAACTGCCGAGTCCATCAGGTGTTCGCGGGACCACGCCGCGACATCCAGCAGGAGACCGCGAAGGTTCCCGTCGATGGGGTCTTGCATGCCGCGGTAGTGCCAGGGATGCGCCACCAGCACGGCCACGGGCAGGGCGCGCCGTTGCCGGCTGGCCAGTTGCCTGACGGCCCTCATGAACCGCGTCTGGGGCTCCGCCCGGATGCGGACCCAGCGGTCGTCGCCGTTGGGCAATTCGTGGGGACTGGCGCCGAATCGCGAGCGAAATGCATCGATCAGCGGGGCCTCGTAGCCGCTGTCGGCCACCCCTGCCGCGTCGGTCTGCGGGTTGTCGCGGACGTCGCCGGTTCGAATCCAATCGAGAAAGAGCCCGTCAACCTCATAGCCGCAGAGGATCTCCTCCAGGATCGCCAGCTTGTACTTCTGTACTTCTTCGAATGCGAAGCTGAGCTGCGACCGGTACGCCGTCCCGTTGCGTCTGCGCCAGCGGAACTCCGGATGAGACCTGGCGAACTCGCTGACCAGTCCCCAGCCGTGGTCGTCCTCGTTGATGGTGACCCAGGCGTGAATGTGCAGGCCGATCTCATGTCCGTAGCGAACGGCTTCGGCCATCGGGTCGAAGTGGGCGTAGTCCAGCGAGTCGAATTTGGCGAGCAGCGCCCGGCGTTTCTCCTCGGACATGTTGCCGGTGAATTTGGCGAACGTCGCGCGGTCGGCGTCGGATTGGGGGTCCCAGAAGGAGTCGGCGTCCCACCGGCCGCCAGGGCGGAGCAGCTTGCTGTGATACAACGCACGCCCGCCGTCCAGGGCGCGCCAGTAGACGTTGTACCACCCGCAGGCCTTGCAGGCGTCCAGCATATGCCGCACGCCCGCCGGGCCCCACTGGACGTTGGGCTTCAGCATCCAGTCGGAATGAGTAAGCGGCACGCCGAGTATGAGCTTATCGTCGGACGACTGAGCCGGCCCGGTGGCTGGAAGCGCCCGGGCCGGCTGATGGGCGAGCATCGATGTCGCCGCCAATCCGATTGAGCCCGCGAGCAATTGGCGTCGTGAAATGTCGGCCATAAGCATCTCCTAATCTGCGGGGATACCTCAAAGCAACCGTCATCCCGGCTCGACCGTCCCCACGTCGAACATCGCGGGTTCGAGAAACCCCTTCGATCCGAGGAGGCGGGTGGCAAGCCACATCGAATTGTCCCGCAGGAAGCATGCGATGCGGCCTTGCTTCTGGGCGAGGCGCCCGAACTTCCACGAGCGGTTGGTGATCAGCGTCGTGCGCGGATAGCGCTCGGCCACGAAATCAGCCAGCCCGCCTGCGCCGTCGCCGCGCGACAGGCGCCGCGCCAGCACGACGGCGTCTTCGATCGCCATGCAGCCGCCCTGTCCCAGGTTGGGCGTCGTGGAGTGGGCGGCGTCGCCGATGAGGCAGGTGCGGCCCACCGACCACCCGCGGCGCGGCGGACGGTCGATGATGTCGCCCCGGATGATCGCTGAGCCGCTGGTCGATTCCAGAATTTCCGGCAACGGATCGGCCCAGCCGCGGAACGTCTCCATCACCAGCGCCTTTTCGTCCGCGGCGCGGCCGCCGGCGGGATGGTTCAGCACGGCAAACCAGTAGACGCGGTCGCGCGGCAGCGTGGTGATCCCCGCACGCCGGCCACTCCCCCACCACTCGCCGGTATAGCCGGCGGGCAGCGACTGCGGCCGCGCGCAGACCCCGCGCCAGCATGTATAACCCGAATAGCGCGGCGGCGGCTCGGCGCCGAAGATCGCGCAGCGGACGACCGAGCGGATCCCGTCGGCCCCGATCAATACGTCGGCACGGTCCTCATGCCCGTTGGCAAATCGCACGACCGGCCCGTCGGACCGGTTCTCGACGCCCATGCATTCATGCCCGAACTTCGCCACCGCCGGCGGCAGGAAAGCCGCCAGAGTGCCCGCCAGTTCTGCCCGATGGGTCATCACGAGCAATGGCCGCAGCCCCGTGACGCGCTGGTTCTGCGCGGCGGTCATGGTCATCAGACGCCGATGGCCCCTGGCGGCGCGGAACTCGCTGACCTCCAGCGGCTGGGCCACGGCACGCACGGCATCGCCCGCCCCGATCGCATCCAGTGCCCGCAGCGCATTGGCCCAGATGCTGATCCCCGCCCCCACCTCGGTGAGCTGGGCCGCCCGCTCGTAGACGGTCACCTCGTGCCCGCCACGCCGCAAGGCGATCGCACTGGCCAATCCGGCGATCCCGCACCCGATGATGATGACCTTCATCCGGTCCTCCTTCCCGTCCTCGGGCGGAGGGTCATGCTAATTCTTCCAGGGGCGAAATGGAACCGGCGCGGCGTCGAACGTCGGGTATGGAAACGACTCAGGATGCTGGAAGCGGCACCTGGGTGAGCGGTCGACCGGGCGCAAACATTGAAGGTCGGCTGCGGCCTGTTGCTCGCCACTTCTCGATTCTGGGGGCCGACGTAGCGTTCATGTTCGAGAATCTGGCCGGTTGCCCGGGGATTTGTCAATCTGGCCCGGAGCATATCGGTTGCGGTGGGTGTGGACGAAGATGCGGGTTTTGAACATCGCTCCCTTCCAGGGGCCGGCCGGCCGTCGTGCCCCCCCGTGTCCCCCACATGGGTGACACCCAAGATGGCAGCTTGCACCGCGAATCACCAAGTTCGCATAATACCTTCTTGGCCACGAGATGATTTGTCGTTCGGCGCCATTATGCATGTCCCCTTTAGGAGCGCCCATGGCAGCCTGTGCGTCCCAGACGTTTTCCAACGTATCACCCACCAAGTGGGCGTGCCTGAAAACCAAGATTTCCGCCGCGGGATATGCCATCGGCTCCGACCAAGGTTCGGTTTCAGATCAGGGATATACGATCGCCTGGCGGTATGACGCGGCAGCGCAGACACTTACCCTGCAATGCCTTGACAGCCCGTGGTGGGTTCCGTGCAGCGCCGTTAACGCCAAGATCCACGATCTCTTTGACCAAAGCGGATGTGTGTAGCCATATACGAATGGCGTGCAAGGCACATGATTACGAGGGCAAGACCCGAGTTTGGAGATACACATGGCGAGCATCAGAATCGGCCGCTGGATTTTCCTCTTTTTTGCGTTACCGATATATGTGACGGGATGTGTCAGCGCACAGTTTTCGCAACCCGTTGCGTCGTTCCGGGATAGCGTCTCCTCATCTGCGTCGGTAATCTCCAGCTATTACACAAACCTAAACAGCTTCGAGAGAAAGGTTTATCTCGAAAGCGTACTTACTAACCCGAAGGCGAGGGTTCTTGCAGTTGACGCAAACGGCAAGCCAACCCCCTTGAGGGGCGCGCTCTTCGACGGGCGCTCCATCAAGGCTAGATTGGACGCGATCAATTTGCTCGGCGCATATGGCCAACGCCTGGCCGACCTGGCAGGAAGCAAGGCACCGTCACAATTCAGCTCGGCAGCAACCGCCCTCGGGACCAATTTAACGTCGCTCACCGGGACATTTCAATCCATTTCGAGTGCCCATACCGCAAATCCGCAGACGACGACCGACGCGACCGCTGCAAGCTACATTGGACCAATTAGCTCTCTGATAGGTACGTTAGGCCAAATGTATATTGAACAAGACCAAGCCAAGGCCTTGGGGATAGCCATTACCGATGGAACCCCCAAGGTAAATCAAATACTGGATCTGCTAGAGACTGAGCTGAAAACAATAATAGAACCCGCGCAAATTACCGGATTGCTCCAGGAATTGTCGGACAAGGTTCTCGACTATAATCAGCGAGTTGACGCAGCGAACATTCCGCCCCCGGCTAATCCGAACGATCCGAAGGCCGTCCCCTTCTCGGAAGAGGAAAGGAGCGCCGCCCTGACGGACATCAGCGGCGCGCTTAGCCGGCTTGACGTTGCACTAGTGTAGTGTCTCAAGCTGATGCACTCTTATCCAATACCTCGCGCGCACGGCGCACTTTTTCGATGATGTCTTCTGCTTTGGCCGTCCATTCGAACGAC
>Ga0182024_10026055_pt1 | contig 10290 bp, 7 predicted proteins | sample P32metaG_FD_120480 | JGI IMG/M metagenome (GOLD analysis project Ga0182024, IMG submission 120480) | Permafrost microbial communities from Stordalen Mire, Sweden - P3-2 metaG (Illumina Assembly) | ecosystem: Environmental > Terrestrial > Soil > Wetlands > Permafrost | place: Sweden: Stordalen...
CCCAACTGCTCCCAGCCAGAAGGAAACAGACCTCGAAGAATATCCCAGTTCTCCAACTCTGCCATGCCCCAAGACTACCTCAGCACAGCGTGGGAGTCAATTGTTATCTTAGCGCTTATGGGGGTCCAGGGTGGTTGCGGCCGAAACGTGGGAGATGGCTTGGATGAGGGCCTTTTCGGCCGTGGATTTTTGGGGCATTTGGGATTCTCCTGCGGAAAGTTTGCGCCAGTAGGAGGTAATTATCTGCAAACTCCTGCGGTGGAGGCGGACGCCACCTGCGGTGGGGCGGATGGCGCTGGCGCGCGGTTGGTCGTTGGACCCGATGCCTATGCATTTTGGCGGTTCGCCGGCGATGGAGATGAGACCCGGGGCTAAAGGCCACTTTTGATTGGCGGCATTCAGGGGCCTGAACAGTTGAAACCCCCTGCTCTCTCCGGAACATTCGATTCACATCCGCATTTCATTTTGCGCCGCAGCGGAACCAGGCCTGCTCGATATAGCTGTCAGTCATGCCGGCGATGTAGTCGGCTACGGTGCGGGTCAGGCCCTGGGTGGAGATCTGCGCCTGGTGATCGGCGGGAAGCTGGCCAGGATCGGCGATGAGGGCGGCGAAGAGTTCCCGAACTACTTTCTTCGCGTGGGCATGGGCTTCTTCCATGATGGGTGAGTTGTAGAAGTTGGCGTAGAGGAAGTGTTTGGCCTGGGCGCGGTCGGCTTCGACCTGCGGGCTTAGGGCGGCGAGACGGGTTGGGGCGTGGCGAATATCGTCAAGGTCCGTTGCGCCAATGGCGGTTATGCGGCGGCGGACTTCGATCATCAGGTCGGTGACCAGCAGATTCAGGATGCGTTTCAAGGTCTCATTGACGGTGAGCTTTGGCGCTGCGGAGGAATACTCCTGGAGCACCGCGTCGTGGAAGCGGCGGAAGAGAGGGACGCGTTCGCGAACCTGTTCGAGGGTCAAAATGCCGGAGTGTAGGCCGTCATCGAGGTCGGCGGTGAGGTAGGCGATCTCGTCCGCCAGGTCGATGAGCTGGGCTTCCAGCGGGGGAAACTGGTTGAGGAAGTATTCAGCCAACTCGGGGTGGCCGGCGGGCGAGTAGTCGCGGGAGTGCTTGACGATGCCCTCGCGGACGGCGAGTGTCAGGTTGAGGCCGCGAAATGCAGCGTAGCGCTCCTCGAACCAGGTGACGATGCGCAGGGCATGGAGGTTGTGGTCGAAGCGGAGGCCGTGCGTCTGCAGGGCCTGGTCGAGGGCATTTTCGCCTGCGTGACCGAAGGGCGGATGACCGATGTCGTGAACCAGGGCGAGGGCCTCGACGAGTTCGGCATTCAGGCCGAGGGCGGAGGCCAGGGTGCGGGCGATCTGGGTGACTTCCAAAGTGTGAGTCAGGCGGCTGCGGAAGTGGTCTGAGGGAGACTCCGCGGACAGGCGCGTGAATACCTGGGTCTTGCCGGCCAGGCGGCGAAAGGCGCGGGAGTGCAGGATGCGGGCGGCGTCGCGGGCAAAGGGAGTGCGATAAGGGTGAGGGGGTTCGGAGTGGGCGCGCTTGACGAGTGGATCGTCCTGGTCGCCGCGGACGGCAATCGCCGAAGGGAGTTTGGGCGGTGAACTGGCTGCGGGGTCAATCACGATTCTCTTCTTCCTCAAACATTCTGATCTTTGACAAGTATTCTTTTCTTCGACAAACAAACGGGGGGTTCACGTCTGGTTATACCGCAGATGAGGACGGCCCTGCAGGATGAACAAAACGCGTGTCGTGAATCACCATTGACTTCGCCGCGCAGTGCTATAAGATTGCCCATGCGGCGGGATTGGACAACGCGAAGCGTACGGTAGTACCATCCTGCCAAATTTTACAAGGGCGCCGACGCAGGGACGAAGCGGGCGGCGGGCCCCCGAATACATCTCACATCCGGACCGGAGGCAAGCATGAGAACGATTGACAGAGTTGCACTGAGCGTGTTGGCGCTGGGCGTCGTATTCACGGCGGGGTGTGGCGCGCGGCACTCGGACAAAGAGGTTTACTACCTGATCGCAACCAACATAAATTTGCCCTACTGGCAGACGGCAGCGGCGGGATTCAAGCAGGCGGCGGCGCGATACCAGGTGACGGCAAGGGTGGTGGGGCCGGACACCTACGATCCGAAAGCGGAGCTTACTGAGCTGCATAGCGCGATTGCGGCCAAGCCATCTGGAATTCTGATTTCGGTTGCTGATGCGTCGGTGCTGCAGTCGGAAGTGGATGCTGCCGTGGCGGCTGGGATTCCGGTGATCACCATGGACTCGGATGCCGCGGGCAGCCGGCGGCTCTTCTTTATCGGGACTAACAACCTTGAGGCCGGACAGATGGGCGGCAAGCGGGTGATTGAGAAGCTGGGTGGGAAGGGCAACGTGGTGTTCTTCACGCTTGGTGGGCAGCCCAACACAGATGAGCGGCTTATGGGGTTCAAGGATGCATTTGCCAGCCGTCCGGACATCAAGATCGTGGAAGTGTTCGACATCAAGGGCGATGCGCGCAACGCATTCGACAAGGCGCAGGAGGACCTGGCGCTGACTGGTCCCAAGAAGATCGATGCTTTTGTTTGCCTGGAAGCCTCGTCTGGAAAGACCGTGTCTGACGCGGTGAAGCGGGCCGGTGGCGGCCGGGAGGTGATGGCGTTCGATGTGGACCAGGATACGCTGGACGCAATTAAGGCTGGGACGATTGATGCAACCATTGCGCAAAAGCCCTTCACCATGGGATATGTAGGGCTGAAGGCGTTGGACGAGGTGTTCCACGCGCCGCCCAGGGCACTGGACAAGGACTACAGCGCGGATTCTTTTGCGCCATACCCTGTTTTTGTCGATACCGGCACGTCGCTGGTGGATAAGAGCAATGTGGATTTGTACATTGCAACAGCTGCGGAACACGCGAAGTGAATTCAAGGGACTGAAAGGCCGGCGGTTTTCGCGGTGCGGAACTGACCTGAGAATCGTAACGTCGAGGAAGCCTGCGTCTCCGATGGGCGATGCGGGCTTTCTTGCCTTTGCTTCATTCGCTCGCCGGGAGCGCGGCTTCAGAGCATTTTCGATTTACATGTTGGCATTTGAAGATCGTGCAAGGCGGCTTTTACTTAAGAAAAAAGCAACTCAGCTTCCAGGATTCTGCAAAGAGCGGAATCGAAAATGCTGTAGCCGGCGCAGTTGGAAGCGGATTGCCCAGTGTAGTGGTATGAATCAAGGTTCAAGCTCCAAGGGGGAACGATGAAAACCAAGTGTGGAATGGCTGTCTCGCTATTGCTTTTCTTGCTGCCGGCAGTGGTATGTCTATCTCAGGTTAGCTTGTCACCAAAATGGGAAGAATTGACGGGGCCCGACTTCGTTGCCGCCATCCATCAGTCGCAAGGGGTTTGCGTGCTACCATTCGGGATTATCGAGAAACACGGTCCGCACTTGCCGTTGGGCACTGACCTTCTGGATGTGCGCTTCGCGGTGATGAATGCCGTGCAACAGGAGTACGCGGTGGTGTTTCCCGAATATTATTTCGGCCAGATATTCGAGGCGCAACAGCAGCCTGGAACGGTGGCCTACAGCCTGGGGACGCAATTGACGCTGCTGCAGGAGACGGTGAAAGAGATGGCGCGCAATGGTTGCAAGAAAGTGATCATTGTGAACGGCCACGGTGGAAACGAAAGCCTTTTGCCGCTGTTCGCGCAGGCGCAATTGGCCAGTGCGCGCGACTACGTGGTTTATGTTTTCGGACTGCCGGGGAAGAACGCGCCGGGCCGCCCGGCATTGAAGACCAAGGTGGACATGCATGCCGGCGAAACGGAGACTTCTCTGATGCTGGTTGCGCGGCCCGACCTGGTACACATGGACCGTGCAACGGAAGAGTCAGGGGCAGACCAGAAGCGGCTGGCGGCGCTTCCCGGCTCTATTTATACCGGCATCTGGTGGTATGCACGTTTTCCGAATCACTATTCGGGAGAAGGCGCGGCTGCCAACAAGGAACTGGGGGAGTTTGATCAGAAAGAATGGTCGCGCCAGATTGCCGAAGCGATCGAGGCGATCAAAGCCGACCAGGAGAGCCTCAAATTGCAGAACAAGTTTTTTGAGGACTCTCAGCACCCGTTAGAGACAAAGCAATAGGCACCGGCGGCGGGGCGGCCATCTGCGGTGGGGTGGACGGCGCTTGCACGCCATGAGAATTATTGGTGGTGATGAACTGCCGGAGTGGGTTCGTGGCTTCCCACCCTTTTCGGTCGCCGCGGCGACCGAAAAGGATGGGGCACCCGGCGGTGGACGGCGCTGGTGGTGCGGCCTATTCCGGTTTTGGTGTGCCGGTGGCGCTATCCTGCTTGGCTAGTTTTACGCGGGCGTTTTCGAGTTTGCGCTGCACCTTGGCCACTTCGCCAGGCTCGATGTCCGATGGGGAGGACTTGGCGTATTCGGCGATCGAGAGTTCCCACTGCGCGGCAGCAAGACGGATGCGGCCGGTCTTCTCGTAAAGTTCTCCCAGATGGTCGTGGACGGCGGGGTCGGCCTGGTCGCGGTCAACGGCCTGGCGGAGATTCTCTTCGGCCAATTCGTATTCACCGAGCTTGAAGTAGGCCCAGCCGAGGGAGTCTAGGTAAGCGCCGTTCATGGGATCGATATCGACGGCTTTGCGGATCAGCTTGAGGGCCTCAGGCAAACGAACGCCCTTGTCGGCGAGCATGTAGCCGAGGTAGTTGAGGGTCATGGCGCTGTTGGGATCAAGATCCAGGGCCTGGCGGAAGAACTGCTCAGCCGGCTCGTAGTGCTTCTGCCGTTCGGCGAGCGCTCCTTTGAGGAAAAGCAGGTAGGACTTGTCATCCGTCTTGGTGGAGAGCGGGGTGGCTTTGGCGTAGGCGTCCTCGGCGTCTTTCCAGCGCCGCATCTCGGTGTAGAACTGGCCCAGCTTCAGCCAAACCAGGCGGTCTTTGTCCGAATTGTCGAGCAGCGCCCTGGTCATGGCGAGGGCTTCTTCGTTCTTGCCCTGCTCCACCAGGGTTCCGGCAAGCATGAGCTTGAGATCCAGATCCTTGGGCTTGGCTTCGACAGCCTTACGGGCCAGTTCGACCGCGCGGTCAAACATCTTGGCCTCGCCGTAGACCTCAATCTGGGCTTCAAGGCCGCGCATAGCCTGGTCGCCGCCCATGTCGATCATCTTCTGGTAGGTGGCTATGGCCTGATCGGTCTTGCTCTCTTCGTGATAGACCTGTCCCAGGCGCTCTAGGAAGAAGCCGCGGTTGCTCTTCTCTTCATTGGTATACGCGCCATTGGCGTGGGAGGTCATGTCCACCATTTTTTCGTATGTCTGGGCAGCTTCGTCGAAGCGCCCCAGCACGTCAAGCAACAGCGCTTCGTTATAGCCGGCTTCAAGGGACGTGGGATCCTGTTTCCGAGCTTTGCGGATGGTGGCCAGCGCATCCTCATATTTACCCTGGCGGCGCTGAATCTCGCCTATGTGGATGAGAGCTTCAGTATCTTCAGGATCGGATTCTGCCAGCAGCTTGAACTGTTTGAGGGCTTCGTCCAGTTGGTTGTCGGCAAGCAGTGCCTGACCCAGCGCATCGAGAGTATGCGCGTCTCCAGGGTCCATGTCCGCGGCGCGCTGGTAGGCGGCGATGGCGTCCTTGGGCTGCTTCATCTGGTCATATGCCGCGCCCAGTGCGACCTCCATTTTGGGGCTCCGGTCGCTCACCGGGACAGCTTCAATCACTTTGGCGGCATGTCCGATATCGCCACTCTCGGCGTAGAGCCGGGCGAGGTTGAGGATCACTTCTTCCGAGTCGGGCTCGATGGCCTGGGCGGTCTTGAACTGGTCTTCAGCCTTCTTGGGGTCGTGCTTGACGGTGTAGAGCTGGCCCAGGACCATGCGGTCTTCAACGTCGTTGGGTTGGAGCGCAATGATCTTTTCAAACTCGACGATGGCCAGGTCAAGAGCGTTGCCGGAAGGCGAGGTTGAGGAGACGGCATTGGAGGCGTCGCTCAACTGGCGCAGATAAATGCGCCCCAGCAGCTTGTGGGCATCGATGTTGTCCGGAGAGCTCTTCAGCAGCGTCCGAGCAGTGACTTCAGCTTCGTGGATGTGGCCGGTGCGGAAGTAGAGATCCGCCAATCCGTCATTCAACTGCGGCGAGTTGGGGTCGGCATTGAGGGCGTACTTGTACTCGTCGACGGCGAGCCTGGAGGCATCGGTGTTGCCATTTTCGAGGGCCTCGTCTTCATAGATATTGGCCAGCGCGAGGTGGTAGTAGGCCACGGAGCGATCAGGGGCTTGCGTGGCGCCGACAGCAGCCGGGGTGGGCGCAGCTGGAGTGGTAGCGGCTTGAGCTGGATTCAGCTGGGCCGGGGTCGCCGGCGCGGTGGCAGGTTGAACCGGCTTAGCCTGTTGTGCTTGGGCGCAGGCCGGAACCAGGGGCAGAATGATTAACGAAGCGGCCGCAAACGGCAGCCAAGCGGGCAAGATAGCGAGTTTTGTTTTCATCATTATGAGGGTTCCAAGCCTCTTGCGCTGAACACACGGGAACTGACCGTGCGTAAAGCCAACAGTCAGAGCAGGCAGCCGGTGAGAGCAGCTCTGCCTACTGTAGAGACGATTTTACCTGTCATTTGTCGCAAACGGGCGGCGCAATGCGGGATTTTCTGCGAACGGGATCGAAGCAGGCACGCGAAGTGACTCGGTTCCAGCTAGGAATTCCTTGAGTTTGGACCGTTTGACTGGTGCAAATCAGTGCCGGAAGTGGCGGATGGCGGTGAAGACCATCGCGATGCCGAGGCGGTCGGCGGCGTCGATGACGTCTTGATCCTTGACTGAGCCGCCGGGCTGGATGACGGCGGTTGCGCCGGCCTGGGCTACGGTTTCTAGGCCGTCGGGGAAGGGGAAAAACGCGTCGGATGCGGCTACGCAGTCCTTCAACGGCAGGAGGGCTTTCATGGCGCCGAAGCGGGCGGCGTCTACGCGGCTCATCTGGCCGGCTCCGACGCCGATGGTCTGGGCGAATTGTGCTTGGGCGCGGGCGTAGACGATGGCATTCGATTTCACGTGCTTGGCCACGCGCCACGCGAAGAGCAGGCTGCGGAGTTCTTCGGGGGTGGGCGGACGCCAGGTGACGACGTTCAGCTCCGACTCATTGACGCGAGCGGTGTCGGCGTCCTGGAGGAGCAGGCCACCGGATATGTGCTTGACTACTGGCTTTGGCGGGGCGGCGTGGACTTCAACGAGGCGAAGGTTCTTTTTGGCGGCGAAGCGCTCTCGGGCTTGGGGAGTGAAGGCCGGGGCGGCGATGGCTTCGACGAAGAGCTTGGCAATCTCGGCTGCGGCGTCGGCGTCGACAGTGCGGTTGATGCCGATTACGCCACCAAAGGCAGAGACTGGATCAGCGGCCAGGGCCTTCTGATAGGCCTCAAGGACAGTTGCGCCGGTGGCGGCGCCGCAGGGGTTGGTGTGCTTGACGATGATGACTGCGGGTTCATCGAACTCCTGTGCGATTTCCCAGCAAGCGTCGAGATCGACGAGGTTGTTGAAGCTGAGTTCCTTGCCTTGGAGCTGTGTTGCGCCTGCGATTCCAAGGCCGGAGCCGTCGGAATAGAGGGCGGCGCGCTGGTGGGGATTTTCGCCGTAGCGGAGGGACTGGGCGAGGGGCAGATTGACGCGCAGGGTGGACGGCAGTCTGGTTGCGTCCGGTTCAGCCGGCGAGGACGGCGAAGGCGCCTCGGCAATTCGATCGAGCGTGTTGGCGATGGCAGCGTCGTAAGCGGCGGTGGTCGAGAAGGCCTGTTTGGCGAGACGCCAGCGGGTTGCGCGGGTCAAGCCGGCGCCGCCGGCGCTTTTCATTTCCTGGATTAGATCCGGGTAATCTAACACGCGCGTGACAATGGCCACGTCTTCAAAGTTCTTGGCGGCGGAGCGGACCATGGAGGGACCGCCAATGTCGATGTTTTCGATGAGATGGCCGAAGGCTACGCCGGGCTGAGCAGCAGTTTTCTCGAAGGCGTATAGGTTCACGACCACCATGTCAATGGGCTGGATGCCGTGGGAGGCAACAGCGGCTTCGTGTTCGGCGTTGCCGCGGATGTAGAGCAGGCCGCCGTGCACCAGCGGATGCAGGGTCTTGACGCGGCCGTCAAGCATCTCTGGAAATCCAGTCAGGTCGCTGATGTCCTTGACGGCGAGCCCAGCTTGGCGCAGGGCGCGGGCTGTTCCTCCGGTAGAGATAAGTTCGACGCCAAAACTTGCCAGCACCTGGGCAAATTCCACCAGGCCGGTCTTGTCTGTGACGCTCAACAGCGCTCTGCGGATGGGTTTTGACGAAGTTAAGGACTCGCTCAAAATGACACTCCTCGAAATGAATGGAGAGTGGCGCGCATTGCGATATGAATCTCTGCGCCGCGCTACAACCAAACTCCAGAGTACATCGGAGATTCGCACCGGAGTTTGCGATTGCCACCGGGAATCGAAGTTGCTGCGCTGTGAATTTGAAGATGCAACACTACGGGCTTCACGAGAATGCTTTAGAGTTAAGTTATGGGAAGCTACTCCCCAACGCCCGAGCCCGAGATACTGCCTCCGGGCGCGGACATGCCGCCTCAGCAACCGGTGCGCCGGCCCCGGTCCTCATGGGCCAGTGCGCCGGCGACGTATCTGCTGGTGGGGATCAACTGCGCGGTGTTCGTGGCCATGGTCGCGAGCGGGGTCAGCATCGGCGCTCCCACGACTGGCCAGTTGATGCATTGGGGAGCGAACAACGCCGGGTCGGTACTGATCAATGGCGAGTGGTGGCGGATTGTGAGCGCCATGTTCGTGCATGTGGGCATTCTGCACCTGGCGACAAACATGTGGTGCCTGTGGAACCTGGGGCTGCTGGCAGAGCCGCTGATGGGATCGGCGGGCGTGCTGGCGGTGTATCTTCTGACCGGGGCAGCCGGGAACCTGCTGTCGACAGACCTCAACTGGCTTTGGCCAATCCGCGACGGGGCTGGAGGGGTGTTTTTTCCTGCAGGCGCGGGAGCGTCAGGAGCGGTCTTCGGGATTGCTGGAGCACTGATCGTGTTGTTGAAGTCGAATCGGCTCCCCGTGCCTCCGTTGGAACTGAAGAAGCTACGCAAGTCAGTGATTTACTTTGCCGCGCTGAACCTGATATTGGGTCTGTCGATCAGTGGCTGCAACATGTTTGTTCACTCGAGTTTGAACATCGACAACATGGCCCACCTGGGCGGGTTTACCTGCGGGCTGCTGTTTGCGGCTCCGATGGTGCCAAGGCTCGGCTCACCACGCGCAGTCTTCCAGACTCGGTTGCGCGTAGCGGTTGGGATAGTGTTGGGATTGCTGGTGCTGTTTGGGTTCTACCTGGCCCATGTAACGCCTCCCGCCGGACTGATTCACTTTCTGAACAGCTAGGGAAGATCTGGTTTAATCCGACTTCGAAGGGGACGTTCCCTCAGGAGCTAAAGCCCGCGTTGATTATGCTCCGATTGCGGCACGGCTAAAGGCGAGTCCTTTCAAAACTGCGACTTATTCGGACCTTTCCTGGGGGCCTTCAGATTGTGCGAGAATATTTCAAAGTACGCTGAACGTCTGATTCCAAACCCTGGAGGTAGACCATGAAGCGGCGTGAATTCATGAAACAGGCTGGGCTTGCAGCCGCGGCCGTTGCATCCACCAATCAACTCCAATCCTCTACTGTTACGAAATCCAATCCGATCGCCCGGCGCACACTGGGCAGCACGGGCGAACAATTGTCCATCATTGGATTCGGCGGCATTGTGGTGATGAACGAGGAGACCGGCGCGGCTGCGAACATTGTGGCCGAAGCGGTTGACCGGGGCATCAACTACTTTGACGTTGCGCCGAGCTACGGCAATGCGCAGGAGAGGCTGGGGGTGGCGCTGGCTCCCTACAGGAAGAATTGCTTTCTGGCCTGCAAGACGGATGGGCGCATGAAGGACGATTCGCGCAAGCAGCTTGAAGAGTCGCTCAAGCTGCTGAAGACCGATCATGTTGACCTCTATCAGTTTCACGCGTTGACGAAGATGACGGACTTGGACAAGGTGCTGGGGCCACGCGGCGCAATGGAGACCATGGAAGCGGCGAAGAAGGAAGGGAAGATTCGCTACATAGGATTTTCAGTCCACTCGGCGGAGACGGCGTTGGCGGCCATGGACCGGTACAACTTCGACACCGTGCTGTTTCCGGTGAACTGGGTTCTTTTTACACAGGCCGGTTTTGGGCCGCAGATTCTGAAGCGGGCGCAGGAAAAAAAGATGGGCATTCTGGCGCTGAAGGG
>Ga0182024_10026056_pt1 | contig 10290 bp, 6 predicted proteins | sample P32metaG_FD_120480 | JGI IMG/M metagenome (GOLD analysis project Ga0182024, IMG submission 120480) | Permafrost microbial communities from Stordalen Mire, Sweden - P3-2 metaG (Illumina Assembly) | ecosystem: Environmental > Terrestrial > Soil > Wetlands > Permafrost | place: Sweden: Stordalen...
CCACACACTGTTCCGTCAAGGCATCCGGACGCTGATTTCGGCCGAGGCTGACATGGAAGTGGTCGGCGAGGCCTGCAATGGCGGAGACGCCGTCGAGAAGGCGAATGAAGGTCGCCCGGACGTAGTGCTGATGGACATCGGCATGCCCGGTCTCTCCAGCTTCGAAGCCACGCGTCAAATCAAAAAGAACCGGCCCGAAACCAAGGTTCTGTTCCTCACCATGTATGACGATGAGGATTATCTGGTGGAAGGCATGGAAGTCGGCGCCAGCGGCTACGTACTCAAGGACAGCCCCAGCCAGCAGTTGGTTGCGGCGGTTCGCGACGTCTGCCGCGGCGGCAGCTACCTTTCCCCGCGCATGTTGTCCCAATTGGTGGACGATTTCCGCAGCCGCATCAAGTCGGCGAATCGGCTGCCCCGCTTCGCGACCCTGACCGCGCGAGAGCGCGAAGTCCTGAAGATGCTCGCCGAGGGAAATTCGGTGAAAGAAATCGCCTGCGATCTGAACCTCAGCGTGAAAACGGTCGAGGCGCACAAGTTCAATCTGATGCGCAAACTCGACATCCACAATAAAGCTCAGCTCGTGCAGTACGCCATCCAGAAGAAGATCATCAAGATCCCCAACCTGGTCTAGTCCTGGTGGCACAGGCTTCAGCCTGTGGATCTTTCCGAGCCGCGACCAAGCTGCGCTTGCGCCAACGGAGCGGCCTACACGAAGGAACGGCCTACACACGAACCGTTCCGAGCCGCGACTAAAAGGAGCGGCCTACACGAAGGAGCGGCCTACACGAAGGGAGCGGCCTACACGAAGGAGCGGCCTATACGAAGGAGCGGCCCGCACGCGCCCCAGAATGGAGTCGACCCGCTCCACTTCGGATCCTGCCCAATGGCCGATCGCCCGCCGAGACCACTCCAGACCGGATCATCCGCGCATCGCGCGTTCATGCAATGAGGTCAGCGCCTGCCACCCGGCGGCAACAGCGCCCTCCTGCCAGTCGGGCTGAGAATACGGAGCGGTTGCCGCAGACCCGATCAGCAGCCGGTTCTCCATCTTCGACAACTCCGCGCTCTGCGCCCTCCGCGCGGTCGCATAGCCGCCGCGGCTGTATTCGATTTTCTTCCACCACACGCTATAGGCGCTCTCGAACTCCTGGCGGATCTGAGGGTGAACCTTGCTCGAATGCATCAGCACGTGCTCGACGCGGTCCGCGATAGCCTTGTCGGCCAGGTCGCCCACTCCACCGTTTGAATACAGGCCCAGCAGCACGCCCTTGCGAGAAAAGTACCCGGTCGAGGGATACGAGAACTCGCCAATCGGCAGATCGGAGTAGAGGTGTCCGCCAAAGATTTGGTCGTCCTCTTCCCAAAACCGGCGTTTCATCGCCAGCCCCATCTTGGCGCTGCTGCTTTGATTGGTCGAGCGCACCGCCGCCATCAATTCCGGAGAGATCTGGCAGTCGAGGTTCCCAAGGATCGACACCGGCAGGCACATTACGACGTAGTCGACGGTGAGCACTTGCGTCTGTCCCGTCTTGGTGTCGCGGTAGGTGACTGTGGCCGCGCGCTCGTCCTGCCGCACCGTCTGCACTTCGGCATTGAACGTGATGCGGTCCGGCCCCATCGCACGCGCGAAGGCTTTCGGGATCTGGTCCATGCCGCCGATCGGATGGAACATCGGCGCCGCCCCCGTGCCCTCCCGCGTGGAAATGGACCTGACCCGGTTGCCGAATCCAGCCTGTAGAAGCGCGCTCAACTGGTAGGGATCGCCCGGACCGCGATTTTCAAAAGCCTTATAGCTCCGGTCGCTGGGATCGAGGAAGCCCTGCGCCATAAGGAAGCGCGCCAGTCGCGCCTGGTCCTCGGCCGTCATAGGGAGATCCAGGGAGTGCTGATCGATCACCTTCACCAGCAGCTCGTTCACCTGACCCACAATGTCGGCCTTCACCTCGCGCAGTCGCACGCGCTTTTTCGCGAGCGAGCCTGCGTTGGCGCCCTCGTAATAAAAGTACGAACCTTCCATTTCGTTGACGAAGATTTCCAGGGGGACGCCCAATTCCTTGCAGTAGTTCAGCACGCCGGTGTGCGTATACGGAATGCGCCAGGCGGCGGCGTTCAGCCACTGCCCTTCGTCCCAGGCGCACTTCTGGGTCTCGCCGCCAATCTCGGTGTGCGTCGTGCCGCCTCGGATCGTCCACACCAGTCCGCCGACCCGGTCTCGCGCCTCCAGTATGTGGAAATCGTAGCCAAGCCGGGAGAGCTCGTATCCGAGCGTCAGGCCCGAGATGCCCGCGCCGAGCACCAGCACCTTCGCGTTGCGCGGCCGGCCGGAAAGCTCCGGACGCTTGCCGGCGTCCTGTGCCATCAAATCCCAAGAGGAGAGCGCGCTCATCACTAGTGACGAGCCTCCTATGGCGCCCAGGTGGCCGAGGAATCGGCGTCGAGTCGGCGCTGAGGGAAAACGGGAGGATCGGGTCGAGTTCATGCTGTGCTCCAAATCTGCCTTTGAAGACGACGAGGTCCGGGGACATTCCATGGTATCGCAGAGGCCCCCTCGCGCGGATGTTCGGCAGTGGGTCAGTTTAATCAAAAGCGGCCCCTGCCCAGCCCGTCATCCCGAGCGAAGCGAGGGATCTGCTTTTCGGCGGGTTGGGTCAATTTTTCAAACTGACTACCGGATGTTCCCACGCTTGACGCTTTTATTCCGAATGCCGGAGTTGTTTTCCCGTTGAAATTGTTACGCTCCTGATTCAGGCCGCACTCGAAACGGTTCCGAGCCGCGACCATCAGTTGTGGCGCACGCTTTAGCGTGCAGCGGTGAACTTTAGTTCACCGTCTTTTCTTACAGAACCGCGCCCGTCAGGGAGCGCCACGCTAATTCGCTCGGTCCGTTAACATGAACACTGCATGCTCCCTCCTCATCTCCGAACCTACACGCCTTTCCCCGCAGCCGAAATTGACGCCCGCCGAGCCATGTCTATCGGTGAAAGGCTGCGCAGACACTCGAACAGATGGACCAGGATCACCAGCGCATGCGCACCAAAATGCGCGCCGCGCATCCCCATGCCTCCGATGACGAAATCCTCCTCCGATGCGGGCTCATGTATATTGGTCGCGCGCTGATGATTCAGGTCTACGGCTGGGACCCCGATCTTCCTGACGATTCCGAACAGGGGTACTCGTTGAAGAGTGCGATTGCCGAGGCGCGCTGGCGCTCGCGATAGCTCCGCGCGGGATTGTTCCAATCAACGGCCCTGGATACCTTACGATTAGGGCGTTTTGCCGCCAATTGTCGTGTACCCAACCTGCGCGCGAAGGAGGTGTGGTCGATGCGGCGACATCAAGACGCTGCTGAGGGTGTCCCATTTTGAACTGAAATGTCCACATGACGAGTAATCCCATCCGATGCGCACACCGAATTTTGTGCCAATATGATCTCTGGCACGCACATGCTGACTCGCCTACATGTTTCCGGTTTCAAAAACCTAGTCGACGTCGACATCAGCTTTGGTCCGTTTACGTGTATCGCCGGCGTCAATGGCGTGGGCAAGTCCAACCTGTTGGACGCGATTGTGTTCCTGAGTGCCCTAGCCGACGGCCCCCTTCTCGACGCAGCCCTATCTGTGCGTGATCAAGGCGCTAAGACCGGAGACATCAGGGGCCTCTTTCATCACGTTGGGGACTACTTCGACGAAGAGATGGCTTTCGAGGCGGAAATGATCATCCCTCAGGAAGGCACGGATGATCTTGGACAGCAAGCGAAAGCCAGCAGCACCTTTGTACAGTACGCGGTGAGCTTACGCTATCGGCGAGATGAAAGCGCTCGTGCATTGGGATCGCTGGAGCTCGTGAAGGAAGAGCTGAAGCATATCACTTTGGGAGAAGCCATTCGCCATCTTCCATTCGACACGTCACGCGCTTGGCGCAACAGCGTAATAACGAACGCACGCCGAACACCAAAATACATATCGACTGAGGGAACCGGACCTGATCGAGTGATCAATGTCCATCAGGATGGCGGCAGCAGCGGCAAACCACAAAAGCTTCGAGCGTCGAACCTGCCACGGACGATACTATCAGCAGCTAATTCCGCTGAGTCGCCAACAGCAACTCTTGTCAAACGCGAAATGCAATCGTGGCGACTCTTACAGCTTGAACCATCATCCCTACGTGAGCCAGATAGCTTCACCGCTCCTGTTGAATTGGCAAGCGACGGTGGGCATCTGCCTGCGATGTTATTTCATCTGGCACACGCCTCGAACGGAGGCACCGTCGACCCGTCAGGGGTCTATGCCGAAGTCGCAAATCGGGTCTCGCAATTGCTCGACGATGTCAGATCAATTTACGTGGATCGTGATGAGCGCAGACAGCTGCTGACGTTGTACGCCAAGGGACGTGACGGAACGGCCTATCCTGCGCGTGCGTTGTCCGACGGGACCCTTCGGTTTCTCGCCCTTGCGGTGCTCTCAATCGACCCCAAGCTGGCTGGGATCATATGCATGGAAGAACCCGAAAACGGAATTCACCCGGAGCGAATTCCGGCGATGATCCAACTCCTTCAAGACCTGACGACGGACACTCAGGCAAAAGAAATTTCGGACGGCACGAGCGGATTGCGACAGGTCATCATTAACACTCACTCGCCTTCGGTTGTGATGCAGGTCCCGGAGGATAGTCTCGTCATGGCGGAGCCGGCGGAGATTTCTCGAAATGGCATCTCGTTCAGAGCACTTCAGCTGCGGTGCCTGCCAGGGACGTGGCGCGAGAAGGTCGGAAACCGGAATCCTATATCGAGAGGTAAGCTACTCGCCTACCTAAACCCAGTCTCGCGCCGCAATGGGGATATGTTGAAGGAACACAGTCACCGGGACGCGTCAGACGTCGCTCCCGTTCGTCGAGTCGTTGACCGCGAGGACTTGCGGCAATACAAGATTCCTTTTTCGGAGCTAGTGGATTGACGTATACGCTGGCTGCTGACGGCACTTCGGACAGGGTTCTGCTGCCCCTGCTCGATTGGTCACTCAGAGAACAACGGATGAGCCCAATAGTTTCTCAATGGGCGGATTTCTCTCGGATTGTCCGCCAGCCCAGCCTTGCGGACAAACTCCGCGTGGCTGTGGAACTCTACCCCTGTGACGTGCTTTTTGTCCATCGGGATGCCGAAGGGCAAGCGCCAGAATTGCGACGCATCGAGATCTCGAATGCCGTGGCAGGAAACGATGTTCGCCACATTCCCGTTATACCCGTGCGCATGACTGAGGCGTGGTTACTTGCAGATGAACAAGCGATCCGCGCTGCGGCTGGAAATCCGAACGGCGCAGAGGATCTAAATCTTCCGGACGTGCGACGCCTCGAAGATGTGCCTGATCCCAAACAAATCCTCCACAACGCCCTTGTATTAGCAACCGGCCTCAACGCGCGGCGTCGTGCTCGATTTCGAGTTGCCGAGCGAGTCTATTTGATCCCTAACTATATTGACGACTACTCCGGCCTCAACACCCTGGCGGCGTTTAGGGCGCTCCAGGAGAATATCCGAGTAGCGGCCGATGCCTTCCGGGCGGGATGAGCGTTCGTGCACCGGGAGGGCGTTTGGCATCCCTCGACAATAGACGAGGAAGTGGAAAGCGGAGAATCTACCTGGATGTATAGCCATGTCGGAAAGATTGGGAACCGGAATGCGCCCACGCTGGTAATCTAAAAGTAGCCCTCATGCCCCGACGTAAGCCCGAAATTATGAGCCCCGCCGGGCATTGGCCCCAGATGAGAGCCGCCATCGAAGCCGGCGCCGACGCGGTCTACTTCGGACTCAATCACTTTTCCGCGCGCGCCAAAGTCGGGTTCACTCTCGCCGAACTCCCGGAGGCCATGCGCACGCTCCACCAGCGCGGCGTGCGCGGCTACATCACCTTCAACACGCTCATCTTCGAACACGAGCTTGCCGAGGCCGCGCGCACCATCGCCGCCATCGCCGAAGCCGGCGCCGACGCGATGATCATGCAGGATTACGCCGCCGTTCGAATGGCCCGCGAGATCGTGCCCGCGATGGAGCTGCATGCGAGCACGCAGATGAGCATCAGCAACGCCGATGGCGTGCGATTCGCCCAGAGCTTTGGCATCCAGCGCGTGACGCTCGCGCGCGAGCTGTCGCTGGACGATGTCCGCACCATCATCGACGCAACCGGCTGCGATCTCGAAATCTTCGTTCACGGCGCGCTGTGCGTGGCATACTCCGGACAGTGCTTTTCCTCGGAAGCATGGGGAGGCCGCAGCGCCAATCGTGGACAGTGCGCTCAAGCCTGCCGGCTCCCTTACCAGATGATCGTCGACGGACGATTGAAGCCACTCGCCGACGCGCGCTATCTGTTGTCCCCGGGCGACTTGTATGCGCTGGAGCAGGTTCCGCAAATCGTGGACATCGGCGTCGCGGCAATGAAGATCGAGGGCCGCTACAAAGACGCCGAATACGTCGCGCTCACCACGCAGGCTTATCGCAAGGCGGTCGACGCCGCCTGGGACTCTCAATGGGTGTCGCAATGTGACTCGCCAGAGACTACGGGATCTAACTCCGCGGTTACCGCTCGCGAGAAGCTGCAACTCGAACAGATATATTCCCGCGGCCTCGGGCCTTTTTTCATGACCGGGACCAACCATCAGTCGGTGGTCGACGGACGCGCCCCGCGTCATCGCGGCGTCCGCATGGGCCGGGTCACGCAAGTCGAACCCGATCGCGTGATCGTCGAAACCGCGGAAGCGCAATCGCTCGCGCCGCTCAAACCCGGCGATGGCGTCGTGTTCGACTCGGCGGATTGGCGCAGTCCGGAGGAGCCCGAAGAAGGCGGCCGCATTTACGAAGTCGGTGCCGCAGGGCTTCGTGGCGCGGGGCCATGCCCCGCGGAGCGCTCTTCTCCAAACCCAACCGGGCCGCCCGCGCATGGGGAAATTCTGGAACTCCGCTTCGCCAACGGCGCCGTTCGATTCGACCGCATCCGCCCAGGCGATCTCGTGTGGCGCACCCACGATCCCGATCTCGACCGAGCGGCCAAGCCCTTCATCGACGCGCCCTCGCCCGTCGCGAAACAACCCGTCGCGATTCGCGTGATCGCCAAAGAAGGCGAGCCCCTGGAATCCGAATGGACCCTCGTGAGGCGGCCCGAGTTTTCAGTCGCTGTGAAATCGGCAGGCTCTCTTCAACCGGCGCAGAACCGCGGCCTTTCCATGGAGTCGCTGCGCGACCAGTTTGGACGGCTTGGCAACACCGCCTACGAGCTCGCCGATGTCACGCTCGAAATCACCGGCGCGCCGTTCGCCCCTGTCTCGATGCTGAACCAGCTTCGCCGCGAAGCGGTCGCACAGTTGCAGGAATTGCAAGGCCGCCAACCGAGCCGCGACGTACCGAGCCGCGACCAAGCTGCGCTTGCGCCAAGGGAGCGGCCTAAATGTTCCGTTGTCTTACCGAACCGCGACCGTCAGGGAGCGGCGCTGCAAGGCTGCCAAGCCCCAGAGACCGTTCCCGCCACACGCGAGCCTCAGCTTCATTTGCTCGTCCGCACACCCGAACAACTCGACGCCGCCATCGGGCTCGCCCCAGCGAGCATCACTCTCGATTACCTCGATCTCTACGGCCTCCGTCCCTCCGTCGACCGGATTAAATCAGCAGGTCTCGTCGCCCGCGTCGCCAGTCCCCGCGTTTTGAAACCCGGCGAAGAGCGCATTCTGAATTTTCTGGCCAGCCTGGATTGCGCGATTCTGGTTCGGTCCGCGTCGATGATTCAGCCTCTGATCGCAAAACTTCATCCCGGCCCCGCCCGTAAGGGCGGGGATCCCCCCGCAGCTTTCGGTTCACGCCCCGCCCGTCAGGGCGGGGATTCCCCCGCCGCTTTCGGCCTCATCGGCGACTTCAGTCTCAACGTTGCCAATTCGATCACCGCCGAGTCCTACCTCGCGCTCGGCCTCGCGCGAATTACTCCGACGCACGATTTGAACGCCGCGCAGATCGCCGCCCTCGCGCGCACTTCCGGCGCGGATGTTCTTGAAACGATCGCGTATCAACATTTGCCGGTCTTTCACACGGAATACTGCGTGTTTTGCCGCTTCTTATCAAGTGGCACAAGTTATCGCGATTGCGGCCGTCCCTGCGAAAAGCATCGCGTCGAATTGAAAGATTCGAACGGACGCGTGCATCCGGTAATGGCCGATGTCGGCTGCCGCAACACGGTTTTCGGCGCGGAGGCGCAGGCGGCGAGCGCGCACTTGAATGAATGGCTTGGCGCTGGGATTCGCCATTTCCGTCTCGAATTCGTTCACGAATCTGGCGAAGAAGTGCGCGCGATCGGACGGTTGTTTCGGGAAGCGCTGACAGGCGAAATCACTTGTCAAAAGCTCGCGGCTGAGCTCAAAAAGGTCGCCCCGCAGGGCATCACCGAAGGCAGCCTGTTCATTTCAAAGGATTATTTGCAGTTGCCGATTCTGCAATAGCCCGGCGGCCTACCGGCCGCGAAATCACCGCGAATCGACGCCAAATCCACCGCGACTTCACCGTGAATTCACCGCGACCCACGCGAACGGAACGGGCGCTTATTTGCGTCCATCGGCGTCCATTCGTGGCCCAAAAAACAGCTCCTACTGCTTCGGAAAAACCAGCGGCAGCGCCGCGTCCGACGTGAACATGCAGCGCGCGTTGTGGCCGCACAGCGATACCACCACCACCTTCTGTTGCACTCCGAACTTCTGATTCACGTACTTGGCGAACGCCTGGCCGCGCGCCAGCCGCGTCGGTCCCTGCGCCATCGCGGGACACGAGGAATCGAATCCGCCCAGCGGCAGAATATCGATTTCACCCAGCAGATACGTCACCGGCCGCGCCGCAAGCTGTTTCTTTAGTTGGTCATCCGAAAACTTCGACGCGTAGCCCGTGCGATTTTCGAGACCATACGGCCACTTGTTGAAAGTCGTGCAGTTGCGCGCGTCGCCGAACGCGCGGAAATCGGATCCGTCGGCGGCGGGGCGCGTCGAATCGAGATACGCATAACTGGAAGGATTCGCAACCACATACGTGATAGGAACGCCGAGCGTGTCATGAACTTTGTTCGCCATTTCGTAGCGCGTCACGAACTGCCCGCCGGCCGAATGGCCCGCGACCACAATCGCTTTCAAGTTCGGAAACACGTCTTTTTTCGCCAGTTTTCGCAGGATTTCGTCGGTAAAGTCGTACGATGTCAGATTGTCGTTGCTGAGCGCGATTCCGCCCGATCGCCAACTGTCGCCGTTGCAGCTCCAACTGACTTCGCTGGTCGCGAGCTGGTCGCGGCAGCCGCGCCCGTCGTTGGATGCGAAGCGCGGCGAAATGACGATGGTATCGTCGAGCGCGCCGCCCAGGAACGCCGCGGCCACCGCGGTGCGGAAATAATTATCAGCGTCGCGGCCCGCGCCGTGGACCATGATGAACGCCCTGGTGATGGCCGGGTTGCGGGTTTCAATCGAATAGGTCCGATAAATCATGGAGCGCGCCTGGGGGCTGAACGTGATCCATTCCGTACACGCCGGCGCGGCGGCAATGCAGGGGGCCGCATGCAGTGCGGGAACCAATGCAAACAGCGGCAACCAACCAGCCAGATTCCTGATTCCACCGAGTGTGGTCATTTCACGAGGATACAATATCGAGGATGCATCGCTACAATAGCTTAAGGTAACGGGGAATCGATGAATCTGATACGAAAGTGCGCCTTGTCCGCCGGCCCTACGTTGGTGTTCCTCCTTGCTGCCGCGGCAATTTGCAGTCCGCCCGCCGGTATGCGGCCCGCGCATCGCGCGGATAACGGATCCAGCATTCTGCCCGGCGGCCGCGAAATCACGCCGATCGGACAGCAATTTCTCACCGGTCCGGGACCGTTCGGGATCGCGGTGAGCCCCAGCGGAAACCTCGTGGTGACGGCCGATGGCGGGCCGAATCGGTATGCGCTGACCGTCGTCACTTTCCCGCAGGGCTTCGTCCGGGTGAACGGACCCAACGTTCGAACCGATCCACAAGCTGAACCGACGGTCCGGCACATCGTGGCGCATCGAAAACGCGATCGTGACGACGACAAAACCGCAGTCACAGACGATGACGATGCCGATTGGCAGAGCGTCTTCATGGGCTTGGCGTTTGACGGCGAGTCGCGACTGTACGCCTCCGAGGGAGAATCGGGCAAGGTTCGATTGATCGATGTCAATTCTCAGAAACGTCTGGAGCGGTTTGATTTGAATCAGGGCGGGTATAAAGACAGCTACACGGGCGATCTCGCGCTGGATGGC
>Ga0182024_10026057_pt1 | contig 10290 bp, 8 predicted proteins | sample P32metaG_FD_120480 | JGI IMG/M metagenome (GOLD analysis project Ga0182024, IMG submission 120480) | Permafrost microbial communities from Stordalen Mire, Sweden - P3-2 metaG (Illumina Assembly) | ecosystem: Environmental > Terrestrial > Soil > Wetlands > Permafrost | place: Sweden: Stordalen...
CACCGATCGCGGACGTGCCCGAACCATCGATGTGTTCGCGGTTAAGAATACGCCGAACCCTGCCGCGAACGGCGATCCACTTCCGGCAGGCACATTTTCCAATCACCGGAACGGCCCAGGCGCGGTCCCTCCGAACGTGGTGATCGTGCTCCTCGATGGCCGCAATACCAGATTTGAGGATCAGTCCAATGCGAAACGCCAGTTCGTCAAGTTTCTCGCGAGCCTGGACCCCAAGGATCGCATCGCCATCTACACGCTCAGCAATAAGCTCCGGGTGTTGTGCGACTTCACGGACAGCCCGGAAGAGTTGCAAAAGATCCTCGCGAAATTCCGCGGGCCCACCGGCACTGACGTGATTACCGCTGAGCCCGACCCATCGGACACCGGAAACGCAGCCCTGGACGAACTGGTGAATCATGCCAACGAAACTTTCGCGAACAAAGCGCAGTCGGATGGCGCCCAGTCAACCCTTGCGGCGTTCGCTGCCATCGCTGGCCACGTTGCCGATCTTCCGGGGCGGAAGACGCTGGTGTGGTTGACCGGCAGTCTTCCTTTTTCCCTCGCCAGTGCAGCGAAGGTTTTGAATCGCGCGAATCTCGCAGTGTACCCGGTGGATGCACGTGGGCTTGAAGGTTTGCCCAGACAAATGACTGCGTCCGCGCCCAGTAGCCGCAAGCCGCAGCACATCTCAATTACGGGGCCCGAAGGTCTTCCGACGTTGCAGCAGCTAGCGGATCTTACCGGTGGACGCGCGTTACAATACCAACGATCTGAGTGGCGCACTCCGTTCGGCTCTGGATGATTCCAACATTTCTTATACCTTGGGTTTCTATCTGGATTCTGAATCGCTGGATGGAAAACCTCACGAGCTGAAGGTGCAGGTGTCCCGTCCCGGCTTGACTGTCCGCTACCGCCGGGAGTATCTCGCCTCAATAGAATCGCCCGCCCCCGCCGAGGAGAGACAGAATAATATTTTGAATGCGCTCGAGAGCCCCCTCGAATCTGCCCATATTCCGTTGTCGGCCAGAGTCGCCCCCGGAGAAGGATCTCTCAAGATCTCCTGGTCGATAGACGTTCACACTCTTCAGCTTCAGCACAGGGGCAACGCCTCGACTGGCGCCATCAACGTGTTTTTCGTGCAGAAGGACGGAACTGGCAAGGTTCTCGACACAGCACAGCAAGCGTATGAAATCCACGTCAAGAACGAAGATTATGAAACCTTCCTGAGAACAGAAATGAGTGATGAGAAGGCTATCGTTTTGAAGAACGGCGCGAAAACACTCCGCATCGTGGTCGCCGACCGCACAAGCGCCGCGGTCGGAAGCCTTATTATCTCGCTGTCGAAAGTGAAATGACGAGGGAGTCTACTTCTCCACCACGACCTTCGCTCTCAAATTCACCACCCCCGCCGAATACCTCTCATCCGTCACCGTGAACGCCACCAGATCCACTAGCTAATCGTGAGCAGTCCCCTCCATTAGGTATCGGCCTGTCGAAAATGCCCGCCAGAAAGCCGCGATCGGGCAGTTAGCACCACCACATCAGAAGAGGTGTTCCATATCGCGCGGCCGACGCCCCGGCCCAAGTTGAACGCTGGAGAGCCAAATAACCACAACCGGCGGCTTCGCGAATGACATGGAAAGCTTGTTCTAGTCGCGGCCGTCACTCCTGGAAGCGGGCCGAAGCCATGGTTGTGTCCCGGGTATGGCACCCGGAAAACCGACGAAAACGTTTAAGGGATCGCCGATGGAAATTGGTTTGAGCGACCGTCCAACCGACGGATGTCAAGGTTTATCGGCTAACTTCCTTGAGGGCGTCATTCATCCGGCTCCGCGAACGCTGGCTTCGCCCTTCTCCAGTTTCTTCTGCGGAGCCGCGGGCAATGTGCCTCTTCTGCTCTATGGACCACTCGCGCACGACCTGCCCATACCAAGCTGCTCTTGCAGCTTCGCGGGCCGAAACATCTGATACCTCATGCGGATCCTTAGTCAAGTCAAACAGCTGCCCGAGCCAACCTCGTATACGAACTTCCGCGAATGGTTTTCGCCTCCCCCGCTCCAAGAATGTTATTCGTCACGAAGAGCGACCATCGGGTCGAGGCGTGAGGCCCGGCGGGCGGGCAAATATCCGGCTAGGCCGGCCATGAGAGCTAATACCGCAGCGGCGACCGAAAGTGTCACCGGATCTGTGGATTTGATTCCGTAGAGGAAACTAGCGACGAAGCGCGTTGTGGCGAGCGCGGCAGTTACGCCGAGGGACAGACCGATGCCAATCAGGAGAGCGACTTCGCTCAAGACCATACGTAGGAGGCGGGTCTGCTCGGCTCCCAAGGCCATGCGGATGCCGATCTCGTTGCGACGCCGCGCGACGTTGTAGGACATGACGCCGTAGAGGCCAATGGTTGCCAGTAGCAGTGCCAGGGCTCCGAAGAAACCGGAGAGTGTGGCTAAGAGGCGCTCGCGGGTTAGCGATTCATCGACTTGCGTTGCAAGCGTCTTGAAATCCTCCGAGACGTCGGGATTGACTCGGACGATGGCGGATTTCACGCCGGGGATCAGAGCTGTGGGCGCACCGGCGGCGACGCGCAACTCGAAGGTCGCGGTTTGCTGGAAGAAGGGGCCCTGGCTCGCGGCGAGGTACGCGGTGGGCTGAGTTTCCTCGCGCAGCGAGAAGTATTTTGCATCCTTCACGACGCCGATGATTTCGAACGGGTCGCTCAGCTTGCTGCCTTCTCCGATACGGCAATGTGTGCCGATGGGATTTTTGCCGCCGAAAAATTTCTTCGCGAAAGCCTCGTTGACTATCGCAACCTTGGGCGACTGGAAGGTATCGTGGGGGTTGAAATCGCGGCCGGCCAGCCAGCCGGTTCCGAGCGTTTCAAAAAAACGGTCGCTCACCCGGTTGAGGTAGACGTTGGTATCGTCGCGCGATTTGGAGATGTACCCTTCGATTTGCAAGTTTTCGCTCCAGCGCCAGCCGCTGATGGGGGTGATCGCGGAAGCGGCTCCGGAACGAACGCCGGGAAGCGTGCGCAGACGCTCCAGCATTCCCTGAAGAATCGCGCCGGTCCGTTGCTCTGAGTAATGTCCGCTGCGCAGATCGACACCAACTAAGAGAATATGATCGCGCTCGAAGCCGGCATCGACGGTTTCGAGCTTGAAGAATGTCGTCAACATCAAACTTGCGCCGACGACCAGCAACAGAGACAGCGCCACTTGCACGACGACTAACGCTTTGCCGAATCCGAATTTTGAGCCTTCGATCACGCCGCGGGCATTGGCCTTCATGGCGGATTGAGGGTCCACTCGAGTCCCTCTCCACGCCGGGGCAACGCCGAACAGTAGGCCGGTAAGAATCGCGACTCCTGCGGTGAACGCGAGCACGCGCGCATCTACGGCCAGATTGAGAAACACATGGTTGTTGCTCGTGGAAAGGAAGCGAACCAACAGGCGCGCACCCCAATTCGCGAAGAGCATACCTAAGGCGGCGCCGGTCAGAGAAAGCACCAGGCTCTCGGTAAGCAATTGACGCATCAGCCGGCCGCGACGCAGACCGAGCGCCACGCGAATAGCGATCTCGCGCTGACGTCCGGCGCTTCTCGCGAGCAGCAAATTCGCGACGTTGGCGCAGGCGATCAGCAGCACCAAGGCGGTGATCACCATCAAAATGGTGAGGGCGCGCTGGTATTCTGTGCGGAGATAGGAAATGCCGGTGCCGGCGGGCAGCGTCTCGAAGGTATTGTTCAGGAAATCCGCCTGGGCGCGGGCCGTCCAGTTGGGTGGAAGAGCGGCTTTCAGGATTTCGGGCGCGAGCGCCTTAAGGCGCGCGGTTGCCTGGCTTGCGGAGATGCCCTGCCTCGGACGGCCGATAACCTTGGTCCACCCCCAGCCAGGGTTATCGAGCCAGCTCTGTCCGCCGTCGATGATCTCTTCGCTGCAAATGGGCGCGAAGACGTCGATAGCGCTGCCAACTTCGAGGCCCGTGAAGCCGGGCTCGATCACGCCTACGATTTCGAAAGGATGGTTGTCGAGCGAGATGGTTTTGCCGAGGACATCGGCGCGGCCTACGTACTCTTTTTGCCAGAAGGCGTGGCTAAGGACAGCAGTTCCCGGACAGCCTTGCTTGTCGTCGGCGGTAGAAAGAGTTCGGCCTGGAACGGAGTGCAGACCGAGCGTTTCGAAGAACTGGCCCGACACGTAATAGGCTTCCGCGTAGCGAGCTTCACCTCCGACGGCGAGATTGAAACGTTCGCCGCCGTAGGAGAAGATCCCGGAGAAGACGTCCTGGAGGTCGCGAAGGTGTTCCCAGGTGGGATTGGCGAAGTAATTCTCCTTGCCTCGGGTCACCTGGAGAAGCTGCTCGGGATGACTCACAGGGAGGGATTTGAGCATCACTGAGTTGATCAAGCTGAAGATCGCGGTGTTGGCGCCGATTCCGAGAGCGAGCGAGAGAATTGCGACCGCGGCAAAGGCAGGGCTCGCGCGGAGGACTCGTAGAGCGTATCGAAGATCTTGGCAGACGGCGTCCAGCATTTTCTAGACGATATCACGCACCGTCCAAATTCGCGTGCGCCGCTTAACGAGGAAATTCGTTGCGACGAAATCACCTGATGTCTCACATTACAATGGGTTCTCAGAATCGCCGACGGGCGGTCGGCACGGAATCGCGGTTACAGACCACTGCGCGTTTATCGGGAGTAATCCTAGATGTGGAAATGAATCAGGTTGCTGCGAGGCAATGATACTGATCCTTTTGATCCGCGAATTTGAAACCGGTTTCCTCAGTTTCTTGACCGCATATGACATATTCTTACGAATCTCGTTTTGAGTGAGCGGCGCACGCTTAACGATTTTTGGAGGAGGCTGCGCGGAAGGGTACGCTGCTGATAGAACCGTCGAACCACGGGCTGCCGTTGCGGGCTTCGGCTGCAAGAGTCTAGCACGACGGCAAGAGGTTTCTATTGTTTTCCCATAGCAACGATGTATAATCGTCCTATGGCTATACAATATGAGCGATAAAGCCGACGTTCTGCAGGGCACTTTGGCGTTAATGGTGTTGAAGACTCTCGAAGGCCTGGGACCCCTTCACGGGTATGGGATTGCCCGCCGTATCGAGCAGACAAGCGGGGACTTGCTCTCGGTGAATTACGGGACCCTGTATCCGGCGCTGCTGAAGCTGGAGCAGGAAGGCTCGATTGTTTCGGAGTGGGGAGTTTCGGAGAACAATCGCAAAGCGAAGTTTTATAAGCTGACGCGCGCGGGGCGGAAACAACTGGAAAAAGAGACGCGCGATTGGGAACAAACCGCGGCGATTCTGGCGAGGTTCCTTTCGGCATGAGGGCCCTGCGGACGTGGATATCGAAGCTGGCGGGACTGTGGACCAGCGCCTGGCGGGAACGGGAACTGGCCGAGGAGATTGAGGCCAACCTTCAATTGCACGTCGACGACAACGTTCGGCGCGGGATGAGCGCGGAGGAGGCACGCAGGAACGCGGTGATGAGGCTGGGAGGTGTCGAACCGACCAAGCAGATTTATCGCGAAACCCGCACCCTGCCGTTCGTCGAAAACACGATTCAGGATTTTCGATTTGCGGTGCGGCAGTTGCGGAAGAATCCGGGATTTACTGCGACGGCCACGTTCATTCTCGGGCTGGGAATATGCGCCAGCGTGGCGATTTTCGGGTTTGTGGATGCGGCGCTGATCAAGCCGCTGCCCTACAGCAATCCGGACCGCCTGGTGGGGGTTTTTGAAAGAATCGAATGGTGTCATCTCTGCAATATTTCCTATCCTGACTACGTCGATTGGAAAAAACTCAACAAGTCCTTCGGCTCCTTCGATGTGTATCAGCACACGGGGATGATGTTGACGACCGCGAGCGGAGCGGAAGCCGCCAAGGGCACCAGAGTAACGGACGGATTTTTCCGCACGCTGGGAGTGACGCCGGTACTGGGACGCGACTTCTTTCCGGGGGAGGATCAACCGGCGGCGCCGCGCGCGGTTCTGCTCAGTTATAGCGGATGGCAGAAACGATACGGCGGAGAACGCGGCGTGCTGGGACAAACGGTAACGCTTAATGGCGAGGCCAACGTGATCATCGGGGTGCTGCCGCGCGAATTTCATTTCGCTCCGGCCGAGCCCACGGACTTCTGGACCGCTTTCCATGCTTCCGGGGAATGTGACGAGAGGCGAAGCTGCCACGATCTGTACGGCGTGGCGCGATTAAAGGACGGCGTATCGATCGAAACCGCTTTGGCCGACGTGAAACTGATCGCGCAACAACTGGAAGCTCAGTATCCGCAGACCAACCGCGGGCAGGGTGCGTCACTGGAACCATTGAAGCATGGGATCGCCGGGAACATCCGCCCGATCCTGATGCTGCTGATGGCCGGAGCCGGGCTGCTGCTGCTGATCGCGACAGTGAACGTAGCGAGCCTGCTGCTGGTGCGGTCTGAGAATCGCAGGAAGGAAATTTCGGTTCGCAGCGCGCTAGGCGCGTCGTCAGGCCGTTTGGCAAGCCAGTTCGTGACCGAGGGGCTGGTGCTGGTGGCGGCCGGCAGCGCGGCCGGATTGACCGCAGCATCCTGGGCGATGAAGCTTCTGCTTGCTTTGATCCCGGCGGACATGCTGGAGGGAATGCCATATCTGCGGGATCTGGGCTTTAACCCTCGCATTCTTGTGTTTTCATTTGTTCTGGCGGCGCTGGCGGCGGTGCTCTTCTCCGTGACGCCGGCGCTACACTTCGCACTATCGAAAACGGGCGAAGGGATTGCCGAGGGCAGCCGCGGATCTTCCGGAAAGGGTTGGAGCAGGGTGGGTTCGAAACTAGTGGTAGTGGAACTGGCGATGGCGATGGTACTGCTGGTGGGCGCGGGGCTGCTGGGCAAGAGCCTCTATCGCCTGCTTCGCGTGGACATTGGCATTCTAACGGATCACTTGGTGACGATGGAACTGGGAGCGCCGCGCGCGTATGAGAAACCGGAGAAGGCGATTGCGCTGGAGAGGCTGGTGCTGAACCAGATCGAGAGCCTGCCCGGCGTGAGATCGGTCGGCATCGCGACAGACATTCCGGTGAGCCACTGGGGAAACACGACGTGGATTCGGGTGCTGGGGCGGCCGTGGAACGGGGAGCATCTGGAAATGCCGGAGAGAGATGTAAGCGCCGGCTATTTCCGCACCTTAGGCGCGAAGCTCGCGCGGGGACGCTTCTTCGAAGAGTCGGAAGACGCGTCGAAGCCTCACGTGGCGATCGTCAATCAGGCGTTCGCGAAGCAGTATTTTCCCGGCGAAGACCCGATCGGCAAGCAGCTTTCCTACATCTCGACGCCGCCGGTGCCGATTGACATTATCGGCATCCTGGAAGACATCAAAGAAGGGCCGCTGGACACGGACAACCGCTCCACCTTATATGTTCCGTTCAACCAGAGCCCGGGGAACTATTTCAATATCGTTGTCAGAATCTCGCAGGCGGAGCAGCCGTTGATTCCGGCCCTGGCTGCAACTATCCGCCAGATCGACTTTGGAATCGTTACCAGCCCAGGCGAGACCATGACCGGCAGAATGAACGATTCCTATTCCGCTTATCTACACCGCTCGGCAGCGTGGCTAGTGGGAGGTTTCGCGGTGCTGGCGTTGCTGCTGGGCGTGGTGGGGCTGTACGGAGTGGTCGCGTATTCGGTGAGCCAGAGGACGCGGGAGATCGGAATCAGGATGGCGCTGGGTGCGCAGCCCGGGTCGGTATACGGGCTCATTTTGAAAGAGGCAGGCTGGTTGACCGCGGCTGGGGTTGGCATCGGACTGGTATGCTCCATCGGGGCGGCGACGTTGATGAAGGCGCTGCTGTTCGGGGTGCGGTCATGGGATGTGGAGACTCTGCTGTGCGTGGGCGCAATGTTGGGCGTTTGCGCGCTGCTCGGCAGTTACATCCCGGCGCGAAGGGCGGCGTCAGTCAATCCGGTGGAAGCGTTGCATACCGAATAGCCCTATCCCGTCGAGACCCAGATCAGACCGCCTGGATCATTTCTCGTGAGCGCCGAGCCGGCCTTCGCCAGATGCTGATAACGTGGGAACGCAAGCTGTATGGCGTCGGCGAAACCATCAAACCCCAGCTCCGCCAGTTTATGGCGACCCTTAAGATCGTCCACTTTCCGCAATTTGCTCATCGCGGACGTGGTCTCTGACATAGGTACGTTTATGCAAAGCGTTGGTGCGGCGTGGCTGATGGTATCGCTCAACGCCGGACCGGCCTATGTGGCACTCACGCAGACGGCATCCGCACTCCCCTTCTTCATACTTGCCCTGCCGGCAGGCGCCATCGGGGACATCGTTGATCGCCGAAAGGTGATCCTGTTTACGGAATTGTGGATGGTCGCCGTCGCAATCGTGCTTGCTGCGATGACCATCGCAGGCGCGATGTCTCCAATCCTGCTTCTCCTTCTGACCTTTGCTTTGTCGGCGGGAGACGCATTTGAAACGCCTACCTGGCGCGCCGTTCTGCCGGAGCTGGTTCAAAAGGAAGACCTGCCGGCAGCGTCGGCGCTCAACGGCATCGAATTCAATTTCGCCCGCGCCGTCGGACCCGCGTTGGCCGGCCTCGTGATTGCATTTGCCGGCATCGGATCCGCATTCGTATTGAACGCTGTGTCTTTCGTCGGGGTCATTGTCGTTGTCGCTCGCTGGAAGCGAACTGCCGTTAAACGACCCGCGCCCCCCGAAACAGTAACCGGCGCGACCGTCGCTGCCATCCGATACGTTCGCTACTCTCCGACCGTGCGCATTGTGTTGCTCCGGGCAGGAACCGCAATGTTTTTCGCCAGCGCCTTGCTTGCCCTGCTCCCTTCCATCGCTCATCGTATCAGCGGCAGCCCCATCGGATACGGCGTCCTGCTTGGTTGCTTTGGATTCGGCGCGGTGCTTGGCGCGCTCGTGATGCAGCGTGCTCGATCGCGTTGGTCGGCCGACATAATCGTATCGGCCGGGATCGGCATCTTTGGCCTGACGATGATCGCTGCCGGATCGTTACGCGTCTTGCCGCTTCTGGGTGCCGTTCTGCTGATCGGGGGCGCGGCTTGGATTTCCTTCATCTCACTCTTCAACGTCCAGGTCCTGAACCAAGCGCCGGACTGGGTGCGTGCTCGAGTTCTCGCGGTTTCTTTGTTGGTATTTCAAGGAGGGGTTGCCGCCGGAAGTGCCACCTGGGGCACGCTTGCAGCACGAGTAGGGCTTGACAGGGCGCTCCTATGGGCAGGAATCGGAACGATCCTGTCGACGGTTTTCGGATTATTTCTGCGACTGCCCGATGTGAACATCGATTTGACGCCATGGAATCACTGGCGCGTACCCTCTATCGCTGACGCGGACGCCGAAGCAGGCCCAGTGCTAGTCACGGTTGAATACCACGTGGATCCCAGTCGAGTAGCGGACTTCGTCGAGACCATGCGTCAATACGGTCGCGTTCGGCGCCGCGACGGCGCATCGCGATGGGGCATCTGCCGGGATCTTGAAGCTGCCGACCGCTATGTCGAAACGTTTGTCGTGAGTTCGTGGTCGGAGCACCTTCGTCAGCATGACCGCTTTACCCGGTCGGATAGTCAACTTGAAGAACGGTTGCGTAGTTGCTTCCTCAGCGAACCTAATGTGCGGCACCTCGTATATTTGTAGGGATCGCAGGTGGGTCTGGTGTTCCGTCCCTTCGGCGCGACCTGGGCGGCCCGGAGTCTGGTACACATGAGACCAAGAAAATAGCGCGAGATCGCCGGGCCGCTGCTCAGTCACAGGTCTGGGAGCCTTATGATTGACCTCCGTAGAGGGGGGAGAGCAGATTGGGAAGGATGGCGACGGCAGCGGCAAAACGCCGACCAGCGGAATACTCGTATAGCTCGACGGCACCACCTCTTCTTCGACTGCTTACATCGGCACAAACTCCTCGTGCTTATTCATAGGTTAGGGACTACAATCCACTCAACCACGCGCCGAAAATGACTTCTGCGTTACTGGAGCGGACCATGTTCTCCACCGTGAGCACTTCGCGGAAACGGGATTCGGTCAAAGGAAACTTGCCGTTCTCTTCGTTAAGCAACGCTTCACCGTCTCCGCATAGATCTTCGCAGCCTCGACATGCGGAAGCTCGGAGGGGCGAAGTCCCGCGTTGCGGCCATAGTCTACAAGCTCGGAGGCGAAGTGGTGTCCGACTCGGTCCGGTCCTTCTTTGCAAGCGGACGCGCCATTGACCGCGCACTCGATTCACGTGCGGACTGACGCTGTTTGTGCCGCCCACCGGCCCGCGCCTGTTTCA
>Ga0182024_10026058_pt1 | contig 10289 bp, 6 predicted proteins | sample P32metaG_FD_120480 | JGI IMG/M metagenome (GOLD analysis project Ga0182024, IMG submission 120480) | Permafrost microbial communities from Stordalen Mire, Sweden - P3-2 metaG (Illumina Assembly) | ecosystem: Environmental > Terrestrial > Soil > Wetlands > Permafrost | place: Sweden: Stordalen...
GACACGGCCCGACGGTGGCAGGTCTTGCCCCGACGTTTGGCCGTGGAGCGATGACGAATCACTGGGTCGACATTAAGAATGCCAACATCGTACTCATCATGGGCGGGAACGCAGCCGAAGCCCACCCTTGCGGATTCAAATGGGTCATTGAAGCCAAGGCACACAACAAAGCGCGGCTGATCGTCGTCGATCCGCGCTTCACCCGCTCGGCCGCCGTTGCCGACGTGTACGCCCCCATCCGTACGGGCACTGACATCGTCTTCCTGGGCGGCGTTGTCAGCTACCTGCTGGCGAACGACAAGATCCAGCACGAGTACGTCAAGAACTACACCGACTTCACGTTCATCGTCCGCGAGGATTTCGCCTTCGCAGAAGGTCTCTATTCCGGTTACAACGCCGAGAAGCACAGTTACGACAAGTCCACCTGGGACTACGAGGTCGGCGCCGACGGCTTCGTGAAGGCGGATCCTTCGCTCGCCCACCCGCGCTGTGTCTACCGGCTGATGAAGCAGCACTACGCGCGCTACACCCCGGAAATGGTCGCACGGGTCTGCGGCACGCCGCAGGCAAAGTTCCTTCAGATCTGCGAGATGATGGCCTCGACAGCTACTCCGACGCGGGCCATGACGATCATGTACGCGCTCGGCTGGACGCAGCATTCCGTTGGATCGCAAATGATCCGCCACGGGGCCATGGTACAGCTGCTGCTCGGCAACATTGGCGTCGCCGGCGGCGGCATGAACGCGCTGCGCGGACATTCCAACATCCAGGGTCTGACCGACCTCGGGTTGATGTCCCAGCTGCTCCCGGGGTACATCAATCTCCCCAGCGAAAAAGAGCAGGATTACGGCCAGTTCATCGCCGCCCGCGCCTTCAAACCCCTGCGGCCGAATCAACTGAGCTACTGGCAGAATCTCGACAAGTTCGTGGTCAGCTTGATGAAGGCATGGTGGGGGAATGCCGCCACCGCAGACAACAACTGGGCCTACGACTACCTTCCCAAGCTGGACAAATTGTACGACATGCTGCAGTCATTCGAGCTGATGAGCCAGGGCAAGATGAACGGTTTCATCTGCCAGGGATTTAACCCGCTGGCAGCGGCTCCGAATAAAGCGAAGATGAACGTCAGCCTCGCGAAGCTGAAGTACCTAGTCGTGATGGATCCCCTGGCGACCGAGACTTCGGAATTCTGGCGCAACTTCGGCGAACACAACGACGTGGACCCGGCGCAGATTCACACGGAGGTTTTCCGCCTGCCGACCTCGTGTTTTGCGGAAGAGGAAGGATCCCTCACGAATTCGTCGCGCTGGCTGCAATGGCATTGGAAGGGAGCGGAGCCGCCCGGCGAGGCGCGCTCCGACCTGCACATCATGGGCGAGATCTTCACGCGCATGCGTGCGCTGTATCAGACCGAGGGAGGAGCATTTCCGGATCCGATCGTGAATCTCTCCTGGCCGTACGCGCGCGCCAATAGCCCTTCGCCGCAGGAGCTCGCCCGGGAGTACTCAGGCAAGGCGCTGAAGGATCTCGTCGACCCGAAGGACCCGACCAAGGTCACGCGCAAAGCGGGCGAGCAGCTTGCAGGCTTCGCAGAACTACGCAACGACGGCAGCACCTTGAGCGGCTGTTGGATCTTCTGCGGCTCTTGGGGGCCGACAGGCAATCTCATGGCCCGCCGGGACAACTCCGACCCGACCGGTATTGGCCAGACTATTAATTGGGCGTTCGCATGGCCTGCCAACCGCCGCGTCCTCTACAACCGCGCATCCTGCGATCCGAGCGGCAAGCCATTCAATCCCGATCGGGCGCTCGTCTCTTGGAACGGTACCGCCTGGGGCGGCGCTGACATTCCGGACTTCAAGGTCGATGAGGATCCCACCCACGGCATGGGGCCCTTCATCATGAACCCGGAGGGCGTCGCTCGGTTTTTCGCCCGCACCAACATGGCCGAGGGGCCCTTCCCTGAGCATTACGAGCCCTTCGAGACGCCACTCGCCACGAACCCGTTGAGCCCCAAGGAGCCGCGGGCCCTGAACAACCCGGCCGCCCGGGTATTCGACGACGACCGCAAGGCGTTCGGAAAACCCGCTCAGTTCCCTCATGCGGCGACGACCTATCGCCTCACGGAGCACTTCCACTACTGGACGAAGCACGTGCGCCTGAACGCCATCATCCAGCCCGAGCAGTTCGTTGAGATCGGGGACGCGCTGGCAAAAGACCTCGGCATTAAGTCCGGCGACCAGGTTAAGGTGGAATCGAACCGCGGCTACATCAAGGCGGTGGCCGTTGTGACGAAGCGCTTGCGCGCACTGCAGGTGGATGGCAAGACGCTGCACCATGTGGGAATTCCGATCCACTGGGGCTTTAAGGGGCTTGCGAAGCCCGGCTTCCTCGCCAACACGCTCACACCCGTCGTCGGCGACGCCAACTCGCAGACGCCGGAGTTCAAATCGTTCCTCGTCAGGGTCGAGAAGTTGTAGGAAGACAATAATGGCACTGCAGTCACTCGACATCGTCAGACGCTCGGCCACGACCACTCGATCGCCCGACATTCGCGAGCCGAGCGGTGGACGCGAAGTCGCCAAGCTCATCGACACGACCAAATGCATTGGCTGCAAGGCGTGCCAGGTGGCCTGCATGGAATGGAACGATCTGCGCGACGAGATCGGCACGAATATCGGCCAGTACCAGAATCCCCACGATCTCACCGCGAGCACCTGGACGTTGATGCGCTTCGCCGAAGTCGAGAATCCCAAGGGGGATCTGGAATGGCTGATCCGCAAGGACGGGTGCATGCACTGCGCGGACCCGGGCTGCCTGAAGGCCTGCCCCGCGCCGGGCGCGATCGTGCAGTACGCCAACGGCATCGTGGATTTTCACGAAGAGAACTGCATCGGCTGCGGTTATTGCATCGCCGGCTGCCCTTTCGACATCCCGCGGATCTCAAAAAAGGACCACAAGGTCTACAAGTGCACACTCTGTTCCGACCGCGTCGCGGTGGGCCTTGAGCCGGCCTGCATCAAGGCCTGTCCTACCGGCGCCCTCGTCTTCGGCACCAAGGACGACATGAAGCAGCACGCAGCGGAGCGCATCGAAGATCTGAAGTCCCGCGGATTCGAACAGGCCGGTCTTTACGACCCCGCGGGAGTGGGCGGCACCCATGTCATGTACGTGCTGCACCACGCGGATCAGCCGCAGCTTTACAACGATCTGCCCATCGACCCGCACATCAGCCCCGCCGTTCGATTGTGGAAGGGCGTCTCGAAGCCGCTTGCGCTCGCCATCATGGGACTGACGGCGCTCGCCGGATTCTTTCACTACATTCGAGTCGGGCCGGACGAGACGGATGCGAGCGATGAGGCAGCTGCGCATGAGTTGGCCAAGAGATTGGAGAAGACGCCGTGAGTGACCTCGGACTCGGCCCGGGCGGCCCGGAACGTCGCGATGCGGCTTCTCCGGAGCACCGCGGCATGATCCTGCGCTACACCGCAGGGGAGCGCACCAATCACTGGCTGGTGGCCATGGCCTTCGTGCTCGCAGCGCTCTCGGGGCTCGCCCTCTTCCATCCGGCGCTCTTTGGGTTGAGCGGCCTGTTCGGCGGAGGACCGTGGACCCGGATTTTGCATCCGTTCATCGGGCTTACGATGTTGCTGGCTTTCCTGCCGTTCGCCATGCGAGTCGGATCGGAGAACCGCATGCAGCCGCGGGACTGGCTGTGGCTGCGCCAGTACCGCGACGTCGTGAGCAACCGGGAGGACCGCCTCCCGGAGGTCGGTCGCTACAATGCCGGCCAGAAGCTTGTGTTCTACGCGATAGTCCTGTGCCTCGCGGGCCTGCTGCTATCGGGTCTCGTCATCTGGCGCGCCTATTTCTCGCTGTATTTCCCGGTCGCCGTCATCCGCTTGGCGTCCGTCGTGCACGCCCTCTGTGGGGTCGTGCTGATCTGCACCATCATCGTTCACATTTATGCTGCAATCTGGGTGAAGGGTTCGGTGGAGGCGATGACTCGAGGCAGGGTGACACCGGGGTGGGCCTGGAAGCATCATCGGGCCTGGTTCCGCGAGATAATGACCCGTGCAACGAATTCTCGACCCCGCTCAGATTGAAGCTTTCGCCCAGCGATCAATTCCACGCATCCGTCTTACCGATCCCGCCAATCTCTTCTCGAGGCGCGCCGAACGCCTGCGCGCGCTCGCCGAAAACCACGCCGTAGGTGATTACCTGCGGCTGATGGCCGCCGTCAGCGATGCTCAGCAGGCAGCAGTCGACGCCCTGACAGCGCTGCCGCCGCGCGCCGGGGAAGTTGCCCAGTCGATCGACCAACAGATAACCCTGGCCCGCAAACATGGCATGCCGCTGCTGCAAGCGGCCGGGTGGCCGCGCGACAGCCGCTGGCGCGCCGTCTTGCATGAACTCTGCGACGTCGTGATCACTTTCCCGGACATTCCCGACGCGGTACGGACCGTCTGCACTCGAGTGCGTGACTGGAAAACGGCACAAGTGGAAGAACAGGCCGATTTGCTGCTCGCCGCGCGCACCCACGGAGTCCATGCCGAAGCTGCGCCGTTCATCATGGCCGCGCTCCAGGTGTACTGGGTTTTCATGGCGACCTCACTGACTCTGGATCTGGTTAAGGATCTGGCCGCCGATCACGATCAAGCGGCTAACGTGGACGTGTCGGGCGTCTGTCCGGTGTGCGGCACCCTCCCCGTCGCGAGCGTAGTCCGCGCAGACAAACAATATCAAGGCTATCGCTATCTTCACTGCGCCTTGTGCGCGACCGAGTGGCATCTGGTGCGAATCAAGTGCAGCCATTGCCTGGCTACCGAGGGCATCCGCTACCACTATGTCGCGGGCAGCTCCGAAGCGGTCCGCGCTGAGAGCTGCGCCAACTGCCGCACGTACCGCAAGATTCTCTACCAAGAGAAAGATGCAGCGATCGAACCCGTGGCCGATGATCTTGGCAGCCTTGCGCTCGACCTTCTGATGACCGAAGAAGGCTATCGCCGCGCCTGTGGCAATCCCCTGCTCTGGCAACCCACGGAAGCCTGATTGGTGCACGCACCACACGCCAGAGCCGCTGACATTCCTTCGCTCGATCGCCTGCTGAACGGGCCAGCGTTAGAGAGCCTTCTCGCGCGCCACGGACGCACGCAGGTCACAGCCGCCCTGCGCACCCATCTCGATGATCTTCGTCGCTCCGCTTTAGCGGGAACTCTAAATTCAACGGCATTGAAAGAAGGCACGGTCGCTGCGGCCCTCGAGGCGAAGCTTGGCGTGTCGGCGCGGCTGCGCTTGCGTTGCGTGTTCAATCTGACGGGCACCGTAGTGCATACCAATCTGGGTCGCGCGGTCCTGCCTGAGGCAGCCGTCCGCGCCGTCGTAGAAACCATGCGCGCCCCAGTCAACTTGGAATTCGATCTCGCATCGGGTCGGCGCGGCGAACGCGACACGGTCGTCGAACAGCTGCTTTGCGAATTGACCGGTGCCGAAGCCGCAACGGTGGTCAACAACAACGCAGCAGCCGTATTGTTGGTCCTCAGTGTTCTGGCTGCACGGCGCGAAGTCATCGTGTCGCGCGGGGAGCTCATCGAGATCGGGGGCGCATTCCGGATGCCCGATATCATGCGACAGGCCGGTGCGAAACTTGTCGAGGTCGGCACGACGAATCGCACGCACGTGGCGGATTATGCCGACGCCATCGGAGCGCGGTCTGCACTGTTGATGAAGGTGCATACCAGCAACTACGTCATCAGCGGCTTCACGAACACTGTCGCCGTTGCCGAGCTCGCAGAGCTGGGACGAGCGCGCTCCGTCCCGGTAGCCGTTGATCTGGGCAGCGGGTCGCTCGTTGATCTGATGCGTTGGAAGCTCCCCAAGGAACCGACTGTCCGCGAGACCGTGGCGGCCGGCGCCGATCTGGTGTCATTCAGCGGGGACAAGCTGCTCGGCGGACCCCAAGCGGGCCTGGTGGTCGGTCGAGCCGATCTGATCGCCAAGCTGAAGAAGCATCCCCTCAAGCGCGCCCTACGGGTGGGCAAGCTGACTCTGGCGGCCCTGGAGCCCGTACTCGCGTTGTATCGCACACCCGAGTTCTTAGTTGATCGCCTGACAACGTTGCGGCACCTCACACGACCGGCGGCAACGATGCAGGATCAGGCCCTGCGACTTCGGCCGGTCGTTCAGCATGCCGTGGGCGACGCGTATGAAGTGTCCGACGCGCCGATGTTCAGCCAGATCGGCAGTGGTGCGCTGCCGGTCGAGCAGTTGCCGAGCCACGGTCTTGCCATTCGTACGGCCACAGGAAAACGAGGCGGTCTGGATCGTCTTGAAGGCTTGCTGCGCGGCTTGCCTCGGCCTGTGATAGGACGCGCCGCCGAGAAAACTCTTTGGCTGGACTTGCGCTGCCTGGACGCATCCGACGAAGCGGAGTTCATTGCGCAGTGGGGTGAGCTCGGTCAATGATCGTCGGCACCGCCGGTCACATTGACCATGGTAAAACCACGCTGGTGCGCGCCCTTAGGGCGTAGACACCGATCGCCTCAAGGAGGAGAAGGCTCGTGGCATCTCCATCGAGCTCGGCTACGCCTATACGCCGCTGGATGACGGCGACGTGCTCGGCTTTATCGACGTCCCCGGCCACGAACGGTTCGTGCATAAGATGGTCGCGGGCGCATGCGGGATCGATTTTGCGCTGCTGCTGGTCGCGGCCGACGATGGTGTGATGCCACAGACGCGCGAACATCTGGCTATTCTCGAGCTGCTCGGTATCCCGCGCGGTGCCGTGGCCCTGAGCAAGGCAGATCGCGTCGGTCATGAACGGTTGCAGGAAGTGCAGGCTGAGGTCACCGCCACGCTGGCTTCCACGGCATTGCGTGACGCGCCCATTTTTCCGCTTAATGCCACGCTGCCGGACGATCCGGGTACGGCATCTCTGCGTCGCTATCTGCACGACATCGCCGCGCGCTTCCCGCCCCGCCGCGACGAGCGCTTGTTCCGCCTCGCTGTGGATCGCGTGTTTACGCTCGCCGGCCACGGTACCGTCGTGACGGGAACCGTGTTCTCAGGTGAGGTCCGGACGAACGACACCGTGGCTGTGATGCCGGCGGGCACTCTGGTCCGGGTGCGCAGCATCCATACTCAGAATCGCGCCGCGGACAGCGGTTGCGTCGGCCAGCGCTGCGCGCTCAATCTGGCCGGCGTCAAGAGAAGTTCGTTATCGCGTGGCGACTGGCTCGCCGAGCCACGCATGTTTGCCCCCACAACGCACATCGATGTCCGCCTTGATCTGCTCGCGGGCAGCGGCCTACGCCTCAACTCCTGGTCGCCGCTGCACGTGCACCTGGGCACGACGCACCGTGTTGCGCACGTCGCCTTGTTGGGATCCACAGGCGTCTCGGCCGGCGAGTCAGCGCGTATTCAACTGGTCTTTGACACGCCGATCTGCGCGAGCCCCGGCGACCGCTTCATCGTGCGCGACGCGCAGGCCACACACACTGTGGGCGGCGGCGTCGTGCTCGACCCATTCGCGCCGTCACGAAAGCGCCGCGCGGTGGGACGCCTGCGCTATCTCGACGCGCTCGAGCGGCTGATCGCCGGAGAAGGTGTCGCACCGTTACTGCAACAGGCGTCTTATGGCATGAAGATGACGGATCTGGTGCGCTTGACAGGACTGCCTGCGGATCTCGTCCCGCTGCCCCCTAACGCCGTCACGATCGACTGCGCTCACGAGCATTTCGTGCTTCTTCCCTCGCACTGGTCGACATTGCGCGAGCGCGCCGTGAGCGCCTTGCGCGCCTTTCACGCGCAGGTGCCGGATGAGCTCGGTCCGGATATCGGGCGGTTGCGCCGCATCGCCCTGCCCGACTCATCTGACGCTCTGTGGCGCGCCCTAATCGATGCGCTCGTGCACGAGCGCATCGTGATCTGGAGCGCGCCGTGGCTGCATCTTCCAGAGCACGCAATGATGCTCTCGGAAGACGACCAGGCGCTCGCGCGTAAGCTGCAGCCCCTGATCGCTGCCGGACGCTTCGATCCGCCGTGGGTGCGCGAGCTGGCCGCCATCGCGCACGAACCTGAAATCCGCGTGCGTGAGGTGTTGCGCAAGCAGATCACGCAGAACACTGTGTATCAAGTCGTGCGCGATCTGTTCTACGATCGCGAGTGCATCAGCGAGCTTGCGACTGTCGTTACCGCGATTGCGCAGGAGCACGGCGCCGTCAACGCTGCGCGCTACCGGGATGCCGTCGGTCTCGGCCGCAAGCGCGCGATTCAGATCCTGGAGTTCTTCGATCGCGTGGGCTTCACGCGCCGCGTGCAAGATTCGCACGTATTACGTCGCGACAGCGGTTGGCGCACGTCGAAATGACACACGGAAGGCACACGTACCCGGTGGTGCGGCTGGGCTTCAAACCCAGGAGGGGGCGTCAAACGCTTCCTGGTAGGTTCGACTCCTACTGTCTTCCGCCATTCGCGCAGTAAGTTCGCGCGTGCGGATCTCGTAGCGAAATGTTGCCGGGCTGAGGCTGTCGAGACGCCCCACAGAAGTTTCGCCATTCGGATACATCAGGAACGGAATCGTGCCCTTGCAGGAGCCCGGCAGCGCGACGTCGTGGCCGTGATTGTAGGCCACCCAGTTCATTTCCCAACTACCGAAGAGTGCGGCGCGCGCCGCCTGCACCTGCGGATCGCTCAGCGGCAGTCCGCCGGGTTCTTCCTCCAGCATGACCTTGCGCACGTCGGCCGGATCAACCGGAACCCAGCCGACCCCGCGCGCATAGAACTCGGCGCGGCAATGCTGTGCCTTGCTGACATCGCCGCTCCTGCCGAGACATTTGAAGCCGAGCCGCGAATCGGCAACTCGTATGCCGTACGCATCGCGCGCGGGAATCTGCACGGAACGCGCGAGCGCCACGAACAGCGCATTGATGTCCGCGCATTTTCCTCCGAGGTAACCGGACTTCAACATCGAGGCGACGTCGCCCATGCCGCAGCCTGGCGTTTTCGGATCGCGGCTCGTGTTGTCCACCACCCATTCGTAGATCGCGCGTGCTCTGTCCATGTCGCCGTGACAGTCGCGTGTGATCTTTGCGGCCGTCTCCTTGACGATGCCATCCGTCGGCAGCAACGACGTCGGGCGCAAGTAAGTGTGCAGCATGCTTTGTGTTTCGTGCGAATGACTTGTCGCGGTCGACCTACTCACGTCAACTCTACGATCGCGTGTGGCAATGCGGTTCGTCAGCGTGACACGGCCCGCTGACTTGGGCTCTTCCCATTCGACTCTCAGCAGCACGACGTCATATCCGGGGGCGGTGACGAGTTCGGCGCGCGACGCGCCGGAGGCGTCCCATTGCGTGCCGAGCGCGACCTGGTAGCTCGTGCGACGGCTCAACGGCACCGGCAACCACAGGCAAGTTCGGCCGGCCGGAGTCGCTACATCCACCGAGGTGGTGATCTCAAATGTCCGCCAATCGGATGTGGGCGGGGGTTCGGCAGCCCACACGCCGCGCGATCGGTTGGCGATTGCGAGCAGGGTGGCGGCGGGCAGTGCGGCTGAGAGAAATCGCGGCGCTTCATGACACTTCCCTCGGGGCGGCGGCGCATCCTTGATTCTCGCGCAATCTCGCTGAGAATACGATCATGACGACAGCTCCCCCCTTCTCGCCTCGGCTGACCTCGTTGTCCCACGGCGGCGGCTGCGGTTGCAAGATCGCGCCGGACGTACTGGCCGACCTGCTCAAACGATCCGCTCCGGTCCGGTCGTTCGCGCATTTGCTGGTCGGTACGGAAACCGCGGACGACGCGGCCGTCTATCGGCTCAATGATGAGCAGGCGATCATCGCGACCACCGACTTCTTCATGCCGATCGTGGACGACCCATTCGACTTTGGCCGCATCGCCGCCGCCAATGCTTTGTCGGACGTCTATGCCATGGGTGGGATGCCGGTTCTAGCGCTCGCCATCGTCGGCATGCCGATCCATGTGCTGCCACCAGAGGTGATCCGCGACATCCTGCGCGGCGGCGAGACGATCTGCGCTCAGGCCGACATTCCCATTGCCGGCGGTCATAGCATCGATTCGGCGGAGCCCATCTACGGCCTGGCCGCAATTGGTATCATCCATCCGAAACATGTGAAGCGAAATTCAGACGCGCGCGCCGGAGATGCACTGGTGCTCGGCAAACCGCTCGGTGTCGGCATCCTCTCGGCCGCGCTCAAGAAGGACCAACTGGAGCCGGCCGACTATCGCGCGATGATCGACCTCGCCACCTGCCTCAACCGCGCCGGTCC
>Ga0182024_10026059_pt1 | contig 10289 bp, 5 predicted proteins | sample P32metaG_FD_120480 | JGI IMG/M metagenome (GOLD analysis project Ga0182024, IMG submission 120480) | Permafrost microbial communities from Stordalen Mire, Sweden - P3-2 metaG (Illumina Assembly) | ecosystem: Environmental > Terrestrial > Soil > Wetlands > Permafrost | place: Sweden: Stordalen...
CCCCACACCGAGCAGGGAGCTCACCAGGAAGGCGATCAGGATCACGGCCAGGCACGACGCGGTGAGTCTGGCGAACCAGTCGAGCGGAACCGTCTCGACGGCCTCCGGAGGCAGACACGGCTCGGCCGACGCGCGGCGTGCGCCCACGAAGGTGATGACGAAAACCGCGGCTGCCGTGGGAAGCGCCATTCGCAGCGCGTATCCGGCAAAGCTCAGACCGGTCGCCGAGAAGACGAGAAGGTTCGTCAGGTTCGAGACCGGCAAGAGAAGCGACGAGCCATTGGCCATCTGCGTCGTGGTGAGCAGGGCGGGTTCCGCGGCGGCCCGCCGATCCCGCACCACGAGCACCACCACCGGGGTGAAGAGCACCACCGTCGCGTCGAGGCTCAGCACGGCAGTGATCGCCGCGCTGGCGAGGGCCACCAGGACCACGAGTCTCCGCGACGAGCGCGCGAGTCGACCGATCTGGGCTCCGGCCGCTTCGAAGAGGCCTGCTGCTCCTGCTACCTCCGCGATCACGAAGACTGCAGCCAGGAATCCCAGGGTGGACCCCAATCGAGACACCGCGTGACCCGCGGCCGACGCTGAGAGGGCACCCCCGAGGAGCACGGCGGCCCCGCAGACGAGCGCGACGCCGAGTTCCATCCGGGGCGCCATGCCCCGAGCGACCGTGGCGAGCAGCACGGCGAGCGCCGCGAATGCCAGGACGCCAGCCACGGGGGTTTCCTACCCCAAGATCGCCCCCAGCCGAGGGAGGCACCGGAGCTCGGGCCTCGCAGTGCGACGGATATCGGTACGCCCGGGCGTCGGCCGGCCACGTCGACTGCGGTGTTCCGTGAGCCCGGAGACCATCGCGGTCTCGCTGCCCTTCGCCGGCGAGCGCTCTCAGGAGGGGATCCTGCGAGCGGTGCTCAGCCTCCCGAGGAGTACCCGGTGGCTCGAGTGGCGGGCATCGAGCCGACCATGCCACGTTTGACCCGACTTCGCGCAACCCGTCATCGTTGACCGCGGCGCCCAGCGTCCGGGGGCAGGCGGCCCCTCGAATCGAAGGGGTGGGAGCACGGTGCCAGACGTTCGTTACGTGATCCTGTCGGATCTGCATTTCGGCGCCGAGAACAGTGTCCTCACGGACGTGCTCCCCGGGCGGCGCGTCGCCGACCCGAACCAGCCCGGTCCCGCCATGGAGGCCCTGGTCGACTGCCTCCGAGACCTCTTGGCTCACAACGAGGATCGAAGCCCGCCGACCCTCGTGCTCGGCGGCGACATGCTCGAGTTCGCGCTGGCCCTCGACAACGTGGCCGCGATGGTGTTCGAGCGTTTCGTGGAGCTGACGATGGCGGGTCCTGATCGTCTCTTCGCGCCGACGATCTACTTCGTCCCGGGGAACCACGACCACCATCTGTGGGAGGCAGCGCGTGAGGCCCATTACGCGAGGCACGTGGCTTCGGTGCCGCGGGGCCAGCCGCTCAAGGTCCCGCCACACACCACCCCGATGTTCGGCGCTCGGGACGAAGACCCGACCGAGGCGCAGCTGCTCACCGCCCTCGTGCATCGCAGCGGCGCGAAGGATCTGGTGGTCCAGACCGTCTACCCGAACCTCGCCTTCCTCTCGGACGACGGTCGGAAGGGACTGATCTTTCACCACGGTCACTTTGTCGAGTCGATGTACCGTCTCATGTCAGTGCTCAACGAGCTGATGTTCGACCACCCGACCGAGCCCGACATCATCGAATGGGAGGCGGAGAACTTCGCGTGGATCGACTTCTTCTGGTCGACCCTTGGGCGGTCGGGCGACGTTGGACTCGACGTCGCCTTGATCTACGAATCGTTGCAGAGCCAGGCTGCGACGGACCGGCTCGTCGCCCGTCTCGCCGACGGGCTCGCTAACCGCATTCGGGAGGGTCGCGTTCGACGCCTGGTCGCCCGCCGGGTGCTCACCGCGGCGCTGAAGTTCGCGGTGTCCCACGCCTCGGACCGCGAGCGACGCAAGACGGGTACGGTCTTGAGCGCGAACGCCCAGCGGGGCCTTCACGAGTATCTCGAGGGCCCGCTCCGGAACCAGCTCGTCGTGGAGTGCAACGGCGACCCGCCCTCGGAGCTCACCTTCGCGTTCGGCCACACCCACAAGCCGTTCGTCGACGTCCTGGACTTGTCGCGGTATCCGAATCCGGTCACGGTCATGAACACCGGGGCTGGGTGGTCGATGGTCTCGAGCCCGAGCCACTCCATGGAGCGGGTGCGATCCTGGTCGATGAGGACATGCACACCCTCTTGTTTCACTTCTATGCGCAGCGAGCGCACGCGTCCGAGTACCGGGCTGTGATCGAGGCTCCGCCCGGGAGCCCCGACAGCGAGTTCGCCCGGCGGGTGACCGAGATCATCGAGTCCAGTCCCGAGCTGTGGGGCCGGTTCTCCAACACGGTCGCCGGCGTCGTCGCTCAGCGCAACCAGGAGCTCGCCGACACGATCGCCGGACGCCCGGTGGTATGGCAATCGGACACCGGGGTCTCGACACCGACATGAGCGACGCGGGCGCCCCGGCTCCGGGACCGGCGATGCCTGACGCGCCGTCCGGCACCATCACCTTCCTGTTCACCGACATCGAAGGATCGACGAGCCTCTGGGAGCGGGATCCGACTGCGATGCGGGACGCGCTCGTCCGCCACGACGTCGTCATTCGGGACGCGATCGACCGACATGACGGCTACGTCGTCAAGCTCACCGGGGACGGCTTCCTCGCCGCGTTCGGGGCGGCCCACGACGCGCTGAGCGGCGCGATCGCGGCACAGCTGTCGCTCTCCGAACAGGTATGGGGAACCACCGAACCCCTGTCAGTACGAATGGGGCTCCATACCGGAGAGGCCTACGCGCGTGATGGCGACTACTTCGGCCAGGCCCCGAACCGCGCCGCTCGGCTCATGGGACTCGCGAACGGGGGTCAGATCCTGGTCTCGCGAGCAACCGAACAGCTCGTCCGAGACGGCCTCGCCGAACGAGTCAGCCTGATCGACGTCGGCGAACATCGCCTGCGTGGACTCACCCGCCCTGAGCGGGTCTTCCAGGTGACACACCCGGATCTGCCCCGGAGCTTCCCGTCCTTGCGATCGCTCGACGAGTCGCTGCGAGTCCTCATGGCCGAAGTCTCGGTCCCGTTTCCGTCGCGGCTCGGCGCATCCCCCGCGTTCGCTGGTCGTGAGAAGGAGATCGCGCGACTCGAGGCATGCTGGGCCGAGGTCCGAGACGGCACGGGTCGGATCGCGCTGGTGGCCGGGGAGCCAGGGATCGGCAAGACCGCGCTCGTCGCGCAGATGGCAGCCGGCGTGCACGCGGCGGGCGGCATCGTGCTCTACGGTCGCTGCGACGAAGAGATCGGTGTCCCCTACGAGCCGTTCGTGGAGGCGCTCGGCCAGCTGCTGCCTCATGTGCCCGAACCGCTCCTCGGCGCCCACGTCGAGGAGTACGGACCGCAACTGGGGCGGCTCCTGCCTGCGCTCCGACGCTCGGTCCGCGGCGCCGATGCTCCAAGCAGCGCCGACTCCGACGAGCAGCGCTTTCAGCTGTTCGCATCGGTCGCCGCGCTCCTCGCGATGGTCGGTCGGGCGGTCCCGTTGGTCCTGGTGCTCGACGACCTCCACTGGGCCGACAAGCCGACGGTGGCGCTCCTACGCCACCTCGTCGGGCGCGCGGAGCCGATGCGGCTCCTGGTCGCGGCGACCTACCGCGACAGTGAGGTGTCAGTCGGCGACCCCCTGCACGACCTGCTCGCGCAGCCCCTCGCGCCGGCGGCCGAGCGAATCCTGCTCGGGGGCCTCGGGGATCAGGAGCTGATCGCCATGCTCGAGCAGGTGGCTGGCCATCCCATGGACGCCATGGGAGTCGGGCTGGCCGACGCGCTCGGCCGAGACACGGGCGGCAATCCCTTCTTCGTCGCCGAGCTCCTGCGACATCTTGTCGAGACTGGCGCGCTCTACCGGGATGATGACGACCGCTGGCAGCTCCGAGGCACCATCGCCAACCTCGGCCTGCCCGACAGCGCGCGCGAGGTCATCGGGTACCGAGTCGCGCACCTCGGCGCTGACACCCAGCAGCTCCTCTCGGCCGCCGCGGTCATCGGCCAGGAGTTCGAGTTGACCGTCCTGGCCTGGGTCGTGGACGAACCCGACGAACGAGTGCTCGATGAGCTCGAACGGTCCGAGCGGGCCGCGCTGGTCCATAACCTCGCCGGAGACGCCTTTCACTTCCGGCACGCACTCGTCCAGCACGCCCTGTACCAAGATCTCGGGTCGGCCCGCCGGTCGCGGCTCCACCTCCGGGTCGCCGAATCCCTCGAAGTGCTCGGGTTGGCGGAGCAGCGCCCGGAAGCCTCCGCCTATCACCTCGCCGCGTCGGGACGTCCAGAGGCGCTCGTCCGAGCGATCGAATACTCGCGCCGTGCCGGCGACGCCGCGCTCGCGGCGCTCGCGCCCGACCAGGCAGTGCAGAACTATCGGGAATCCCTGCGGCTGATCGAGGAGACCGGGGCGTCCGACGCGCAGCGGTGCGCCGTCTTGGTCGGCCTCGGGCGGGCGCTGCGCCAGGTCGGCGATGGGAACCACCGTGAGATCCTCCTCGAGGCGGCCCGCCTCGCCGAGCGGATCGGTGACACCGATCACCTGGTCGAGGCGGCGCTGGCGAACTTTCGGGGCTGGGCCAGCGAGTCCGGCCGCGTTGATGAGGATCGGGTCGCGGTGCTCGAAGCGGCCCTCGCCGCCATCGGGCCTTCGGACGGTACGTCCCGGGCGCGACTGCTGGCGGTGTTGGCCTCGGAGCTGACCTTCAGCGTCGATCTCGACCGGCGGCGCGCGCTCAGCGACGAGGCAGTCGCCATCGCGCGGCGTCTCGATGACCTCCCTACCTTGGAATCAGCCCTCGCGTCCCGTTTCGATTCCGTGCGGGCACCTCAGCTGCTCGCCGAGCGAACGGCCGCCGCGGCGGAGCATTTGGCAGTCGCCAAGATGCTCGACGACACGATGGCCATGTGGCTGGCCACGTCGGGCCAGACGCAGCTCGCGGTGGAGACCGGCGACGCCGATGCGCTCGACGAATCTCTCCGGCTCGAGGTTCGCCTCGCCGAGGAGCTCCGCCAGCCGTACCCGCGCTGGCTGACCCTGGTGCACCAGGCGCTGCGGATGTACCTGATCGGCCAGATCGACGAGGCCGATCGCCTGTCAACCGAGGCGTTCGAGCTCGGCCAAGAGATCGCACAGCCCGATGCGTTCGCGATCTACGCCGGCACGCTCTTCTCCATCTGGGTCGCCCGGGGTCGGGCTGACGACGCCGTGCCGATCCTCGAAGAGGCAAGCGCCGCCAACCCCGGCCTGGCTGGGCTCCACGCGGCGCTCGCGTCCGCGTACTGCGCAGTGAACCGTCGAGCAGATGCCCAAGAGATCCTGACCGAGATCCGCCGCAACGGTTTCGCGAGCATCCATCTCGACGGGGTTTGGCTCAGCACAATGGTCATCCTCGCCGCGGTCGCTGCGGCGGTCCGCGACTCCGACGCCGCCGAGGAACTGTTCGACCTGCTCGAGCCGTTCGGGATGCAGTTCGCCTCCAACGGTGCTCACACCCAGGGCACGGTCGCTCACGCGCTCGGGCGGCTCGCCGCGGTCCTGCACCGCGACGACCGAGCTGACCATTGGTTCGGCATCGCCGAACAGCTAGAAGGCAACGCGCGAGCACTCCTGATGCAGGCCCAGACTCGCATGTACTGGGCGGAGGGACTCGCTCGCCGCGACCCTCCCGCGCACCACGCGCGGGCGCGGGCCTTGGCCGAGCAGGCACGCGAGACGGCGCTCGAACTGGGCTGCCCACCGTTGGCCGCCCGGTCCGCGCGGATCCTCGACGGCCTGTAGAACCGGCGGGGAACCGGTGCAATCAGGCGCCGGCTCGGTCCAGGTGCTCGACAATGGCCGGGAAGGCGTTGTCAACGGCGCGGACACCCATGATCGTGTCCTGATGCCCGTGGTCGTCGAACACGACCCGTCGGTACTGGTCGGGGCCGAACTCGCTCACGAGCAGGTCGTAGGTCCGCTGAGTGGACTCCGGGACCCAGACGAGGTTGTGGGCGCCGTGCAGGAACGTGATCGGAAGACGGAGCCGCTCGAGGTGGGGCAGATAGGCGTCCTCATGGTCGGCCGAGATGAGTCGCTCGGCCCCCGCCATGGCCGCAAGCTGTTGGAGAATCTCGAGGTTCGCGGCGCCGAATAGCTCATGGAGGTTGACGTGCGTCTCTGCGTTGACCGCCGGATGGTGCACGGCGATGCCATAGATGAATGCCAGCCGACGACAAGCGGCCTGGTCGCAGCGTTCAGCCTTGGGGATCGGGTACAGGCGGAGCAGCGTGTCGAGGGCTCGTTGGCCCCGCGACTCGCGGGTGAACGTGTCGGTGGTGAGGCGCTTGACGTGCGCGGCCCGCAGGAGCCCAGCCGCGTTGAACCGCACCTTGAGCTTCATGATCTCGGGCCCGATCGGGTGCGCGCCCACTTGCGAGCACACCACCGACGCCGGCGAGGTGGTGCCCGCCAGCGTGGACATCATGATCGTGATGGAGCCGACGCAGTGCGTCACCCAGTGAAGGTCCTGACGGCCAGTCAGGTCGCGGATCGCGGCTTCGGCAGCCGGATGGTCGAGGCGCGCGACGTCGTCGGCGGTGAAGGAGCTGTAGCAGGTCGGGAGGAGAGTGGATCCCCGCCACTCTTGGATCCAGACGTCGAATCCATGCTCGACGAGGTACTCGACCGCGTTCGTTTCGATCAGGTCGGTCGAGAACGTCAACGGGTTCGCACCGAGGCCGTGCGAGATGACAACCGGTCCCCGCGCGCCACCGCGGTACCGGGTAAGTCTGAGATCGACCCCATCGAGGGACCGGTAGCCGTGGACCTCGGGCGGCGGCAGGCGCAGTGGTCGGTGCTTCCGGGGCGGCGCGTCCGGATTCAGGCGAGAAGGTCGCCGAATCGCCGTTCCGTAGTCGTGCAGGAGCACTCCGGCGAACGCCTCTTGGAACTGGGCGAGCAGCGCGAGCCGCTGGCGCTCCCCGACCGGTCCGGTCACGGTCATCGTCCGCAGCTGCTTGGCGAAGTCGAGGGGTGCGATGCGCAGGATCCCTCGACCCAGGATCGGCCCGTCGGGTCCATCGCGCCGGACGGTGACGTAGAGGGTGGTGGTGGCATCCCAGGCGCCGGTCGCGACGCCGGGCTGGATGACCTTGAAGCCCTGGAACGAGAGGCGCCGACCGTCGCCGGTGACCAGCGGCAGCCGGTACCACATGTGGCGGACGGCGGGATCGGGGTCGTCGGGAGCGAAGAGCTGGAACTGGCCGCCGGCGACGGTCAGCGGGTCCGGATCGAGAGCCGGGGCCACGACGCTCCCGACCGCGGCCATCGGCGTGTCGAGATGGGCGGTGAGACCTTGCGCATCGTCGGACGACAGGGTCAGCACGAAGCTCATCGGGGACCCAGCGGCCTCGCCGGCGGTCGCGGCCTGACGGTACGCGTCGACGTCCTCGATGCCGGCGTCGGGGGCGCCCTGATCACCGGCGGCGAACCAGCCGGACATCTTCTCGGTGAACCGCAGCCCCGGTCGGCTGGGCGCCGGGTTGGACTGATCCGGGACCGCCGACATGGTCTCGTCGATGGTCCAGCCGTGATCCGCGGCGACCAGCGTGGCAATGCGCTCGGCGAGCGCGGAGATGGTGAGCAGCGGGTTCACGCCGAGCGGCCGTGGGACGATCGCTCCGTCACACACATAGAGACCGTCATGCACCGCCGCGCCGGCCGTACCGGCGAACACACGGCCCTTGTCGTCCACCACACCAGTGTCGGCAACGTCGCCCATCGGGCACCCGCCGAGCGGGTGCACGGTGACGAGGTCGTGGCGCAACGCCTTCGTCCAGACGGGACTGTGCAGATAGGTCCCGCCGGAGGAGGCTGCGGCTTCCGCCAGGCGTTGGTTGACACGCTCGTAGTACGGCGTCGACCCGGCGCCAGCCCATTCGATCCGAACCCGGTCACCGTGAAGGACGATGCGGCCCTCGTCGTCGTCATGGCCCATGACCAGGAACGTCTGGGTCTGCTGGAGCGCGCCGTGGCGGCCTCGGGTAAGGATGCTGCGCACGAGGGACGCGAGGCCGCCCGCGTGCCGGAGTCGGCGGTCGACCCAGGCGGGGAGCGCCTGCGCGGCCAGCTGCATCGGGACGAGCTCGCCCATCGCGCCGGGGATGACCGCATCCTCGATGACGAATCCCTCCTCCCCGGCGGATCCGCCACGCTCATCGATCACGGCGGTGATGCACGGTCCAGGCGGATGGGTGACGCTCGGCGGCTCCGGGCCCGCGCCAACCCCGTCGACATCGTGGCCCGTCGCGTACGCGAACCCGAGCACATCGCCGTTGCCCGTGAATCTCGTCCCAAGACAGTCGGAGACGCTGAGCCCTCGGGCCTGCGAGCGCAGCAGCAGTCCGGTGCTGCCCAGGGTGCCCGCGCCGATCATCACCACGTCAGCCGTCACGGTCAGCGGTGGGGAACCGAATGGGTCGTGGCCGAGCCCCAACGGCTGATACCGCACCGCCCACCGGCCTTCGCCTCGTTCAAGCCAGCAGACTTCGACTTCAGTGAAGACGTCGGCGCCGTGCGCCACGGCGTCCGGGAGGTAGTTCATGAGCAGCGTGTTCTTGGCCCCGTAGTTGCATCCGGTGACGCAGTCGCCACACCCGGTGCATGCTTCCTGGTGGACTCCGACGTGATTCGGGCCGGACCGGAAGGTCACGTTGATCGGGGTCCGGTAGCACGGGGCGCCCCCGGCGGCGTGCTCTAACGCGCCGATCTTTGCCAAAGCCGGGAAGTCCTCGGGGTACGGCGTCGGCCGGAGCATCGACTCGGCAGCCTGAAAGCCCCGGTCGAGGCTGGCGCGATCGTTGCGCAGCTTGAGTGGCCAGCGTTCGTCGTCGAGTACCCACGGCTCAGGGCGGAGCGCGACGTTCGCATTGACGAGCGACGTACCACCGAGGCCACACCCGGAGAAGACACTTACATCCTCGCCGACGTGGAACGCGTAGAGATTGCGCCGATCGCCGACCTGTCCTTCGGCGGCGTCGAGCTGAAGATGGGATGACGCGTCAGCGGTGCTCCGCGGGTACTCGCCGGGGTGCAGTTCTCGGCCGCGTTCGAGGACACAGACCGACTGTCCCGACCGCGCGAGCCGCGACGCGGAAATCGAAGCGCCGTACCCCGAACCGACGACCACGACGGTGTAGTGGTCCCGCAACTCGTTCAGCGGACTCGACAGCCGCTCGTTATCCCCCACGCGGCCGGAGCGTAGCCCGCACGTCAAGCTCCTCATCGGCCTCGGTTCGGAGAGTCGTGACCACCTGTGGACGCGGGATCGGCTGCTCGGCCGGCGTGCCCGACCTTCGTAGCCCGGGCCGGCGGCAGCGAGCCGTCCGGGTTTCCCGACCCGCTTGGTAGCGTGACTATTTGAAGGGTGGGTGCTGTATGCGATCACGTCACGCGCGCCGAGCGCGAGCCTGTTTTCGTCTGGGTGCTGTGCTGCTTGGATCTCTCCTCGTGACGTGCGTCGGCGTCGCCGGAGTGGCTGGAGCACAGGGATCCGGTCAGACGTCGAGCATCGATGCAACCGTCGCGCTGTCGTCGAAACAGACGGTGCTCACCCAGGTGGGCAAGGGGGGCGACGTCACATACGGATGGAACCAACTCGAGGGTTCGGCCGCGACTCCCTCAGGCACCACCACGGTCGAAATCCTCGGCAACGTCGACTACCTGAACGGGTCGGGCCAGTTCTTCGGGTTCGTGACCCTGAAGTTCGCGTCCCTCTCGACCGTCGGCTTCCTGATGGAGGGACGGGCCACCAAGCAGGCCGACGGGAGCACGAAGCTCAAGGCCACCCTCAAGGTGGTCGACGGCAGTGCCGCGTTCACCGGCGCGACAGGTGCGGGCTCGTTCACCGGGACTCGCGCGGCGGCGTTGGGCAGCCCGATTGAGATCACCCTCCGGGCGAGAGTGCGCCTCCGGTAAGCGGTCGCCGCAGAGCCTCTGGCGCCCAGTCCGCTAACGGACGGGTCCCGACCGCCGAAGGAATCGGAGTCACGTCACACCGCCTGCGCTCCCGGCGAGCACACACCGAACGAGCGACCTCGCCCGTGACCTCTAGCTGTGGGCCGTGATCGCCGTCACCTCGTAACTGAGGCGAACCGTGAAGGTCTCCAGCAGGTTGGTGGTCTGGAGGCCTGCCGCCAC
>Ga0182024_10026060_pt1 | contig 10289 bp, 7 predicted proteins | sample P32metaG_FD_120480 | JGI IMG/M metagenome (GOLD analysis project Ga0182024, IMG submission 120480) | Permafrost microbial communities from Stordalen Mire, Sweden - P3-2 metaG (Illumina Assembly) | ecosystem: Environmental > Terrestrial > Soil > Wetlands > Permafrost | place: Sweden: Stordalen...
ACAGCCTGACTAAACTCCGCCTCGCGACCCTTGTGCCCCAATGGCAGGCCCGCGACGAGCAATTCAACCAGCGGCAGGCCCAACACGACCGCGCTGTCAGCGACGCCGTTACCGCCGACGTTCGGGTGGCTCTTGAGTCTCAACGTCAGCGCCTTCTCCTCCAACAACGCCGCGACCGCGGCGAGATCACGGCGGAGCAATTCGCAATCGAGGATAAGAAGGCCCTCGACGAGATCATGGCCATTCGTGCCAAGTACGTGCCCGAAGGCCAGCACTATGTGGACAGCTTCGACCACCAACTCGAAATGATGACTCAGGCCATTGCCAAGAACCCGGCGATGCCCATCCCGGTGTCCAAAGTCCCCGCTGGGGAGGGCGGCACGTCACCGTCCGACTATCAGCGCGACGTCAGCCTGGCCGCGCACCTTCTCGCCCAAGACGAAGCCGTCAGGAATCGCTACTGGGTCAAGAAGGACATCGACGTGGCCACCCTGCGGGAAACCGAAGTGATCCTCCTCACTGACCTTGGGCGCCTGAAGCAGAAATGGCAGGCAGCGGGGAAGGGCCGTGAATTCGAGCGGGATTACCAGCAGAGGCCCGCCGCTCCCCGGCAAGCTGCGCCAGCGGCCAGCACCGGCGAACTTTCCACAGGCAAACTTTCCACAGGCGAGCGCATCGCCACGCTGATGATCCTCGGCCTTATGCTCCTTGGCGGGATAGGGGTGCTCTATCTGTTCTACCGGCTCTTCCGCAAAAAAATAACCGCCGAGAAACCGCCTGTCTCTGACGTGTACGGCACAGCCCACTACGCGACGATGGAACTCGATGTGGCGGACGATACCTGCCTCGCGCGCGGGCTTTTCTTCGGCAAGAGCAGCGCCCCGGAATTTGCCAATCTCCCGCTCGACGCCCCCGGCGCTCCAGTCTGCTCGACCCCGGAACATCACACCCTCATCGTCGCCCGCACCCGGACCGGCAAGGGAACGCGGGTTATTGTTCCAACCCTGCTCCGCTACGGCGGCTCCGCTTTCGTCATCGATCCCAAGGGCGAGAACACGGCCATTACGGCCCGTGTCCGGCGTGACCAGCTGCACCAGGACATCCATCTATTGAACCCGTGGAACGCGCTCGGTGACACCTTCCCGAGCAGAAACCTGGCGCCGGCCACCTACAATCCGCTCGACATCCTCGTCCGCACCGATCCTAATGCCGTCGCCATCGCCCAGTCACTTGCCGCCGCCATCTGTCCCGTTGCGCCCAATAGCAAAGACGGGGGGTACTGGCAGGGGAGCGCGGGCGACGTGCTGGCGGCGGTATTCCTATGGCTTGCCGACCAGGCGGGGGAGAGCAAGACTCTGGCGCGGGCCAGGCAGATCATCAGTCTCAGCCGCAAGGACTTCACCGAGAAATACCTCGTCCAGATGGCGGCGAGCGACGGGTTCGACGGGGCGATCCGGGAAATGGCCGCCCCGTACATCGACCTTGCCGCTGACACCTACAGCGGGATCATGTCGAACCTGAGCCAGGACACGAAGTTTCTGAGCGACCCGCAGGTGAAGGCCGCGACGGCGACCTCGTCGTTTTCGATGGATGATTTGGCCACCCGGAAGACGACCGTCTATGTCGTGATCCCGACGGAGCGGATGGTTACCCAAAAGATCTGGCTTCGCCTCGTCGTCGCCGCCGCCATGCACAGCTTCAAACGCCCCCGGAAACGTAGCGAGTCACACCACCGATGCCTGTTTCTGATCGACGAGTTCGCCGCCCTCGGTCATGTTGCCAACATGCCCGACGACATCGCCACGATGGGCGGGTTCGGCGTTGATTTTGCGTTGGTGGTGCAGGGTCTCGACCAGTTGAAGGACCATTACGGCGAGGCCAGAGGCACGATCCTGTCCAACTGCGCCTACAAGTGGTTCTGCAATATCAACGACCTCGACAGCGCAAAATACCTGAGCGACAGCCTCGGTAAAAAGACCGTGGAGACCACAAGTACCTCGTCTTCCACGTCGTCCAACCAGCAGGGAAGCAGCAGCACCAGCAGCACGACCCGTGGCGAAACCGGGCGCTCGCTTCTCAATGCCGACGAAATCCTCAATCTCGGGAGAGACGTGGCCATCTTAATCCAGCCAAAGTTCCGGCCGAAGGACCACCCCCATTACTTGCGGCCCATCGACTACTGGAACCTGCCCACGGCTTTCGGCTACCTCCGGAAAGACCATCCTTCCCTGTATTGGGAACCGCCCCTAATCTACGACGAAAATCCCTATGTCGCGCCGCCACCTCCCCCGCCTCCACCACCACCACCACCGGGGTCAGATGGGAAGGGGAAGAAAGAGAAGCCGCATAGTGAGCCATCTCCGCATCGGCCCGAAATGACTGTGGAGCAGGCGCGGGCGATTCTTGAGGTTGAGGCGGGAGCGACTGTGGAGGAGATTAAGGCGGCGTATTTACGTCTCATGTCTAAAGTCCACCCCGATCATGGAGGCTCCAATTACTTCGCCAAGGAACTCAATGCGGCCAGGGCAGTGCTGATGGGGAAGTGATTGGGAGGGGTCTTTCTGCGGGGTAACCTCTCCACTTTAGCGCCAATGCTGGAGTGCAGGAAACTTATAGTTGCTTGGATGTGGATTTCTTCTCTTCTGCCTTGTATGCCAATTCCCACAGCTTACGGGCTATCTCCCTCACACGATCCGGTCCTTTGCTTCCTTCAACTGGAAGCCGCAGGCCATCGTCATTCATTCCCTCGACCGTAAAGCGAATTCGCAGGTTTTCAACTCTCGCCGGAAACTCTTTTTGGGCGTAAATGGCCCCCAGCTTTGCGTACCAGGGAAGGAGCCGAGTGCAACGCGCCATGCTTTGCTTGTAAATGCCTTCTTCCGCTCGGACAAAAAGCCTTTCGTCGCCGTAGTGAAACGCTGTGGCTTCCATGTAGTCTCCGTCTTCCGCTCTGATAAGGCGCTCCGTTTCAGCCGATGACATCCGCTCAAGTTGTTCTCTGGTATACATCGGGGCTGGCGGCGGCCCTGATTGTTTGAGAAACTCCAGCAGGTCTGAAGACAGACGAATGGCTTCAAGTTGAAGCATAGAAAAGCCTTGCACGTGCGAATCTTCCGGCAATACGAAACGGGTTCCCTCTGGACGTTCAGCAGTAATGCGCTTCCCGTTTTTGTATGAATAGGTGACTTGAAGCCTTTTCGGCGTCCCTCTCTTGGGGTCTTCGGGGACGAAATTATGTCCTCCAGCCACGAAGTTGTGATTCTCAATGTCAAGAACCAGGCTGTCTCCGGTTACCATCTTCCGCAAACAATCATCCACATCGTAGTTGTTTCCTTCGCCGTCGATTGACCTGTAGTTGGCAGACTCGATCATGAGTTTTGACAGCGGCGGTTCTGGTCCTGGTTTTAGAGGTTGCGTTTGCGGGTTAGACTTTGGCTGATTCCAATCCCGGAGCAAACGAAAAACCCACAAAAGCAACGCGATCGTAAGCAGTACAAGCGGAACGTAATGGACCCAGCCGAAATCTGCCCAGCCGAAATCTGGAAGTTTGGCTGTAAGGTGAGGCGAATTCGATAGAGCTTCCTCGAACGCCTCAATGATGGCCGTAAGTGCGATACAGGAGATGAGTATTCGGGTGTGCCAACGGTGATCCAATTGAATTCCTGTGGACCTCCACTCAATATTAATTGTGTGAATAGGGTAAGGATAGACCCGCTCACCTGCCACGCCGGGATGTTTTCGTGATACATTTCCGCCATCATGCTCAAACGTTTGGCGATATTGATTATGCTGATCCTCGGTATGGCTTGCGGGGCACGGTCACAAATCCCAAAGAACGGGAGCCAGCCAAAGCAGCCAGCCCAGATCAAAAACGACCAGGTTCCATCACCATCCCCGCCCTGTTTTTGCAGCGTCCAGGTACAGAATGTTCCCCCCAAACAGGCACCCGAACCCGATAAGAAACCTTCCTGGTATCCATGGCGCGAAATCTACGCCCCGGCAAACATCCCAAGCTGGTTTTTGGTAGGAGTGGGTATCTTTGCCGGTTGGCTGGCTTTGAGGACCCTTGGGGCAATAAGACGACAAGTGGACACATTCACGAGCAAGGAGCGAGGACGCCTGACCGTTGAAGTGGAGTCCTTTGACCCAGGTGATCCAAATGAGGTTTGGTACGCGAACCTGCTCATCGCCAATCACGGTTCGACCAACGTCTTCATAGGACCAGCCCTCTGTTTGCCCTGCATAAACGCCGCTCATTGGAACATGAAGGATGTAGTTCTCCAGCTGCAAATAGATTTGCCGAAAGTCATTCCACCAAACGTAGATGGAATCAAATTTGCCGCGCCGATTCAGATGGGGAATAAACTCAACTGGAGTTACGACTTCCTGACGATTGATGCCATCGGGGATGGGACTAAGGGAGTCTTCGTAACGGGCCAGATCGAGTATTGGGATGTTTTTGACACCCATTGGAGCCTCAAATTCTGCCGAAAGTGGGGCGGCTCCTACTCCAACGGGTCGTGGTGGTTCACCAAGTGGAGAGACTACGGACCCAAGGAAGGCGGGCCAACAGACGGCAACGACGAGTACAAAATCGAAGATCCCTCGAAGATGCGCCGTCTGTGGCTGTGGATTCGCCGGCGTGACCCCAATACGCTTACGATTACCAAAGCAAATTAGGCACCCAATCGGGAACTGCCGCTCCTCCCCGACGAGAAACCCCTATTCCGCCTCGCCTGAACCATACGCGACGAAATCGGAGCGGAAGGATGGGGAGCGAAGCGACCCATCCCCGCGCCGGTCAAAGATGATTTTTGATGAGGCGCGGGGGACTATCGAGGGGATTAGGGCGGCGTACTTATAGATTATGTCTAAAGTTCACCCCGATCATGGAGACCCCAATGACTTCGCAAAACAGCTCAATCCGGCCAAGGCAGTGCTGATGGGAGAGTGAATGCGAGGGGTGTCTACGCGGCTCGTTAACCAATTTTAAAGCCGAATCATGCTAGAATCCGTGACAGAAATAGGAAAACTCCTACTGTGTCACCGGCGTTAATTATTCCTCAATCTGCTGGTGTTATTCTGGAAATGTGAGAGCCGCAGCACGGTTTACCGTGCTTTGCAAGCCATGCGCGGCTATGCCGCGCAGTCTTGGCAAGGGAGGTCACTTCGTCCCCCCGTTGCATCCCCCGGAGCAGGGGTTTTTCCCAACCCCATGCACCCGAAGGGCGGAGGCTTTGCCTCTGCGACTCCACCAGGCCGTTCCGCCTGGACCTGACCAGGGGCTTTCGCGCCCCGTGGACCCTCGACCAGGAGTATCCCTCCTGGACCTGGACCAGCATCTGCTGGACCGATCTGGGGCTAGCGCCGCCCCTGAACCGGGCAGGCCTTTTGCGGCGCATGCCAACGCGAAAGGGGCGCAATGGCAGGCAGCAACAAAAGGCGGCGTCCCCGCCAGTCCCTCGTCAGATGGACCGACGAGGAATCTAAGGCTATCGCCGTCAAGGCGGTTGGAGCGGGCCTTGCCATTGCTGCCTTTTTTGCGCCCCGCCGCCCTGCGCGAGAACCCGGACTCCAAACAGCTCTTGCCGCTCCCCGCCGAGTTTCACGATGCCTGACCGCCCATAGCAACGCAGCGCCGTTGCACAAAGGAGGCTCATGACGAACAAACCCCCTGACAAAGGCGACAAAAGGAAGAAGCACGGAGGCTCAAACAAGCGGCAGCGCAACAACCAATATGTCGTCCGATGCACAGCCGAGGAGTTCAACGCCATCGCCGCCAAAGCCATCAAGGCCGGCCTAAGAGGGGCATCCTACCTTCGCGCCGCCGGTCTTGGAGACGCCGGACCCCGCGCCCAGCGCCGCCCCACCCTCGATAAGGAGCTGCTGATTCGCGCCCTTGGGATGCACGGACGGTACGGGAACAACATGAACCAGGTCGCCTTCTCCGGTAACGCTGGTAATCCCGTCGACCTACCCGAGCTGCACCGCGCCCTGAAGGAATGGGGGGAGATCAGGGACGCCATAAATCTGGCCCTCGGCAAGAAACCGGGTTCCACCCCATGATTATCAAGGGCGGGAGCCGGGCCGGACCGGAACAGCTCGCCAAACACCTTCAGCGCCGCGACACCAACGAGATGGTCGATATTCTCGAACTCCAATCCCTGGCCCCCAATCTTGAAGAGGCCTTACGGGACTGGCAAACCCTGTCCGAGTGTACGCGCGGCACGAAGGGCCTGTATCACGTCAATATCGACCCCGCCGAAGGGTATGTCATGTCACTGGAGCAGTGGCAGCACTGCGTCGAGGTCCTGGAAACGGAACTGGGTTTTGACGGCCAGCCCCGCGCCGTCGTCATGCACCAGAAGCATGGCCGCCAGCACCTTCACGTCGTCTGGGCGCGGACCGACATCGACACGATGACGCTGCGGTCGGACAGCATGAATTATCTGGCCCATGAACGCGCCAGCCAGGCCATGGAACTTGAATTCGGCCACGAGCTGGTGCCCGGCAAGCACGCGAAACGCGACCGGGAAAAGCAGCCGGAATTCCCCAACGCAGCCGTCAATCATGCCGAATGGCAGCAGGCCGAACGGACCGGTATCGACCCCGCCGACCGTAAAGACCAGATCACCGCCCTCAAGCAGGCCTCCGACAGCCCGCAAGCCTTCATGCGTGCCCTTGAAGAGCAGGGCTACATTCTCTCCAGAGGCGACCGCGGCTTCGTCCTCGTCGATGAGGCAGGGGAGGTCTACAGCCTAAGGCGCCAGATTCACGGCATGAAGGCCGCCGACCTGCGCGAGTACATGAAGGGCCTTGACCCTGAAATCCTCCCGACCGTCGAAAAGGCGGCACAGCTCCAGCAGATGATTCAGGACGCCAGAAAGAAAGAGGCAGAGAAGCAGGCTGAACCTGCGCCGCCCGAAACTGTCCAACCCGACCCTGTTCAGCCCGAAGCGGCACAACCCCCCGAACAAGCGAAGGGCCTCTCTCGGGAGGAAATTCAGGCCATCCAAAAGGCCGTCGCCGACCGTCAGGTCCGCGAGGCGGCAGACATCCGTCAGCGCCAGGAGAACGAATACAACCACACCCGCGACATCTTCGACCGCGAAATGGCGGAAAAGCTCGCCGACCGCGACGCCATGCAGGACGCCGAGTGCGCCCGCTTCGCGCGGGACTACGCACCGGCCACCGGCGTTGACCTGGTCATCGGCAGGTTCAAGCGATGGTGGAATCCGGAACTTGTCAAGGAACGGGAAGCCGAGCGCGACCGCCGCCTTCAGGAAATGGAGAACCGGCAGGCGAAAGAGCGCGCGGACTACGCCGCGCAATTGAAACTGACAAGGGACATCGACCTTGGAAACCTCGCCGAGCGGTTCGCGCAGCAACTGCGCGATCACGCGCTCCGTACCAAAGACGACCTCGACCGCTACATCCGCGAGCAGGAGACCGCCCGCCGTCTCCTCGCTGAAGTGCGGGAACGCGAGCGGCAGCAAGAGCAGGAACGCACCAAGGACGGCCCCGAATGGCCGCCGCCACTCACACAATAAGCGGCTCTCGCTTCCTGCGACCAGAGCTGAGCCGCTTCATTGACCAGGTTGCACAGGCTCGCCCGGAAATCTCCCGCTTCGTGAAGGGCACCGCTGCGCCGACGCCGGAAGCATTCTCGTCGCGGTTCTCAACGAACCCGACAACCCCACCCGTGGAAACCGTGACCACACCGGCCAAGGAGAGCGGCTCCCGCTTCCTGCCACGCAAAATTCTTAGCCGCTTCATTCATCAGGTTGCACACACGCGCCCGCAGATCATTACCCGCTTCCTGAAAAGCATGGCCGCGCTCATGCCGCCGATACCGGCTCTCTTCTCGTCGCGCTTCTTCTCAAAACCACGCGCCCCTCCCCGGCACCTCCGCCCCCATTGGCCGCGCGATAAGCCCAAAGGCCCCGACCTCTGACGCCGACCGTCAGGAAGAGTCCAGGGCTTTGATGTCGCAAATTGCGATATCGACTGGCGCGTCGTCTGGCAACAGGTCTTGACAGTCTCCCGTGCTCGTGCAGAATCCGGCGATGGTCAAACCACCGCCCGTCATTCCGCCCGAACGCATTGCCAGCCGCATCTTTCTGATTCGGGAAGAAAAAGTTATGCTCGATTCTCATCTGGCAGAGCTTTATGGCATTACAACAAAGACGCTCAATCAAGCTGTAAAGCGCAATATAGACCGATTTCCTGATGACTTTATGTTCCAAATCAGTGAGGTGGAGTTTGAAACTTTGAGGTCACAGATTGTGACCTCAAACGAAGGACGTGGCGGACGGCGCTACCTTCCGTCCGTTTTCACCGAACAGGGCGTAGCAATGTTGTCCAGTGTGCTACGCAGCAAGCGTGCCGCTCAGGTCAACGTTGCCATCATGCGTACGTTTGTAAGAATCCGGCAGATACTTGCCACCAACCGCGACCTCGCGCGCAAAGTGCAGCAGCATGACCGCCAAATCGCGACTCTGTTTGATACCGTCGAGAAACTTCTGACACTACCCCCACCGGCGAAGAAACACTCCATCGGGTACATCAAGCCCCGCGAGGACTGACCCCGGAAGGTTTCGCTCCCCTCCAACGCCTCCAACGAAGAACTCGACACTGATGCCGGAAGTCTTCTCGTCAACAGCGAAGAGGCCGCAGAGTTCGAGGCTTTGATATCACAAACTGTGATACCAAACGATGGTCGCGGCGCAGGCGCACTCACGCACAAAGAAGCGGAATCTTTCCTATTCCAAATCGGAACACCAAAATAACGCCGCCATATGCCTTCACCGAACAGGGCGTCGCCATGCTCTTCAAGTGCGCGTTTCTGGTTTTCTGAACTACTCCTCCACCCGCTTTTTTCCTTCACCCCTCGGACTCTTTCCGGACTTTTACCAGAGCCGTGCTCCCTGTCAAGGGTCTGGCGATGAACTCCGGCTGCGCCTCCGCCCTGTGACTGGTCCGCTCGGCTCTAAAAGCTTGCCTCCATTCCGAGTGGTTCGGAAAGAAAAACTTTTATGGAGGAAAAGACAATGCAGAAAACAGAGACAACAGAACGCCCGGATGTACGTCAGGACGTTTACACGCGCATCACGTCGCAGATCGTAGCCAACCTCGAAAAGGGTGTGCGCCCGTGGGTGAAACCGTGGAACGCCGAACACGCGGCCGGTAGGATTACCCGCCCGCTACGGCACAACGGCCAGCCCTATAGCGGAATCAATATTCTCTCGCTGTGGATGTCCGCGACAGCCCAGAATTTCTCAGCACCTATCTGGATGACGTTTCGCCAGGCAATCGAACTCGACGCGCACGTCCGCAAAGGCGAGAAAGGCTCGCTCGTCGTTTTCGCCAACAGCATCACGCGCACCGAGCACGACGACCAGACCGGCGAGGATACCGAGCGTGAAATCCCCTTCATGAAGGGTTACACCGTTTTCAACGTCGAACAGATCGACGGCTTGCCGGAAATCTACTACGCGCAAGCGGAATCCACGCTCGACCCCGTGGCCCGCATCGATCATGCCGAGAAATTCCTGCACGCCACCGGAGCCGTCATTAATCATGGCGGAAACCGCGCTTACTACAGCCTCTCGACCGATGCGGTGCAGATGCCGCCGTTTGAATCTTTCCGCGATGCCAATTCATATTATTCAACGCTCTGTCATGAGCTGACGCATTGGACGAGCGCGAAGCATCGACTTGACCGCGACTTCGGCGGCCACCGTTTCGGCAGCAACGCTTATGCCCAGGAAGAATTGGTCGCTGAATTAGGCGCAGCTTTTCTTTGCGCCGATCTTGAACTGGCACAGGAGCCCCGCGAAGATCACGCCGCCTACCTCAAGAGTTGGCTTGAAGTTATGAAGCAGGACAGCCGCGCGATTTTCACCGCCGCTGCGCACGCGCAGAAAGCTGCGGATTTCATCCACCAATTCAGTGCCAGCACCGCAGAAGAATTCGAGGAGCCTTGTGCGGCTTGATATCATCCGCGCTAGCGGGCAACTTCTGCCCGCTAGCGACTCCCCGCAAGGGCTCAAAAGCAGGGCAAAGGCTCTCGGAATTTCCCCCTCTGACTTACACATATACTTGCACATTTTCACATTTATAAAAAGTAAGTGCATTACAATGAATTGTTTACAAGCATACTGAAGGGACTTAAAATCCGCAGACCTTTGACGGTCGTGGGGGTTCGATTCCCCCTCCGGGCACCAATAACATGAATAAGTTGCGGGCGTTCATTGGTAAATAGCAGATTTTTTGCGAGATTCGCGGAT
>Ga0182024_10026061_pt1 | contig 10289 bp, 7 predicted proteins | sample P32metaG_FD_120480 | JGI IMG/M metagenome (GOLD analysis project Ga0182024, IMG submission 120480) | Permafrost microbial communities from Stordalen Mire, Sweden - P3-2 metaG (Illumina Assembly) | ecosystem: Environmental > Terrestrial > Soil > Wetlands > Permafrost | place: Sweden: Stordalen...
AGGCGGCGTCATTTTCGCAAATGATGATTTCGCCCATCACCTCCACCGGCAACATCCACTCCGCCACGATTTCGGCGGACGGCAAGTGGGTCGCTTACGTCGCGGACGAAAAAGGGAGCCACGGCATTTGGATTCGCCAGCTCGCCACCGGAAGCGCCGCGCAGGTGGAGCTTGGTTCGCCCGGCGAGATCGAAGGTTTGAATTTTTCACTGGATGGCAATTATCTTTACTTCGTCAAGCGTGATGAATCTGTTGGCGTCGGAACTCTTTTTCAGGCGCCTTCCCTCGGCGGCACGCCCCGCCAGGTGATCGTGGATGTGGATAGTCCCATCAGTTTTTCTCCCGACGGGAAGCGGTTTGTGTTCGTCAGACAGGTCAGTAAGGCCAAGACTTCAATGTTGATCGTCGCGAATGCCGACGGCTCCGGCGAACAGGACCTTTTAGTTTTGACCAATCCGCCTCATTTTTCCGACAATGGCCCGGCGTGGTCTCCCGACGGCAAGCGCATCGCCGTCGCGGACAATCCGACGGGCGAATTCGACAAGTATGCCGTCGAGATCGTGGATATCGCCTCCAAAACAAAAACCCGCCTGGGTTCCGTTGACTGGATTGCTCCCGATCAAATGGCCTGGCTTCCCGACGGGTCCGCGATACTATTCAACGCGCGCGTGACCAGGACGTCCCTCAACGCACAACTTTTTTCGCTTAGTTATCGCGACGCCGAAGTTCGCCGCGTCACCAATGATTTGAATTTCTACAACGGTACAAGCATCACCTCCGACGGCTCCGCGCTTGCCTCCGCCCAGGTAACCCTTACGGGTAGCTTGTGGGTCGCAAACTTCGGCAGCTCCACTTCCTTCTCGCCGCCGCGCCAAATCTCCAGCGGCATCAGCCGCGCCGATGGTATTTCCGGAATCATTTGGACGCCCGACGGCAAGATCATCTACACGTATTACACGTCTGGAAGCATACAGCTCGCGAGCGCCTCGCCCGATGGCTCGAACGTCCACGACATTGCCTCCGGTCTCGTCAGCCCAAGCTGGCTTTCCAGCTGCGGCGACGGCCGGCACTTCGTCTTCGCCATGGGTCGCGGCAAGGACAGCAGCTCCATCTGGCGCGCGGATACGGATGGATCCAACCTCACGCAGCTCAGCACCGGCAAGACTGCGGTGCATCCCAATTGCTCGCCGGACGGAAAATTCGTGGTCTACGCTGACGTCAGCGGTGATTCCATTCACTTGATGCGTGTCGGGATTGACGGCGGCACACCCACCGAAATCTCCAAAGAGGAATTGTTTGCTCCTGTGATCTCGCCGGATGGAACCTCTCTAGCGAGCGCCTATCAGCCGGAACCCGGTAAGCGTCCGAAGCTCGCGATCGTCGGCCTGGACGGAGGAGAGATTCGCAACGTCTATGACCTGCCCCAGGAAACGCAAGCCGCCCTCAATGGCGACGGCGGGCAGAAGCTGGCCTGGACAAGAGACGGTCGCGCGGTTTTGTATCCGGTCAACAAAGATGGGTTCGTGAGCCTCTGGGCTCAGCCCGTCGGGCCGCAAGGAAGCGCGCCGGCCGCAGCCAAGCAAGTGATGAACCTAGGGCCGGATTTTCAGTGGGGCGCTTACACGTTGTCGCCGGATGGCAAACAGATTATCTACGCCCACGGCCGCGCCGTTACCGACGCCGTCCTGATCTCGCACTTTCACTGATTCCTCTATCAGGAGTTCCATGAAATTTTCTCGGCGTGATTTATTCAAGACTGCCGCGGTCGCTACTGGCGGCGTGGTGGCTGGAACGATCCGCAACGGACTTGCAGCCGGGCACCAGTCCGCCACGCAAACAGCTGGACAATCACTCCCGCCCGCGTTCGATGCCTTGAAGCCCTTCGGCGATCGCGTGAAACCGATTCGTGCCGAGGAGCTGCAGGCGCGCGTTGCTCGCGCGCAACAACTGATGACGGACTCTAAGCCGCGTTTCGAAGCTCTGTACGTCACTCCCGGAACCACGCTGGTCTATTACACCGGCATCCATTGGTGGCCCAGCGAGCGCATCCTAGCGTTTCTGGTGCCCCGGCAAGGCGATCCGCTTTTGGTCACCCCGGCCTTTGAAGAAGGCCGCCTGCGCGAGCAGCTGCGCTGGCAGGTGGAAATCCGCGTTTGGCAGGAAGATGAAAGCCCCTACGCGATTATTGAAAAATGGCTGATGGAGCGCGGCATCCGTACGGGACAAATAGGCGTCGAAGCCACCACGCGCTACGTTTTTTTTGAAGGGCTGCGCCACGCTGCAACTTCACTCGATTACACCAGCGGCGATCCCATCATCGTCGGCTGCCGCGCGCAAAAAAGCGCGCACGAGCTGGAGTTGATGCGCCTGGCCTGCTCCGCCACTTGCGCGGTGTACAAAGCCATTTTCGCTTCGTTGCGCGAAGGCATGACGCAGCGCGAAGTCTCCGACCTTGCCACGCGCGGCTATGCACGAATGGGTCTGCAAGGCGAAGCCTCCGTGTTTTTTGGACCGTCCTCCGCCCTTCCCCACGGATCGCGCGAAGAGCAAGTGCTGCGCGAAGGCATCGGCGTGATGATTGACGACGGCACAACCGTCGAGGGCTATCAATCGGACGTCACGCGAGTGGGCGTTCTGGGCAAGCCCCCCGAAAAGCTTCAGCACGCTTTTGAAATCGTGCGCAATGCGCAAAATGCCGCGCTCGCCGCCGCTGTCACTGGCCACGAATGCAGCTCGGTGGACGATGCAGCGCGCAAAGTAATCACGGACGCCGGATTCGGTCCCGGTTACAAATATTTTTCGCACCGCCTGGGCCACGGCATTGGTATGGACGACCACGAATCGCCGTACCTGGTCCGCGGAAACCGCACCATCCTCAAGCCCGGCATGACCTTCTCGAACGAGCCGGGAATCTACGTCGTCGGTGATTATGGTTTGCGCTGCGAAGACGATATGGTGATTGTTGAATCGGGCGAGGCTCAGCTGCTCACGCCCGGATTTCAGCCATCGCTCGAACACCCAATCGCATAGCGTAGCGCCGGCTTGTCCTGAGAGCCTGCCGGAGACAGGGTCGAAGGGCGTCCCGCCCGTTCATTTGACTCTTAATTTATCCGCGAAAGTGGCAGACATGCGCGCTAATTCCGAGTTGTTCTTGCAAAACTCCACGATCCTCGCCTCCGCCCAAAAGCGCTCCAGCCCATCTTCCTGCGAAATAAACGCGCAGTGCCCGCCGTGCTCCGGCGCCATCAACGTGATCCATCGGTTGCCCAGGATCGCCGGGTCTTGAAATGGCCCGAACGGCACGAAGGGATCGTCCTTCGCGGCAATAATCAGAGTGGGCACGCGAATTTCAGAAACCACCCGAGATGCGCTGGAACGAGCGTAATAGTCGCTGGCATCCGCGAACCCGCAATAACGCGCCGTGATCACATCATCAAACTCGCGCACCGTGCGAATCCGCGGGAAGCCAGGAACCGCGTGCAGCGGATACAAATCCGTAAACAAGCTCGCCTTGTGCCGCATGTGCCGCTTCAGTCGCGTCACAAAATGACGTTCGTAAATAAAATTGCGCGGCTTACTCAGCGCGTCCGCGCAAGCAGCCAGATCCAGCGCCGGCGCAATGGCCACCACGCCTCGCAACTCCGCCGGTGGCGAGCCGCCCATTTCTCCCGCCATCTTCAGCACCAGATTTCCGCCCATGGAATAACCCACGCCAAATATTTCGGGCAAGCCATCCCGTTCCGCCAGCTCCAGCACCACAGCGCGAATGTCGCAGCTCAGGCCTGAATGGTAAAGGGTTGGGCTCAGCTTCTCCGTGCCGCCACAATTCCGCTGATTCAGACGCACCACGTTGAAGCCCGCGATCCAGGCCTTTTCACCCGTGCCGCGCATGTAGCCGGATTCGCACGATCCCTCCAAGCCATGCAGCACGACTAAGGTGGGGTGTTCGCGCGGATTCTGCTGCCAGTGGCACTGGCCCAGAACCTGCGTGCCAGGTTCCGTCTCGAACGAACGCGCCACTCCTCGAGGGAGATGCGGAACCGGCCGCGGCCAGAAATTCGCGGCGATGGTCATCGCATGAGGATTGCGCAGTAGTGGATGTGGTCTGAATTCCTTCACTGCTTACATGGTAGGGAGTCCGGGCGTTTCACGCAACCTTACTCGGCGTCAGCTTTCAAATCAGTTGCATCACCCGTGAGGTCCTTGGCCATGAGGATCTCGTCATAGTAGCGGCCGTCCTGCTTCAAGGCCTTGCGCTCGATTCCATATTCGACGAAACCCAGACTGGCATAAAGCTGCCGCGCTGCATCATTTTCGCTAACGACGTTCAGCTGCAGGATTTCAACGTTTTGCCGCGCATAATCAATCACGGCCTCCGCAAGCTTCCTCCCCACACCGGCATTCCGCGCACCAGGCTGGACGTACATCCCCCAAAGATAGCCCTTATGAGCATCCTTCGCGCCTTCTCGGCCCAGGAATCCCGCCATGCCCACAAGTTCCGCGCCGCTAAAGGCGCCAAAGACTGGGCAACCGGCCAAGCGTTCGGAAAAATGCTCGAGCGGTCGAACGCTCTCGGCTTCATATGTGCTGCCAAAAGCTTCCGGGCTGCCGCCCAGCGCCTCCAACCGAATCTCCCGATACGCGGCGCCCTCCGACGGTGCTAAACGACGTATCTGAATCTGGGAAGTACCCATGCTAGATTCGTATCCGAAATTCTAAGTCAGAGCAATAGCAGTCTTTCCTCCGATCGTCGCAGCTTGATTTCATTCGCAGATGCACATAAAATGAGTTCTTGTATAATGAAGGTCTGCCTCTACAAATGAATCTTCCACGAGCCCAGCTCATCCCGCTGGGCTTTGCTGCATATGGGGATCTTCAGGCTCACAGGAGAATAGATGATTGAAGGACCCATCCCCGAGGCGCTGACTTTCGACGACGTGCTGCTGCTTCCCGGCAAATCGTCGATCCTGCCTACTCAGGCGGACACGCGCACCTGCCTCTCGCGCAAAATTTCGCTGAATATTCCTATCGTCGCTGCGGCCATGGATACGGTCACGGACGCGCGCCTGGCGATCGCCATCGCGCGCCAGGGCGGCATTGGATTCATCCATCGCAATATGACCATTGACCGCCAGGCCGAAGAAGTGGACCGCGTCAAGCGTTCGGAAAGCGGCATGATCGTTGACCCGGTCACTATCGCGCCCGAACTTTCCGTCCGCCAGGCGCTCGACATCATGAACAAGTACAAAGTGTCGGGCCTGCCGGTAACGCGCGGCGCGCGCCTCGTAGGCATCCTGACCAATCGCGATTTGCGTTTCGAACGCAATCTGGATCAACCCGTGAGCTCGGTGATGACCAAGGACAATCTCGTCATCGTTCCAGTAGGCACCACCCTGGAAGAAGCCGAACGCATCCTGCAGCGCCATCGCATCGAAAAACTTCTGGTGGTGGACGCGGATTTCAATCTCAAAGGTCTGATCACCGTAAAAGACATTCAGAAAAAAATCGAATTCCCCAGCGCCACCAAAGACGAACACGGCCGCCTGCGCGTAGGCGCGGCTATCGGCGCCACCGGCGATTTTCTAGAGCGCGCCGCGGAAATGGCGCGCGAAAAAGTAGACGTGCTGGCTATTGACACCGCGCACGGGCACAGCTCCCGCGTGATGGACGCCATCCGCGCCGTGAAGCAAAAATTTCCGGAGATACAAGTAGTGGCGGGCAACGTGGCCACGGCCGAAGGCGCGCGCGATCTAATCTCCCTCGGCGTGGACGGCCTGAAAATCGGAATCGGTCCCGGCTCCATTTGCACCACCCGCGTGGTTACCGGTGCCGGCGTCCCGCAGATCACCGCGATCATCGAAACTTCGCGCGCCGCGAAAGGCACCGGTGTCCCGGTTATCGCAGACGGCGGCATCAAATTCTCCGGCGACATCACCAAGGCCATCGCCGCCGGAGCGAATTCCGTCATGATCGGAGGCCTCTTCGCCGGCACCGAGGAATCGCCGGGCGAAACGATTTTGTATCAAGGCCGCACTTTTAAATCCTATCGCGGCATGGGCTCGCTCGGCGCCATGGAAGCGGGCTCGGCGGATCGCTACGCGCAAGAGGGCGCCGAACGCGGCAAGTCCGTGCCGGAAGGCATCGAAGGCCAAGTGCCCTACAAAGGCCCTCTTGCCGGCCTGGTGGACCAGCTTGTCGGCGGCCTGCGCAGCGGCATGGGCTACTGCGGCGCGGCCAATCTCACCGAGCTTCAGGAACGCAGCAAGTTCATCCGCATATCGTCGGCGGGCTTGCTCGAAAGCCACGTGCACGACGTGATCATCACTCGCGAAGCTCCCAATTACAGACGCGAATAGAGCGCCCCCTTTGAAAATTGGACTTCAATCAATCCGTCGCTGCACCGGACTGGACCGCTAGGATGAAGTGGCTCCGCTACTGGTGGCCTGCGCTTATCTGGGCCGTAGTAATTTCCGGTTTTTCTACGGGCGCTTTCACGTCAACTAACACTAGCCACTACATAATCCCCATCCTGCGATTTTTTCTTCCGCATGCGGCGCCGGAAACTCTCGATTTCCTTCACCACATCATCCGCAAATGCGGGCACTTGACCGAATATTTCATCCTGAGCATGCTGATCTTGCGCGGGATTCGCGCCGGCGAAAAAGGCCTGTACCTGCGCTGGGTTTTGGTGACGATATTGATCGTCGCCTGCTACGCCGCGCTCGACGAGTATCACCAGTCGTTCGTTCCCGGCCGCACCGCCGCCGTGGGCGATGTGCTCATTGACACGTCGGGGGGCGTCGCCGCGCAAATCGTCGCATCACTATTCGTGCTTTTGGGAAAGGCTCGTGAAAAGCGGCATCAGGACGAACGGAACGACGCCGGCACGATCCCGACCAACACAGCTTAAAAATCCACTTACAGAAATGGAGACGCCAATGAAGCCATCGATGTCCAGCCGTTTCTTGCGCTATCTGCCACTTCTTGCCGCCGTTTGCCTGCTGGCATTTTCTACTGCCGCTGCCGCCGCCAATCCAGTCAGTTACGAATTGAAGTTCGAGCGGCCCAACTCGCACCTGCTCGATGTCACGATTCACGCGGACGCGCTCTCCGGCGCGTCCGTGGATTTCGCCATCCCGGATTGGGCGCCGGGCTCCTACCACATCGAAAACTACGCCGCCAATGTGCAGCGTTTTCGCGCGCACTCAGTGGCCGGCCAGGAACTTACCTGGCGAAAGACAGACAGCCAGACCTGGCGCATCGAGCTCGCCGGCGCGAAAGCCGTCACCGTCGAATACCAGGTTTACGCCAACACGCTGCAGAACAACGTCGCGCAGTACAACGAGCGCCACGCATTCATCGGCGGACCTTCGGTGTGGATGTACCTAGTCGGCGGAAAGGATCGTCCGGCGACGCTATCCATCGCAGCTCCCAACGACTGGCGAGTCGCCACAGGCATGGACCACACCTCCGCCACAACTTTTCAGGCCGTCAACTACGACACGTTCGCCGATTGCCCAATCGAGATTTCCGATTTCGCGGAAAAAGATTTCGAAGTCCTCGGCACGAAGTATCACGTGATCGTGCACGACGTCATGGGCCAGAAGGATTTTGCGAAGTTCGTGGACGACCTTCAAAAAGCCGTTGCCGCAATCGTTCCGGTGTTCCAGCCGGTAGCCGGTACCTCCGGCCAAGCCGCGCCTTTCAAGGAGTACTATTTTATTTACCACGTCTGGCCGAAAACCGGTGGCGGCCTGGAACATCTGAATTCCACGCAAATCAATTTCACCGCCGACTGGGATTCCACGGAGCCGGCCCCTGGATACGTCAACCGCTACGATCTGAAACTCTACGTTTCCGCCCACGAATTCTTCCATGCCTGGAATGTCAAGCGGCTGCGCCCGCTGCCCCTCGGCCCTTTCGATTATTCGCAGATGGTTCACACGCCGTCTCTGTGGATCTCCGAGGGTCTCACAAGCTACTACGGCGCGCTGGCCCTGGTGCACGCGGGGTTGATTACACCCGAGCAATATCTTGATGCGATTAGCCAGCTCATTACGAAATTTGAAGCGCAGCCCGGCCGCGGCGAGCGCAGCATCGAAGACACCAGCTGGGACACCTGGTTCCCGCGCGAAAGCGTGATTCATCAGGACAACAATCTTCTGAACACCTGGTATTCCTACTACGACGGCGGCCAAATCATGGGCCACATCCTGGATTTTGCAATCCGCCACGATACCAACAACCAGAAATCCCTCGACGACTGGATGCGCCTGCTCTATTCGCGCCATGCGCTGCCCAAACCCGGCTTCGAACCTGACGACGCCGTCAAAGCCGCATCCGAAGTCGCCGGCACGGACGTGAGCGGCATTTTCCGCCAGTATATTTCCGGCAAGGACCCCATTCCCTACGAACAGTATTTCGCCTATGCGGGAATTGCAGTCGAAAAAAAACTGGACGCCGACAAGTCCTGGATGGGCGTGGATACGACAAAGAACGACGACGGCCGTGCCAAGATTCGCAACATCACGCCCGGCAGCCCTGCCGAATCAGCGGGACTCGACCGCGACGACATCATCTACGCCGTGGACAGCCGCGCTGTGGATTCCGATGCCTTTCCAAAGGAAATCACCGCGCACAAGCCCGGCGATACAGTCCGCGTAACGGTCCTACGCCTCGGCGAATTCAAAGACTTTTCGGTCGCACTGAAGGTCAATCCTAATCTCACTTATACCCTAAAGCCGATGGAACACCCGACGGACCAGCAGAAGGCCATATACAACTCGTGGCTAGGAATCAAGCCGTAGCTTCGCACCGTGCGGACGGAAAAAACAAAAGGCCCGCTCCGATGAATCGGGGCGGGCCTTGTTGAATTACGTGATCGACCGAAAAATTAATGAAGGAAGCTACTTCGCCGCCACCGCTTCCTTTTCCTCTTCTTTTTCCGGAGTCTCCACATCCTGCTTTCGGCGCGGTTTCTTGTCCTTCTTCTTCAATTCCGAGCCGATGAACTCCAGAATCGCCAGATCCGCTCCGTCTCCCAATCGCCAGCCCGCCCGGATAATGCGCGTGTAGCCGCCCGGACGATCCGCAAAACGCGGAGCGAGGTCGCTGAACAGCTTCTCAGTGGCACCCGGAGTCATCAGGAAAGCCGCCGCCTGGCGTCGCGCGTGCAGCGAATCGCGCTTGCCGAGCGTAATCATTTTCTCCGCCAGCCGCCGGGTGGCCTTCGCCCGCAGGATGGTGGTGTGAATGCGTTCCTTCTCGATGAGGTTAGTAACCAGGTTGCGCAACACCGCGCGGCGATGCGCGGGCTGCTTCCCGAGTTTTGACCCTGATTTAAGGTGTCTCATAGTCGCTTACCGTGGCTCGCGCGGTTTCCCGCACGATTACATTGCCGTGGCATCCCCCTCGGAAGGCGGAGGCGCGGTCTGGCTTGGCAGCGGCGGCCAGATGATGCGGCCGTGCTCGTCAAACTTCATGCCCAGGCTCAAGCCCATCTTGTGCAGGATGTCCTTGATTTCATTCAGCGATTTGCGCCCGAAATTCTTGGTCTTCAGCATTTCGGATTCGGTCTTCTGCACCAACTCGCGCAGGTTCTGAATGTTCGCGTTCTTCAGGCAATTGTAGGAGCGCACCGAAAGCTCCAGCTCTTCCACCGAGCGATCCAGGAATTCCAGCCGCGGATCGCTGTAATTCTCCACCACCTCTTCCGGCAGGTCCGGAGTCTCTTCGAAATTGATGAAGATGCTCATATGGTCCTTCATCAGCTTCGACGCCAGCCCGATTGCGTCCTGCGGAGTAATCGCCGCGTTGGTCCAGACTTCCAGCGTGAGCTTCTCGTAATCGGTCATCTGTCCCAAACGGGCCGCTTCCACCGCGTAATTCACTTTGCGCACCGGCGAGTGCACCGAATCAATGGGAATGTAGCCGATCGGCAGGTCCTCATCGAAGTTGCGGTCGGCCGCGACGTAACCCCGGCCGTTCTTCACGCGCAACTCCAGCTCGAACTTGCCGCCTTCGCTGACGGTCGCGATGTACACGTTCTTGTCGAGCACCGCGATATCGGCATCCTCTTCGATTTTCGCGGAGGTTACCGGTCCAGGCGTATCCACAATCAACGTGATCGTCTTGGGCTGGTCCGTGTTCAACTTCAGTGGAACCTGCTTCAGGTTGAGGATGATGTCCGTCGCGTCCTCCACGACGCCAGGAATCGGCGAAAACTCGTGCAACACGCCTTCAATCTTCACTGCAGTGATCGCTGCGCCTTCAATCGAGCTCAGCAACGC
>Ga0182024_10026062_pt1 | contig 10288 bp, 9 predicted proteins | sample P32metaG_FD_120480 | JGI IMG/M metagenome (GOLD analysis project Ga0182024, IMG submission 120480) | Permafrost microbial communities from Stordalen Mire, Sweden - P3-2 metaG (Illumina Assembly) | ecosystem: Environmental > Terrestrial > Soil > Wetlands > Permafrost | place: Sweden: Stordalen...
CAGGGAGTGAAAACACTGAAATGATTACAGTTACTCCAGTGGCGACAACGAAAGTAAAAGAAATTATGGGCCAGCAGAACCCCGCCCCTGTGGCTCTCCGCGTGGCCGTCGTAGGCGGAGGCTGCTCCGGCTTCAGCTATCACATGGCCTTTGAGAACTCGGAAAATCCTACCGACAACGTCTATGAATTCGACGGACTCAAAGTCCTCGTCGATCAGATGAGCGAGATGTACCTGGAAGGCGTCTCCATCGACTATATCGAGACCCTGGAAGGCGCGGGATTCAAGTTCAATAACCCGAACGTCAAGAGCACCTGCGGCTGCGGCAGCTCGTTCAGCGTGTAAGAGCGCCACGACTCTTTCTCGGTTCGGATGCGTTTGCCGATGGGCCTTTGCGAGACTTCGCATTGGCCCATTTTCTTTTGCATTTCCGATTTGTTTGGACCACTGTGAACTCGTTGCAATGCGTAGATGTGCCCCGTATTCTATAGGCGCTCATGAAAATCGCTCTCGCGCAGATAAACCCCACCGTCGGCGATTTCGCCGGGAATTCCGCCAGGATTTTGGATTTCGCGGGCCGCGCCGCCGAGCGGGGCGCGGACTTGGCCGTTTTCTCCGAGCTCTGCCTGTGCGGCTACCTGCCCATGGACCTGATCGAGCGCCCTCAATTCATCGACCGGAATGAAAGGGAATTGGCTTGTCTCGCGAAGCAGTTGCCGGTTCCCTCCATCGTCGGATACGCGGCACGCGCAACAGGATCGACAGGAAAATCCGCATCCAACGCCGCCGCTCTCCTCGCCAACGGGAAAATCGAATTCGTCCAGCACAAAATGCTGCTCCCCACTTACGATGTGTTCGACGAATCCCGGTATTTTCAGCCCACCGCAGCGCAAAACGTATTCTCCTTCGGCGGCCAAAATCTGGGCATCACCATCTGCGAAGATATCTGGAACGATAAAACGTTCTGGGCGAAACCCCTCTATGAACGCGACCCTGTCGCCGAGTTGGTTGCCAAGGGCGCAAGTCTGATCATCAATATTTCGGGATCTCCCTACACAATCCACAAACGGGCGTTGCGTTTGGACATGTTGCGCGCCCTTGCGAGATCGCACGGACTCCCCGTTGTTTATGTGAACCAGGTTGGAGGGAATGACAGTTTGGTCTTCGACGGAGGCAGCGTCGTTGTCTTGCCCGACTGCCGAGTCCCTGCCCAGGCGAGTTCCTTTGTCGAGGACCTCGTAATTTTTGACACTGAGACAGTGACGGGAGATCTGCACTCGCAGCACACGACCGAACTTGATCTCGTCCTGCAAGCGCTGATTTGCGGCACGCGCGACTACGTGTGCAAGTCAGGTTTTCGCAGCGTGGTTGTTGGCCTCAGCGGAGGCATTGATTCCTCCGCGGTTGCCGCCATTGCTGTGGCAGCCCTGGGCCGCGAAAATGTGCGCGGCGTTTCCATGCCTGGACCATTTTCCTCCGAAGGAAGCCGCGTGGACGCTCGCAAGCTTGCCGAGAACCTGGGAATTGAATTTCTGACGATCCCGATCACGGACGTTTTCCAATCCTACCGAACCGCTCTAGCCGACGCTTTCCGCGGCCGGTCGGAAGACGTGACCGAGGAGAATCTTCAAGCCAGGGTGCGAGGAAACTTTCTGATGGCCCTATCGAACAAGTCCGGTTCCATGGTTTTGAGCACTGGAAATAAATCTGAAATGGCTGTAGGGTATTGCACTCTCTACGGTGACATGGCGGGCGGTCTGGCGATGCTTTCGGATGTCCCCAAGACAATGGTCTATGCCCTCGCGGAATTGATTAATCGCGACAGGGAACTCATCCCTCTCGCCTCGATCAAAAAACCTCCTTCCGCCGAGTTGCGACCCAACCAAAAGGATGAGGATTCCCTGCCTCCCTATGAAGTTCTGGACCAGATCCTAAAGGGGTACATCGAAGAAGTTAAGAGTCCCCAGGAAATTGCCGACGCATGCGGTTTCGATATCGGTTTAGTCCGTTCAATTGCCGGCAAGGTTGACCGCAACGAATACAAGAGAAGGCAAGCCCCTCCAGGCCTGAAAATTACGTCCCGAGCCTTTGGCCTGGGCCGCCCATTTCCAATTGTTCAAAAGTTTATCCCGTGAGAGGAGTCATACCGTGATACGAAAACTGATCTTTTGGATTCTCTTGTTTCTTGCTGTATTCCGGCTCCCCTCGGCTGCACAATCAAATTCCGCCAAGGAAAAGTCCCCTGCTCCGAAGCCGGCTGATTCGTCAGCCAGCAAGTCAGGGTCGGTCGAGAGTCGTGTTGAAAAATATCTGAGGAATCTTTATGCCTGGGGCCCGTCTTATGATGTAAAAGTTGGTCCCTCCAAGCCTTCGCCCATTCCTGAGCTGCTGGAAGTTCCGGTAACTGTTTCCATGGGAGGTCAATCCGACACCGCAGTCGTTTACGTTTCAAAGGCAGGTAATTTCCTATTTCGAGGAGACCTAACTGATATGTCGGTGGACCCCTTCGCCGATGTCCGCTCAAAGCTCCAAGTAGGGATGTCGCCCTCAATGGGTCCAGAAAACGCCAAGATTACCCTTTACGAGTTCGCCGATTTCGAATGCCCTTCTTGCCGTCAGCTCGACTTGGTCCTGAGGGAACTCCTCCCACGCCATCCAGAGGTCCGTCTAGTCTTCAAGCATTACCCCTTGACCGAGATCCACCCTTGGGCCATGACCGCCGCAATCGCCAGCCAATGCGCTTTCCAGCAAAGCCCCGCCGCCTTCTGGAAGATTCATGACGCCATCTTCGACGCCCAAGAGGTAATCAACCCCTCAAATGCATGGGATAAGTTGCTAGACCTAGCAACCCAAGTAGGTTTGGACACAACAACTTATAAAGCCTGTATGGCAAACCCAGAAACCGCGAATCAAGTCAAAGGCACGATCGATGAGGGCCATTCCCTAACCATCTCCGCCACCCCAACCACATTCGTAAACGCACGCCGAGTCGTCGGCCCCGACAAATCCACTATAGAGGCATACATAGCATTCTCCAAGCTTTCACAGTAAACATAATATAGCTTATTGGACGATATGTGTCAAGGGAAAATGTTGCGGTTTGGCATTCGCGTGTTCTTGCCTCTCTGTGCTTTGGGTGCGGGCGGGGTGGAGGCCGCGGATTGTGCGGCGCGGATAGGGTAACCGCGTCTGGAACAACACGAATCGGGGGTGATGACCTCAGATCTGCCTACAGTGGGGTGCTTTATTGATGGTTACTTTCCAAGGTGGCTTTCTTCGATGATATTCGATATGGATCGGAACGTATTGTCACGTGCACTCTACTGCCTGGTTTGCGTCGGTGGATGCTTCCGACCATTTGGCTGCGACTCGGAAGCCGATTTTGGTGTCGCACGAATCAATCGTTGCTAATGATCCGCTTGCTTTCCAAGCGGAACGACCGCCGCGACCCCATCGCGCTTAGTTCCAGCCGGTGATACTTCTCGACCTCTGCCTCAAGAACCGGAAGCGATCGTTCTGCTCCGGCAGATATTTGTGCTGTACTTGCTGGTTCTCCTGGTCGTGGGTCCTATTCTCGATGGCGGTGGTTGCAAATTGGACAGGGCTTCACGGGCGAGCGGTCTGCGCGAGAATTCAGTTTTGGCTCAGGGAGCGGCCGCCAGGGCTGGGTGCCGCAGCTTTGTGGTTTTTGCGAGGCGTGGAGATTTTCGGGTTACTCACTTACGCATTCTTGGCTATCCTTGAATCTAAAGTCCGAATCTAAACCCCCTCCATTTGAAAATCACATATTATCGGGCAGCCGATATAGCGCCTCGAAAACCGCACAGGCCCGGTGCGCCGGATACTTGCGTTACTCAAGGCTTTTCCGAATCGACTTTTTTCGCAGCCTGCTAAGGCACGGGGCGCGAAGACTATTTGAGGTGCGTGTTAGCGGCGGGCGACGGCGGCAACTGCGGCTCCGGTGGCGACGCCGATGGCGAACCATTTTGCGGAGCGCTTGAGGCGGACGAGGAAGGTTCCGCCATGGGCTACGGCGATGGCGGCGTCTCGTTCGTGTTGAAGCGACGCGGAGCGGGTTTTTTCATCGGACAGGTCTTTTTTCAGGGCGTCGGTCTGAACGGAGGCGGCGCGGCAGTCCTGGAGATCGTCGTAGAGGGGAACGAGGTCGGGTTCGGGGACGGAGATGGTGGTGGTCGGGGTTTCTCCAGGCGGAAGAGGGGCGGAGAGATCAGGATCGTGGATGGAAACGGGGAGCGGGAGGATGGGGAGAACGGAGGCGAGTTGTTTGGAGGCTTGTTGCGGTGTCTGGACCGTGCGCTTTTGCTCTTGGATAGCGGCGAGGGCGGAAGCGAGTTGCGAGTCGCGCTGGGATTCGCGATCGCCGGCTTGCTGGATCACTTTGTTTTGCGCGGCGAGTGTGGTGGCAAGTTGTTGGGAATCGTGGCGGGCGGAGCGCCAGGCGTCGGCAAGGAGAGCGCAGGCGATCAGGGCGGCGACGAAGATGATGATGTCTAGTGTGGGCTTCATGGGTTCTGGAGGTTAGAGGTTGGAGATTCGAGATTTGAAATTTCAGATTTGATATTGGAGTCTTTAGAATTCAGATTTAACATTCCGGATTAGACGTTTCGGATTTGAAATCTGAAATTGGGGAGTGAAGACCGGGGAACTCAGGATTGTTGGAAGGGTATGTGGGAATCGTGAGTGGCGTGGCAGTGGGGGATGGGACTTAATTCCCTGCCGTGTCGGACGATATTTTTGGATCGCGAGACAGGTCTCGACATGGACGTGAGCTTCAAAGACAGACTGAAGTGCCTGAGTGGCAACACCACTTTAGAAAGGACGCCGGCTAAACAAGCTGCGGAAAAAATGCCTTGTTCCGTCATTCAGAGCGAAGCGAAGCATCTCTCTTCGATTTAAGAATAGGAAAAGAACCAAGGAGAGATTCTTCGCTTCGCTCAGAATGACAGAGTTATAAGTTTTTCCGCAGCCCGCAAAACCGCCTTGATGCTGCATCACGGCACGGCTGAAACCGCGCCCTTCAAAGATTTGGAAGTTGGCTCACGGGCTGCCCTTCGTTTCACTCAGGGTGAGAAGTGTGCGCTACCTGGAGGAATAGTTGCGCTTGCGGGCCAGGACTTCGGCGGGGTAGTTCTGGCTGGCACCGCCGTTCCAGGCGAGGAGGGCGGCGGGGACGTCGCCTTTCGCTCGGGCCAGCCGGGCGGCCAGGATGCGGCAGCCGAATTCGATTCCGGCGGCGGGGTCGCAGAGTTCGACTAGCGAGGCGTCTTTGAATCCGAATTCCCGGGCCACCTGGCCCATTACCTGCATCACTCCCCATGACATGGCGCGCGTGTAGGCTTCGGTGGCGCTCAGTTTTCCGGTGGTGTAAAGCGGAGCGACGTAGCGCGACAGGAAGCTGGGCTCGAAGCGCACGGCCCAGGGATTCCAGGCGGACTCCTGCTCGATAACGGCGCAGACGAGCGCGGGGTCGAGAGCGTGCTCGCGTGCGATCTGCCGGGCGAGGTCGATGAGTTCGGGTGGGACGGTGTCTGGCATGGGAGGAGCATGACTAGTGACTGGTAACTAGTGGGTAAACCGTGCGCCGCGGAACTTGATTCTTGGAGGGGAATCTCTGAAACGAGGGGAAATCAGATTTCAAATTTGAGATTTGAAATTCGTGAAAGCGGAAACCTTAATGACAGTACCGGAATTTTGTGAGGAGTGCTTCTCACCAATCACTGTTGTTATGGTTTTCACCAGTTACCAGTCACTCGTCACCGGTCAACGCTTTCGGTCCGGGCCGTTCAGTTCGAGGAAGTGGACGGGAGGAGGCTCGCGGAGCTGGATGCCGAGGTGGCCGGCGATCTGGCGCAGGGCGTGGTAGAGGTGGGGGAGGTGGTTGATGGCCATGTCGCGAACGAAGGCGCGGCGAATTTCGTCATCGCGCGTGCGTCGGTGCAGCCAGCGAAGGAAGAAAAACATTTGCAGGAACGAGGAGAAGCCGACGACGATCCAATAGGGATTCATGGCTGTACCGCGAGAGGCTAGTTGTCGGAGGGGAGCTGGCGTTCAATTGATTACGGGCTCGGGATTGATCCGTAGTGCTTTGGCATGGGGCAGAGTCCAAAGTTTGAGGCGGGCGCTACATGAACCAACACCCGCCTCTCGCAAAATTTCTTCTAAGAATTGCGCATTACCCTTTGAAACCTAGCGAGAGGCCGCCCGGGCCGAAGCCGATGCTGAACCCGCTGTTCGCGGCGTTGCGGGCGCTGGCGTCGAGAAGCTGCGCGGGGACGCCGAGGGCGCGGCCGAGCAGGTTCGCGTCGGTGCCATAGAGGCCGGAAAGGCCAGCGAGGGCCGATTGCGTGTCCGAGCGGGAGGCGTTGGCGAAGGCGATTTGGTTTTGCGCGGCGAGGTTGGCCTGGTCTTGGCCCTGCGTGCGGGCGAGGGAGTCGATGAGTTCGCCGTAGCCGGCGGAGTTGCGCGTTTGCGCGGCGCGGTTGGCGGCGTTTTGCGCGAGCGCGTCAAAGGATGAGGACAGCGCGGACTGCGAAGTATTGGTGATCGCCGATTGCTGCGCCTGCGAGTAGCCGGGATTGGCGAGCATGTTCTGATAGCCTGCGGTCGCTTGCGAACCGAGCGCCTGGCTGGAGCCGTAGATCTGCTGGTTCATTGCGTTTTGCTGGGAGAGTTGCTGGTCGATCATTTGCTGCGTTTGGGCTTGTGCGCCGCGTCCCATGGGGACCTCCGAGGGTCGTGATTTGTGATTCGCGAATACTGGAAGGAGCTGCAATGTGGCGCATGCTTTAGCTTGTGGATTTTCCGCGGGTCAATTTAACAGCGGAACCACGAAGAAGGTCAAAACCTCGCAAGCTAAAGCGTGCGCCACTCGACGCGCTTTGAAAAACATTGCCAGGGATCCTGCGTCCAGCCTTGGCGCGCGAGGCGGCGGCCGAAAGCGCGCGCGACTCGCGGGGGGAGAAAGGCTTGCACGTCGTCAAGGCCTCGGGCGGCGGCGCTGTGGCGCGCGGCTTCGTGGAGGGCGAGGAAACGCTGCCAGCGCTGGCGGGGCGTGCCGGCGGCGGGATCGTGCAACAGGTAGGCTTCCGCGGTGAGGCGAAGAAGGACGGCCATGGCGATGCGGCTCGGTTGCGGTGGCGCTGCGTTTGTGGATCTTTCCGGCGGGGAATTGCGATGCGACACTTCCCTGCCCTCGGCCTTTTCATTTTCGGCGAGCGCGGCGGGTGCGTCGGCCGCGTCTTCGACCTCATCTTCGAGAACTAGTTTCGTCACGAACAGCGGGCTTTCGAGATCGGGGAACGGGTAGCCGAAACCTTGCGCAGCGTGCATGCGGCGAAGCGCGTCGAAATCATGCGGCGTGTATTCGCGGATGCGCATTGGGTTTTGTGCAACAGGCTTCAGCCTGTGGGGGTTGGTGCCTTCAAGGGCAAAAACTCACAGGCTGAAGCCTGTTCCCCTTGGCGATTCGTTGCTGGGTGATGAATTTTTTAGCGCAAAATCACGGGGCCGCTGCTGCTTTGCGCGACCTGGCCGAAGCCGGAGCCGCCTTCGCTGCCGGAGGCGGTGCCGCTGCCGCTGGAGGGCTGGAGCGCGGGGCCCGCGGCCGTGCCGCCTCCTGTGACGGCGGTGGGCGGCGTGCCGAAGGTGACCGCCTCGGAAGTTTCCGAGCCAAGGTATTGCGAATAGGCGCGCCAGTAAAGCGTCTGGTTGCCAAGCGCCACGCGCAGGTTTCGCGAGCTGCCGAGAAAGTGCACGTAGGGCTGGCTGAACGCGGGCGTCGTGTCGGACTCGGCGAAATAAAAAATGCCTCGATTGAGCGTGGAGTTGTCGGTGATGGCCAGATCGAAAATTCCGTCGGCGGCGGTGACGCTGAGGCTGCCGATCGGCGACGGTGCGGCAATCGAGCCCGACGGATCGACGCCGGTCGCGCGTCCCACGGCGTTGATGCCGTTGACGAGCTGCGTCAGCGCTTCGTACACGTAGGGCGAGTCGCCCTTGATCTGCGCGAGTTGGCCGATTTTGAGCATGGTTTTGAGTAGTACAGACTTCAGTCTGCGGGGGTGACTTTCCTCGAGACAAGAAGACAAGGTGCCCCGAACTGAAGTATGTCTTCTTTCTCATTCGCACTTAAATTTCGGTGGTAATGGGCGACGCCAGATTACGACGGATTGGGTGTTGTGATGGCAGATTCGATCTTCTGCTTCAATTCTTGTTGCTGTTTTGTCCTGCCATATACAAAGACAATGGCCAAACTAGCCAGGGCGCTGATAATTGCTGCGAGACCACTTGCCCCCTTTCCTTGTTGGATTAAGTAAACTCCACCCACGATAGCAGTCATGCAAACTATGAACCCATAGATAGGCCCGGTTTTTTGGGCATGACAGTTTGAGGCGATCACCGTTTTCTCTAATTCTTGTCTGTGTGCGACCTGCCCCTCAGCCATTGCAATGATCCGATCAGCGCCGCCTGGAACGGCATCGTTGTATTTCACCAAGATATCAGGATGGGGAATCGGGCCAGAATAATGAGCGCCAGAGGCAGTAATATGGAATGTTCCAGATGGCTGGTTTTGCTGAGCTAAGCGACGACGGAGCTTATTTTCCTTGCTCAACGCGAATTTCCTGCGAAAATGTTGCAATTGCTTTACTCAAGCAACTACCTACCACATTCCAGTCGCAACGAAGTGCCCTAATATCAGCCTCCTCTTCAGTAAGGCTGATATTGTATCCGTCAAAAGTGCCGCTAAAATCAAGTAGACGCGCTACTCCGCTGGAAATAGAGGGGTTAGCAAACAGAAATGAAGTGACGGCCCGGGACATGCCGATAGTCTACTCCCTGTGATCTTAATGTCAAGCCGGTCGTTCTGCCTTCAGTCCTTCAGTTTCCTGTAAATCACACGCCTCTCCGTTTGCCATTGTAAATTAGTCGCGCCCACCGCAATCGCAAGACTGAAATGAAAGGTCCGAGAGATCGAGGCTTATAATTTATCCTAGTTCCCTCCCCTCACGGGCGCCCAGGGATCTGGCAGCAGGGACGGGATGAAACGCTCGAGCTTGAACCATGCGCCCGGGGTGTTTGTGCCTGACTGGAAGGCGACGCGTTCGCCTAGGAGATTGATTGGTAGCTCGAGATCTTTTGGGGCGGGCGTGGACAACGGGAGCGGAGTCAGCGCAGTGGGGTACGCTTCGTTGTCGACGAAGGCGGCGAGGTTCAAGTTCCCTGCTCCTTCGGCGTACAGCGTGAGGTAGGCGAAAAGCTTTCGGTGCGAGCGGACTTGGTAGGTTTGTTCGAGATCGTGGCTCAGGAAAAAGTAGGTGGTGTAGTAGGAATTGATGGCCGCCCCGTCGTCGGAAAATTGCGCGTCGGAGAGCTGGTAGATTTTTCCATTCATGGTGAGCGGGCTGGGCGAACCATTGCCGGCGCCGTTGCCGAGGAAAACCTGCGCGGTGCCGTCCGCGCGTTCGGCGAGCGCGCACGAATTTGCGGTGATGGTCCACGGGCACCACTTGCGCGAGCGGCCGACCGCGTACAGTTTTCCAGAGAGCGTCGAGAAAAGGATCGAGCCGAGCGATTGGATTTCACCGGCGCTGGACAGGCTGCGATAGTCCAGCACCAGCACCAGATTCGGCGACGTGGCAGTACCCGTCGGGACACCGCACAGGATGCGCTTGTTGCGCGTGTCGACACGCACCCACAGAGTTTGCCCGGCGGCCCAGTTGATGGTGTCCCACAGCGGCTGAATTTCCTGCGAAATTTTGATGGGCTCGCCGCCGTCGAAAAGGTACATGCCGGCGCGGCCGGCGATCACGGCCCAGTCCTCGCCCACATCCACGCCAGCCACCGAAGGCGTGCCCACCGCGTTGGAAACTTCGTTGATCGTCCAGGACGCGGGCTCGTTCACGCCGTCGTCCTCGGTGACGTGGAGCGAGCGGTCCTTCACGAAGTAGAGCCGCTCGCGCAGGAGGAACGCGGCGCGCACCGTCTGGCCGTCGTTTTCGGAGACGCTCATGAATCCGGTGACGCCATCGTAGCTTTCGGGATCCTCGGCGAAAGACGCGCGCACGAGCGAGGTATTGTACGGCGTCGCGGTGGGAAAAATCTCGATGTTGTCCACAAGAAAGCCCGCGCCCGCTGTGGGCGTGCCATCGGCGTAGACGCGCAGCAACAGATCCGGCGGAATCGTGGTGAACCCTAAAGTCGGCGTGATCGGCGCAATAAATTCCTTCCACGCACCCGCCGTGATTTGCACAGCGGGAACGGAGACGCCG
>Ga0182024_10026063_pt1 | contig 10288 bp, 4 predicted proteins | sample P32metaG_FD_120480 | JGI IMG/M metagenome (GOLD analysis project Ga0182024, IMG submission 120480) | Permafrost microbial communities from Stordalen Mire, Sweden - P3-2 metaG (Illumina Assembly) | ecosystem: Environmental > Terrestrial > Soil > Wetlands > Permafrost | place: Sweden: Stordalen...
ACGGTCTCAACGCCGGCATTGAGAGGGTAATACTGCATCGGCGCCGGCCGTTCGCCGATAACGTAGCGAGTATCACCGACGATGCCGACGACCTCCGCGACGCGATGCTCCAGCACGACATTCACGTGTCTGCCGACGGGGTCCTCGCCGGGAAAGTACTGGTTGGCGAACGACTGGCTGATGATGACTTCATTGGCGGCATCCAATCGCTTGCTGCCGTCGAACGTGCGCCCGCGCAGAATTGGAATGCCCATCGCGGCGAAATACTTTGGATCGGCCCAGCGCCTGGCGGCGTCCAGAGCCGCGCCCTGTGGCAAGGGCGGATGCTCAACAATGGTGAATCCCCAGTCGCCCCAATATCCCTGACCGGGAACGACCGTTGCAAAGCCCGCCGCATCCACGCCGGGCAGATCGCGCACGCGCTCCAGCAGCGTATCGAAAAAGTTGGCGCGCGGGGCTCCCTTGGCATAGCGGGCATCTGGAATACCGAGGTGCATGGTGAGCACGTCTTGCGTCACGCAACCCATGTCGGCGGAGCGCAGCCGCTCATAGCTCTTCAACAGCAGACCCGCGCCAATCAGCAACACCACGGTCAGCCCAACCTCGGCCATGAGCAACACTTTGCGCAGCCTGGCCCGCGCGCCGCCGCCGCTTACCGAGCGCGAAGCCTCATGCAATGCGCTCAGCACGCGTTTGTCGCTGGCGCTAAATGCTGCGATCAATCCCGAAAACAGCGCGCACAGCAGGACGATGCCAACGGTAAACGCAGCCACCACCCCGTCGATGTGGATCGACTCCACACGGCTCATGTCCGCACGCGTATGCCTCAGCCACACGAGCCCTGCGGCGGCCAGCATCAGGCCAAGTGCGCCACCCGCAGCGGAAAGCAGCGTGCTCTCCATCAGGCGCTCGCGCATCAGGCGCAGCCAGCCGCCGCCCAGCGCGGTGCGAATGGCCAGCTCCTTACGCCGTGCCGCCGCGCGCGCCACCAGCAGATTGGCCACATTGAGGCATGCAATCAGCAGCAGACAGCAGGTCGCGTCCAGCAGCAAATAAAGCGGCTTCTTGATGTCGCCCACAATGTGCTCCAGCAACGGCCGGCTGTTGGCGCTTTTGAATACAAATGGCTCGCTGAGATGCTCATTGTGGATGCGCCGGGAGATCAGGCTCAGATCGGCCGCGCCCTGCGCCGAGCTCACTCCCGGCTTGAGCCGTCCAACTACGCGAAACATATGTTTGCTGATTGAGGTCATCAGCTCCTCGGGCCAGTTGTGGTAGACCGACGTAAAGAGCTGCGTGGATGAGTCAGGAAAATTGAACCAGGCGGGCATGATGCCGATAACCGTGTACGGCATGGCATCGATATAGATCGTCTGGTTCAGGATGGCCCGATCACCGGCGAAGCGCCGCTTCCACAAGCCCCAGCTCAGCAGCACCGTGCCATTGGCCGCGGGGCTGTCATCGGCCTGGGTAAAATCGCGGCCCAGCGCGGGTTGCACTCCGAGCGTGTGGAGCAGGTCCCATGAGATCTCGGCGCTATTGAGCTTCTCAGGCAGTTGCCCTCCTGAGCCGGAGAGCCCGACGCGGCTGTCAGTCACAAGCGCAAGATTGCTGAAACTCCGGTTCTGTTTTTTCCACTCGGCGTACATGCCGGGGGAAACCACGTTGTGGCCTGCCGTGTCGTTTTCATCAAGGCAGCACTCGTAAAGCATCACGAGGTGATCGGGATCCTGGAATGGCAAGGGCTTGAGCAAAACTCCGCGCACCACCGTAAACAGCGCAACGTTGGCGCCGATGCCCAGCGCCATTACCACGATGGCGATGATTGTGAAACCGGGGGTGCGGCGAAGCGTGCGCAGGCTGATGCGCAGATCGTGTGCGAGGGATTCAAGCCTATTCCAGGACCAGGTGGCGCGAGTCTGTTCACGAATAAGAGCAGGATTGCCCAAGACGCGCAGAGCCGCATACCGAGCCTCTTCCGATGACACTCCACGTTCCCGCTGTTCTTCTTCTTCCAAATCAAGATCGGACTTGAGCTCTCGCTCCAGGTCTTCATCTCTCCTCTTCATCTGCCACCATCGCATGTGCGCTTTCCTTGTTAGCAGTTCAGTGGTCGTAGGTGTCCGTCGTTGTGAATCATTCCGCTCTCAGTGCTTGCATCGGTTCCACTGCGGCAGCGCGGCGGGCCGGCAACAGGCAGGCAGCGGTGCCAACAGCAAGCAGCATGCAGACCGCTCCGGCAGTCAGCATCGGATCGTATGGGCTCACCTGGAAGAGAAGACTGCTCACCAAACGCGCTAATCCGAAAGCCAGCGCAACCCCCGCAACCGCACCTCCTGCAACGGGAAGCAATCCATCGCGGAGCACCAGCCGATACACATTCACGCGCTGCGCTCCAAGCGCTATGCGCAATCCGATCTCGCGATAGCGCTGCACGACGGAATACATGACCACGCCATAGACGCCAAGTCCTGCCAAAAACAGTGCATTGCCCGCGAACAGGAGCAGCAGATCCATTTCGAAACGCTGGTTTGCCAATGAGTCCGCGACCACGCTCCCCAGAGCGCGCACCGTCGGAACGGGTACGTTGTGGTCCACGCTCCAGATGGTTTGCCGAATCGCGTCCGCCATCTCAGAAGGATCTTGACGTGTACGCATCACAAGCCCGGCCTCCGGCTCGCAACGATACCAATACGGGACATAGATCAACATCGGATCCGGCTTCGACAATGAGATTGTCCGCGCATTTGCTACGACGCCAACGACCGTAAACGGCTTCGCGGTGGCCGGGTCTCCCCTGCTGAACTGCTGTCGAACCGGATCCTTTCCAGGCCAAAGCGTTTTCGCGGTCCTCTCTGAGATCAGAGCCAGATTCCTGCCCCAATCGCTCTGGTTGAAGACCTGCCCGGAGAGGACTTTTAGATGGATCGTGGAGAAGTATTCGGGGCTTACCGAACGAAAGCTTTCCAGCGGCAACTGGGTGAACGGCCGGCTGTCTCCAGCAACCCGCGCCATGTCCACCCAACCGTCCCCAGTCAGCGGCAGGATACTTGTGATAGCCGCGTGCTCAACGCCGGGCAGCCGGTCCATACGATCGAGGACTTCCTTGTAAAACGCTGCACGATGTTGGTAATCGGGATAGGTCTCGATCGGCAGGTCAATCGTGGCCGTCATGGTCCGCTCAGTGGTAAATCCTCGCTCCACGCGCATCAGATTTACCAGGCTTGCAGTGAGCAGGCAGGTCGTTAGCACCAGCGCGACGCTCATCGCCACTTCGATTCCCACCAGGATTCGGCGCACGTTCCGGCTTCCACGCGATTCGCTGGCCACTCGCGACTCGCTGTGCAGAACTTCCAATGGAGCTGTGCGCGAAACCATGAACGCCGGCGCCGCGCCCGCCAGCGAAGTTGTGAGCATAGCCAGAAGCAGCGCGCATCCCGCTCCAGCCCAATCCAGGTGCAGAGAACCGCGAAAATCGAGCGCCGGCGGCAAGTACCGCTGCATCGTGGGAACGATTCCGGCCGCTAGCAGAAGACCTAGCCCTCCGCCCGCCGCGGCCAGTACGGCCGTCTCGCGGAGCGCCATGCGCACCATCTCCGCACGGCGTGCCCCCAGGGCAGCCGCCACCGCCATCTGCTGCCTGCGCGCGGCGGCGCGCGCCAGCAGCAGATTCGCGACGTTCGCGCAACCCACCAGCAGCAATCCTGCCACAGCCGCCAGCAGCATCATGAGTGGCTTTCGATTGCTTCCTATCAGCAGTTCCTGGAATGGGGTGAGCGCCACTGAGAGCGTCGCCGTTTCATCGGCAGGAAGGCTCGCGCCGATCGTATGCTGAAGTGCGTCCAGATCCGCAGTCGCTGCGGCAACTGATACTCCCGGTCTCAGCCGCGCCAGTCCGAAGTAGTTCAGGTCGCCCATATCTTCCGCCAGCGTATCCTTCGAGAAGGCAAGGGGTTCCAGAACTTCAACGGGTAGCACACGATTTCTGTCACCAATGGTGGCCAGCGTCTGCACTGAAGGCATGTGGAACGATTGCGGCATCACACCGACCACCATGCACGAAAAGCCATTCAGCAGAACGGTCTTACCCAAAATTCCGGGATCGCCGCCGAACTGCTCACGCCACAGGTCGTACATCAGCACCACAACGTGCTCGTTGCCGGGTTGCGCTTCACTCGCGCTGAATGCCCGCCCCAGCAGAGGCTGCGCCTGAAGCACTGAAAAGATCCCGGGCGTGGCCCACAGCACGCCCACCTTCAGCGGACGTCCGTTGGCGCCGAGCGGCACGGAGCCTTGTTCCATGACCGCCATCGAGTCGAAGCTGCGGTTGTGTTGCTGCCAAAAGGTGAAGTGATTCGCACTTACGGGAAGGGTTGGATAGATATTGCTCCACTCCGCAACCCTTTCTTCGATGGTAACGAGCCGATCCGGCTGCGCGAATGGCAGCGGACGAAGCATCACGTCGTAGACCAGCGTGAAAATCGCCGTTGTCGCACCTATGCCAAGCGCGAGCGTTGCTACAGTAACTGCGGTGAATCCAGGCGACCTCCGCAATTGCCGCGCTGCATAGCGAACGTCCTGGCTTAGACGCTCGAGGTTCGCCCAACCCCAGGCCTCGTGAGTCTGTTCCCTGATCAGGGCCGCATTGCCGAAAGCGCGCCGGGCGGCATATCGCGCCTCTTCCGGCGACAGACCGTTCTCTCGTTGCTCCGCTTCTTCGAGCTCGAGATCGGAGCGCAGCTCCCGCTCCAGGTCTTCATCTCTCTTCTTGATCTGCCACCACCTCATTTCAGTTCTCCTCGACCACGGGCCACATCACGCGCGCCACAGCTTCAGACATCTGCTTCCACTGTGATTCTTCGACCAGCAACTGCTTTCTGCCCTTATCCGTCAATCGGTAGTATTTGAACTCGCGGTTGCGGTCCGGTGGGGTCTCCCATTTGGCGCTAATCCATCCTCTTTTCTCCAGACGATGCAGCGCAGGATAGAGCGAGCCGTGCTGCATCTGCAGGAATTCATTCGTGGTCCTCTGAATGTGCTTCCCGATCTGGTGACCGTGCGCAGATCCATAGAGAAGCGTCCTCAAGATGAGCATGTCAAGCGTTCCCTGCAGGAGCCCGGCCCGTTGCTGTGCTTGTTTCACCATAGAAGACATTCTACCCTCAATCTGGCAACGATGGTAGACACTCGACTATCATTTGTCAAGGGCCGAAGCAGAGTGTGGATCCTCGAATGACGACTTCAGCCCATGCTCAGAGCGCGGCAGTTAGCGACCCTGACGCCGAAAAACCATTGAAGCTGCTAAACTGGCATCCGCGGAGGCTCTTGTGAATACGTGTCGGCTGCAAGAGTCTAGCGGGAGAGCCCGGATAGGTCGATGGGCCGAGACAGTCTCTCAAGAAACCTGGCGATCGCAACCATCGGCAATTTTGGCGGTGAATCTCGAATAGCTTCGCTGTATGTCCCAGCGGCTATTTCGGATGTGCTCTCAGGAGGAGGACTGCATGACCTTAAATTCAAAAATCGTTCGACAGTCGATTAGAGCCACCATGCTCGCGGCCTGCGTTTTCGGCCCGGCACAGGCGACGACGCTGAGGCTGAATGCCAACACGATTTACGAGCGTGCGGTTAGCAGCAACATTAGCCTCTCCCAGGATAGTTCGACGCTGCAATTGAGGTCAGGCGAGGTATTTCAGGATGATGGACCTGCCTCCGGTTTCTCCTACAAAGCAAATACAGAGACACTTTCTCCTGGCATCGAAATTCGCAAACAACTCCTGATTCCCGATCCGCGGGCGAGTAAAGCAGTGCTTATGGTGGGCGGAGATGGCGACCTGAGCGTAGAGGTGAACGGTAAACCGCAGATACTTGGGGCGCCGCAACAGATATTCGACGGGCAATGGCAGGCGTATGACATTGATCCGTCAGCGCTCAGGCCGGGAATGAACGACATCGTCATCCGGGGAACGGGCAAGGTCCGGATTGCGCGCGCTGACGACTCATATGTCGAATTGCCGCATAGAAGCGCGCGCAGCACCGATGGAGGCAAGTCCTGGAACGTTGACAGGCTGGGTCCTTCCAGTAATGTTCCCGGGGAGTACTACGTTCGGCTTTATCTGCAACACTTTGTGTCCAATGGCTCCATGCTTTTGCCGGTGATGGATATCGCCAACTTGGAGGGGAATCCACTGGCGCCGCCCCTTAGCGAGCCGGGTCCGCTACGAGTCTCAGTATCCTCTGCGCCAGACAGCAGTAGCGGTGTCACGCTTCGCGTTCGATCCGGAACAGCGTACGTGCCGAACCAGGAGACCTGGTCGGAGTGGATGCCCCTTGACGCCGATGGCCTGCTGAAGGCGCCGCGCGGCCGCTTTATTCAAGTCGAGGCTACATTGGCCACAGCCGATCCGCTGATCACGCCCAGTTTCAGCGGGATTAACCTGATCACCGAGCCCAGGCTGGCGGAGGATTGGACGAAGAACGTCAATGTCATCGATGCCCACAATGAAGAGATTGTGCGCACATCCATTCCATTCAGCTACGAGCCCTTCACGCATCCGGAGCTTAAGGAACTGCGAGCGCGCTACCGGCTCGACGACGTCGTAAGCGGTGCGAAAACAGATCTCGAAATCATCACCAGGCTGGCAGCCTGGTCTTCGCGCCAGTGGAAGTGGGAGGAGTGGCACCTGGACCAATTCTATCCTCCCTGGGACGCACTGGAAATCCTGAAGAAGCTTCCGGATGGCAAGTTGGTCGGCGGATTCTGCCAGCAATACAATCTGGTTTTTCTGCAGGCGGCTGAAAGCTTTGGATTTGTAGGCCGGGAAATTTCCATTGACAGTGGCAGGTTGGGTCGTCCGACCAAAGTTGGTCATGAAGCGGTAGAGATCTGGTCGAATCAGTTCAGGAAGTGGATTTGGATCGATGGAACGATGGCCTATTACGCAGTAGACGATGCCACTGGCGTACCACTTGATTTGTGGGAGATACGGCAGCGCCAGCTCCGCGTCCTGCGCGGCCGGGAAGCAAAGCCCACTCAAATCGTACATCTCGTGGAATGGAACATGCCTCCAACGCCTGATTGGCTGAGAGGGGCATTCCAGTGGCGCGGGCTGGACCGCGATATGTCATTCGCTGAACTCAGGCTCATCCCGCGGAGCAATTTCCTGGAGCAGAAATGGCCGTTGCCCCTGGACAATGGCAAATCAGGTTGGACCTGGAACGGCTTCGACGTGTGGACCGATGCGGACGTGCCCGCACAATTGCTCCATCCGAACTTAATCACGAGGCACGGCAATTTCGATTGGACACTTGACCAGGCTCACTTCGTTCTCGAACCAACCTCGACGCAGGACGAAATTCTGGTTCATCTGGATACCGTGACCCCTGGTTTCGAATCGTTTCTGGCCAAAATCGATGGGAATGAGGAGTCCACTGTCAGCGCAGTCTTCACCTGGAAGTTGCATGCCGGACGCAACGAACTGAAGGTATGGCCTCGAAACAACGCAGGCCGCGATGGGATTGCCAGTTGGATCGATCTCGAGGTTCCCGGCGCCTGAAGCGCGCGGTATTGATTTGTGAACCTGGAAGCCTCTCCGTCAATTTAGAGGACAAATAATGGTTGAGCGCCGAGATTTCTTGAAGGTGGCAGCCAGCGGGACAGCAGGGTGGATGCTCGCGTCAACTCTGTTTGACGAGCAGGCATTCGCAGATGGCCCTGCCACTATAAGCGCGGACGGCTTTCGCTTTGTCTCGGGAAGCATGGTGGCAGAGCTGTCAAGGAATGCCCCCGAGTTTGCCGAGTTGAGCATCGACGGACTAGGGCTGGGCAAGCGCGGAGCGAATATCTTTCAGCCTCTGAGCCTGAACGGATATGCGGCGTCTGTTGCGCCGCCAGGCGAGGGTCATCGCATCGAGTATAGGATGTCAAAGCAAAAGCCGGAGGATGCGCCGGCATGGGCGGTGGAATTGTCGAATCGAAAGATTCTGCTGATTTCGCAATGGTCAGAAGATGTGGCGCTCGAACCGCTCGCCTTCCGCTTCAATCTGGCAAAGTGTTACTCGACGGTGCTGGGACTTTCCAGAAAAAATGGAGACCTAAGCTTGCCTTCCTTGATTCATTGTCCGGGCCAGGGTTCAATGCGGCTCACGGCAAACATTGCCGGGGGCGTTGGTCTTGGATATCGTGCGGGTGAACGATCGACTCTGCAGAACGTGCCTGAGAGCGTTGGCCTCTTGGCCACCCTGACATTTCCTCCAGCCACTAAAGAGCACAAGCGCATGGTCTACACGCTGGAGATCGCGGCCATCTACCCGCAATTGCCGGGCATCGCGAATGACAGCCGTTTTGATGCCTTCAAGCGCAATTGGCTCAATGCGCTGCAATTGAGTTCCGATAAACGGGTGCTTTCAAACAATACAACGAGTGACACCTGCGCCTTTTGCTACTACGAGTATGCGGATATAGCGGCGCTGAGTCCGCCGCTGGTAGAGGGACTGGCGGCGCTCGACGTCGTGCGGCAGACCCTGGATGCAATCCTGGCCGGCGGTCAAGCCTATGGACTGCCTGCTCCGGGAAATTTTCCGGCCGAATCTTCTGATGCGATGCCTTCGATGTTGATCGCGGCGGCGAATTGTGTTCGCTTCGGGAAGCACGAGGAATGGCTGAAAGCCAACTACGCGGGTATCAAGGGCTGGGCCGACAAGATGATTGCAACCGACAGGGACGGCAACGGCCTGCTTGAGTATATCGTAAGCGGCAATTCGGGGATTTGGCCGAGTGGAATTCCCATTAAGGTGCGGCCGTCGAATTGGTGGGATGATATCGGGTTCGGGCATGAGGATGCCTACGGCAACGCGCTGGCCTACCGTGCACTGATGGGCATGGCGATGATGGCTGAACACATTGGCAAAACTGAAGATGCGGCACACTACACGGCTGCCGCAAATAGATTGCGCGATGTGTACTTCAAGACCTTCTACGATCCGGAGACGGGCGTATTAGGCGGCTGGCGAAGTTCAGATGGGCAGTTGCACGATTATTACTTCCTTTGGGTGAACGGGATCGCCATTCACTACGGGCTCGTGCCGAAGGACAAGGCGGACGCCATCATGGACAAGCTTATGGCGAAGATGAAGGACGTGGGCTACGACAGATTCAATATGGGTCTGCCCGGTAATCTCATCACGGTACCTCTCAAGGATTATGTGCACAAGGAGAAGGATGGGCTTCGCGGCGGCGGCGTACTCCCCGACAATTCCGACGGATTCCAGAACTACCAAAATGGCGGTGCGACAGCATCTTTTGCCTTCTTTACGCTTGCGGCTTTGTATGATCTAGGGCGCAAGGCGGATGCGGATCGCACACTGTTTGCGATGCTTGGTGAGTATGACAAGGGAGGATTCGAAGGCCGGGGGGAAAGCGGCAGATCGAACGATTTCAGGCGCTGGGATGGTACGCCGATGGGCTACGAAGGGTTCCTCACCGACAATTACTACGCACTGCTCGCGGTGCCGCTGCGGCAAACGGAGATCGCATGGGAAAGCGGATTTCGTCCAGTGACCGCACTGTCCTGAAGACATATTGTTTCCTGTGCCTCACCATCAAAACTCCACTTGGAAGGCTTCCACGGCCGGCTGTGCGACGCTCGAGCACGGTCTGCACTTGCGCGCTCAGACCGTCGAAGCCGCGCCGCATGCGGGTCACGCCGGCCGCGACACGAATCTTCGCCCCTGCCCCCAGTTCAATCACCTGCACAGGCTCTTAAGGATCAAAGGTAACAGTACCGGAGGGGTCTGGAATTCCTGCTCGTGAATGCGAGATTGGAAAAGCACCTGGACCGTAATCATGTCTGTTCAGCGCGAGTGCTTCGTTCACCCCTCGTCAATAACGAGTAGCCGACAAACAGCCGGTAAAACGCCTGGAATCAGCGACCCAGATGTGCCTTTGGCTGATCGCGCCGGCCTGGCCGAGCTACCACCCCGGCAACTCGAAAAGCTTAAAGAGGTTACCTAAGAATTGTTCAAGAAGTGATCCATTTCGCCATAGCGGCTGCAACTTAACCGCTATTTCAATAAGCTCGCCACGCATATAGATTTCAACATGAAGGTGCACCAAATCCCATTTTGAGAGGACACACCTATGAACACCATGCTTCTGAAATTTTATGTTAAGTTCCAGGATCTGGCCAGCCGTGAAGAGGGTCAGGATCTGGTTGAATACGCCCTGGTCGTTGCTCTGATTGCCTTCGGCGCTACCGCCGGCATGAAGGCTCTGGCTGGCGGCCTCAAC
>Ga0182024_10026064_pt1 | contig 10288 bp, 8 predicted proteins | sample P32metaG_FD_120480 | JGI IMG/M metagenome (GOLD analysis project Ga0182024, IMG submission 120480) | Permafrost microbial communities from Stordalen Mire, Sweden - P3-2 metaG (Illumina Assembly) | ecosystem: Environmental > Terrestrial > Soil > Wetlands > Permafrost | place: Sweden: Stordalen...
GCCGCCGCTGGCTTCGTCTATGCCGGGCAGAGTAACGGCCAACAGATTGCCAATACCGCGCTGGAAAACAGCATCAATATAGCACCAACGTTGAGCAAAAATCAGGGTGACACGGTTTCTCTTATCGTGGCTCATGATCTCGATTTTTCGAGCGTGTACCAGCTTCAAGTTAACAACGCAGGGAACGGCTATGGCGGGTGAGGCGGCGCTTCAACTCGATTATCTGATAAAACCCCTCGCTCCGTGGCTGGATGATCCGGCCACGGAGGAAGTTTGTATCAACCGGCCAGGCGAATTGTTCGTTCGTCAAAGGGGCGTATTCCACCGCGAGGAAGTGGAGCTCGATTATTTTGATTTGGAGGATATCGCCACGCTGGCCGGCGCGCTCCGAAAGCAGGACGTGGGCGCGCGCAATCCGCTCTGCGCGACGGAACTGCCAGGGGGCGAGCGGTTGCAGATTTGTATGCCGCCATCGGTCCCGGCCGGGACGCTCAGCATGACGATCCGAAAGCCGGGCAATTCGGTGTCGCCTCTGGCTGCCGTGTCGAACCGTTATGAAACCACCCGATGGAATCGCTGGGAGGGCCGCAACAAAGGCGCGGAGCGGGACTATGGCGAGCTGCTGGCACTGTTCGATGCCGGAAATTTGCAAGCCTTCCTGCAAAAAGCCGTGCAAGCCAAATTGACGATTTTGCTGTGTGGGGCCACGGGCTCCGGCAAAACCACAATGAGCAAAACCCTCATCGACGCCATTCCGGACCATGAGCGTCTTATCACCATCGAAGACACGCTGGAGCTGGTAATTCGCCACTTGAACCATGTCCGACTGCTCTATTCCAAAGACAATATCGGCCAATCGCGCGTGACAGCCGAAATGCTCTTGCAAGCCTGCCTGCGGATGAAACCGGATCGTATCTTGCTACAGGAACTGCGCGACGATGCGGCGTGGACCTATATCAATGAGGTGGTGAGCGGCCATCCTGGCAGTATCACGACGATCCACGGGCGGAACGCCGAACAAGCCTTCAGGCGCTTGTTTACTCTCGTAAAAGGCAGCCCTCAGGGTGGCCAATGGGATGATAAAACACTGGTTGGTTTTCTGGCCTCCGCCGTCGATCTAATTATCCCCTTCCACAATGAGGGAACGCTCTACGAAATTCAGGAAGTCTGGTTCGCGCCCGATGCCGCGCGCCGGGGAGAAAATGCCGGCGATCTGATGCTGGCGGCTTAACGCGAGGGGAATTTTGCAATGAGTGTAACTATCTCGGACGCAACTGGCCAGGTCATCGTTAAAGCAGGCTTCGGCGTCATCATGGCGGGCATCGCCTGGACCGTTGTAGCGTCCATGGTTTTCTTATTCGGCACCGGCCTGCTGCATTATTTTCCGCACCCGTTCTATCAATGGTGGTTGTATTTTTTCAACTTCGACGGCAACCCGCGCGTCACCCTCTGGCTCAAGATTGGCGCCGCGGCCGGCGCTGTTCCGCCTATCGTCATGTTGATCGGTGTCGTTGCTCGCGGTCAGCGGCTAACCGGCGCAAAGCTGCGCCGCCCTCTTTTCGGCGGCCTGGTGCGCTCGCCGCTGGCGGTAACGGATAACCATGGTCATGCCGATTGGATGACCATGGACCGTGCGAAAGAGCGTTTCCCACGACCGAACCCTCTATTCGGCGGGGTGGTCGTCGGCGAAGCCTATCGGGTCGATCAGGTCAAAGTCGCGAAGATGCGATTCTTTCCAGAGAATCCCAAAACCTGGGGGCAGGGAGGTAAGGCGCCACTTTTGATCGACCCCTGCCTGGAAGGCTCCACGCACTCCCTGATGGTGATCGGCAGTGGCGGATATAAAACCGTCTCGGCGATTTCGACGCTGCTGCATTGGACGGGTTCGGCGGTGATTCTTGATCCCGCCGGCGAGATCGCGCCAATGTTAAGGGAAGCGCGCGAGAAGATGGGGCACAATGTTTATGAAATTTCGCCGGGCTCCGATGTAGGTATCAACGCCCTTGAATGGATCGATATAAATTCGCCGCTGGCGTCCACCAACATCGAGTCCATCGTGACATGGGTGTGCGGCGATCCGCCGAAAGACCTGCCTGGCAATGGAGGGTTTTTCGACAAGATGGGCCGGAACGTCGTGCGTTGCCTGACGGCTCATATTCTTGCCGACCCGGCAACGCCGCCTGAACTTAAAACTTTGAGTACCGTCCGCAACGCCATTGCCAAACCGACGCCGGTTGTTCGGGCCGTCCTAAGCGGCATCTATGAAAGCAGCTCTAGCAGTTACGCGCGCCAGCACGCCGGCTCTCTCTGCGGACTGGTCGACCAGACATTTAGCGGGGTGATCGGCAATGCTGCGGAGCTGACAGGCTGGCTTGCCAATGAGGCATATGCTCAGCTCGTCTCCAATAGCACTTTCAAAACAAAGGATCTGCTTAACGGCAAGGCCACGGCTTTCCTGAAAATGCCGCTGAAGGTGCTGGAAACCACACCAGGCATTTCGCGAACCATCATCGGCGCGCTGCTGAATGCGGCATATGAGGCGGATGGCAATGTAGCTGGGCGGATACTTTATCTTCTCGATGAAGCGAAGCAACTCGGCTATATGAAGATTCTTGAAACCGCGCGGGATGCTGGCCGCAAGTACGGAATCACCATGCAATTGCTTTATCAATCCACCGGGCAAATTGTCGATCAATGGGGTGAACAGGGCAAGCGCGCATGGTATGACGGCGTTTCCTATCGCTGCTATGCGGCTGTGCAGGATTTGGATACCGCGACGGAATTGGAAAATAGCTGCGGCACCTATGGCGTCATCGCCAGCTCGGAAGGTGTGAATAACGGCACTTCGGGCAAAGGCTTTGAAGTTGGCAACAGATCACGTGGTTCGACAACCAACTCGCATGAGATTTCGCGCCCTCTCATTCGTAAATCCGAGTTGATGCACGATTGCCGGGACGATGAAATGTTTGTCCTCATTCGCGGCGCTCCGCCGCTGCGCTGCGGCCGGCCGATTTATTTCCGGCGGCCTGAGATGACTGCCAGAGTGGGGGTCAATCGTTTTTTCAAACCAACTCCTTCAGAATAAAGGAAGCTACCAATGTCCGAAATCGAATCCAATCTGGACAAAGCCGCGTCGGCCTACTGGATGAGTGTCGCGGCCAAGGCTGGCCCGGACCATGCTATTGCACTAACGAATGCCGACAATCTTGAAAGGGATTCGCGGGCGGAAGCCCGCATCCCGGATAGCGCCCGGCAACCAACGCTGAATACCATGGAAGCGCCGCCGCTTGACGTTTTGAAGTCTGGTCCGCTTACCCTGTGAGGGTCTTTGAGATTCTCATGGGACCGTACCTCAACGTGATCCTTCATAACTATGAGAAAGCCTATTTGAGAACTGAGCGATCAGTATCAACGCCGGTTGAATTTCAGGCCAGCGAGGCTGGTACGGCATAGGCCGGCGGATTGCTTGAGACGATAGCTTTAAGATATGTAACATCCGAAATCGACCCTTCAAAGGGTTGCATAGCATGCAAGAGGTTTTTCAAGACCGGATGACAAGTGATCTGTTACCGAGCCGGCATGTGGTTCTGTCCGGCTGCTCCGGTGGCGGGAAATCAACGCTGTTGACGGAACTGGCTCGCAGGGGTTTTGCAACCGTGCCGGAGCCAGGCCGCCGGATCGTCGAAGAGGAAATGCGCGGCGACGGCGGTGCGCTTCCCTGGGTAGATGCCGCGGCGTTTGCCAGGCGAGCGATTGAGATGGCGCGCAGCGATCGCGGCGGCTCAGACGCCGCAGCCGATTGGATTTTCTTCGATCGGGGTCTGGTTGATGCGGCTGTTGCGCTTCAGCATGCGACCGGTCACCCGGCCGCCAGTATTCTGGCGCAAAGCCGGCGCTACCATGGGAAAGTGTTCATCACGCCACCTTGGCCAGAAATCTTCGCCACGGACAACGAACGGCGACATGAATTGGCAGATGCGGTCGCGGAGTACAATCGGCTGCTCGCAGCCTACGGCCAGTTTGGGTATGAGTTGATTTCAGTGCCGAAGGTTAGAGCATGATATTTTCAGGCTGAATCACTTTTAGGATTCCGGCTCGGTTTGAAATCTGATTCAAGATGTTGGCTGGGTTTGGAGGCCAGCATCTATGGGTCGTCCGATATCGATGGATTTACGCGAGCGAGCGGTTGCGGCGGTTCGTTCTGGCATGAGCCGACGGCAAGCAGCGGCGCGGTTTGATGTTGCGCCCTCGACGGTAGTGAACTGGATGAAGCGCGCTGAGGAAGAAGGCCGGCCAATTATTGGGAAGGTTGGGGGTCACCGAAAGTTTATCCTTGAAGCTGAATTGCCTTGGATACGGGCCAGGCTGGAGCAGAGACCGGAACTTTCGCTGCGCGGCCTGCTCGCCGAGCTGAATGATCGCGGCTTGGCGGTGAGCTACTTCGCGGTTTGGACAATCGTGCACCGGGCTGATCTGAGCTTCAAAAAAAAGCCTGCACGCCAGCGAGCAAGACCGGCCTGATGTTGCCCGTCGGCGCATTCAATGGTATCCCTGCGGTGGGAACCGCCTTGCGGCTTTTTGTTTGAACGTGATTCTTCACAGCTAAGCTGAGCTTACGAGTGGAGTTAGCTACATCGCATGACACAAGTCACAGTTTTGACTGGCCGGGACCGTCGCCGCAACTGGAGTCTGGAGGACCGGCATCGAATTTTGACGGCGGCCTTCGCGCCAGGGGCGGTGATTTCAGAGATTGCCCGCCAATTCGATATCGCCAGCAGCATGATTTATAAATGGCGGCGCCAGGCTGTTGCAGCCAATCGTGCATTGGCATTTGTTCCGGCCGTCGTGTCGCAAGCCGAATCTCCTCCTTCGGTCGTGCCGCCTGAGCCGCCCACCCCATCGCCATCGTCGGCGCCGGTTGCGATTACGGTTGAATTTTCAGCCGGGGTAAAAGTGGTTATCGATGCGACGGCGCCGACGTCGTTGGTGACGGCGACGCTGCTGGCTCTGCAATGATCCCGATTCCGACGGGGATCAGAATCTGGATCGCAACTGGCCATACTGACATGCGCCGCGGCATGAGGGGCCTAGCTTTGCAGGTGCAGGAGGGGCTTGGCAGGGACCCATTTTTATGTGTCGCGTGTGATTATGTGGCGGCGCGATCCAGACACGGCCAATCGCGCGGCCATGCCCGATTTTGCCGCCACATAATATTCAGATGGATTCTAGCAATTGGATTACGGCATCCCTCGGCTTGAAGCGGGCGCCGTGCTGACCGGAAACGCCCGCCTTGTGCAACCCTCTCCGCATCATCTCAACATCGGCGGCAGCGTATCGATGCGTGGTAGCGACTTGCGAATGGCCGAGCCAAGCTTGGATGGTCAGAAGGTCTACTCCCGATTGAAGCAGTTTCATCGCGAGTGAATGGCGGAAGATATGAGGCGAGATGATTTTGCGGGCAAGCTCCGGACTTGCCGACGAAGCTATGGTCGCGGCTCTTCGTACGATGTGTGTGGCGCCGAAGCGTGTCAGGCGTGTCTCGTACAAGCCAACAAAAAGCGGCTGTGGCTCGTGAAGGGCAATGCCTCGTTCATTCACCAATTTTTTCAATGCACTACTCAGGTCGTGCGAGATCGGGACGATTCGTTCCTTGCGGCCCTTGCCTCGCAACAGCACCTGCGGCCGGAGGGAATCAAGTGTGAGGTCGGCGGCGTTTACGCCGATTGCTTCCGAAACGCGCGCGCCCGTCCGCGCCAGGAAGAGCAGTAGCGTCCGGTCGCGTCGGCCACGCTGCGTCTTTTGGTCAGGCGCTTCTATGAGCGCATCAACCTCATTTTGCGAAAGGTGATGGGTCACCTTGATGTGCGATCGTTTTACTGGGATGGCGAGAATGCGCTGCGTGATACCCAACGATGCGGGGTCGTTCGCGGCCACATGATGGAAAAAGGATCGGATTGCCGACAGCCGCGCGTTGCGTGTCTGAATTGTGTTCTTCCGCTTTTTTTCGAGGTCATCAAGAAAGGCGAGAATAAGGTCCCGGTCGAAATCATCGATGAGCAGAGCAGCCGGCTTGCGTCCAGTGTGTTCAGCGATGAAGAGGATCAGCATGCGCAAGGCGTCGCGATAGCTGGCGATGGTCGAGGGGCTTGCATTCCTTTGCTTTGTCAGCCGGTCGCGGAAGAACGATTCAAGAAGTGGCGCAAGCGAGAGATGTGCGCTCATGCCGCACCTCCATCGGCGAATGCGCGGTCAGCAGCCATACCGAGCAAATCCGCTGTGGCGGTGACGTAATAGGCGGTATCGCTGTACCGGGCATGTCCAAGATAAGTCGCCAACAAGGGCAACAGCACCTGCACATCGGCATGCTCTCTATGCCAGATGGCGAGGCGGGTGACAGCGAAGCGGTGCCGCAGGTCGTGCGGCCGCAAACGCTTGCCATTATCAAGGCCCGCAAGTTTGCAGGCTGCACCAAATCCGGCAAGAAGCCCAGTTTTTGATAAACGGTTGCCCCGTGAGCTGAGGAAAAATGCGCTGTCCTTCGGCGCTGAAAATGTTGCATCCCGATGTTGCGCATACTGGCATAGCGCGGTCAGTGTCGTAGTGTGAACCGGGACCAGCCGATCCTTGCGAAACTTGGTCTTCCTGACGTGGAGAACACCGCCGATGAGGTCGACATCGGCGCGATCAAGACGAAGCACTTCCCCGGAGCGCAACCCTGTGCTTGCCAGCAACCCGACCAGCATCGTCAACATTTGTCCCCGATGAGGGTGCTTTGGCCCCACGTCTCTGCATGCCATAATGAGTGACGCTAATTCTTCATCACTCAAGATTCGCGGCGGTGGGATGGCGCGGTTTCTGGGAAGGGAGCGAGGATCGAGCGCTTCGGTTCTCGCGTCAAAGACTGCGAGATATTCGAAGAAACGACGGAGCACTCCATGACGAATGGCGCGGCCGTTGGCGTCCCCCATAAATGATAGAACAAAGTTGAGCGCGATGTCCTTGGTGAGCGGGCCGTCGAATTGCTCCACCTCCACAAACCGCGCGAAGGCACGCAAAGTTGCGGCCTGTTTTTTGAATATGTAGCCGAGCGAACGACGAAGTTCGATGTAGCTTTCGACCTTCTCAGCGAGCATTTTATAGAGGGCGCTCATGACACGCCTCCCGGAAAGGGCAGTGCAACCCCAGTCAATTGAGGCAGTGCCACCTTCACATATATCGCAGTCGTGTCGATGCTCCGATGGCCCAGAAGATCAGCAACCTCGTTGATCGGACGCCGCTGTTGGACGAGCTGCGTCGCCAGGCTATGGCGCAACAGGTGGGCGCCGGCGGGGCCGGAGAGCTCAACCCCGCCCTGCTCCAATCGCGAACGGACGATCCGTGAAATTGAGGCAGCACATTTGAAGGGGCGCGCCGGTGGCGAATAGGACAGAAACACCAGGGTGCTAACGACCCTGGGCCTGGCGTGCAGGATATAGTCTGCCAACGCCGCTCCTGCTTCATCCAAAAGCGGCACGACTCGGTCGCGCTTACCCTTGGTTCGCCGCACGATCACTTCGGCCGTTCGCCAGTGGATATCCTGAAGTTCAAGCACTCGCAGCTCCCTGTTCCGCAGCCCGGTTGTGGCGAGCATGAGCATGATCGCCTTGTCCCGCGTGCCCGATGGCTTCGAAATATCGATCGCGTCGATGGCGCGCTGGATATTCTGCCATGAGAGCCGCGGTGGCAGATGTGCCAAACGCCAGCATGGTGTCCGTGGGACGAAACGGGCAAGATCTTGGCCGTTGAGCTCGGACCACCGCAAAAAACGCAAAAATCCACGAGTATACGAGGTCGTTGCGGATCGGGTGTAATGATTCGCCGAGAGCGACAGGAGGTGTTGCATGAGAGCGAGAACATGCTCGCCCGTGATCGCGGAAAAGGGCTGACCAGGCAGATGGTCCCGGAGCCACGTGAGGATTCGGCGTGCCCCCTTCAGAATCCCCTCGCAGGTCTTTGGCTCTAGCCCCCGTACATGGCGCAGGTGATCCAGATAAGCGGCCAACAGTGGGCCATCAGGATCCGCTATCACGCGACGAGCCGGTGTTGAAAACCGATCCGGTACGATACTTCGTGCGTGCTCAATTACCGTTCGAGCGGCGACGCGCGGAGATCCTACATGAAGGCTAAGCATAAATCGATCGATGACGCCCTGGCTGATTACCGTCGATCTCGCATTATGCCCTAAAAACTCGCTGAATCTGCCGAGCCGACTGATATAGAGCTTGGCCGAACTGGGCTTGTACCCGAGATCAAAGAGATGTCTGGCAATTCCATCCATCTCAGTCCCAAGCGCCCCGTTGCGCAGCCGTCTGAGAACCGTCGGGTACTTAAAATAATATTCTAGCAAAACACTCTCCCCTCGCGGGCGCGTCAGGGAAATCCTGAGCCCCGGGGAGGTTGATTGAATATTATGTGGCGGCAAAATCGGGCATGGCCGCGCGATTGGCCGTGTCTGGATCGCGCCGCCACATAATCACACGCGACACATAAAAATGGTTATGTGGCGCGCCACATAACCGTTTGTAGGTGACGTCTACGTCTTTCGCGGGCGCCGCGGTTCGCTGATTAAAGCGATCTGGCATGACGGCGTCGGCCTTTCACTATATGCCAAGCGGCTCGACCGCGGCAAATTCATTTGGCCACAAACGGCGGACGGGGTTATTTCGCTGACGGCCGCACAGATGGGTTATCTGCTCGAGGCGATTGACTGGCGCAATCCGCAACATACATGGCGGCCTCAGTCCGCAGGATAAAGTACTGGCGAATGATTCAGAAAATTACTGAATAAAATCCAGAAAAATGTAGCCAAAACCATCGCCTCCGTGATTCTATCGTGAGGCGATGGTCGTCGATCTCTCAGCTCTGCCCAACGATATCGAAACGCTCAAAGCGGCATGGGTTGAGCAGCATGCCCGCGCCCAATCCGCCGATGCTGCTTATGCCCGCATCGCCGCCGAACTCGCCAACGAGCAGGCCAGACGCGCCGACGATGCCGCGCTGATCGTCCATATGAAGCTGCAGATCGAGAAGCTCAAACGCGACAAATACGGCCCCAAATCCGAGCGCGCCTCACGCCTGCTCGACCAGATGGCGCTCGAACTCGAAGAGCTGGAAGGTACTGCGACCGAGGACGAACTGGAGGCCGAGAGAGCCGCCGCGAATACCACCAATGTCTCGCCCTTCACCCGCAAGCGCCCGTCGCGCAAGCCGTTCCCGGACCACCTGCCACGCGAGCGCGTGATTGTGCCCGGCCCCACCGCCTGCAGCTGCTGCGGCGGCGCGCGCCTGGCCAAGCTGGGGGAGGACATGACTGAGACCCTGGAGACGATCCCCCGCTCCTGGAAGGTGATCCAACATGTGCGCGAAAAATTCACCTGCCGGGATTGCGAGAAAATTTCTCAGGCTCCTGCACCCTTCCACGTTATCCGCCGCGGCTGGGCCGGCCCCAGCTTCCTGGCCATGCTGGTGTTCGAAAAATTTGGTCAGCACCAGCCGCTCAACCGCCAGGCCGAACGCTATGCCCGTGAAGGTGTGCCGCTCAGCCTCTCCACACTCGCCGACCAAGTGGGGGCGTGCTGCGCGGTGCTAGACCCAATCGTTGAGCTGCTGATCGCGCATGTGTTTGCAGGGGAGCGGGTTCACGGCGACGATACCACCGTGCCAGTCCTGGCCAAGGGGGAGACCGACCTCGCCCGGGCCTGGGTGTACGTCCGTGATGACCACCCCTTCGGGGGTGCGGCGCCGCCGGCGGCGGTGTTTTACTATTCCCGTGACCGCCGCGGTGAACATCCGCAGGCACACCTGGCCAAATATTCAGGCATTTTGCAGGCCGATGCCTTCAGCGGATACAACAAGCTCTACGAACCCGATCGAACGCCAGGGTCGATTATCGAGGCCGCCTGCTGGGCGCATTCTAGACGAAAATTCTTCGAACTCGCAGATCTGACAAACATTGCCAAACGCAAAGCGCAAGGCAAAAAGCCCGCTTTTGCCTCGCCGATGGCGCTGGGGGCGGTACATCGGATCGACGCGCTGTTCGATATCGAGCGTGAAATCAACGGCAAATCCGCCGCCGAGCGCCGGGCCGTTCGGCAAGAATTGTGCGCGCCGCTGGTCGCGGAACTGGCAGACTGGATGGCCGCCGCACGAACGAGGCTCTCGCCTCATGATGATGCCGCCAAGGCGATGAACTACATGCTCAACCGCTGGCCATCCTTCACCCGGTTCCTCGACGATGGCCGGATCTGCC